>Ga0315288_10011166_pt1 | contig 11314 bp, 4 predicted proteins | sample YL17G11_20_MG_FD_203454 | JGI IMG/M metagenome (GOLD analysis project Ga0315288, IMG submission 203454) | Sediment microbial communities from Yellowstone Lake, YNP, Wyoming, USA - YL17G11_20 | ecosystem: Environmental > Aquatic > Freshwater > Lake > Sediment | place: USA: Wyoming | collected... | reverse complement strand
TTCACGTCGCCTGACACCACAGCTGCCGTGGAGTACACGCTCTCGAAATTCTCTTCCCGCGATATTGGCATCTTTGACGTCACTGATCATGTTAACGTGAGACAGGTGACAAATCTCACGTTTGATCAGGCAGATGCATCTCTTGCCCGATTCCAGGCCGCGCAGAATGCTGGAACTGTGAGGGAGTTTGTCGCTGTCGGACCAAACGGATTCAAGACAGCATCGAACGTCAAGCGTATATCAAATTCCAATCTGCATGGGATGACGAGCGGAGCGAATTTCGTCATTCTCTCACCGCCGGGTTTCCTGACCGATGCGGAACGCCTTCGTGCCCATCGCGAAAAGTCCGATCAACTCAAGACGCTTGTCGTCAATCTCGATCAGGTGTTCAACGAATTCTCCTCCGGCATGCCCGATCCGATGGCGATCCGCGACTTCTTGAAGTACACGCAGTCATCCTGGCTCGTGAAGCCCCGTTACGTCCTGCTGTTCGGCGCGGGCAGCTATGACTACAGGAAAATCAAATATACAGACGAGAATTGGGTTCCGCCGTATGAGACACTCGAATCTCTTGAGTTGATCAGCACGCTCGCAAGCGATGACTACTATGCTTTCCTCGATCCGTCTTCCCAGCGGATCTCGCTCGCGATTGGTCGACTCCCGATCCGATCTGCAGACGACGCGAAGAATGTCGTTGATAAGATCATCGCGTATGAGACCACCGCGCCGTACGATTCCTGGCGCAACAGGATCACGTTCGTCGCGGACGACGGGCTGACATCGACGGGGGATGATGGCACGATCCATACGGATCAATCGGAACGCCTCGCACAGGATTACACTCCCAACAGCTACACGAAGGACAAGATCTTCATTGTTCAGTATCCAACGGTCAACTCGGCGACTGGGAGGCGCAAGCCGTCGGCAAATGAAGCGATTGATCAGGCGATCAACCGCGGCACAGTTGTCTTGAACTATACCGGACACGGAAACACGGGCCAATGGGCGCATGAGAAAGTCTTCTCGGAGGATCAGGACTTTTCGCTCATCAATAATAAAGGGAAGTTGTTCTTCCTGGTTGCTGCGACCTGCGATTTCGCGCGCTACGACAATCCGGAAGATGTCAGCGCCGGTGAAAAGCTGATCCAGATGTCCGGGCTCGGTGCTATCGCGGAAGTGACCGCCGACCGCGTTGTCTACTCTGATCAGAATGCGTTGCTGAATTGGACGCTCTATCAATATCTCTTCCAGCAGGATGATCAGGGGAAACCCATGCGGCTTGGTGATGCGATGTGGCGGACCAAGCAAGACCTCTATACCACTAACGACATGAAGCATCACCTCCTTGGCGATCCGACGATGAGACTGGCTGTGCCGCGCGGCCGTTTGACGATCGATAGTCTGAACGGAAAGAGCGCGTCCGCGCTCGTCACGGTCAATGCACTCGCGAAAGTCCAGGTCAAAGGCAATCTTCAAACGTCGAGCGGAACCCCCGCAAGCTCTCTGCAGGGAAGGGCGCTCCTGGAAGTGTTTGACTCGAAAAGGAAAGTACTCGTTCCTGAATGGGGGAGCTACACGTTTGAAGTCAACGGAAGCTTGATTTACCGCGGGGAGGTCTCGATCCGTAACGGCGCCGTGCAGGGTGTATTCCCGATCCCCAAAGACGTTTCCTACGGCGATGACCGGTCGAGAATCTCTCTCTACGCCTGGAGTGACTCGACGGACGCCACGGGGTACACGGAGAACCTGGCGATCAGCGGGGCTGCCGCAGGAAGAATCGACACCTCAGGGCCCGCGATCACGGTTTACCTGGAAGACCTGTCATTTCATGCCGGTGATATCGTCGGACCGAATGCGACGCTCGTGGTGGAGCTTGCGGACAGTAGCGGCATCAACACATCGACGGCAGGAATCGGGCACAAACTCGAGGCGACGCTCGATGGCTCGCCCCATGTGATCGACCTGACGGAATATTATCGCGGGAATCTGGATACCTATCAGACCGGCCAGGTGCGCTATCCGTTTCTCGGACTCGCCGAAGGACGGCACTCGATCGCGGTGAAAGCGTGGGATGTCTATAACAACTCCGCAAACGCAGAGACCTATTTTGAGGTGCGCGCTGCTTCACAGACAGGGATCTTCAATGCTGTGAATGTGCCGAATCCGTTTGCGCGCTCGACGGTCTTCACCTTTCAGCGAAGCTCAACCGATCCAATCGACGTCGAGATCAAAGTGTACAGCGTGGCAGGACGGTTGATACAGATTCTTGAAGCGATGTCGATCACCGATCGCGTTGGGCGGATTCCGTGGGATGGTCGCGACCGGGACGGAAATGAAATTGCGAATGGAGTGTACTTGTACCGCATCATTGCACGATCGCCCGATCGGGCTTCGAAAGACGAAGTTCTCGGGCGGCTCGCGGTGCTGCGTTGAGGGTGCGAGGTCGATTGGTTGAATGTCACTGCAAAATGGACTATTTTATTCATGCCGGCGCGTTGCTCGTCGGGAATTTCAATTCGTAGGAGGGTGGTTGTCATGGTGAAGAATATTTTTGGGATGACGGTCGTGGTGATCGTCGCGGTTTCGCAGATGGCGAATGCGCAGGTCTCGACGTCGGCGGTTCCGTTTCTACTGATCGCTCCGAATTCGCGCGCGAGCGGAATGGGCGAAGGAGGCGTTGCCCTCGCTGATGACGCTTCTGCATTGTACTGGAACCCCGCAGGTCTCGGATTCCAGCAAGGACAGGAGATCAGCATCTCTCACGCTAACTGGTTGCCTGCGTTCAATCTGTCGGACCTCTTCATCGACTACCTGGTGTACAGGCGCCAGATGCCCGAGATCGACGGCACCGTTGCCGCCAGCATCACCTATCTGAACCTCGGGACGTTCACGCGCACAGAGTTCGACCCGACGCCGCTCGAGACGTTTAAGGCCTATGAATTTGCCATCACGGCAGGCTATTCCACGAAGGTGACGGAAGAACTTGCCGTTGGCATCAACGGCCGGTTTATTCATAGCCGCCTGTCCCCGTTTGGCACTGCCGAAGAGCAGGGCCGCGGCATCGCGTCGGACTTTAGCTTCGACGTCGGCCTTCTTTATAAACCCAAGACGCTCGAGATCCCGCTGCTGGGGCTTGATATCGGCGATCATTTTACCGCCGGATTCAACCTGTCCAACATCGGTCCTGCCATGAGTTACATCGACCGGGCACAGGCCGATCCGCTTCCGACCAGCCTGCGGTTCGGAGTCGGATACAAGATCCTCAACACGGAATACAACAAGCTGACAGCGATCGTTGACGTCAATAAATTGCTCGTCCGCAAACACGCCGACGGCACCAGCGATCCGTTCTATAAGGCAATCTTCACCTCGTGGGCTGACAAGTCCTTGCGCGAGGAGATGCGTGAGTTCGATTCAAGCGTTGGGCTCGAATACTGGTACTCAACCTGGGTCGCGCTGCGCGCGGGCTTTTTCTACGAGGATCCGCAGTACGGCAACCGGAAGTTCATGACGTTCGGCGCGGGCGTCCGCTTTGACATTTACGGTTTCGATTTCAGCTACATCAATACCTTCGAAGAACAGCATCCGCTCGGCGAGACGCTGCGCTTCACGTTGCTCATCTCGTGGGGAGCTCAATAGGCAGGGCGATGGGCCCGAACGGGCATGAATCAATATTCCGTTCACTGAGCAACATGGAGATCTATGTCGGTACGTAGTCTTGTCCTCGGACTGGTCCTCTCCGGCGTTTCAGCTTTTGCGCAGGTGGGACCGGTCAAGGGAAGCCAGCCGGCGCGATTCCCCGTTTTCCTGGAGCACGCGCGGCTTACCCAGGCTGATTCAAAGTCCCTCGGACTTCTGGGATCGAATCCCGATACCGTGAAGGTTTTGGCGATCTTGGTCGATTTTCAGACCCCCACCGGTAATCTGACAACGGGGAACGGGAAGTTCCAGCTCGACACTACTTCCCGCGTCATGATCGATCCGCCGCCTCACGACTCTGCGTACTTTGCCTGCAAACTCCAGTTTCTCTCCAACTATTTCCGAAAGGTCTCGGGCGGAAGGATGATCGTCCGCGGCGAGGTCCTCGGACGGGTGATTACGCTTCCGAAACAAATGTCGTCGTATTCGCCCGCGAAGGATGGCAGCAACGACAAGCCGCTTGCCGATCTGGTGATCGAAAGCTGGCGGACGGCTGATTCCCTCTACCCGGCGCTGCAGTTCAACAAATACCAGGTTTTCGCTCTCTTCCACGCCGGTGTCGGCCGGGATCTTGATCTCGTAGCCGCACTCGGATATGATCCGGCTCCCTTCGACATCCCTTCACTGACGTTCAATCTCGCGTCGCTCCGGAATTACCTCGGCGATCAGTCGTACGCCGGAGTTCCGGTTGACGGCGGATCGTTCCGTATCACGAACACGATGATTCTTCCGGAAACAGAAACCAGAACGCTTCCGGCTACCGGAAGGACCGATACGCTCCCGGGAAGCATCAATGGACTTCTCGCGAATTCATTCGGCAGCTTCCTGGGTCTTCCCGATCTCTTCAATACGAAGACGGGAATGTCGGGCATCGGCATGTTCGGACTGATGGATGTCGCCGGCGGCATCAATTTCTACTCAGGCTTGTTTCCGCCGGAGCTGTCGGCCTGGGAGAAGATCTACCTCGGTTGGGCTACACCAATTACGATCGGGCCCGGGACATCCACCATCAACCTCCCCGCTGTCGGGTTGAAGACCGGGAGAGATACGGTGTACAAGATTCCCATCGCCGACAAGGAGTATTTCCTCCTCGAAAACCGAAGCCGGGATCCCCACGGGAACGGGCAGACGTTGACCGTCCGGAGAGGCAATTCGGTTTTCACGCTCTCATTCCCGACCGACACTGCTGGATTCAGCTACTATGATGTCCAGGCCATCAATGGATCGGTCATCGACGTCGAGGATTTCGATTGGGCACTTCCGGGCTTGACCTCCTATGGTACTGTCTATGCGGGCGGCGGGATTCTGATCTGGCACGTCGACGAAAACGTCATCGCTCGGGGCCTGGCCACAAACAGTGTGAATGCAGATCTTTCGCACCCCGGCGTGTACCTGGAAGAAGCCGATGGCTCACGGGATATCGGCCGGTCCTATGACCCGTTTTCTGAGCCCGGTGCCGGCTCGGAATTCGGATCGCCGCTCGATTTCTGGTTCGACGGGAATGCGGTACAATATATTGTCGGGACGGATACTCTGAATTTCTACAAGAATATCTTTGACAATGATTCGCATCCCGACAGCAAGAGTCATTCGGGGGCATCCAGCCTTGTTACCGTTAGGGGATTCAGCAAGAAGTCTCCCCGCATGACCGCGATAATCGACATCGGGGATTCCCAGTTTCGGAAGATTCAAGGATTCTCCAGAAGCCTTGCCGTACGCACGTCGGTTTCGCCGGTGAGCGCAACGTCGGGGACGGTACTTCTTGGCATTGATGGCAACATTTACGCCTATGGACCCAACGGTATAAGCCGGTCGAAGGATTCTACCGGATTGCTTGTGCAGTGGGGAGGAGCTTTCTCTCCTGCTGCAATCGATTTTGGTACGGGTCTCTTGATCGCCGGCGCGCAAGATAGCTCGCTCTCGATTGTAAACGCCTCTGACGGAAATTCGGACGGCTTGTTCGAGAACGTCCAGACCACAGCTGTACAGGTCGGAGACAGAATTTCCGCAGCAGCGACATTCGCCGATCTCTCTGTCACGCCGTCGATTGTTGTTGGTACGGCTCACGGAATCATCGCCCAGTATTCATACACAGGGACGCTCCAGAAGAAAACAACCGTCTCCACCAGCCCGGTCAGCTCGTTCACGCAGCTCCCGACCGCCGCGCTCTTGAAGCCGTCAGAGATCTTCTTCGCCTGTGGTGGACGTCTCTACGGCGAGCAGAACTCCGTCGCCCTCGGCGATTCTTCTCTCCCGTGGGTGCTCGCGGGCGCCGCCAATCGTTCGGGCAATTTCATTGTTGCCGCACAGCTTGGCGGCAACAAGATAGTTGCCTTCAGCCGCGATCTGGCGCAGAGGCTCTTTGAAGTGAACCTGGGAGTCGATACGCTCGCTTCGGTCTCGATCGCGGATGTCGACGCAGATGGCGAGAAAGATATCGTTGCAGTCATGAGGAGCCATCTCATTGTCTTGAACAAAGCCGGCTCTGTGCTGAGTGGTTTTCCGATTGTCGTCCCGTCGGGTGTTCGGTTTGTCGGTGACGCCCTCATGGCCGATCTGGACGGCGACGGAAACCCCGAGATACTGGTAGCGCTTTCCTCGGGTGCCCTGACGGCATACAGGAAAGAGGGCAAGATCGCGACAGGATTTCCGGTGCAGTTCTCGCCTGGCGGGAACGCATCCCTCGCAATCTACAGAAGCGGCTCCGGCTCGATCGGCATCGCCGGCCTCACGGCATCCGGATCACTCCAGGCGGTGGAGCTCCTCAGGCAGTACTCTCCCGACAATATTTTTTGGTCCCAGTATCTGCGGGATTCGCGGCATTCCAATGTCGATGGCTCGAGCGGAGGCAGTTCGCCGGCACCAACAGAATTTCTCCCAAGGAGCCGTGTGTACAACTGGCCGAATCCGGTCTACGGATCGACGACAAACATTCGGTACTATACCTCTGAGAATGCAGCAATCTCGGTCTTGATTTTTGATCTTGCTGGTCAGAAGATCACCGAGCTCAAAGCGCAGGCGAAAGGGGGACTCGACGGCGACCTGACCTGGGATGTGTCCGGCATTCAGAGTGGAGTCTATCTCGCACGGGTTGAAGCGGTCGGGGGCGGCCGCACGGAAGTTGCGATTATCAAAATCGCGGTGGTGAAGTGACCATGAGTGCGGTAACGGTGAGGAAGCTGGCACTGGCCTTGATGGCAGCGCTCTCCGCTTCAGGATGTGAGCGCGAGCTTCCGCATGAGGCGACTGTCAGCCAATCGATCACGGGATATCAGATCGAGGGGTATGTCACCGATCGCCTGGGTGTTCCCGTGAAGAATGTGCGCATCGCGTTGTGGTATGATTTCAATCCAACCGACAACACGATTGCCCCTTCGCGAAGTTTGTACGTCGACGATCCCTCCAAGACAGTTCTCTTGCGCGTTCTCGACATTCAGAACAAAGTTGTGCGGATACTGTTCGCCGGCCGCGCTCCTGTTGGCGACCTGGACTATCGGTGGAACAAAACCGATTCCCTGGGGAAGCTGGCACCGAGCGGAGTCTACAAGATCGAATTCCAACTCGGTGGCGTCATCAGGAACTCCTACACACAGATCGTGAATGGAGCGATCTCAGCAGAGACCGACTCCCTCGGGCACTACATGATCCCCGATAAGAACCTCCCAATCGATTTCTCGCCGGCCCCTCTCTACAGCTCGGATGGGAGTAGTTTTCTTGGAAACTATCAGATTACGCCCTTTGTTGTTCTCGAATTCCATCTGGACTTTATTCGCCGGGCTTCACTGACCCTTAAGAGGGATGAAATAACTCGCTTTGACTTGCGGACGTAAATGGTGAACCTGAAACGCCTCCTCCTCAGTAGCATCCTGCTGCTTGCTGCCGTCGCTGTCCGGGCGCAGGACGATGACTATCCGCGTCCCGATCTCTCCTGGCAGACGATCGAGACCGCGCATTTCTCTGTCCATTTCCACGCAGGAGCGGATCGAAGCGCCCGCGAGATCGCCGGGATTGCAGAAGGTGTCTACGGCCCGATCACACAGCTCTATCAGCATGAACCTGATAGCAAGGTGCATCTCATCATCCGTGACCATGACGATTATTCAAACGGTGCCGCGTACTTCTACGACAATAAGATTGAATTGTGGGCCCCGGTTCTCGACTTCGAACTGCGGGGCACTCACCCGTGGCTGAAAGATGTCGTGTCGCATGAGTTCACGCACATCGTGCAGATCCAGACGGCTATGAAGTTGAGTCGCACGATTCCTGCGTTCTACTTCCAATGGCTTGGCTACGAGGCTGAACGCCGGACAGATGTGCTGTACGGCTATCCGAACGCAATCGTTTCGTACCCTCTCTCGGCGTTTGTCGTCCCTGCCTGGTTTGCAGAAGGCGTTGCCCAGTACAACCATCCCGATTTCACCTATGATTACTGGGATGCTCACCGCGACATGATTCTGAGAATGTACATGCTCGAGGGGAGCCCGCTATCTTGGGAGGAGATGGCTGTGTTCGGAAAGACGAGTCTGGGGAATGAGTCATCCTACAACGCCGGATTCTCGATTGTTTCGTATATCGCGGAGACGTACGGCGCCGAGAAGCTCCCCGAGATTTCGAGGGCGCTCAGCACGCCTGCTCGTGTCACTATCGACGGCGCAATTTCATCTGCACTCGGGATTTCCGGGCAGGAATTGTACAACCGCTGGAAAGAGAAAGAGCTCGAACGTTACCGCACCGTGGGAAACGCGCTGGAGCACAATCGCATTGAAGGGGATCTGATCGAATCAGAAGGGTTTGGAAATTCATTTCCCGCATTTTCTCCGGACGGCAAGACGATTGCGTTTGTGTCGAACAAGGAGCAGGACTACTTCGGGTTGAGCTCTGTCTATCTCTACAATCGGCAGTCACGTTCCGCCAAGAAGATTGATATTCAGGCCCGCTCGACACTTTCTTTCTCTCCGGATGGACGGTACCTCTACTACTCGAAGCTGAGCCGTAAGAACGGCTTTTGGGCAAAGTTGTATGATCTCTATCGCTACGATCTCGTGGAGGATGAGGAAGAACAGATTACCCGCGGCTGGAGGGCGTGGAACCCAAGTCTTTCTTCCGATGGAACGAAGTTGGTATTTGCGCGCGGAAACGACGGCACGGTGAACGTCACGGTGTGTGATGCCGCGGGGAAAAATATGCGGCAGGTGACACACTTCACCAACGGCGAGCAGGTGTACACGCCGCGTTGGTCACCGGACGGAAAGTCCATCACGTTCGGGTATGCGAGCGATGACAAACAATGCGTGGCGATCATTCGCGAAGACGGAACAGATTTCAGAATTGTCGTCCAGGGTCCCGATGCGCGCAATCCCGTATTCTCCCCGGATGGACGCTCGCTTGTTTTCTCTGCCGCAGGACGGGGAATCTTCAATCTCTTCAGCGTCAACGTCGAAACGGGCGCAACGAACCAGCTCACAAACGTCTTAGGCGGGGCATTTCTCCCGGCTGTGGACAGCGCCGGGGATCTCGCCTTTGTGTTGTACAAGTCGAGCGGATTCAAGATAGCATACTTGGACCAACCGAAGCCGCTCGCACTCGGAGCGAAACCTCCCATTCCGGACTGGATCACGAAAAAATCGAACCTCTCGAATGGTGCACTCAGCGCGGTGCCGACCTATGCTCTTGAACTTCAGAACGCGGCCGCTGAATCGAGAACAACCCCCGCGGCTGCGATCTCGGACCCGAAACCGTATCGAAACACCTTCACCCGGCTCACGATCATACCTCTCCTGCGCGTTGACAACTACAACCCGAGAAACAAAGGGATCGACGTCCTCCGTCCCGGGTTCTACTTCACCTCAGGGGATATGCTGAACAGGCTCTCACTCTTCGGGGGCGCAGTCATCAATCGTCAGATGGAACGCGATCTTTTCGGCATTCTTGAGTATCGCGATGCGATTCCGTTGCTCTATCAGCTTGGCGTGGCGCCAATTCTTTCGCTCGAGATCTACAACATTTCACGGAAAACCGACGTCTCATTCCCGATTTTCACGGACCGGGAATACAATATTACCACCGATGTGGTCTATAACCTGCTTGAGTTCGACGTCAGTCTTCGGCACAAAATCTTCAACGACCAGACGCAACTGAAGGTCGGATACTCGCTCAGCCGCTATAACGCCGATATCGGCGCGTTCCTCATCCCTACGGTAGGAGTCTCGGCGGGTTTTCGCAATCTCTATCTCATTGGAAACGCGCTGACGGCACAGCTTACGCACGATGGAATTGTGCCGGCTGTTGACCGCGACATCAATCCCGTTGGCAGGACGATCGCTCTCCGGTACGGTTTTGAGTTCGACAAATTCAATCCGGAAGGGGAGTACACTGTCGAAAGCGGCGTGCTCGTGCCTCACTACACGAAGCCGGCCTTCCATCGCCTGGAGTTTCTCTGGAATGAGCATTTGGCGCTTCCGTTCGACAAGCATACGCTCTCTCTCAACGTCCGTCGCGCCAGCACGCTTGGCAAACAGGTCGACGAGTTCTTTGATTTCTATGCCGGCGGGTTCATCGGCATGCGCGGCTACCCGTTCTACGCTCTCGGCGGAAACGACATCGCCGTGTTGGGAGCGGCGTACCGATTCCCGATTTGCACGACATTGAATTTCCGTTTCCTCCAGTTCTATTTCACTAAGCTCTACGGTTCACTCTTCATGGATCTCGGCGATTCATGGACCGGGAAACCGACGGCCATGGGAGACTGGAAACGCGACGCGGGATTTGAACTTCGCCTCGAAGCATTCTCGTTCTATCAGTACCCGACACGCCTGTTCTTCTCAGGCGCATACGGTCTGGACAAGTTTGACCGAACGTTCCATGATGCCGCTGTGACTTACGGGAAAGAGTGGAGATTCTATCTTGGTGTGCTGTTTGACTTCGAGCTGAACCCGATTGGACAAGCTCTGCGCAGTTCGGCTTTCAGAATGAGGTAGGTCTATGAAGTGCTCTCGTTGCGTTGTTTTTCTCTCTGTCTCCATGATCGCTGGAAGCTCTGCTCCGATGGCGCAGCTACGGTCACAGCAAAAGATCGTTACGAAATCGGATATTGCTCTTTCGGGGAATCTGAGACTGGATATGCTATCCAGCCTCAACACTCGGACAACGGGAGTGGGTGTGAACGGTCTTCCTGAAGAAATCGACGGCAGGAAAAAATCGCCGATTCTCGCTGGGGCCCTATCGCTGGTTCTTCCGGGGGCGGGAGAGTACTACACCGAGAGTTACTGGCGTGCGGGAGGATTTGCTCTGGCAGAAGCCGGACTGTGGGTGCTCTACGCCGTCTATACTTCGAAAGGGGACAGGCAGACTGATCTCTTTCAGTCGTACGCAGATGATCATTGGTCTGCCGTCCGGTACGCACAATGGATCGAAGCAAATGTCAGCACACTCAATCCGGATGTCACCGGTTTCACTGGCTACCTCATTCCCGGCACGGAGGGCCGGCCTCCGTGGGAGAGAGTTGACTGGTCGAAAATCAATGCGGTGGAGAGTCTGATCGCACAGAAATCTGGAAACGGATTCACGCACCTGTTGCCCCATAGACCGGACCAACAGTACTTTGAGTTGATCGGGA
>Ga0315288_10011165_pt1 | contig 11314 bp, 20 predicted proteins | sample YL17G11_20_MG_FD_203454 | JGI IMG/M metagenome (GOLD analysis project Ga0315288, IMG submission 203454) | Sediment microbial communities from Yellowstone Lake, YNP, Wyoming, USA - YL17G11_20 | ecosystem: Environmental > Aquatic > Freshwater > Lake > Sediment | place: USA: Wyoming | collected... | reverse complement strand
AGGGTTTTAAAGGTTTTATATTTTTTCTTATGTACTCATAATTTTTACTTTGACAATATGGGCAAATAATTAAATTTATTGCGGTGCTTCCACTTAATTGAAAATCTTTTTTACAATCTAAGCATTTGAATAGCTGGTATAGGTCTATATCTAGCATGGTTATAAATTAGATATTTCTCTTTTGATATTTGCAATTTCTTTAGATAAAAAATCTTTTGCACTTTCAATAAGGCAATTAATTAAATCAATATTATTATCAATTTTTGTATCTATTATCATTTCACATTCTATTGTATCTTGTGTAAATTGTATTTTAGTTTCTTTTGCTTCTAAGTAGCTAAGTTCGTCTAATTGAATTTCGTAAACTTTTAAATCTTTTAAAAGTGTTTCAATTTTGTGGGCTGTTTCTATGTTCATCGGTTTAAGGTTTTAAATTATTTATGGTCGTTAAATTTTATTAGTAGTACTATACTATCAGTAATTTGATATTTTATAAGCATTAAAGCGTCTTGCATTGTTTCCGCTTCTATAATACCGCTTTTAAGGTTTGCTGGTAATGTTTGATTTGGATAGCAATATTCAAAATAAAAAGTTTTTTTTTTCATCGGTTTAAGGTTTTAGGAATTGTTAAAATTAAATTGTTTGCTAAATTATTTTTTTGACTTTCCAGCGTAGAAAGTTGTTTGTGTATTGCGGTGGTAAATTCAAGTATTAGAGCCTTAAAATATGCGTTTTGCTGTATTAAATTACTGCTTTGAGATACTAAGGTTAAAAACTCTTTTGCTTCATTAGGATTAAGATTTAAAGTAAATATTTTTTTGTGTGTAAAATTGCTGTTAAAATTTATCTTTTGAATTTTCTGTAAAATTCCGCTAATGTTATAAAAGCGTATATAGTCTATAAATTCTATGTTAATTTCAAACATCAATTTAAAAAGCTGTTGGATATTACCAATATCGTGCCGTTTTATTTTTATAGCTATGTTCATCTAAATAGGTCTGAGGTTTTAAATTGTGGATATTTATTTTTTAAATCAATTTGATAAATTAATTCTACTTCTACAAAGTATAAATTATTTTCTTTCATGTCTGGAAATTTCCTAACCATAAATAAATTGCAAATTTTTAAAAATTTTTTCATCGGTTTAAGTTTTTTAAAAAGGGTTTTCAATGTCTTGTATATATACTGTTTGCGTATCTTCTAGCTTGTATAAAGAATATATTTTTTTTTCTTGTTCGTCTATTTCATTAGTTAACCAATATTTTTGCGGGTTGTCTTTTGGTTTCAATTTTATAATTAATGATTTTTCTAAACGGTCGGCATTTATAGAAGTATTGCAATAAATAACTCTAACTTTATACGCATCGTTGTTAGGGTCGTACGTTACTCTTACCTGTGTTTTATCGCTCCACTTTTGAAAGTGTCTATAAAGTGCCTTATATACGTCCGTACGGCTAAAACCAATATAAACGGGCTTGTCGTTTTTATAAATTATATAAACTCCGCTTTTGTTTCTTTTTGGAAAACTTGCGGAGGCTCTCATTTTGTGGCGTTCCCAAAAATAAGGCGTTTTTAATTTTGTCTTTTTTAGTTTGCTCATGGTTATACTAATTTAGGTAAATATTTTCTATAAAAATTTTCAACTAAAATACGGGCTTCTCCGTTTTGCACTTGTAACTCGCACCAACTAACTAAATCTTTAACGCTTTTAAAATTGTGTTTTGATAATATAAATAAATCATCTTTTGATTTAGTTTTGTCGGGTAGTGGTATTAGTGCCTTTGTTGTTGCGTTTCCGTTTCTTGCTTCGTAAAAATCTTTTAAATATTTTTTGAGTTCGTATGGAATCCAATTTATAAGATTAGGCGGTATACTATAATCATGATTGAATAAATCTAGTATTAAAAGGTCTTTCGATTTGTTCGGTAGTTCTCCCGCATTTTTTTTATAAATTTCAATGTGTGTACTTTTAGCAATCCAGTTGTTTTTTTCTAACATATTTATTTTAGCAATTATACAATTTACTTTGCTTTGGTTTTCTGCTTGGTATTGCATTTTAGAGTAGCCCGTTAAATGTTCTAAATTTGGATTTGTTCGGGCTTCGCTTTTTAAATAAATTATCCACCAATAAGTACAATAAAGCGGGTCGGGTACGTTTGTTTTTTGAGTTTGTAGGGGGTTTTTCATGGTTTGCAAGGGTTTTAAGGTTTATAAAAAAATCGTTTGTTAAATCGCATAAAATCGGCTTTTGTTTCTCTCCTAACATCTAAGTACTAAGTACTTTTGCAACTAAGCAACATTTGAAACATTAGTAAAGTAATTTATTTACGGCTAACTGTAAACAGTAAAGGGGCAAAAAAAACAAATTCGGCATAGCTTCGCCAAGCTAAAGAGGCGTATTTTCTTTTTAGGGTGTTGGTGTCGGTTTGCAAATTCCGACTAGTACTAAATATTTTTATTCGTATTCCTTGATACAATAATAAAAAATACTATCTTTGTATTTCAATTACTACCTATTGACTTATTAACAAGTCAAAAAGTACAAATATTTTGAATTATTCCTATTAAAAGCGGGTTACTTGCAAGGTAAACCCGCTTTTTGTTTTGAGTTATTAACATTAAAAATATTATGTTAAGTAAAAAACAGGGGGTTAAAACCGCTTTTTTTTGGTTCTATCGTGTTTTTATATTGTTTTTATCGTGTTTTTTCGCTCCGTATCTGCTGTATTTTCTACCTGGGTTTTAAAAAAGGTTTCTAAATACTCAATTATTCTAAACAAATAACTGTTTTAAATAGCTTTTAAAGCCGTTTTTGTGCTGGTGCTGGTGTATTTGTATCAATACAACTAAAAAAAAACCTCTATACGTTTGTATAGAGGTTATTTTTTTACTACTCTTTTGAATTGTGCCGTATTATTAGGCGTTGGGTGGGAATTTATAAGGCTTTTTTAATTGCGTACGCTGTAAGGGCTAAAATGGCTATACTTTTAAAGGGGTTTTTTTTTACTGCGTCAAACGCTAAATTAAACTGTGTAAGGTCTGCAAGTCGGTTTAACCAGCCTTTTATAAATGTAGGTTGGTTTAATGATATATAAAATGCTTTGTATTGCTTAATTAGCTTGTTATATACTGCGGTTTCGTCTTTTAAAGTTTCTTTATTGAATAAATCCCGAATAGTATTTATATTCTCGTTGTATGTGCCTGTTAGCTTTGTGTTATACTCTTTTTCAAAAAACTTTTTTAGTTGTTTGTATGCTCCGTATGCTCCACTAGCCCACGCCCACGATACTATAACATTTGCAATCTTTTGGCTTTTATAATCATCTAGTTTAAACCCGTTCCAATAGCCCGTCTTAAATATCTTTAAAAAAATATCGTTTGGCATTGTAAAAAAGTTTTCGCATGATGGTTCGTAATTCAATGATTTAGCAAGGCTTGTAAAGGTTGTGTAAGTAACTCCCTTATTTGTATGGTAGCCCGTTTTTCCATTGTATGTACATGGTGCGGGGTTTTTACTTGCGGTGTCTGCTGGGTTGCGGGATAGTCCTCCCTCCCATTGTAAAATGTGCGGTATTATTTTACTAGCGTCTGCCATTTATTCGCAATTACTAGCTAAATTAGCTATATTAATTTTTTGTTGATTTGTTAGCTTCATTTTATAATCCTCAAATGCTATGCGTTCCTCTTTTGGCGTGTTTGGGTCGTTTATAATTTCATCGCAAAAAATACGTGCGGTTGAAATGGCTGTTATTTGTGTGTTTAAATCATTCATCTAGTCGTTAAATTTAAATTCAAAATTAAAAGTTTCCCCGCTTGTTGGTATATAAGCATTTGCAAGTCCTATAATAACCCAAATAGTAGCATTGTTGCTTTGCATCACTAAAGGCGGGTTTAGTGTTAATTGTTGCATACTATTTCCCGCTACTGTTGGGGCTATTCCTACGCTCATATTTGAGCCATTACAAGCCCCTATAAGTTCATTTAATACAAATCCATCACTAATATTAATTGGTGCGTTATCTGCTTGTATTGGCGGTTGTGCCTTGAAAAAGAAATAATTAAAAAGCGGTTTTACTGCTACGTTTGAACTACATTTTACAACAATATTAACAAGCCTTTGCAATCCGTCAACGCTTCCACTAGGAAAAGTAATATGTACGGGAACGACTGCCATTAAAGCATCCCCAATAGTGTACGGTGTTACGTTTGCGGGTCTGTTAATAGTTTGTACAAATTGCTTTGTATATGGTGCTAAATTCGCTAAATACCTTAGCCAACTAGTAGCATTAATAGGGTCAGTAAATACGCTCTGATTTAATCCCGTTAGTTCTTTAAATACTGAATTATTACCAAAGTCTTTAAATACACTTAAAAACGGTGTACTATCGTCTTGCTGTGTTATTTGTACCGTTTGATTAGATGCTGTTGAGTAGTCTGCGGGTGGTGGTGGTGCTGGTGCTGGTATTGTATTAATTAATACGCTAATATTTGCCTCCAATGTTTTTGCATCGGGTGTAACGGGATTTATAATTTTACTAAAATCTAAATTATATTGTTGTACTTGTGCAAATTGGTTTGCTTGGTTGCTGGTGCTGTTATCGTATAAACGTACAATAGTACCAACTAATTCAAGTTTAATTTGTGCCTTGTCAATTATTACATTTGTGTTTATATCTTGTTCTAAGATTAAACTATACCCGTTGTCTATAATGCTGGTAATATCCATTTTTTAAAGTTTAACGGGAATTTTTGTAATAACTAAAAGATTGTTGGTTGGGTCGTTATCATTAGCAAATTTAATAGCGTATTGCGTTGCTGTTTTTTCTCCGCTTTGAATGTCCTCTTTAAATTCGCTTAAATTCGTTCCCGCTTTTAATGATAATTGATTGTTAAGTGTTACGGTTGCCGTACTTAAATTTATAAAATGATATTGAAAAACATTTGTATCGTTTAACAATGTGTTTTTAGTATAAATTTGATAGTTAAAAAAAAATGCTGTCGGATTTGCCATTTTATGCTGGTTTATATTGTGGGTAGTTTTTAATGATGTTAAAAATTACTGCCATTTCTGAGGGATTCATGAAAGATTTAAGATACTCCAATAAATCTTTTTTCTTAAAGTAGTAAAATAATGAAGATAGAAGCGACAATTGCCACTGGGTAGTAATTTGTCTAAATACTCCGTAAATTTTTTCTTCATCGTCTCCGAATAAACTTTTTCCATCATACAATTCAGTAACGAATTTTAGATATTGCGGTTGTGAGAATACCATATTATAAACTCCATTAAAAACTTTGGGATAGTATTTTTTATTATATGCTTTTACGATTGCAATAGCATAGTTTGGGTTGAATGCGATATAAGGATTGTTTGTATATGTTTGGGTAGCGGAAGCGGAAGCGGAAGCGGTTGCCTCTTCTTGCTGGTTTTCTTCTGCTGTGTTAAAAATCCCAAAAGTTTCGCCTAATTTTTTTAGTGCGATAAATCCCATACCAGCCATAGCCAATTTAAAAGCTAGGTTAATATTTTGGTTTGTATTTGTTGCGGTTGATTCTGCCATTTTTATATATATTTTTTTTTGATTTGTCCCACGATCCGTCCGCAGCTTTGTCCCTTTTTATTTATAAATTGTTTAGCATTTCAATTGCATTGTTATACATATTAATATCCTTTTCGGCTAAATCTGCAAAGGCTTTTAAATGCTTTACAATATTTTTATCTTTTTTAGCAAGTCGTAAAATACTATTGTTAATGCTATCTAATGCTTCTTTATTAAAACTTTTATTTTCTGTTTTTGTTTCGCTTTCTCCAGCTATTGTTGTTGCTACTTTTTTAGCTGGTAAAATATCTAATCTCTCTAAAATGCTTTCAACTTTATTTATAATAAACATTTGCTTTGTGCTTTTTTCTTCTTCTTCTTCTTCTTCTTCTTCTTCGTCTTCGTCTTGGTCTATACCATTTAAAAAAGCATCAAACTTAGCATTTAAAGCATCAATTCGCTGGTTAGTTTCTTCTTGTGCTTTTTTCTTGTCGTGTTCTGCTATTGCTTGGGCTATAATTGTAGGTAGGTCTAATTTTTCTTGCTGTTGCATTTGTTGCTGTGGCAAATGAACATTAACCCCGCCCATATTATTGGGCTGGGCTTGTTCTGCATTGTAACCATTTAAAACAAAAGTAAATTTAACTAAATCTGTTTTTTTGGTTTTACTCATGTTCGTCTCCTGCTGTGTTTTTTCAAAGTCATTGAAAAGCCATATTTCGTACGGGTTTGAATTGTGCGTAATATCTGCCCAACTATCAAACGCTTCAATAGCATTTTTGTTGGTGCTTGTTACGGGCGTATAATCATAAACGGGTGCGGAATTTTTATTAAATCCAACTTTAAAAATTGTAAAGCGTTTTTTTCCGCTTTGCAAAATTATATTTTTTACTGCGTCCTTACTTGTATAATCAATATCCATTTTGAAAAAATTAAAAATCGGTTTTTTAAAATTATGAACGGTTCATTAATCCCGCTTTCTTTTCACCTATTTCTGCTGGGTCTACATAGTAAACAGAAATTAAAAAAACTTGGTCGAATGCTACGGGTGCAATAGGTTTTGATACGTTAATAAATGATTTAGGATAGTTAACTGCTTGACCGCAAAAAGATTTAAAATCTTTTTCCTGTGTACTTGCTGGTAGTGCTGTCTCAACTAAATTATCTTCAATCGTTTGGAACATTTGTAAAGGTGCTTGGTTCAAAAATTGGCGTCCTTTGTAATCAACCAAAGTCAAAAAAGAGTTTTTAAAATCTTGTTTTGTTACTACTGGTTTTCCACTAATAACGGAATTTGGAACAATAGCCCCGTAATAAGATTGAATTGCCCACAATTGTACATGGCGTAAATTAGGCAAGTCGGGAATAGGAAATTGTGTTTGGGTTGTACCTGCTGTTACTTGCACCTCAAAAAGTTCGTGTTTAATTATTTTTTTGCTCATGGCTAATAATTTTTATATCGTTTTTACTTGTTTATTTTGATACTAAGCCCCGCAAATATATTGCGGGGCTTGTTGTATCTTATTTACCCTTAAACCGATTAAAAGTAAAATTTTAAAACTTATCTGCTTTGGAAAACAGATGCGTTTTGTGCATTTAATCCAAAAAATTTAACTGCGATACGGTCAATATCAAAATTAACTACGTCCCCCGCTTGTGTTGTTAAAATAAAATTTGTTAAATTAATTGCTTTAGGCAAATTCAAAGTTATTTCGTTTTTCTTTGCTCCCGAAAGTGTAACCATTGGTTCTAACGCAATCATACCGTCCATGTCATTCTCTTGGCTCGGAGTTGTACAAACTGGTACACCAGCTATAAAACTTGCAAACTGTGTACGTTGTACTTGTCTACATTTTCTAGTGTCCCATTTTTCAACATAAATAATGTTGTTAACGCCAATTTTCATAATACCAGCATATAAACCGTCTAATTGTACAGTTTGTCCCGACATTTCAATAGGTGCGTATGTAAAAATATAAGGGGCTTTTGGGCTAGTTGCAGTAACAGGGACAAGACTTGCACGACCGTACAAAAATACGCCCATGTGTGTTGCGATAAATTCATCGTTAATATTTAATCGAATTTCATCGGGTTGTAAACCTGTGTTCTGACTGTCTAATACATCAAATGTATAGCTAGTTTTGTTTTGGTCGATTAATTGAGTTAAAAATAAACTACTCTCTGTTAATCGTACCCCTTTAACTCCACGTTTTGCGTATTCTTCACGAATTTTCACAAAATTTACTCGGTTTGCTCTTTTCATTTTTATAAGTTTTTATTATTGTGTGCGTCTTTTAACCCTTGCACTATCGGGGATTTTATTTAAAAAAATTATCTCATGTCCTCATCATCTTCACCGTTTATTACTGACAAATCTTCTCTGAATTGTTCACCAGCTAAAACGGTTTGCGTATCATCGCCATTTATTACATTTAAATCATTCCCCGCTAAAACGTCCTGCGTTCCGCTCATTGCGATAAAAAGGTCGTTACCGTCCTCTGTACCACTAAGTACGTTTAATTCTGTTAAAATGTCGATTGTTCCAACTGCTAAAAATCCATATCCCGCATTTGTTAACATGGCTTTTGTTTTAGCATCTTTTGCTAACATCGGAAGCAAAAAACCAACCGCAATTTTTCCACCCGCTACAATTTTTTTATCTAGTGTGTCGGGAATTACTTTGTCAATTAATTTTGCTCCAACTGCTCCACCTATTACAAGTAATAAGCTAGTCATGTCTAAACTTCCAGCGTTGCCCATTCTTGAACGTCTGCGGGTCTTTCTTTTAACTCCGCTCATTTTCGCTCTTTTATGAGTTGCTTTTTTTCTGTGGGTTGTTTTTTTCTTAATCATGGTATTTGTTTTTAAATTATTATTTATGTTTGGTTTGTTTGTGTGCCTTTGTTTAATAGTGTTTAACAGTTACAACCGCTAAGGGCTTTTTGTCCTTTTCTGTCTTTTTGTTTTAAAACTTGGTCGGGGTGTATAATAAAACATTTAGCGGTTTTTTGGTCGTGTACATCTATAAAGCTACCAAAACCAACCATATCAAGCAATCCACGACCGTACTTTTTTTGGCTAAAATCCCTTGCCATTTGTTCGTGTGCTGGTTTTAAAAAACTTCCTACCCATTTACCCGCTTTAGATTTATAGATTTTTAAAACTCTGCCGTTCTTATCTATACAAACTCTGTGAGGTATCATTCCCTCTCCCGCTTTACTTGCCATACGCATAAGCCCATAGAACTTGCCCCATGCGGTTTTTGAAATTACTTGCTCGGACAAATAATTTATTTTTTTTTCGTTTGCTCTCTCGGTTGCTAGTTGTTGTTGTGTTAGCATAGCAAAATTATTTTTTAGTTACGAAATATAAAACAGCTAAACCAGCACCGCCCAATAATAAAGGGGTCATTAATCCGCTTTCTTCTTCCATCGGTTTGCCGTTCTCGTCTAATTGTGGGGTGTCGCTTGTTACGGGGTTTCCTTGTGCATCTACTTTGGGAATTGTTGGGTCGTCCATTACTGACTGCTCCATCCCTTTCAATGCTTCCGCATCTTTTGCGTCTTGTTCTTCGTTTTTCTTTGCTTTACGCTTTTTGAAAAATTCTATAATCTGCATGATAATTCCCATGCTTTGCTTTGCTCCTTCTTCGTATTGTTTTGCTTGGTCGTTTCCTCCACCGCCTCCCGCATCATCTCCCATTCCGCTAATACTTGCACCTCTCTTAGTTCCTTTGTTTACAGCGTTGGTAAGGTCTTGCCAACTTCCGTAATTACCCCAAAACTTTTTTAAATCTTCGGGGTGTGTTTTATAAACTTCTTTAATTCTGTCCGCTAAATTTAAATAATTAACTGCTACACTTTTTAAAAACGCTTTTACGGCTACATCTTTACGAATGTGTGCGTATTTTTTAACATTCGATTTTATTTGCTGTCCCGTTTTTTTCAGAAAATTATCATGTTTCTTTTTTACATCTTTAAAAACAGATTTACGTTTTTTGTCTTGTTCAGAAAGTTTGTTTTTTGCTTTGGAAAAAATATTTCTTTTACTTCTTCCTAGACTTGCGTTTTCGTCTGTACCGCTTAAATGTGTCATGCTCATAGCTTTATTTAGTGTTAAATCGCATTTATAATTATGTTTGCATTCTTGGTTAAAATCATTCATTACGGGGTCAATAATATATTCTTTACCGTTTATGAGTGCGTAGGTATAAATGTGTGTCGGTTCTTTGTTTAAAATCTTTTGCGATACCAACCGCATAAATACGGGAATTTTTAAAGCGTCTAAAATTGCATAACTAAAAATTGTATAGTGTTTGCAATCTCCATATTTATCATAAATTAAACGGGGGATTGTTTTACTTGTTTGGTCGTTTTCTCCCTCTCTAATATATTGTAAATTATTTTTTAAATAGTGCCAAACTTTTTCACAACTTTTAACGGGGTCTTTACTTTTAAATTTTTCCGCTAAAATTAAACTATCTTTTTTGCTGTCGTTAATTGCTTTTGCAATTCCTTTAACAATATCGTTTGTATTTTGGTTTTTTGATATTTTAATACTTTTAAAATTCGGTTGCGATATTTCAGCCATATTTAAAATAATCTAAAAAATTTTATTATTTGCTCTGCTATGTATGTGTTAAAATTCCACCACCAGCCATGATTTATTTTTTTTTTTCTTCTTCTTGTAATTTTTCTAATTCTTCTTGTGCGTGTTGTACGCTGGAAATTGTTTTTTTACTTTCGCAATGTGTACACTTTGTTTTTTCTTTAAATGCTCCAACTTTTGAGAAAGGTTTGAAACATGAGGTACAAAAATAGGCTGAATACATTTTATAGGTTTTAAGGGTTTCTGAATCAAAAATAGTACTTTTTATCATATTTGCAAATTTTAGTTATTAAAAAGCCCCGCAATAGTGTTGCGGGGCTTGTTTGGGGCTGGGGGTTGGTTGGGTTTAATCTAATTGTATAATTTGTGTAGGTCTGTATTTAAATTGTGGGAATGGAAATTCTCTATAAAATAATTCTTCTGCACTTGCAAAAGTTAAACAGACTTTTGTAATTGTTGAATAAATAGGAGGTATAAAATTATTTGGTTGGTGTTTTGCTTCACACACTTTAAATATTATTATAAAAGTTTTCATCGGTTTAGGGTTTTATAAATTATTTATATCGTCTTGCAATTTGTTTTTTTCTTCTTCTGCTTTTTCAATCAATCCTAAAAATCCATTTTCAAATTTTTCTCTGCTTATTAAATCATTTTTTGTTGCGTTTAAAATTCCTTGTAATGTTATTGAGGTTTCTGCTTTTGTTTCTTGGCTTACAATTTTTTCTAAAACTTCATCGCATTTATAAGCAAATGATATAAAAGGCTGTTCGCTTCTTTCGTGTTGTATAATAATACCTTTACAAAATCCATAAAACTCTATAATTTCTTCTTCTGTTAATCGTAGCGTTATTGTTTTGTTAATTTCTTCAAGGTTGTATAAATCTTGTATTTGTTTTGTGGCTTGTTCTATTGTTTTTTCTTGTTTGTAATAGTTAAAAATTATTATGTCATAATCTTGTATCTCATAAATTGAAATACAAAATTTTTCTCTTAATTTTTTTTCTATTTCTTTTGTATATTGGTCTAGTTCCATTGGTTTAGGGTTTTAAAGGTTTTATATTTTTTCTTATGTACTCATAATTTTTACTTTGACAATATGGGCAAATAATTAAATTTATTGCGGTGCTTCCACTTAATTGAAAATCTTTTTTACAATCTAAGCATTT
>Ga0315288_10011162_pt1 | contig 11315 bp, 19 predicted proteins | sample YL17G11_20_MG_FD_203454 | JGI IMG/M metagenome (GOLD analysis project Ga0315288, IMG submission 203454) | Sediment microbial communities from Yellowstone Lake, YNP, Wyoming, USA - YL17G11_20 | ecosystem: Environmental > Aquatic > Freshwater > Lake > Sediment | place: USA: Wyoming | collected... | reverse complement strand
TGAAGAATCCCCCAAGCCTTATGAACATAAGCGGGTGATTTTACGTTCAACAACTGGCGCGCCCGGTGGGATTCGAACCCACGACCCTTGGTTCCGAAGTGTCACAAACCTTTGTTACTAAGTGTTTTTGCGTTCCGTCTTGTACACCTAACCAACCATAGCCGAACTCAGAGGCATACTATAACACACCACGGCGCAAGGTGGAATGTTTGACAAAATGTTTGACAAGATCAGGCTTCATAGCCCACCCTTTTAAGCAGTTCAACAGGTTTCAGGTTATGCTGAGTATCCAAATAGTCAAGGAAATCAGGGTCTACAGCGTTTGGTAAGAGGCAAGAGGAATCTTTCGCAAGTTCGTGATTTTTAACCCATCGTCGTAGCTTATAGGCTATTTGCAGCCTCTTTTTAAGCTCTTTAGTGCCTTTCCCAATGTCCGTCTCCCTTGCCAAATTCTTGATATGTGGCCCCTTGGCTAAATACTGCAACCACAGCGTGTATACCCGTACCTGTTCTTGTGAGAAGTGAAGTTCACCCAATGGGGCTATTATAACGTTCCCAGATAGATTCTCTCGGAGCACAATGTCATTAATCTCCTTGTCATCTAAACTGGGGCCTCCCAAGAATTGAATTTCGGCGATATGAGCCGAGGCATAGAAACCTATGGGGGAAAGACCAATAATAACTGGCATAAAACTAAATGGTGTTACCGGATATTGGAACTGCCCTGAGCTATCAGCAGGGAACTTATCACTTGGTACTACACGCTTTCCAATTTTATCAAACCTGAATATCCCATGCACAACAGGCTTTATCTCTCCCGTCAAATATCCTGTTACCAGCTCCCAAGGCGGTGTCGTGACAATCTCATCATAATCCGAGGTATCAAGGGGTTGCCGCATTACTTCATAAGCCATCTCCCGGTTTGCATAGCCCCCAGCCCACGATCTGAGTGTCCATGAGTCCTTGATAAAAGCAGAGAGCCGAGCGCACCATTCTGCTTCGCGGACAGTAAATGATGAACCCGCAAGCTTAGCTTCTTTCCAGCACCGCAATACAGTCGGCAAGGCTTCATGGGGGATATTACACTTAGTTCCTATCATCCAAGGCTGCCCCATTTCTTCTATTTGTCTCCTAGCATCCTGAGGTGTCCCATCGTATTCTATGCGTGCTTCTTTAAGGATCATCTGTCCTTTACGCTTCCCGGGCATTACAGGAACCTGTTTATTACGCGCAGTCAACATTGTTGTAGCTATGCCCTGAATTTGAAACCAGGTTTTTTCCCTCCCTTCGCTCTTTTCTTTCAACCAAATACCTTTTAAAAACCCCTCAATATCTTTATTTGTTTTGTAACGACCACCCTTTTTATCAGGCATTTTACCCCCTTTTGCGCACTATGCGCAGCCATGCGTACTAATAGCTTGTAGCGCATGCGCACTAATATCAAATAACCCATTGTACCATGCGCTATTGTGTGATACCGTATTCACATGAACAGAATAACAAACCGGAGCGTTGATGTCAAGGAGGTAAAAATGGAGGACAGAAAGCTGCTTCTCACGGTTGCAAGTGTTATGGAGTGTACATCATTAGGGCGCACGAAAATTTACCAGCTAATCTCATCGGGGGAAATTTCCTCTGTGAGAATTGGCAGGGCGGTAAGGGTTCCAGCCAAGGCGCTCCAGGAGTGGGTAAACAGGCAGCAAGAGTCAAGCCAGCAGGGCAAGAATTAAATCGGAAGGGGTAAAAATGAGCGATCCTCACACCGACAAACTCTCCTATGCCCTGGACACCGTCAGAAGGGGTTGGCCCGCGCTACCCTTGAACTTTATCACAGACAAGGGCCGGTGTTCCTGCGGAGGCCCTGCAGACAGTTGCAAAGCAGGAAAACACCCACTGAATATCAAGGGACACATAAATGGGGCTGACTCGGCTACTTTAGATGTTGCGGAAGTTAAACGAATATGGACACAATACCCACAAGCCAACATAGGCCGTGTTTTGGGCAGTGAATCTCGGATAGCAGTGGTTGACCAGGATAACAGGCACGGAGGGGAAGCAGCCAACGCCGCAATCGAGGCAAAGTATGGCCCTTGGCCTCTAACCCAAGTTGCGCTGACAGGTTCCGGGGATGGCTCCCGTCACCGTTTTTTTGTATGTCCAAACGGAGGGATGACCGTTTCAAACCTAAACAAGATAGACGGATTAGTAGGTCTTGAGTTAAAGGTGAATGGCTATGTAGTCGCCGTAGGCAGTGTTACGGCAAAGCCTTATCTCTGGTTGCCAGGGGCGGGACCCGATGATGTCAAAATAGCACCAATGCCCGAATGGTTGGTTGATCTAGGCCGAGCCCCATTCAAGCCGGGTGAATCCACAAGTGCCGATGGCTCCAAGACGAGCAAACCACGAAAAGAATACCCCCCACTGACAGCAGGCGAAAACGAAAAGGCATTAGCCGCAGCACTCGATAGCTGTGCCTTCCTCAAACATTGTGACGTAGACGCAAAAGTCTTACCTGAACCTGAGTGGCAGGCGATGATAGAGCTGCTGGTATTCTTTGGGACTCCGGGAGAAGCAAAAATCCATGAGTTGTCACAGCCTTATCCTACCTACTCAGAAGAAGCCACAAATAAAAAGATAGCCAACGCAAACAAGGCTATAAGCAAGAAACAACTCGGCCCCTACACCTGTCAGAAGATAGGGCAGTCTTTTGGCTTCCAGTGTCCCCCAGACTGCCTAGCAACGCAGTCAAACACACATACCCCAGTTACTATGGCAATGAAGGCGGTCACAGCTCGGGAAGAACCCCCCCTTGATAATAACGTAACTATGTATATATATAATGCTTCGGGACAAAACAAACCTGAGACTAAAAGGGACAAAAGCGGGACACATATCGGGATAACTAGCTTGACAACTGAGGAAAAAGATTTGTCCCGTTTTTTGGGGCTTTCAAAGAGGGTTAAAACTTGGGTAGAGGAAACCGCTGGTTGGTGGGAGACACGGGAACTCGACACAGAACTGGGGATAGTGAGCGCCAAGGATAAGGAAAACCGCAAGAAGATATTGCAGAGACTTTGTGAGCAAGGTGTAGTTGAGAGACATCAGAAGGTAAACAGACAATGGCGCTACGTCAACACACGAGCGACTAGCCTTGAGTTTAAAACTGCTACCACAACTGGAGCACTCTCTATCAAGTGGCCTATGGGTATCGAGAATAAAGTAAATCTATTTCCTGGAAACCTGGTAGTAGTAGCTGGAAGCCCCAACGCGGGGAAGACAGCCTTTAACCTCAATTTTATCTACCTGAATCAAAAACAATTCCCCATAACCTATATTTGCTCGGAAATGGGAGCCGTGGAATTAAGAAACCGCCTTGAGCAATTCCCTGGAATGGCTATCGAGGATTGGAGTTTTAAGGCCATAGAGAGGGCTTCTGACTTCGCTGACGTTATTGTACCTGATGTTATCAACATCGTGGATTATCTCGAAATGACAAACGAACTGTACGAGGTGAATACTCATCTAACCGCAATCAGCCATAAGATAGGCTCCGGCTTGGGTATCGTGTCTATTCAAAAAAAGATAAACGCGGTGTTTGGTCGTGGGGCAGAGTTCAGCTTAGAGAAGCCCAAACTATATCTCAGCATGGACAAAGGGGTTATGCGAATAGTGAAGGGTAAATCGTGGGCTATAAAGAATGTTGACCCCCATGGTTTGGAGATACATTTCAAAATCGTAGGGGGATGTCTGTTCCAGCCTTCGGGTGATTGGGACTGGAGACATTAGAGCAAGGGGGATAACCATGGCTGAAAAGGTGGACACAAGGCTACTTGAGCCCGGTTGGGCGGGTGTCTTAACCTTAGAAGAAGCACGATTCATTCAACAATCCCTACGGGCTGATCGGATGCTTCGGCGCTCCTGGCACATAAGAGGCCGGAGCTGTCCACTGACAAAAGTAGCGGCCGCGGCATTCCCTGAAAACCCGGAGCTGGCCCGGGGACATATCCTTAACGAAATGGCAGCCTCCAACAGGCGTCAAAAGATAGCTGGCAGCCAAAATATCGAAAATTTAGACTCGGATAAAACAGCCATAACGCAAAAGGATAGTAATCCATCACAACTAACCCTGGATTTGGTAATTAGGGGGTAAAAAATGGCAAATAAACACATAGGGCAAGCCCCAGACAAAATTTCAGTCCCGGTTGATTGTCCTGGGGGGTGTGGGCAACAGGTGGAAAGCGTGAAATGGCGAAAAAGCGACAGTTTATTCCAATCGGTTGATTGCCCGCATTGCATGGTTAGCTTTGGCAGGGTGAATGGTGGGCCCTGGCACTCACTAGGCACGATAGATGAACACGGACTATTACTTTCTAGGCGGGCTCATGCAACAGAAGTTAAAAAATAAAAAAGGGAGGACAAGACAATGACAACGGGAACGGAGAATAAGGGCAAGGGTATTGAGGAAATTCTAGCGGAGCGCATGGAGATGGTAAACAAAGGAAGCTGCAAGGACTGTCTGTACTGCGAGGGGAAAAGGCATAATAGGTATGCCTGTTCCTTGCTGCAATGTGAGGGCAAGGGTATAGAGTTAGCAGGGAAAGACTTACAGTATGAGGCGTATCCCATGCGCTGTGAAGTAGGTACGTGGAGCCACACCGAACTTTGCTTTGCCTTTATGCCTCAAAACTGTGTAGTAGCACCGGAGCTCCAAGAACACATGGGATTCATGGCCTGTCTTGTAGCCGCAGCCGAGCTTTGTAACAAAATCAAAAGTGTGCAATCAGGCGTAGCACAAGCGCAACTAGGAACGTTGCTGGCAATAATGAACGAAAACAACTATAAAGCGATGATGAGCTTCCTTTGGAGGGGCTTTGAGGAAATAGGAGACGGAATAATAGTGGGGAAATAACGGCTAAACAAAATACATGAATTTGGACAGGAAAAGCATGGCAGAAGAACAGACAACAGCTTTGGTGACAACCCCTGGTAAGGGGCTGAGTCTAAACAAAGTTACTAAAGTGTCAGCTATTGCCAGGGCTAAGGGGTACAGCCCTACCTATGTACCCCACTTGGGTTTACAAGAAGTCAGGGCTATGGCTGAGGCAGTATCGAGGGCAAGCCGCAACGGCGAGCGCGACAGGCTCTTAATACTTACCTTGTTCGATGGGTGCCTCAGGGTAAGCGAAGCCCTGGCGCTCAGGCGTAAGGACATAAAGCGCAGCGATGGTGAGGGCTGGTATTTAGAAGTCTTTGGCAAGGGCAAGAAGCCGGGTGTCGCGGCGATCTCCCCAAGCCTTGCCAATGAGCTACGAGCCTACGCCGGGGATGCTGACATGGACTCAGATAATAGGCTATTCCCTATTAAGCGAGCGAGGGCTTTTCAGATATGCGAGCTGGCGATGATTGCCGCCGGTGTAAGCAAGCCTGGCCATGTGGGAGCTTGCCATGTCCTGAGGCACTCCGGGGCTATTGAACGTCTAAAGGTAACAGGAAACCCTAAAGCTGTCCAGGAACAGCTAAGGCACAGCACAGCCTTAATGACAATGCGATACCTGAAAACTCTATCGGTTGAGGAATCTTTGAGGATTCAACAGGAAGTAGACTTTCGATGGTGAACATTGTGGGACATTCTAGTCTCGTAATTGTGGGACATCCGGGCCTTTTGTCTCACAATTCAAACGGAGGCTTGTCCCACAATTCTACCAAAATTAGGGACTACAACTATGTAAAGATAAGGCTTAAATTCTTTATGGATTTCGGACATTTGTCCGTTTCTCATATTTTTAATTTGCTTACTCACAAGCCCTTGGTCAATATGATGGGATGTAGACACTAAAAAAGGTGCGCCAGGGTGTGAACGTAGGTTCGTAAATTTAGAACCTGATTGGAATTGAGGTTCCTTTTTAGGGAGGTTTGAATGTTACATTCAGTTTCGGATCAAACGGCTTCGTGGATTGCGGCAGCCATCGTGATCATCGTTGTGCTATCTGTCTTTCTGGAGGGGTTCATTCGATGGATTCGCCACAAGTATAAAAAACACAAAAAGGAGAAACTAGCGGATAAAGGCAAAGAAAAGGAGGGGTGATCAATGTTTTTCGGACCGGGCTACATTCAGCGATGTATGTTCGTATTCGTGACGGTGACGATTTTAGACCTTGTTATAGAGGGGTTATGGCTGGGGCAGACTCAGTATGGGTATCTGAGAACCCTAACCTACTTCACGAGTATGTCTCATGGGGGCTGGGTATTTCCCTTGGGCGCGGTAGGATTCCTAGCATCCTTGCCTCAAATGCTTGTGTGGGATTACGCGTTTCTCCATAGTCTCGGCGCCTTTGGAGGGCTTGTCCGGGTGATTCTTTCCGTGGTAATCTCCATCGGCTTCGTGTGGGGATTTGCCACGATGATGTGGCCGATAATAGCCAACTTCTTTATAACTGTTGTCCGGGGGACTGCCAACCTGGTGGGCGCTGTAATAGGTGGGCTATTGTCGCGGCTTTAGCCGCTGATAGTCATGCCTTGAGGTGAATAAGAGGGCATAGCATGAGTGGATTCATTATTGCATGGAATGTTGTCTTTTATTCGCTATCGGTTGTTGGGCTCTATGCCCTGGTGAGCTGGGCTGCTTCCAGGCACAAGCCGCCTAAGAAGTAAGGTAGGGGTGCGATGATAGAGTCCTTTCTTGGGTGTCTAGGTAGGTTCCTTTATGCGGTGTTGGTTCGTGTGGCAGCGCTTGTGATTGTGGCGCTCATCGCGTGGCTGATATACGAAGTGGTCAGCTCTCACTTGGCGGCGTGAATGATGATAGAGCGGATCTACCTATGGCTGCTGGTCAAGGGCTCGGTTGCCTTAGCCGTCTTTGTGCTATCGGTGGTGGCTGCTGCGGTCATCCCGGGCTTTCTATTGCAGAAGCTACTTGTGTTCGGCTTTGGCTGGGTAGGTGGGCTGACAGCTCGTTATCTCCAAAGTAGGTGGAGTAAGGAGTAAAGGTGTCAAGTCTTGTCATGGAAAACGCCGCCCCTATAGATAAAGGAGTGACGTGGATGCCATGTCAAGTCCAATCAACAGCAGCAGCTTATAGATATAGATAGGGGGAGGGGGGAGGGATGCACACCATATTGAATAGAGTCTACAAGAGTTTCTGAGAAGGACTAAAGGTTGCGCTGTGAAAGCTAAAGGTTTCAATTCGTTTTCTTTTGTTAGCTTCTTATACTTAAGGGTAAGGGTGCATTATCATCCTTATCCTCCCCCTGCCAGGGAAGGGAGCCGTTTGATTGATTAGTTGCGAAGGAAGCCACAACCGGGTGAAGTGTTTATGCTTTACCCTCTTGAACGGCCAATGGCTAGGGAGTGCTGATCTGGCGCTTATGCTGGACAGCTCCCCGGCCTCAATTCGAACGCTACTGGCCCGGTGGACTCGCTGGAGTTTAGTAACCGAACGCGTAGACTCTGAGGGGGATCGTCAATACCTGTTAAGCAAAAAGGGCTTCCAGTGGCTTTCACGGCATTGGCAAGAGTTTCCCTTGGCCCGATGGGTTTACGAGTTGCCGGTGGACAAGCAAGGCTATTTCCAATTCTTGTTTAAGAAGCAGGAGGCACAATGAAAAGACAACTCAATAAGTCTGTCCGTAAAGCAAAGCGGAGTTTTAAGAAGCTGCGCACTCGGGACGCTGCCGGGGCCCCTGGCAATGGCTCTCATGGTGGGGTTAGACGCGGCTTTAAGCGTGGACTAAACATTGAAGGGATACCCAGTAAGCACCTTGAGGGGGATTGAATTGCCATGCTTAAAGGATTAGTAAACCTCTTTCGGCGCCATGATAAAGATGTGTTGGATATTACTAACGAAAGCAGTATAATTACTGCAAAAACAGAGGAAACACCTATGGGTTATGTAACTACTGGCGAAGCGGCGAAGATTCTAGGGGTAGACGATAGCCGGATTAGGCAATTACTACTCAGTGGCACGTTGCGCGGTAAGAAGTTTGGTCATGTTTGGATGGTGGAACAGAAGTCTATAGACAAATATGGCAAAAGTAACCGAAAACCAGGCCCTAAACCCCTTGACAAAAGCTCACGAAAGCGTTAGTATCAATGGCAAAAAGAAGGAGGTGGCGCAATGGCAACTCAAATTAAGTACAGTGGCGGAGATAAGGTGTCTGAGGCTTTGGTACCGGTTATGCTGGATGATGAGCTGGGGGTGGATGATGCTGAGATTCGGGAAGCTATTTTGAAGTGGGCCCTGCGGATAGTCAAGGATGAGGCTTATAGTCTCGGCTTGACTATGGGGGAACTGGAGGGTATGGCCGTTCATTTCGAGACCGGGTATGAGCAAGCCCTGGTTGACATGGGGAAGCGCGAGCCTGACGGTACGAATACCTTTAAGGACTAATCAAGGGAGATAGATAAAGATGCCTAAGACTCACGCCAAGCCAAATAACCTGATTCTCGGCTTCTGTCAAGTCTGCCAGAGCTCTATCTATGCCCTGGCCAAGCCCGAAAACGAGCCACAGATGAGGGCAAACGAAATATGCAATGAGTGCGCTCCGAAACTTTACCCGGAGCGTCTACTACCGGCTGAATGGAAGCAATTCCCGCAGTCGGAAAGGGGTAAGGGCAATGGAAAATGAAGAATTGCGAGCAGAACCTTTGGAAGAGATGGAAGCAAAGCTATTGCTTAACTTCCTGACATTAGGTAGCCAATCCTGGCGATCCGCAGAACAAGTTGAACATGAGCTTTGCCCTAAATGCCCCTTTAACAGTCCTAAGTGCAAATTCATGCTCAAGTTTTGGCACTCACTCGGCGAGGATACACATCTTATCTGTCGTGGTATGCGGAAGCAGGCCGTAGATAGCAATTAACCTGTGAGGGGGTAAGGCATGAAAGGACACATAAGGAAGCATAGGGATTCTTGGGCTATCATTGTGGAATTGCCGAGTGATCCCCAAACTGGCAAGCGGCGGCAAAAGTGGGTTACTCTAAAAGGAACTCGTAAGGATGCTGAAACGAAGCTTTCAGAACTCCTCCACCAAGTCAATACTGGCAGTTTTTCAAGGCCGGGTAAGAAGCTTACTGTTGAGAACTTCCTTACCCAATGGTTGAACGATTATGCAGCCATAAATGTCCGGCCTTTAACAAACCAGAGTTACGAGCATTGGATTAAAAAACAGATAATTCCAGCAATAGGGGGAGTTCTACTATCTCGGCTTCAACCTTCACACCTTCAGACGTTCTACCGCAAGGCTTTAGAGACTGGCAGAATAGACGGCAAGGGTGGCCTCTCTCCGCGTTCAGTAGTCCATATACACCGGATACTGCATGATGCGCTATCCTATGCTGTTCAATGCAAGCTGCTGTCCTGCAATATAGCTGACACGATCAAGCCCCCCAAAGCGCGCCACAAGGAAATGCGGACACTGGACTCTGTAGGGGTGAGTAAGCTTCTAGAAGCCAGTAAGGACACCGTATACTATCCCATATTCCACCTGGCCGTGTACACCGGTATGCGCCGGAGTGAACTCTTGGGGCTCCGCTGGCGCGCCGTTGACTTAGACACGGCAACGGTATCAGTTACCCAGGTACTACACCACCTAAGAGACGGCAGCATACAGTTCCAGGAGCCGAAGTCACAAAAGGGCAAAAGGCAGATAGCATTATCCCCGGTTGCGGTTATAGGGCTTCGTGAACATAAGCAAAAGCAAGATTTGGAACGCCTAGATTGTCTTATGAAGGGCGCCCCAGTGGCCAATGATGATTTGGTATTCTCCAATTCAGATGGTTCGCCTTTACTGCCCAACAGTGTCACCCATGCCTTTATAAAGACTGTACGCCGTCTTGGGCTGCATGGGGTTAGATTCCATGATTTGAGGCATACCCATGCTACTTTAATGCTCAAGCAAGGTGTTCACCCCAAGATTGTGTCTGAGAGATTAGGCCATTCCACCATAGGTATAACCCTGGACACCTACTCCCATGTCACCCCGGGACTACAAGAGGCGGCAGCGCTCCGATTTGAGCAATGCTTACAGCAACATGATGTTTGACAAAATGTTTGACAAGCCCACAAAAGAGCCCCTGGGTAACCCTGGGGGCTCTTTTTTACGTTCAAAACCTGGCGCGCCCGGAGGGATTCGAACCCACGACCCTTGGTTCCGAAGACCAATGCTCTAATCCACTGAGCTACGGGCGCACCGTTACGACTTTTGAGGGGAAAGCCTGCTTCTCGAATTGAGACTATGGGGTGAGCGGAGGGATTCGAACCCTCGTTCTCCAGGGCCACAACCTGGCGCCTTAAACCACTCGGCTACGCCCACCACAACAGACAGTTTCCTGTCTTTCAAGCGAAGCCATTGTAGCATTGAATTTGGCTTATAGTCAAGGCGAAATTGCCGCATCACCTCGGACAATGGGTCAATTGCGCCTTGCCACCGCATGTGCTAATATATCGTCGTGTTCGGTCGCTTCAATATGCTTTACAGCAAGATACTCCCCAATCTCATTCAGACCTCTTATTTAACCCGGAAGTCCACGACAGTTCTCATACCGCAAAATCTCCTGCCTATGGAGTGCTCAGTAGTCTAAAAAGGAGAACCAAGTATGAAAGCCCATGAATATCAAGCCAAACAACTGATGGCAGAGTTCGGCGTGCCTGTCCCTCGTGGCAGCGTCGCCAGGACTCCTGCTGAAGCCAGAAAAATAGCGGCTGACCTCGGCGGCAAAGTGGTGGTTAAAGCACAGGTTCATGCCGGGGGACGAGGCAAGGCCGGTGGCATCAAGGTCGTTTCATCCCCTGATGAGGCTGAGCAGGCCGCTCAGAAGCTGCTCGGCACCAGGCTGGTCACTCACCAAACCGGCCCCCAGGGTGTGCCGGTAAACACTGTCCTTGTCGAGGAAGCCATAAATATCAAACGAGAGCTCTATTTAAGTATAGTAATCGACGGCGTGGCTGGCCTGCCCGTAATCATGGCCAGCGAGGCTGGCGGCATGGACATCGAGGAAGTTGCCCGGACAACCCCTGAGAAGATTCTGAAGGCTTATATCTATCCGGGGCAGGGCGTCCGCACCTACCTGGCACGGAAACTTGCTTATGGCCTGAACTTGGCACCGGAGCAGATGAAGGCCGGCACGGAGCTAATAGCCAACCTTTATAGGCTGTTCCAGGCTAAGGACTGCTCCCTCGCCGAGATAAACCCACTGGTAATCACCGCCGATGGCAGAGTCCTCGCCGCAGACGCCAAACTAAACTTTGACGATAATGCCTCATATCGCCAGAAGGCTGTCGAGGCGCTGCGCGATATCGCCCAGGAAGACCCACTTGAGG
>Ga0315288_10011159_pt1 | contig 11316 bp, 10 predicted proteins | sample YL17G11_20_MG_FD_203454 | JGI IMG/M metagenome (GOLD analysis project Ga0315288, IMG submission 203454) | Sediment microbial communities from Yellowstone Lake, YNP, Wyoming, USA - YL17G11_20 | ecosystem: Environmental > Aquatic > Freshwater > Lake > Sediment | place: USA: Wyoming | collected... | reverse complement strand
GGCAACATATCCTTTTTCGAGGTTTTCAAAAATAGGCAAATCAAGACAGATTTTCAGCCATGGTGAGTTTACTTCATTTACCAGATCAAATGTATCTTTCCATCCCCTGATAAGCGGAGCGTGGTTTTGAAGGGCCATTATGACGCCATTCTCTTCACCCATTTTTGCGGCTTCCCTAAGACATTCTTTCACGAAATTATAACGGTCAAGGCGTGTAGTAAAAGGGTACTGCCTTTGAAAAGTGTAGAACTCATTCCCTCTTGTCAGATCATATGTTCCAATGCCTTCATGAATAGGAACACCTGGCCAGGCCGCAAATAACCTGACGAATTTTGCTCCCAGATCTCTGGCAAGCCTCGCTGTCTCCCTCACCATCAGAAGCTGACATTCCCTGTGCTCGGGGATCGGGCTGGAGAAGTCATTGTTGGCGGCAACACAAGGGATTTCCAGACCATATCTGGCAAGAGAATTGCGCATTTCATCTCTTTTTTGCTGATTAAGGTCCAGCGGATTTCCCATCGGACGTTTGTTATCCAGCTCTACACCGTCAAATCCGTATTCCCTGGCACGTTTGCACAATTCATCAAACGTCAAAGCTGAGCCTTTGTACCAGATACCTCCATAAGAGATGGAATACAAACCGAGTTTTATCTTCCCTTCCGCTACTCCTTTATTACCGGAAGCAGATGTACCTGTTTTTTCAGATGGCGCCATATTGCCAAGCATGGCAGCTCCGGCAGCTGCACCAGATGTTTCAATGAACTTTCTGCGATTCATGGATTGATTCTTTTTAACGTATTTTCGAGCCTTTCAACGCAAAATAGGTAATATAGGCGTAATATACAAAAAGGCAGCTAATTGCAACGATCAAACCAACTCCTCTCTGAATGCCACCCATCATTATTGGCAGAAGAGCAGCGCCGATAACTGATGTGGCGATAACTCCCGAGCCGACTTTGGAATGAGGTCCGAGATCCTCCAGAGCAAGATTATAGATGCATGGCCACATTATCGAGTGCATCAGGCCTGTTCCAAGGAAAAGAACCAGCGCAACCCAGTTCATTCCCATGCCGCCAAGTACAAGTGAAAGCAGCACCATTACAGCACCAATAACAGCATTGAAGCTCAATATCTTGCTTGCAGTATACTTCCGCAGAATGAATATACCGGCAACACGGCCTACCATAAGTCCGGCCCAGTAATAAGCCAGCAATTTCGTCCGCATTTCACCATCAAAATTGAAATTCAGCCTGGCTGAATAATCTGCAAAGAAACTCGGGATCCCGATTTCAATACCCATATAGAAGAATATTGCAAGTGAGCCAAGCCACAGGTGAGGATATTTATATGCACTTGATTTGATCTTTTTAGTGACACCGTCTGCTGTTGTTTCGCTTTCTTTAATTTCAGGTAATTTCAGGAAGAACATTATTACCACAATCACTAAAGTAACAATTCCTATACCTGCAAACGGACCCTGAACAGTCTTGGGATCAGCAGCACCGCCGGTATTGGCCGAAACAATCAGCATGGAAACGAATATCGGTGCAATTACGGTTGCCACCGAGTTAAGTGCATTTGTAAGGGTCAGACGGCTTGCGGCAGTTTCAGGGGACCCCAGTGCGTTAACATAGGGATTGGCGGCTACCTGGAGTATCACTACGCCTATGGCAAATACCGAAACAGCACTCAGGAATCCATAATATCCGGCTGCAACACCAGGTATGCAAAGAAAAAACCCCAGACTTATCAGACCCAGTCCGGCAAGCACACCGTTCTTATATCCTATGCGGTTCAGCAGGTAACCTACCGGAATAGATAGAATATAGGCACCGTAGAAGAAAGTGTTTGGCAACTGTTTTTCAACCTCGTTTAGATTGAAAGCATCCTTCAGGTAATTAATAAGCGAGTTATTCATGGTGGTGATAAAGCCAAGCAGAAAAAAGAGTGTGGCCATCACAATCAGAGGAAACAGGTAATTGTTGGTCTTGTTTGTCATATTGTTAAGTTTAAGGTGATTGGTGATTGGTGATTGGTGATTGGTGATTGGTGATTGGTGATTGGTTGCTTGTTGCTGGTGTAATTCCCCCTTTGAAGGGGGCAGAGGGATGTTTGTTTTATATTCTCTATTTCACTGAAAATTTATATATACAGATGTGTTTGTACTCCTCACCGGGATTGAGAATAGTTGAGGGGAAATGGGGCTTGTTTATTGCATCGGCAAAATGCTGTGTTTCAAGACAAAACGCCCATCTTCTGCCATATTTCTTGCCTCCTTTGCCTTTTTCGCCATCAATCCAGTTAGCTGTATATAACTGTACTCCGGGCTGAGTTGTATGAACCTCCATCACCCGTCCGGAAAACGGATCTTGTGCAACAGCAGCAAGTCCCAATGTTCCGGTGCGATGATTCAATACCCAGTTATGATCATACCCGGCTCCAAATTTCAGTTGTTCATCAGCCTTGTCAATTTCGGATCCTATTTTCTTTGGTTTGGTAAAATCCATGGGGGTTCCCTTCACACCAAGTATTTCACCGGTCGGTATATTGGTCTCATCAGTCGGTGTAAAAAAAGCTCCGTTGATCATTAATTCCTGTTCATAAACGCTTCCCGATCCTTCGCCGGCCAGATTGAAATAAGAATGTCCGGCTAAATTTACTACTGTAGCTTTGTCGGTAGTAGCAGAATAGTCGATCCTGAGTTCGTTTTCATCAGTCAGAGTGTATGTTACGGATACCCTGAGATTTCCGGGATAGCCTTCCTCTCCGTCGACGGAAAAATACTCCAGCTTTATACCTGAACCTGAAACATTTACAACGTGCCAAACAACTTTATTAAACCCTTTAATACCGCCATGCATGTGATTGGGGCCGTTATTAACTGCGAGAGTATACTGTTTATCCAGAAGTGTAAATTTTCCTTTGGCAATACGGTTGGCACAACGACCGCAAATTGCTCCCATATAAGGGCCATTCCCGTTTATGTAGTCAGCAATATTATCATAACCCTGAACAATGTCGGTAAAATTGCCTTTACGGTCAGGAACAAAAATACTGACTATAATCGCGCCATAATTTGTTATCTGGGCAATTAGTCCGTTTTTGTTCTTCAGAGTATAGAGGCCTGTCGGTTTTCCATTGTGTACTCCTTTGAATAATTCTTCGCGGATAGCATTCATAGTTAAATATCTATAATGGAATAAATTCGTTAGTACCTTGATTTCATTTATAAGTCAACTCTCCCCGCTCCCTGATGCCTGATGAACAATTTGTGACATGAACCTTTTCCATATATGTGTTCAAGGCTGGTTACGTATTTGTCAAGTAGCCTCTGAGGAACAAACGCCTGTATGGTACCGGCAAATCCACCTCCATGAACACGCCATGCTCCTTCGCCTTTAAGCACCAGCTCGCTGAGGGCAAGTGCAAGAGAGACCCCCTGCTCCTTTATATTATTGACCGGGTAAATGTTCTGGTTATACATATATGAACTGAATCCCGAGTCGACTACCATTCCCAGGAATGCTTTAAAATCATTTCTTTCAAGGGCAGCAACCTGGTCCACCACTCTCTGGTTATCGCCCTGAAAATGAATAGCGCGGAGGATGGCGCGGTCGCCCACCTTTTGACGTATTTTTGGAATTATCTCAATTACCTGTTCAAGGCTTACCTGGCGCAGAACTCTTGCGCCAAGTTCAGAAGCCACAGCCTTCATATCAATAGGCAATGAAGCATATTCATCATTCAGGTCGGCATGGTTACCTCCGGTGTCGGTAATTACCAGTGAAAATCCGGTCGCCACAAAATCGAAATTCACTTTCTTAACAACAGGTTTTGAAGGATCTTTGAAATCAATCGTAATGAGTCCCCCCATTGCGCAGGCTGTCTGGTCCATCAATCCACATGGCTTGCCAAAATAGTTGTTTTCGGAATATTGCCCGATAATGGCATTCTCAATAGGATCAACGTTACCATTATTGAACATCTGGCTGAGAATGGCACCAATAAGCACCTCAAACGATGCCGAGGAGCTTAAGCCGGAGCCCTTGGGCACACCGCCATCAATGCAGGCATCAAAACCTCCGATTGAATGTCCCAGCTCCTTAAAGCGTGAACATATACCCCTTACCAGAGCCGCCGATGAAAACATTTCACTTTTATCTGGTTTCAGAGAAGATAAATCCACATCAAATCTGGGATAACCTTCCGACAGGATCCGTATGGTATCAGTATTGTTTTTTGCAGCAATGCAGACATTATCGAGATTAACAGCCCCTGCAAGGACACGCCCGTAATTGTGGTCAGTGTGGTTACCGCCTATTTCGGTACGGCCCGGTGATGTGTAAAACTCATAATCACTGCTGCCAAATTCAGCAATAAATCTGTTCATCAGATCGGTATATCTTTTTACATTCCTTTTCAGTTCAGCAGGATCCTTGCCATATAGTTCGCGGAATACTTTGTTATCACCATTATTGATCTTAAGAATAAGATTTTCTTTTGTTGCCATGGATATTAGATTTTGATAATAATGAAAGAATGTAAATATAATAATTGTCGGGAAATTATAAACGAAGCCGCCTCAGAACAATAATTGAGACGGCCTCTTTATATTATTTAAAGATGATTAGCTCCTATCTGCGTTTGCTTCCGACAAGTGCAAAAAATACAATATACAGATAGCACAATATCGGCAGGATAAATGCAAACCTTACACCGAGGCCGTCTGCCATAAGTCCCATAAGGACGGGGATTACAGCTCCACCGACGATCATGGTATTGATAAGGCCCGATGCCATACTGAGTTCCCCTTTATCAAGTCCCTCAACACCAAGAGCAAAAATATTCGGGAACATTATGGAGTTAAAGAAACCAATTGATAATCCAACCCACAAAATCACCGGTCCACTGACTGCCATGACAACTACCAGCAACAGAGCGGCGATTATACCAAAAACAGCCAGAGATCTGCTTGCATTACCTTTGCCAAGCTGCATTGCCAGATAATTTGCAGCAGCAATTCCTGCAAAGATGAGACCATCAGTTATTTCCTTGCGGACAAACCAGCCGACAAATAATGCCAGTAACAGAACAAGAACAGTATACAGGTATTTCTTTGACTTTTCAACATTTGAAAGCATGAATGATCCATAAAATCTGCCGACCATTGCACCACCCCAGTAAAGGGCTATCATCATTGCTGCATCATTACGGGCCATCTGCAAAGCTTCCTGGAAGTATCTCTGAAGCATTGCAGCAGACCCCACTTCGGCACCAACATAACAGAAAATTCCGATAGCACCCAGAACAACATGCGGATGTTTCCATACGCTTTTTCTTTCGACACCCTGTGTGGTTATTTCAGGGAGCTTTAGTAAATAAATTGCAATTGCAATAATAATTACAACAACAGCTATTAGTAAAAATGGAGTAGTTGGTACAGATTCAGCTGCGTTCAGGGCAGCATCTGCAGCAGCCTTAAAAACAAACAGACCAGCAAGTATAGGTGCAAGATAGGTTGCAATTGAGTTAAGAGCCTGCGTAAGGTTCAATCTGCCTGATGCAGTCTCTGATGGTCCAAGTGCAGTAACGTATGGATTTGCGGCTGTTTGCAGGAAAACGACACCACCGGCCATAATAAAAATGGCAAATAAGAAAAATGGAAAGGATATTGCCTTGGCAGCAGGAAAAAATAAAAAGCTCCCCACAGCGACGAGTAAAAGACCAAGAATAACGCCTCCTTTATACCCTATTTTTTTAATAATGCCGCCTGCTGCAAAGGATAACACGAAATAGGTAAAGAAAAAAGCACCATTTACTAACTGGGCCTGAAAGTTCGACAGCTCAAAGACCGATTTGAACTTATCCGCCAGAGTAATGTTAAAAGTCGTAACGAACCCGAACAGGAAGAATATCATTCCCATAAACATCATACCTGCGGTTTGTGTACTTTTCTGTTCTGTCATAATGTAAATTTTAGGTTAAACAATTTATAAGATCATTTTAGGTGGTATCAAAATTACATTTAAAGATCGATTTTCCTATAGCGGAAATGCGAATTTTTAAAAATCACAGGAAATCTGAATTATATAGGTGAATGCCTATATTTGCAGAAATTTATTTGGCATTGACCAGGTACTTTATATTTATTTCATTCAAAGGCACTTCATATCATGGCTGGCAGGTACAGCCAAAAGCAATCACTGTCCAGAAGATCCTTGATGAAGCAATCACAGTGATTCTTGACGAAAAAATTTCAACAACAGGAGCAGGAAGGACCGATGCAGGAGTACATGCACATGTTTTCTGCGCACATTTTGACAGTCTGAATCCGGATCTGATTAAAAAGAAGAATCTCATTTTCAGGCTTAACAGGTACCTTCCCAATGATATATCAGTTACAGCCATCAGAAAGGTTCTGCCCGACGCAAATGCCAGATTCAGTGCCATTTCAAGAACATATAAGTACTATATTTCGCGCATAAAAGATCCTTTCAATTATGATTCAAGCTGGTTCATCCATGGGGAACTGGATGTTAAGGCAATGAACATGGCATCAAGATTACTGTTGAACCATTCGGATTTCACAAGCTTCAGCAGATTGCATTCCGATAACAAAACCAATCTCTGCAGGATTTATAATGCAGGATGGGAGCTCTCCGGAAACAAGCTGGTTTTTACAATCAGGGCCGACAGGTTTCTGAGGAACATGGTGCGGGCAATTACCGGCACAATTATCGAAGCCGGCAGAGGTAAAATCGATTTTGACGATTTTGAAAGAATAATTGTATCGAAAAACCGTTCATCTGCAGGTATGTCGGCCCCTGCCAAAGGATTGTTCCTGAGCGCGATTGAGTACCCTGAAGAGATATTTGTCTGAAAAGAAATATTTGAATCTTTTAATCGTTTGTAATAGACATCAAAACAGATAATTATTTATTAAACAAATGCATATGATACTGATCTCTGCACTTTCAGAGCCCATGGCTGCTATATCTTCTTCCGGCCAGGCAACAACCATCCTCGATCTGCTCATGAAGGGGGGAATCATAATGATTCCCATTGTTCTTCTTTCGATTATCAGTTTTTACATTTTCATTGAAAGGATTGTCTATATCAGGAGAACCGCTGCAATCGAGAAAGGACTTGTGGCATCCATCGCAAATGAACTGCAAAACGGCAATCAAAAAAACGCACTTATTCATGCGAGGAACAACCAGTCTTCGGTCGGCCGGATTCTTGAAAGCGGAATTGAGAAGATTGGGAAACCCCAAAGCGAGGTTGAAAGAAACCTTGAAACTACAACTAATCTGGAAATAACCAAGATGGAAAAAAACACCGGCTATCTTGGAATTATTGCAGGTGTCGCTCCAATGCTCGGATTTATTGGGACTATTTCGGGGGTAATAAAAATATTCTATAACATCTCTCTTGCAGACAATATTAGTATCGGAATAATCGCCGGCGGACTTTACCAGAAAATGATCTGCAGCGGGGCAGGTCTGATTGTTGGTGTTCTGGCCTATTCAGCATATCATTATATTCAGATGAAGATCGACAGGTACTTAATAAGGCTTCAGGAATCTCTGATTCAATTTTTAAAGGTCATATAAAATGAATATCAGGAGACGCAAACAATTTAAGCCGGAGGTAAGTACTTCATCCCTGAATGACATAATGTTCTTTCTGCTTCTGTTCTTCCTGATCGTTTCCACTCTGGCCAATCCAAATGTGATCAAAGTCCTTTTGCCTAAGTCAAAAAGTGCTCAGGAAATCGATAAGCAGCAGGTGAACCTTACGGTTACAGCCGACAGAAGATATTTTATTGACCAGAAGGAAGTACTCTTATCCGAACTGGAGCAAAAGCTTCAGGAACATGTCAGGGGTATTGAAAACCCGACGGTCGTTCTGAGATTTGCCAAGAGCCTTAATATCCAGGACCTGGTCGATGTTCTTGAAGTTGGCGTGAGGATGAATATCAAGATGGTGATGGCCACCGAAAAATCAAATTCCCAGCTTTGACAAGCTGGGATTAATATCATAAAGCATCATTATTCCATATTTCCCAGGATCTTTCTGCCTGTGAATAAAGCATCTTTAAACCTGACAATACGGTACATCCCCTATCCTTTCCTATTTTAAGGAATGCAGTAAATTCCGGATTATAGACAAGATCAAAAAGAATATGCTGATTCCCCAACAGATAGTATCTCAGATCAGGTTTCCTATCTGTATCAGGATACATTCCAAGTGGTGTAGTATTTATGATAAGCTGTGTATTCCTGAGAATCTCAGAATCAATTTCTGAATATGTAAGGCAGAGTGATTTCTTCTCTCTTGAAATAAGTGTATAGTGTACATTTATTTTTGCAAGGACATGGCATACTGCTTTTGAACTGCCACCGGTGCCCAATACAAGGGCATTCTTAATTTCAGGGTTCAGTACAGGAACCAAAGTATCCAATATTCCTTTGATATCGCTGTTAAAGCCTCTGAGTTCAGTTTTACCTGCCGTTTTTCTTATTTTGATAACGTTCACTGCGCCAACTGCTTCGGTTTCAGGATCAATTTTATCGAGGAATTTTATGACTGACGACTTATAGGGTATGGTAACATTAAGCCCTTCAAGATCATTATCCCGGATTAAATCGGTAATCTGACTGATGTTTGTCAGCGGATAATTTTCATAGGAACAATCCTTAATATGTTCCCCTGAAAATTTTTCGGTAAAGTATTTTTTTGAGAAGGAGTGCCCTAACGGGTAACCAATGAGTCCGAATTTTCTCATGGCTGCCTGGTAATTACCCTTTCAGGTTATCGGGCAGGAACTGGAAAAAAGTATCTCCCCTTAGCCCCTGACGCAGTGACTCAAGAGGGATTATCTCGTACGGAGCTATATTTCCGAGATTTACGTTTGCACCAAAATGTTTAATGAACCAGACCTGCTGAGATTTAAGCGGGGCTTCCCAGATCACATTCTCAAGCCTGACATGTTCTGAGATCTCTTTGATAAGAGGCATATTTACAGAGCCATCGTCATTGTAGATCCCTATTGTTCCTGATTCACGTGCTTCAGCAATAACCTTTACTGAACCTGCATTCAGTTCCGATTTCATCATATCAACCCATTCATCAGGAGAATAGATAACATCCTTTTTCTTGGATCCGACTTCTGAAATAACGATGCCCCTCTCTGCAAGGATACTTATATATTCAAGCTTCTTTTTATGATCAATATCATACGATCCATCAGAGATTTCAACAAGAGAAATTTCGTGCTTATCGAGGAATTCAACGTATTGCGTGAACATATCCCTTATAACAAAAGCTTCAAAAAGAGTGCCTCCGAAGTAAGGGATGCATCCTGCCTTCTTATAAACCTTCAGTTTCTGCTCAAAACCCGGAGTTACCAGCGATGTACCGAATCCAAGCTTCACGTAATCGGTATATTCACTGCCGACCGACATAAAATCTTCAGCTTCCCTGATGCTGAGACCTTTATCCATAACCATAGTAAGGCCGTGATTTCTTGGTTTGGGTGGACGGTCAGGAAGGTATGGAAGTATCTTTTTCATAAACAAAATGGTATGAGGTATGAGGTGCGAGGTATGGATTTTAATAAATCAGTGAATATTATAGCTGCCGAGGAGCTTCTTGATCTTGCGGTTAAAAAGCTGAACCGGGAAAATATCATGAAAATCCCTGAAGAGTTCCTTATCAACATCAAGGGCAAGTGATAAATGCCTGTGTGCTTTTTCCATGGAACCGCTGTGCAAATAATATGAGGCGAGAATGTAGTTTATTCCCGGAACATCTCCTATTATTTTATAGGCTTTCTCAAGATATGGCAAAGCTTTCGCGACAAGACCATCGTAAAGGATCATCCTTCCAAGGTCGGTCCAGACCTCATTGTAATATGCATCAAGCTTCAAAGCCTCCCTGAAGCATCGGAGGGTATCTTTCTTCTCGTTCCTGGCATAGTGTGATTTCCCAAGCATATACCAAATTTCAGGATTTTCGTCGTCGAGCCTGACAGCTTTCCGCAGAAAAATGAGACTATCATCAGGACTTCCCGATTCAAGGGCAATAATACCGAGTCCGAACCATGGGTCAGCATACTCCGGTGCAAGGTCAATGGCCTCATGATAATATTTCTTTGCAAGAACCAGATCATTGGTTTTTTCATAACATTCAGCAAGGTATGTCATTGCCTCAAAACTATCAGGCTCATTTTCAAGATATTCATGATATACCGGAATGGCATCAATGTATTTGTCGAGGTTGCAAAGGATGTTAGCTTTATTGAATATGGCAAAAGTATTCTGGGAATTTATGGCAAGTGCATAATCATAAGCTTCAAGCGCTTTTTCATATTTCTCCTGCTTGTTGTAAATTATACCCAGGTTATACCAGGCGCTGTCTGAGAACGGCTCAACTTCAAGATATTTTAAGTAATATGAGATGCTGTTCTCAAAATCCCCGGTCTTCTCAAAAGCATAAGCAAGGTCATAAATATGTGCATAGAAATCGGGTTCAAGGCTTATAAGCTTTTTCAGATAGGGAATCAGATACTCATAGTAATTGAGGTTCTGAAGCACTGAAGTTATTGAGAACAGGATATTCCCGGTATCATCAGAATCAAGGGTAAGAGCAAAGTCGAACATCTTCTTTGCACCCTGAATATCGCCAAGAATCCCCAGGGCAGTTCCTTTTGCAACATAAATCTCGTGATTTCCGGGTTCAATATTTTCGAGCTTCTTTAAAATTCTGAGGGCTTCAACTGCACGTCCCTTGTCAAGCAAAACCCTGGCTTTTCTAAGCTGTATTGAGACGGAATTAGGGTGTTGTTCAGTGGCTAGAGTGGCAGCTTCGAAAGCTTTTATCGAATTGTTGCTTTCAATGTAATAATCGATAATCGATTCAAATTCAATAACATCAAAGAAATAATTTTCATTATTCTTCTTCATCCGTTCAAATTTCTGGACGGCATTCTTCAACTCTTCCTCGTAAAAAAAACTGAACTTGTCGTCTTCCATCCCCGTAAAATCTTGAGTACAAAAATAATAACATTTTAAATAATCCATTTTCGACGAATATTATATTATCAACATTTTAAATATTTTTTAAACACCTGAGATACAAGACAATATGAATATTGATGAGGTATTTTATTATTATTTTTGTTTTTGAACGCAACCTGAAGACCCTTTTTTCCATCTATGATTTAGAAACAAAACTCAAGACCTCATATACCTAATTTACCCTAGAATTAACCTAAATTCTACCTTCGAAGAACCGGGCATAAACCCGGTTTTT
>Ga0315288_10011158_pt1 | contig 11316 bp, 7 predicted proteins | sample YL17G11_20_MG_FD_203454 | JGI IMG/M metagenome (GOLD analysis project Ga0315288, IMG submission 203454) | Sediment microbial communities from Yellowstone Lake, YNP, Wyoming, USA - YL17G11_20 | ecosystem: Environmental > Aquatic > Freshwater > Lake > Sediment | place: USA: Wyoming | collected... | reverse complement strand
GAGATAGACCGACGGTCCGGGGCCCCAACGCTTCGTGCGCACGCCGCCGCCAGTCGAACCATCCGCAAGAGGCACCGGAAGCCACATCTGCGGTGATTCCTGCTTCCAGACTATCTCCCGCCAATCCTCCCACACCGCCAGGGAGCGATAGCGCGCGTCGGTTCCCACTTGCTGGTCGGCAGCGCGGGCCTGCTCGACGCGGCCGAAGCGCTCCCAATGAAACCTGACGGCCTCGCGATAGGCCTGCCCGGGTGTCGCGGATGCCGTGACCAACAGGTAATACGCGTTCTCGATAGGTGTGTCGGCGGTCCAGGTGCGGTTGGTATCGAGCGCGTAAACCGAATGCGACGCCATTCGCGCAGGCATGAACCCCACACCAAGAACGGGCCCACCGGGCACATCCAGATCCAGAGCGTGATGGCAGCGCTTCAAGTCCTCCTGGCGGATCGCGACGACATCAGGCACGATGCCGAAGGCCGTGCATCCGGCCTGGACAAGAATCAGCGGACCTTGTACTGGGCATCCGGGTTGAAGCCACCCACGGACGGCGAAAAAGCCCAGTCCGCCCGCTGAGCGAACTTGAAATGATCGGCCAATTGACGGAGCGAAGCTCGACCAGCGGGCTCGAACTTTGTCGTGATGTGAATCCACGAGCTATTGCCGACCAGGCTGAGTTTGCGGATGACGCGACCTTCCCCCACTTCGAACTCCTCGACTAACGTTCCACCTGACACTGAGACCGTACGCACCGCGCCGGGCAGCGGCGCACTCGGGGCGGTGACCACGGTGAGCGGTCCCAGCGTCTGACCCGGGTCTGTGGTGGCCACATCGATCCAAGCCCCGTCGCGGAGGGCCAGGTATCGTTCCCGAAGGCAGGCATTTGTCACCGCTGCCTCGACCATGACTCGTTTACCCTGCAATACCACCGGCGGCTGCGATTCCAGCGGTGCGCCTCCTTGGATGCTGCTCGCCAAGAAGAGCACGCAAACACAAAGCACGGCCGATTGACGATTGAAATGACCAGGCTCAATGTGTTGCGAGAGGTCATGTCGAGCACACGGCCGCAGGCGCTACGCATGAACTCGCGTCGGATCATGCACGTTCGCCTCGAAACGCAACCGCACCTGCTCTTGCTCCGGCACTGGGATCGCGACTGGACATGGCTCGGGAACCGCGCACAATCTTCGCCATGAACCCTTCAGCCCGAAACCACGGATTGCCTCAGGGCACGGAGGAGAGACCCAGGACTGCCAAGGCCATTCAACGCGTCCGCTTCGCTTGCTTGGCGCTCCTCCTCTTGGCTTTCAGGACCGATGTGTGCGCGAGGGAGCCGGCTTATCCCCTCAAGATGAGCGAGAACCAACGGTATTTCACCGACCAAAAGGGTGACGCTGTCTTCTGGCTGGGAACGACGCAATGGCAGCTATTCCGGGAATACACGCTCGACGAAGCCCGAACCATCATCGAGAAGACCAAAGACCACGGATTCGCGTTCGCGCAAGTCATGCTCCTGGGCGTGGGCGAAGGGACCAAACCGAACGTCGACGGCGAGAAGCCCTGGATCAACAACGATCCTCTCACCCCCCAACGAGGCCTACTTCAAACAGGTCGATGCCGTGGTCCAGATCGCCCGAGAGAAGAACCTGGTCATTTCGATGACGATTTTCCATCAGCGGTGGCGCAACTTCATCACTGTCGAAAAGGCCCGTGCATGGGGGAAGTGGATCGCGCAACGCTACCGGAATGTCCCAACCATCGTTTGGTCCATGACCCCCGAGGCCAAACCGGAGTTCGTCCCCATCTTGCGGGAACTGGCGGCCGGGTTGCGCGAAGGCGATGGGGGCACGCACCTCATCACCTTCAAGCCCGACCCCGCGCCCTATTCCTCCAGCTTCATTCACGAAGAGAGCTGGCTCGACTTCAACTCCATGCAGACGTGGAAGAGCGTCGAGCTGGTCTATCCTTTCGTGACCAAGGACTACAGCCTCAAGCCGGTGAAACCGGTCCTGATGGCCGAAGGCGCCTACGAGCACGGCTCGGAATACGGGTTTGACGTCACACCGCTTTGGATTCGTCGCCAAGCCTATTACTCTTTCCTCGCCGGTGCCTATCACACTTACGGGCACAATGACAGTTGGCGGGTGTTGCCGACCTGGAAGCAGGCGCTGGACGCGCCGGGCGCAACCCAACTGGGCATTCTCAAGAAGATCTTCCTGGACCGAAAAGAGTGGTGGTATCTGGTTCCGGACCAAACAGTTTTCGCCAGCGGCGGCAACACCAAGGGACAGGTCCTGAACCTAGCCGCGCGCCACAAGGACGGCCGGTGGGTCATGGCTTACCTGGGCAGCAAGGCTTCTTTCTCGATCGACCTGACCAAACTCAAGGATGGCGGCACGGTGCACGCCCGCTGGATCGATCCAAGAACCGGTGAATCCCGGGCGATCGGGCCCTTCTCGAACTCGGGCGCGCACTCATTCTCGACTCCCGACGGTTGGGAAGACGCGCTGTTGCTCGTGGAGCCGTGAAGCCGATGAAGCAGTCGTCGGTCAGCGTTGCCTGCGAAATCCGCAGGAAAGGGCGCTCGCATGGGGGAGAGAAAGAGCGGTCTCCAGGAGCGTCGAGCGAGGCGGCGCAGCCACCCGCAGTCTACCATCGCAGTGTCACAGCACCGAGCCCCAGAGCCGATGAATAACCGATGTTTCCTCGCACGCGTCGGGATGATCGTTCTTGTAGTCGCTTGGGTCTGCATGGCTTGGCTGGCAGTGGGAGCCGACCGTCCCTTGGTGGTCGACGTTTGGCCCGGCGAACCTCCGGATGAAAGCGGCAATCTCGGACCTGAAAGGACCCACATGTCCCCGAAGCTCGACCGCAAACAAGTTGAGGTCACGGAGCAAACCCGGCTGATTACCGACGTCACCAAACCGACCCTCACAATCTACCGTCCCATGAAAGATAAGGACACGGGGACCGCAATGCTCATTTGTCCTGGGGGTGGCTACTGGGACCTCTACTGGCAACTCGAAGGCGAGGAAGTCGCTGCCTGGCTTAACTCGAATGGAGTGACCGGGATCATCCTCAAGTACCGGGTGCCGCGCCGTCCTGACGAACCCAAGGGAGAACCGGCTCGGCGTCCGCTCCAGGACGCCCAGCGGGCCGTCAGCCTGGTGCGCAGCCAAGCCAGCGAATTGGGTCTCAATCCGCAACGCATCGGTATCGTGGGTTTCTCGGCGGGTGGCCATCTAGCCCTCGCGACAGCGACGAGCTTCGCGAAGCGGACTTACGAACCGTGCGACGGGGTCGATCGGATCAGTTGCCGGCCCGACTTCGCCATCGCGGTCTATTCGGGCTACCTGAAGGTGAAGGACAAGGATGAACTCGCCCCGGGACTGCAGGTCCCGGCGGGAACGCCTCCTGTTTTCCTCGCCCACGGCGGAGAGGACGTCATCAGCCCCTCGGAGCACAGCGTGTTGATGTACCTCGCGCTAAGACGTGCCGGCGTGCCGGCGGAGTTGCACGTTTATGCCGGGGCCGCCCACGACTTCGGCGTCCGCGCCAGCGACCAGCCGTGCTCCACTTGGGCGGAAGCGTGTGCCAACTGGCTGCGGCACCAGGGATTCCTCGTGACAGCCGCACGCCCGTAGAGCTGCTCGCGCAAGATGACGTTCGCGCTTCGTTGAACGAGTCCAATTGCTCAACGCGACGTTTCCCGAAAGTCTCCGGCGTCTAGGTCGAACAAGCGGTGCTCACGGACTACCGCCTCCGAGCAAGACGCCCGGCACTGGCCCCCGCGGATAGCTTTCCTGGAGCCGCGCCATGACTTCCGGACGGAGTCGGAAGTCCAGTTGGAATAGGTCGGCAAAGCCCGGATCGAGTGCTTGACTGCCCGCGTCGATGCCGAGGTCCGATTGAAATTCGTTCAGAGCCGCGTAACTCTTGTGCCGCATCCAAGGCGGCCCCACTTGAACCAACCCTGGCCCGGCGTGGCGAAATAGACGTTGTTTTCGAACCGTAGCCCCAGCTTCTCCAGCGTCAGGCCTTGCGGTTGCCCTTCCAGGTTCTTCACGGCATACGCTCCAGCGATGTCTTCCGGCTGGGCGGTGACAGTCGTGACTTGCCCGTTTTTCGCCGGGCTTCCGGCGGGCCAATGGCGGTTGTCGTTCACGTCAAACCAGCCCCACACCTGCGCGTCGCGAGTGCGAACGATGAGGTTGTGCCGAATGAGTTCGTCGTGGTTCCACACTGGGTGTTCTGTGCGGGCGTCAATCGACCGAGTGGCGCGCGTCTGCTCGCGGAAGTTGAAGCCCTCGCGGTTGCCGACGATCAAGTTGCGCTCGATGACGCAACCCGGGCTGCTGGAGAGTGAGACGCCCGCCTGCGCGCCCCACGCGCCCGCGGTCGCCGCAAACCCATTGCCGACGATGACGTTGTCGTGCGCGCGCAGGCTGAAGGAGATCTCGTAGAAGATCCCCGCGTCCTCGTTATCCGCGACGAGGCACTGGCACACCGTACAGTTGGTGTTCCCGATATCGAACCAGATACCGTTGCCGCGGTTCCGCACGAACCGGCTCCGCTCCAGCACTGCGCCGCGGCACAATGCCAGCTTATCGCCGCCCGCCTCCCAGCCGCGGTCGAAGCCTTTCGTGTTGTTGTTCTCGACGAGACACTCCGTGAACAAAAGACGATGCGCGCGGTTCGCACCAAAACCTAGTTGGCCATTCTCGCGGAACACGCATCGGCGCACGACCACGTCTTCGGCCTGGAAGGTCGCACCGCTGGCGTTCATGGCCTCGATGACGCAGTCTTCCATCGTGTCGTGACGCCCGGCCAACACCACCGCACCGTGTTGGGCCATGTTGGCGGCGTGGCGAAAACGCAGGCCGCGCAGTTGAACGTAGTCACCTTCCACGCGGAAAATCTCCTGCCGGGTCGCAGCTTCCGCATGGGTCTTGTTGAGATCGCGGCTGCTGGCGTCCCACACGAAGAGGGTCTGGTTGGTCACGTCCACGAAGAACGTGGCCGGTGCGAGTTGACCGGCGGTCAGCACCTGGTGGAGCAGATAGCCGTCCACCACCACCTGTTCACAACGGCCGATGAGGCGGTGATACTCGTCGTCGGGGTGCGTCATGCTTCGGTTCCAAGTGATGAACTTGTACCGCCAGGCCACGCTGTAGATTGGTCGCACCTCGTCCGCCTTCCGCCAACCGGTTAACCGGTCGGACCCGGTCAGGACGACCTGCTCGCCCGCTGCCGCCTCGAAGCGGATCGGCGCCTGCGCCGTGCCGCTCGTCTTCACCAGCAGGCGCTCGCGATACACGCCGCCACGAATGACGACCACGTCGCCCGGGCTCGCGGTTTCCGCGGCCCTGGCGACGGTTTTCCAGGGTCGCTCTCCTGTGCCGGGGCCGTCGTCGTTCGCCTGCGGATTCTGCTGGGCCACCTCGTAGGTGGCGGCCTGCAGGGCCGAGCCCAGAGCCAGCGCGAGGCTGACTGCGTGATTGGAACGAACCGAAAGCATGGGCCAAGTGAAGCGGATTCTCGACCCATGGACAGGACAAATTGAGACTCTCCGGGCGTTCGCAAGCCGTCGCAAATCCTCGGAACGAAATCGGCGGAGCGTGCGGCGGAACCGTGATAGGCCGCGCCGTGCGGCTATGAAGCCCGGACCATGGGCGCGATTGACGGTTCGCATCGGACGAGCGCAGTGGGTTCGCTTGCGGCCTCGTCCGCCCTTCTGGAGAAGCCGTCCGGGGGATGGAAGACGATGCGGGGAAGTCGCCGGACCCACGGCAAAACTATTGCACATCCCTTGGCGAAAGAGCGAAACTCGGCTCCGTGCCGATCATTCTGCGCCTTATCGGTGCCGCGGCCTTGGTCGTCTTGCCGCCGGCTACGCTTCCGGTCCGTGCCGCGCCGGACCCTTCGCCCACGAACGTCTGCTACGTCGTGAGCTACGACCACGGGGGCTTGGTTCTGTGGGGCTATGATCATTTCCTGGAGAACTTCCGCGCGCTGTTGGGCTGGCTGGACCGGCATCCAAAACTGCGCATGGGCCTGGACAACGAGGCGTGGATGTATGACTGGCTGGCGGAAAACCAACCGGCGGTCCTCGCCGAAATGCGCCAGGCCCTGGAGACGTACCGCGGCCGTCTGGTCGTCGGCACCTGCAACTACGGCCAACCGTTGGCCGCGTGGCTCACCGAAGAGAGCAACCTTCGCCAAATTGCGTTCGGCCTGTCCACCGTGCGCGAGCGTCTCGGATACGAGGTCAGCATTTACTCGTGGTCGGAGCACGCGGGCTTTTCGCAACTCCCGCAAATCCTGGCCGGCTTCGGCCTGCGTGGGGTGTTGATGCGCACGCATTACCTGATGTATGGCTACTGCCCGGGCTACGACTTGCCCGTGGCCTGGTGGCAGTCGCAGGACGGCTCACGCGTCGCCTGCGTCCCGACCTATGTGCATCAGGAGCGGCCGGTGCCCTCACATCGCGCGCATCCGCCCGGGCCGTTTGGTTTGACGACCGAAGACACCTGGGTTCTGACCCGGTACCCGAGCCCGGAGTCTCCCGCGTCCCTCGACGCCTTTCGCACCCGGTTTGCCCACATTCAGCCGCTGGTGGCCTCGCGCATTGACGACAGCGGTTTGAAGCGCGAGGCGCTGGTCAGCGAGTTGGACCGGCGCGACGACTATGAATGGGTGGCCCTCGAACAGCTCTTCACGCAACTTCCGGCGCCAACGGAAACCGTCGCCCCGACGGCGGAAGACTTCGGCACGCGAATGCCGTGGGGCTACCGCGGCAACGAACTGTTCGACCTCAGCCGTCGCGGCGAGATCGCCGTGATGACCGCCGAACGGCTGCTGGCGAGGACGGCGGCGGGCGCGCGGGGGTTCGTTGCGGACCCGACGGCCACGCCGTTGTCGCTGGAGCAGTTGCGCGCTTTCGAGCTCACCCTCGGCCAGGCCTGGAAAGACCTGCTCGTGGGGCAACACCATGACATCCAAATCGTGTCGCGCGCCGGGTCGATGGGGCGCGAGCGCCTGCTGGCTTCGCTCGAGCAGTCGCGGCGGGTGCTACGCGATCTGCTCAAAGCCCGCACGACGGACGAAACCCAAGGGGCGGGCGGCAGTTTCATTGCCTTCAATCCATTGGCTTGGCCGCGTGCCGAAGGCTTGGCCGAACTGCCTGACGGCACCGAAATCGAGGGACCGGTCAGCGTGCCGTCGCTTGGCTTCAACTCGTTTTCTTGCTCGACCGCACCCCTCGCGTCGCACGCCGACTTACGCTTCGAAACGGACCATTACGAAGTGCGCTTCTCCACCAACGGCAGCCTTGCCGCCTTGACCACGCGAGGTGGACGCACCGTGTTGCGGCCAGACGCACATTCAGGACGGCTTGCCGGCGTGATTGACGGGCAGCCATGCGAGGGTTCAGGCGCGGTCACTGTTCGCCGTGGGCCGGCCGGTTTTCATGTCGAAGACCGTGGCAAGATCGGTGCCTTGCCATCCACGATTCGCTGGTTCTTTCCGCAACAAGGCTGGCGCATCGAGTGCCGCATCACCGTTCGGTTCAACGGCGAGCGGATTGGCGCGCCGACCAGCCAGCCGAACGACAGCCGGTCCTGCTTCCTGCACGAGCAGAAGCTGCGGCTCCGCCTGTTTCCCGCGGTGGACGCCCCAAACGCCTTCGGCTTGCGCGATGTTCCGTTTGGTGTGAGCCGGACCGACCGACCCTACATCGAGGGCATCTACTGGACGGCTCTGGCGGACGGCGCCGGCGGCTTGGCAATTGCCAATCGCGGCACGATGGGTACGGTGCGCGAGGCGGACGGGAGCCTGTCCGTGCCGCTCGCGTTCACGACGGATTACATCTGGGGAGCCGAAGTCCTCTCTGGATCGCGTGAATGGGCCCTGGCGCTCATTCCGTGGGAAGGCGACTGGCAGGCTGCGGCCCTGCATCGTCAGGCGTTGGAGTTCGCCTTTCCGGTTGTGGCGGTACCGGGCAAACTGACGGGGGCTTCAGCGGACTACCTGCGACTGGATGCGCCCGGCTTGTGTTTAACGGCGTTTTACGTGGATGGCGGTCACGGGTACGTCCGTGTGTTCAACGGAACCGCCCAAGGTCAGGCCGTCGAGTGGATGCTACCCAAACAGCCGATGCTGTCGCCCGTGGACCTATGGCATCGCGACCTGGCGCCTTCGTCCTCGGTGCGACTGCGCGGCTGGCAGTTCCAGACTTACCGGCTATGGTGACGGGTACGGGAGACGATCAAGCCATGCGCACCAACACGCTCCGCGTGGCCTTTCGAACGGCGCTCGTTTTCGGCGCGGCAGTGCTTGCCACGGCGGCCGAAGACACCTACCGAATCAAACCAAGCCACCCGCGCCTGATCGTCGAGGACGTTGCGGCGATGGCCCGGCGCTGCACCGGACCGCTGGACGAGGACTATCGGGTGGTCAAGGATCGGGCGGACGCCGCAGTGAGGCGCGGCAGCCTGGAGTTCATCTCCAACTCCTGGTCAATTCCTGAAGACCTGATGAACTGCGGGCTGACTTACCTCGTCGAGCACGAACTTGGTCACGAAAGCCGGCCGTACGCGGACGTCATCGTCAAGCAATGGGCTGACGGCCGGATCATTTCGAGTCGTGAGGGCAGCCACTTCGGTTATCACGCGCTGGCTTACGATTGGATTTATGATGCGCTGACCTCGGAGCAGCGCGTGCTGTATGGCGAGGCGCTGGGTTCCTGGCTGACCTTCTTCACCGACAAACCGGAGATCCTGCTCCAGTGGGGCCACTGGGAATACAACCAGACCTGGGGGCCAATCCACCTCAACGTCATGAACTGCCGCGACGCGCTGACGCAAAAGGTCTTCATCGCCTTGGCCATCGTCGGGGCGGGCACTCGCTACGAGTCCGATGCCAGGACTTTCCTCGATTCCTGGAACCGGCGCGTGCCAACGGAGTGTTTGCCGGCGTTCGATCGGATGGGCGGCGTCTGGTCGGAGTCCTATGGTCACGGCGCATACGGCCCGGTCACGGTCATTCCCTACGCCTTCCGAGCGTGGCGTACTGCCACGGGGATCGATTACCTCAAGCTGCTGAAGCCATGGGGATACCCGGTCGAAGAGCCGCGCTGGGTCGCCTACACGATGATGCCTCACAACGAACGCACGGCCCGGATTGACGACGGCGACGGTTCCAAGCCCGCGGCCTTCGCCCGTGCGGCGCCGATGTTGCACGACGGGCTGTCGCAATGGTTTGCCGATCGCGGCCGTGACTGGCTGCGCGAACGCTGGCAGCGCGTCGCGTGCTGCGATCCTTCGCTCCCAGCCATGCCGCCCGACACGCTGCCGTTGGCCTACCTGTTCCCCGGGGCAGGTCACGTCTATATGCGCAGCGCGTGGAACGACCCGAACGCGACCTGGGCGTTTTTCGGTTGCGGCCCGCAGTACGCCGGCCATTCGCGCGATGACGAGGGCCACTTCCTGATCTGCAAGCGCGGCGCGCTGGTCTCGCGGCAAGGTGGCCAGGGCCACAATGACACCGATGACTACGCAGGCGGTTCGCTCATCTTCAACATCGTGACCATCTTCGACCCTGCGGAGAAGTTTCGACGGGACAGGGCCAACGAGAACGACGGCGGCCGGCTCAGCCACGTTTATGAAAGCAGCGGGTTGCCACGCGAACGCGGCCACATCGTGGCGTTCGAAAACGCCCCCCATTACACCTACGCAGCGGCGGATATCACCGCGGGCTACAACCAGAGGAAAGCTCGCGAAGTGACACGCCAATTCCTTTACCTGCTGGGTGAGCGGGAGTTCTTCGTCGTGTTTGATCGAATCGAGGCGATACGGCCCGAGTTCCGGCGCCATTTCTTCCTCCACGTTCCGACCGAACCGCAGGCGGAGGGAAATCGTTTGAACTGGCTCAGTCGGCCCGAAGCCGACGGCGACAAAGCTGTCTTGTCGGAAGGCCGGTCGCGTATGGTCCTGACTACAGTGCTTCCGGCGAACGCTCAAATCGTCACGCGCGGCGGCTCGGGTCAGGAAGCCTGGGGTCATCCCCTCGAACCCACGGCGCAGTACAACCATATGACCGAAGGGCGGACCAAGCCGCCAGTCTGCCCCTGGCGAATTGAGGTGGGTGATCCCAATCCCGGCCCGCGCACCTTATTCCTGCATGTCTTCGAAATCGACCGCGAGAACGATCGGCAACCGGCCGACGTTAAACTCCTGGCGCCCGCCGGTGTGGATATCGGTGGACGCTGGCGCGTGCAGTTTAACGCGACTGGACCGTTGGGAGGCCAAATCGACGGTCAAGACCTCGCCACCGCGGTCCACGCCGATGCACAGTATTCCGCTTATGTCCGCTGACAATCCCCTGGCATTCCATGCCAGCACGGTCGCCGAGTGGGTGACGCCAGACAGGAAGGTGGGCCCGGGCGTTGCGGCAGTCAATGGTGGCGCGGCCTGGTTGGGTTGCCACCGGGCCCAACTATGAAACCATCAAGTCGCACTCAAGAACGGAAGAAAGGCCTTGCCCTTAGGCGAAGGACTCTCGTCTCGTCCATCCGCCGGCTGGTTTGTCTGCCGTGGCTGCTCGCAATAGGGTTGGTCCTACCGTCGGTCGCCGACGTCGCAAGGATCTTCGGCGTCAGGGCGGATGATTTTCTCAGCAGCATCGGCATCAATTCCGCTGTTTCCAGACGAGGGGAGAATCTGGCGAGTACTGTCAACGCCGCCAGGTACCTCGGACTTCGTTGGTTCCGGTCAGGCTACGAAAGTGGTATTCCGATTGCCGATTTGATTGAACTGCACCATCAAACCGGCGTCCGCTTCAGTTACGGACTCCTGAGTGGGGGCGCGGACATGGCCAGACTCCTCGATGGCGCAAGACAATTGGCTTCGGCCGGTGCACCGATGGCCCTGGAAGGGAATAATGAGCCGAACAACTGGGGCGTCACCTATGAAGGCCAGCGCGGCGGTCACACCAACACCTGGTTGCCGGTGGGGCAACTGCGAAGGGCTCTGTACCGTGCCGTGAAGAGCGATCCCGTGCTGAAAGATTATCCCGTCTGGAGCCTCAGCGAGAACGGAGCCCAGGTGGACAACGTCGGACTGCAATTTCTGACCATCCCGAGCGGCGCCGGCACCTTGATGCCGGACGACACCCGATACGCCGACTACGCGAATTGCCATAATTACATGACGCATCCGGGCTGGCCGGGTTTGCATGACAATCAGACGTGGGTGGCGGCCGATCCGACGTCGGCCTGCCGGGTGGACGGACTATACGGGAATTATGGTTTGACCTGGCGGC
>Ga0315288_10011151_pt1 | contig 11322 bp, 23 predicted proteins | sample YL17G11_20_MG_FD_203454 | JGI IMG/M metagenome (GOLD analysis project Ga0315288, IMG submission 203454) | Sediment microbial communities from Yellowstone Lake, YNP, Wyoming, USA - YL17G11_20 | ecosystem: Environmental > Aquatic > Freshwater > Lake > Sediment | place: USA: Wyoming | collected... | reverse complement strand
GTGCGAAGGGGCGAAGGTGCGAAGGTGCGAAGGTGCGAAGGTGCGAAGGTGCGAAGGTGCGAAGGTGCGAAGGTGCGAAGGTGCGAAGGTGCGAAGGTGCGAAGGTGCGAAGGTGCGGCTACAAATAGGCGAAAATCGCACACTTGGGTCTAGGTAGGATAGTATCCTACTCGGTGCGGCCTTCAGCAATTCGGCGCTAGTGCGGCATGCCCTAGAATCGCTTCCAAGGCGCCTAGCAGGCTTTATACGGGGTTTTCAGCTATTCGGCAGTCAATCGGCAAGCAAGCGCCTAGGCTAGCTAACCAATTGATTTTGCTAGAGTAGCCTGTTTGTTGCCTAACTACTTGATATTGATAGGGATAGCGACAGAAAGCCGGCTTGCCTACATAGTCCTACAAACAGGCAACAAACTGGGGGTCTAGGCCCCAGGAAGGTGGGGGAAAAGTCTCCATGGTAACCAATTGATTCAATTAGGCTTTTGCGGTAGATTGCCTAATTGCTGTCCAGTATACCCCCACCTACATCGACCCTGGGTTGTCCAAGTAGTTGATATTTATAGGGTCGAGGAACGGTCAAACTTGGCAACAATCGTGCATCGCTTAGGTCCGAAGTCAAACCCCGTCGAAAGGACACGCTACCCCCGACCATCCCGCGCGACCCCGGATCAGTGAATAGCACGAGGTTAGCCGTTAGTTAACCAAAAACACGCGCTAGGTAGTCCACTAGGCGTGCAAGCGAAAGCAAACTCGCTGCAGATACCGTGGATAGGCCTATATCGAGGCATCCTAGGGAATAGCGGCGGGTTGGTCCCTACGGGGATAGCTTGCCCAAGTCAAACGAGGCTTGTAGAGCACACTGGATCTGGTCGGGCCCATACGTTTCCTGTCTAGCGGGACACGCGGGAGCGGTACACGTACACTCTGTATCGTACAACCTTTCCCCAGTAAAATCAGGGTGCTTAGCGTGGCGCTGTAACGCGTCACGCGATTTTCGGGCTTGCTCGCCTATGTCGCTGATTGCGACGCGAGAGACGATCTACATGATGCCGGAACGACGCGGGGTAGGTACTGCCGGAGGCAGTTTGTGGGCGACCACAACGTTCGGTCCGCTAACGCGGAACGAACGCACCGACGATCATAGCCCAGTGCGTGAGAATCGCACTGCGCCAGTCAATCGACAAACGCGAAAGCGAGATGGGCGGACCGTAGCTAAAAAAACGGTCCGCCCCTCTCGGCTTTCTCCGTCTCCGCTCTATCGCTGATAGAGCACTGACGGAGGAAGCTTTCAGATCCTCAGAGGAGAATCGAGAATGACGACGATCAACGCAACGAACATGCTCTACGCGGCTCGCGCGAAGCACAAGCGATCCCAGGTTCACGAGCGCGAAGGAAAGCGCCTGCCCGATCGCGAGTTTGCCGCTCCGAAGGGGAGCGTCCTCGTGGATCACAGAAGCGGCGTGTTTCTCCGCAAGTAGCACCGCTCCACCTACCGGCTTGCCGGGATCCCCCGCCACGGCGGGGTAAGACTGCAATGTTGATCGAAGCGCCCGCCCCTCACCCGAGGGCGCGGGCGCTTGTCGTTTCCGCCGTGTCTTGTAGTCAACCCGCGACTAAGAGCGCGCGGGCTGATGGGAGGACACGAACATGCAGGAGAAACCGAAGGAAAGTTTTGACGACTTCTCCGCGCGTTACGACGCGGCGAAGAGGACCGTCCAGGCGCACGCCGACTTTGCGCGATGGAAAGTCACCGGCTACCGCGCGATCCGCATGCGGGACGGTGCCGCGTGGAGCTGCCGCCTGAGATTCGACGGAAAACTCGTCGGCGAGGCGTGCAACGGGGGTTACGGCGGACCCGACGAGATCCGCATCGAGAATAAGCACGCGGCAGCCCGCGCGTCCCTCGACATGCTAGCGGCGCTCTGTGTCGGCTGTATCGAGCGCGAGGGCATGGTGATGGATGCCATGCTCACAGCGGCGGGGAAGTAGTCATGCCCGCCGAAGAGCTGGGCAAGCTGATCGACGATCTCGCCGAGCAGCGCGATCGACTCCTCAAGTAGAGCTCGCGTACAACAGAAGCGCCCGCGACCCATCCCAGGGTCACGGGCGCTTCGCGTTTGGTCTGTTACCTGCGCGCCTGATCGCAGCCGCGCGCAGATTGGAGGCCAAAATGCGGGACAAAGGAAAGCTGATTTACAGGGTCCGCCGTGCGACCGAGCACGGCTACACGGCGGACAGCCTGTGGATCGCCGAATACGACGAGGAAAGCGCCACGACGCGCCTCGCCGGCACCGTCGAGAATCGCGCGGGCTACGGGAGCGGCGAAGATCCGGTCAAGCGCGCGGAGATCGCCGCGCGCATGGGTCGCGTATTCGCGGCTATGCTCGACGCCAAGATCGAGACGTTCTACGACTACGGCTACAACGATCACTCCTTCTCGATCGGCTTCCAGGTGTACGCAAACCCTGAGGCGCCGCGCCCCGACTACTGCCACCCCAGGCTCGACTTCCCCTCCTCGGTCGCGGGCGCGCGGTGGGCGATGAAGTTGATCGAGAAGGTCGGGCGCAAGGTCGAGCGCACGAAAGCCAAGGCTCACAGCGCGGAGCGGGGTTACGACTGCGAGCCCCGCGACGTTGGAGATCACTCGATCGAACAGCTCCAAGACGTGACGATCGCGCTCGACCAGATCGGCGCCGTGCGCGTCGAAGACTGGATCGGACCTTCGGAGGGCTGGTACTCGCCTCCGCGCTACTTCGTCGCGGCCAAGTAGCCGTCGGCAAACAGACCACCTAAAAGGAGGCCACCATGCAAGCGATGCGAACGCGCCGGCTCGGAGATAGCCCGCGCGACGACAGGCGCTACCTCGACGGCAAGCGCGTCTCACGCGCCGCGTGGGACGCGGCGCACCTCGGACGGAGGATCGATTGCCTCGCCTCGCGCATGAGCACGCGGCGCGACGGCGCGGAGCTCGTGCGCGAGTACCACTGCATTCGTACCAACGCCTAAAACAAGGGATCGGGCGCGCGAGTCGCGCCCCTTCCCGCGTGTGCGCGTACCTGCTACGCGCTCGCGCGGGAGGTGACCCGTGGATCCAGAAGCGAACCTGAACGAACAACGCAACATCATCGCGGCCATGCTCGACGAGGACAGCGAGGAGATCGACACTGGCGACGCCGTGCGCCTCGCCGAGCTCGTCCAGGCGCTCGACGCTTGGATCGTCAAGGGCGGGATCCTGCCCAAGGATTGGGAGCGATGATGCGCGCACGCAAGACGCGCGTCTGCTGGCGCTTCTACTGCCACTACGGCCACAGGTGGGAGCACGAGATCACGGAGTACACGCTCGCGGCGATGCAAGAAAACCGCCGTGCGTACCTCGAAAACTCGCCCTATCCGCTCCGCGTCGTGAAGGGGCGCGAGAAGATCGAGGCCGAGAGTCACCAGGAGGCGACGCCATGACGAACGCGCCCAGCTACAAAGCGAACGATCCACGCGGCTGGTGCGGCGACCCGAAGCGGGGAGCTGCGCTTGGCCGTCGCGACGTTCACGACCACGACGCCGATCAGCCGATCGTGCTCGTGGTTCTGCCCGTCCGCTTCGTGGACGGCGACTACGACATCAACGGCACCTACTGGGGCAGCGGCGAGCCGCTGTACTGGTACGCCGACTGCAACGGCAGGGTGGACGCCATGCTGCGCGCGAAGGATCGCGGCGCGGCAATCGAGGCGATCCGTGTCCGCTATCCGCTCGCGACGATCCATCCCGCCAAGCACTACGCGGGCGAGGCGCCCGAGATCGACGAGTTCGTGATCGCGTACGCGACGAGCGCGCTGTGGTCTTCGTCGGACGCCGACGGCGAGCCGCTCGACAAGGATCACGGCGTCGACGACATCGCGCCCGAGGCGATGGCGATCATGGTCGCCGACTGCAAGGCGTTCCGCGAGCTCGCGGGGGATCTCCTCGTCGGCCTCGACGAGTCGCAGTGCGGGCACGATTTTTGGCTCACGCGAAGCGGCCACGGGTGCGGCTTCTGGGATCGCGGCCTCGGCGAGCTCGGCGACAAACTCACGAAAATCTGCAAAGAGTTCGGCGAGGCCTACCCCTACGCCGACGAGGGGAAAATCTACTTGGGGTAGAGCGAGGAGGCGTTCGCATGGAAGACGAAGAAGACCTGCCGCTGTGCCCGGCATGCAATCGGACCTATGCGACGACGCGCTATCTCGGGCTGTGCCGCGATTGCGCAGACGAAGAAGACGAAACAGAAGAACCCAGAGCGGCGCCCGAGTGATCGGGCCTTCCGCGCACGACCCGTCCCCGCTAAACGCACCCGCCAGCCTTCGTGCTGTCGGCCACGCTGAAGCTCGGACGGGTCGTGCGCGGAGGTGAAGCCATGAAAGCAAGTGATCGCGTCGATGAAATGATGCAGCGCAAGGTTGACTTCCGAGAACTCAAGCCGCCGGGCAGTTACCTCGACCTGCACGAGACGCTCGCGCTCGATCTGGCGCGCGAGTACCAGAAAGAGGAAGAGCCGGACTACGTGTGCATCTCGTGGCCGAACCAAGTGCGCGCGCAGGACTACTTCAACGCGCACGGCTTCGAGGCGACCCTCGATCACATGATCAAACTGCGCGACGCGAACAACGCGCGCTAGGCCGGAAGCACAAGGAGGTGCGCATGCGCATCACGAACGACCAGGGACGGCAGTTTTTGATCCGCGTCGTCAACAAGGGCGACCGCTACGGGCTCGACGATTGCCTCGTGCATGACGAGACGTCCGATCGACTCACCAAGGGGGCAGACCCCTTGATCGAGTTCTACGATCTGACCCACGCGAAGGAGAATTGGCCGCGTGGGCAATTCGTCTCGCGCTACTACGCGCACACGCTGTCCGAGGTCAAGGGCGGGCTCAACCTCTGCGGTCACGAGCCCGTGTGGCAGATCGACGCGGAGGCGCTCGCGCCCGTGGTTCGCCTCGCTCTGGAGGTCACGCGCGGTCGCTAGGCGCTTGCACCGTCCGCACGAGCTCACTCGCGCGGACGCTGGAGGTGCTACATGCCCAAGGCAAAGAAGGTCGCGAAGTCGATCGAGTACAACCCGGCGCACGAGTCGCACGGCTACAAGGCCGTGCGCTTCGTCGAAAACGTCTCGCGCGGGCTGCGCCTGGTCGGCTTCGCCGACGAGATCGCGAAGGAGAAAGGGCACTGGCGGAGCATCGGCCATACGGGCTGGTTCACCGACGACTACCAGAGCGACAAGTACCGAGGCGTCGTGTACCGACTCCCCGCACGCGACGGCGAATCGCTCTACGTCTACGGCTACGACGATCCCAACAACAAGGATTGCGCCGTGCTCTGCTTCGAGACTGAGGCCGATATGATGGAAGCGGCACGAGCGGCGGATCGCTTTTCCGAGCTGCACGCCGAAGAGGCGCGCGAGTTCAACGAGGCGTGGCAAGCTGGGCGCCGCGCCGAAGAGCTCACCGACGAGGCCGTGACGATGCGCAAGGAGGCGCTGGCGCTCGCCGAGGAGATGCGCGCCGTGAAACCCCCCGGCGTCGCCGTGCCTACCATCTGCGCGACGCTGCGCAGCAAGGTGCGGGCGCTGTACCACGGGATCCAGAAGGCTCGGAAAGAGCGCGACGGATTGATCGCCGACTTCGAGCGCCGCCCCGGCTTCGTCGAGTAACCCAACCACTGCGCGGAATGGAGGCTCTGCATGGAGAAGAACGCCGAAGAGCTCTACGAGTCGTGGGTGAACGGAAACCGTTCGTACGTCGTCGACGAGGTGATCGGGTCGTCGTGTGACGCGTCGCACGTAAGGGCGGCGCGCAGCGCGGCGCTCGCCGTCTTGATCGCCGCGAAACTGACCGACCGAGATCGCGCGGTGTTCGTCCGCCTCCTCGAGGCGCGCACGTAGGTGCCTGCACAGTGCGCACGAGCTCGCCTCGTGCGCGCAATGGAGGTTCCACATGGAGATCGATCGGAAGGTTCTGCGCAAGCGGGACGGCAGGTTCTGCCAGCTCGAGATCAAGCTGAAGGACGGTAGGCTCTCGATCTGTGGCACGGAAGGGCGGATCGAGCGACGCGCGGCGGCCAAGAAGCAGGCGCTGGAGTACTGGCGCAACTACTTCGACGAAGAGCCCGCCGCGATTCAGGAGATGAACAAGTCGTGCGGCACGCGCTTCACTTCGTCAACGGGCGCCGCGCGCTACGTCGTGCAGACAGATGGCGAGTTCCACGGGCTCGACGTTCTGCGCGCGGACGGAAACGAGGTGCTCTGCGCCGAGTCGGGCGGACAGATCCTCGAGGAGATCGCCGACTGGTTCCCTGAGGCCCGCCCGCTCCTGCCCTGGCACCTCAACGACATGAAGGCCGGATGCGAGCACCAAGAGGCGCTTGGCTGGGGCCACGGCAACACGATCGCGCTCGACCGATCGAGCGCCACGGAGATGCAGATCGTCGCGCTCGACCACTACTCCTTTTCGCGCGTCAAGCACCAGCGCGCCCTAGCGGCCAAGAGGATGGCGGAGAAGGCCCGAGCCGATCGCCACTACCGCATGGAGCTTCTCCGCAAACTCCACAAGGCGCCGACAATCTCCGATGAGGAGATGTTTACGTCGGTGCTCCCCTCCTCGCAGAAAGAGGCGCAGCGGGTGGTGTCGGAGTTGACCGAGAAGGAGATCCCCGACGTGCCCTTCGAGGCCGAGATTTTCAAGGACTCGCTGGGCGCGCCGTGTCCCACCTGCGGCTACCGCTACGGCACAGCTTGGCTAAAGCGCGAGCTTCCCGCCGAAGTGGTCGAGCTCGCCGCAAGCGTCTGCGCGTAGCACCGGAGGCCCGAGAGACCCTCGGAGCCTCCGCTCACTTCCCATCGGCGCATCGTATCGCCCCTGATCAAGGCGGCTTGGTGCTCCACGTTGAGGAGCACACGAACAACGACCGATGGGACGTGAGCGGAGGTTACATCATGGGATACACGACCGACTTTGAGGGTTCATTCGCGATCGACAAGCCGCTTAAACCCGAGCACGCGGCGTACCTGCGCAAGTTTGCTGACACGCGCCGCATGAAGCGCGACGAGAAGAAGGCAAGCAAACTGCCTGACCCGATCCGCCTGGCCGTCGCTCTTCCGATCGGCAGGGACGGAGGTTACTTCGTCGAAGGTTCTGGTTTCGGAGGGCAGGACGGCGACCCATCGGTCGTCGACATGAACGGAGCCCCCGAGGGGCAACCCGGTCTGTGGTGCCAATGGGTGCCCAGCGCGGACGGCGCCGAGCTCACATGGGACGGAGGAGAGAAGTTCTACGAGTACGTCGCGTGGCTCGAGTACCTCATCGAGCACTTCCTCAAGCCGTGGGGCTACGTCCTCAACGGATCTGTTACGTGGCAGGGCGAGGATCGCAACGACATCGGCAAACTCATCGTCAAGAAAAACAAGGTGAGCACGAGCGCCGGCAAGATCACGTACGACCTCTAGCAGATCGGCGCCCTTCGGGGCGCCGCTTCCGCCGAGCGCATCGGGAGCAACGCGGACCTACCTCCCCGCGCCCGGTGCGTTCGGCGGAGGTGCATCAATGCCCAAGGCCATCATCATGCGCGGCAATCTGAGCGAAGGTTTCCGCGCCATCGGCCCGTTCTTCGACCGCGACGAGGCAGCGGAGCGCGCGAACGAGCCCGGCGACTGGATCATCACACTGACCGCGCCCGGCCTGTGCTCGACGTGTTCGGTCAAGGATCACGATCGGTGCCCACTTGAGGCCGGGTGCCCGTGCTGCGACACGACGCACGCGCTGCTCAACGACTAACGAAAGGAGATCGCATGGTCATATACCAGGGGCCGAGCCAGATCGACGGTTCGCCCGTCGTCGCCATTTTGACCGAGAGCAAGAATCGCAAGGTCGGGCAGTCGCTCCAGGTGTGGATCATGCGCGCCGACATGCCACCTCGGGAGGCGTCGCGTCGCGGGCTCGATGTCAGCGTCTGCGGCGACTGCGCGCAGCGTCACAGCCTCGGAGGCGCCTGCTACGTGCAGATTTGGCAGGCGCCGCTCTCCATCTACGCGGCGTGGCGACGCGGCTCGTACGAGAACGAGAAGCGCAGCGAGAGGCTCGCGCGCCGGCTCGAGGAAGGTTGGTTCGTGCGGCTCGGCGCCTACGGCGACCCGGGCGCCGTGCCGTGGCACGTCTGGGAGTCTCTGCTCGCCCGATCGTCGGGCCGGTGGTCTGGCTACACCCACCAATGGCGGAAGGAGCACGCAGCTCCGCTGCGCCAGGTCGTGATGGCGAGCTGCGACTCGATCGAAGACCTCGCAGAGGCTCTTGCCGACGGGTGGCGCGCGTTCCTTGTGCGTCCAGCCGGAGAGCGCGACCACATCGACGGCGCGATCGAGTGTCTCAGCGATGCGCGCGGCGCCAGTTGTCGCGAGTGTACGGCCTGCGACGGGGTTCGAGGAAACGAGAAGCGCGTCTCGGTCTGGATCGCCGCGCACGGGCCGCGCAAGTCGAAGTATCACCTGCAGGTCATGCAGTGAGGAAACCAGGGAGGCCATCCATGTCCGAGACTGCCAAGACGAAGCCGTGCTGCACCGGAGCGGACTACCTGCGGCGCGCAGGGCTCAAGGTCGGCGACCGCGTGCGCCTGCGGCGCGACGTCGAGCGCTTCCCGCACTTCATCGCCCGCGAGGGTTTGGCCGGCGTGATCGTCCCTGGCGACGCGGTCTGGGTCAGCATGACAGAACACCTCCCGGGCGCAGAGGAATGGGGCAACTCGATCTCGTGGTACGACGACGACCTCGCCGAGCTCGCGGGCGATCTCGAATTGGACAGACCGAAGGAGAAGCACATGGGATACGACAACGTGATCGAGGAGTACCTGAAGCAACTCGCCGAGCTGGTCGACAAGAACCGCGACGACGCGCACGACCTAGCAAGCTGGATCACGGCGCTCGATCTCTACAAGTCATCGCTCATGCGGGAGTTCAACGACCACCTGCTTGAGGCGGTGCGCTCGATCGCGGCACAGAAGGAGGTCGTGCGCGAGGTCGTGTTTCACACCGTCCGAACCGGAGACAACAAGTAGCGCTCGTCCTGATAGGAGCTCCGACCATGCCCATCGACAAGAAACTCACCGACTCACAGCGCCGCCTCGACGGGTGCAAGCATGTCCCGAGCAACCCAGATGCGCTGCAAACGGTGTGCATCAAGTGCAGCGCCGAGATTGAGCCGACCGATCGCGGATCGGCTGACCGCTGGCGCAAAATCTAAAGGAGGAGCGCGATGTCGACGAAGCTATCAGACCGTTGCATGGAGATACGCAAGGAGATCGAGGGCGGCGCGAAGAGCGGCACGCTGACGGAGCTGGATCTGTTCCAACTCGAGCGCGTGGCCGGCTTCTACGCCAAGCAGGTGTCCGCCAAGGGGCTCGCCAAGGCCGGACTGCGCCCTGGATGCGCTGTCGAGTTCACGGCCAAGGGCGGGTTCGTCATCCACGGCGTCCTGCAGAGGCTGAACCAGAAGACCGCCTCGGTGTCATGCGAGGACTTCACGCAGTGGCGCGTGTCGCCGTCGTTGCTGCGCCCGTCGTCCAAGGCGGGTCAGTGAGACCCGCCACCACCGGCCCGTGCCCGCGCTGCGGGAACGCGATGGAGTACGGTGACGAGTTTCCAGAAGAGCGCGTCTGCGACGACTGCGCCGAGCGTGACGAGGAAGAGGCGACGTCGACGAAGCTATCAGGGCATTGCAAGGACGACGGACGCATCGTGTGGAAGGCCGGGAAGGACGACTACCGGGTCCGCGCGAAAGACCCGGCGGGACGCTGGCGCGAGGTCGGCGGCTTCGCCACGCGCGAGGCCGCCGAGAGGTACGCAAACGCGAAGTAACCACCGACCGAGGAGGTCACATGTCTACCAAGAAGAAGTACACCGTCGAGTTGCACGCGTCAGAGATCGAGCTGCTGGGGGAGGCTCTTGACTCTCACGCCTACTGGCAACTGACCGAACCGCACGAGCGGCGCGACGGCTACACTTTGAGCAGGTCGCCCAAGGTGCGTGCGTGCGTGGCGTTGGCTGGCAAGTTGCTAGCTGCCACCGCTCCGAAGGAGCCCGCGTGAACATCCCCGAGCTCGTCGACAAACTCTGCGCGCTCGCGCCTGGTGTCATGGACGAGTGCGGCTTCTGGACGAACGAGCGTCGGTGCATCATCGCAACGCGGGTCGGGGTCGAGACGCTGCGCGAGCTCGGCATCGTGGCCGAACCCTGCGCCGTCACTGTGCAGGCCGCAAACAAGGAGTTCTTCAAGTGCGCCCCGCTCATCGAGGCCAAGAAGATGACGGGGTTCGAGGCCAAGGCGCGCGGCGCGCGCCTGCTCTGCATCGACGAGGATCCTACCTCTGCCCTCGGTGGCTATCCAGGGCACCTCGTGGTGGCGCTCCCCACCGAGAACGTCATGGTCGACCTGTCCGCCGGGCAGTTCGACCGGCCAGGGATCGCCGTCCCTCGCGCTGTATCCATGCAGGTCACGTCCGCGTTCGTCACGGGCAAGGAGCCGCTGACGTTCCCGCTCCCCGAGGGCGCGATCATCCACTATCGTCGGCTCAAGAACCCGCCCGACTGGACGACCTCGCCGGACTGGTTCACAGAGAGTCGTTGGCGCCGCATCGTGCGGCGCCTCGTCAAACATCTCACGCTCACAGAGGAGAAAGCATGACCGACAAGAGCGCAGACGCACCGCTGAAAGAGAGCGTCGCACGGGGCGAGCTCACCGCCTTGAAGTACCGCGCCGCCGCGAAGCGTCTCTACGCCGCCCCCAGCGACGACGACATCGAGATCGACGACAACAACCCGTCCGAAGATCCGACCACCGACGGCTGCGAAGGCGTCTGGGTCAAGGCGTGGGTCTGGGTCCGTCACGAAGAAGCGGCGAAGGAAGGGGCAGTAAAGTGAAAGCCAACATCGAACGGGGCAAGCTCATCACGCCCAAAAACCTCGGCGCGGCGCTCACTCGCCGCAAGCAACTCGCCTTCGAGGTGAAGCGCATCGAGACCCAGATCAACGACCCGGCGCGGCGCAACACCTTCGCCACGACGGACGAGTTCCTCGCCTGGCACTCGAGCGCCGAGCGCGCGTGCAAACTCTTCGCGACCGAGCTCAGGCTGCTCAGCGACTGGATCGACGTGCGCCAGAACGACGCCGAGCGCCTCTTGCGCGAGGCGTACGAAGTGCTCAAGGTGCTCGAGGTTCAGACCGACTTCGAGCCGCACGAGACCGCGCTCATGGAGCGGCTCGACGGCTTCTTCGACCACAAGGAGGACGAGAAGGAGAAAGCATGCGCAAC
>Ga0315288_10011150_pt1 | contig 11322 bp, 12 predicted proteins | sample YL17G11_20_MG_FD_203454 | JGI IMG/M metagenome (GOLD analysis project Ga0315288, IMG submission 203454) | Sediment microbial communities from Yellowstone Lake, YNP, Wyoming, USA - YL17G11_20 | ecosystem: Environmental > Aquatic > Freshwater > Lake > Sediment | place: USA: Wyoming | collected... | reverse complement strand
GACGCGGTCGCGGGGATGCTCCTGGGCTACACGGGCCGTGAAAAAGCGGGCCAGGATCCGCGCACCGGCGCCGCGCTCTTCATGGCGCTGGGGCCCGGCATTCTCGCGCGCCTTGGCCGTCTGATGGCTGCCCGCACCGCGGTGTCGTTCGTCGCCCCTCGGGAGTTCTACCTCAGCAACGTCGCCGTGTACCCCGAGTTTCAGGGCAGGGGGATCGGCGCCCTCCTGATCGGCCATGCCCAAAGGCAGGCAGCCGGCGAAGGTGCACAGGCGATCGTGCTCGACGTGGAAGCGGACAATAACGGGGCCGTGAGGCTTTACGGGCGGCTCGGTTTCCGTTCTGATGGAAAAAAGCGCGCGATCAAAGTGAGCGGCGGCGGCCGCTGCCGCAGGTTTTCCTTCTTCCGCATGACCCTCGCGCTCGGAGCCCGATGAGCATCTGGGTCGTGCTCCCGCTGATCGCCGTATGCGCCGTGTGCGCCGCGTGCTGGCAGCCGTGCACGAACACCTCGCTGTTTTTTATGTTCATTCCATAAAGCTGTTGATGCTGTTGATGGCGTTCCCTGTGGCTTCCCAGGAAATGATCCTCGTCGATTTTCCCGGCGGAATGCCGCAGGCCGACGGGTGGAAGTGGGAGTATTTCAGCGATCGCGTCATGGGAGGCCGTTCCGACCTCGTCCCGCCGGCGATCACAGGCGCGGGAGCCGATCAGGCTCTGCGTCTTTCAGGGAAGGTCGACACCAGGGGTGGCGGTTTTTTACTCGCACGAATCCGGCACGAGCGGGGGCCGGTGGACGCTTCTGCTTACAAGGGCGTGGAAGTGACGATCGAGGCTCCCGCCGGCGGCTCCTATTTCCTGCACCTGCGGACCGCGGATACCCGGGCACCGTGGAGTTGCTACGACGCGCCGCTCGAATGGCCGGGAGGAAAAACGACCCTTCGTGTACCCTGGTCGAGCTTCAAGGGCGAGAACACGGGCCGCAGGATCATCCGCCTGGAAGCCCTCCAAAGCGTCGCCCTCGTAGCGGCGTGGAAGGATTTCCAGGCCGATCTCTTGATCTACAGGCTTTCGTATTACTTGGCCGGAGGGCGCGCGAGGGGTCCGCGCCTCGGCTGCCCTGCTGGTTGTTCTCCAGCGGACATACCAGTGCCACGATGTCGATGGTCACCATGTCCTTCTTCGACTTCGCTTCTGCGTCGTAATGGTAGAGCTCGTCGCAGGGCCGATCGTCGGGCTGATAACCGCTCTCGGGCAGCCGCACGCCGCTCACCTCGGTGTCGTCAGGGACGGATAGGCCGCAGCTCACGCGCAGCTTCTGCTCCTCCGTGATGTCAGGGTTGTCGTGATACACGACGGACCCGCCGCCGGCTTTTCCCTGCGTACGGTTGGTTGTGCCGATGTTGCTTCTCGATATGCCGTTCTTGCGGTCGCACCATCCCGAGCCCGTGGTGCCGTCGCGGTCGCGGAACGCGCGCGCGAACGAGGGCGCGAAGATCCTGTGGAATTGATCCTTGGAGAAGTGCGCGGTGTTCCCGGCGGAGGCTGCTCTTGCGCGTGTCCCGGCCATTCTCGGCGCGGGGGTGTTCCATCCCGCGCCGCTAGACCATGACCCGTCCGAGGGCTTCCTTCCACCTCCCGTACGCGTCGTGGTAGGCAGGGACCGCCTTCGAGTCCGGCTCGACAGTCTGCACCGCAGAGAGCCCCACGAACGCGTCGCGCACTCCAGGGTAGATCCCCGCCCCCACTCCCGCGCCGCGGGCGGCGCCCTGCGCACCGTCAGTGCTGTACAGCTCGACCCGCGCGCCGGTCACCGTCGAGAAGGCCTGCCGGAACAGCGGGCTGAGGAACATGTTCGCGTACCCTGCCCTCACGGTGGCAGCCTCGATGCCCATGTCCTTCATGATCTCCAGGCCGTACTGAAGGGCGAACACGATCCCCTCCTGCGCGGCGCGCAGCACGTGGGCGATCCCGTGCCTGTTGAAGTCCAGGCCCCCCATGCCCGCGCCCGGATTGCGGTTGGCAAGGGTCCTCTCCGCGCCGTTGCCGTACGGGAGCACGACAAGGCCGTCGGACCCGACGGGGGCCTCCGCCGCGATGCGGTTCAGCTCGTCGTAGGCGACCGGGCTTCCGCGCCCCATCAGGGTGGCCCTGATCCAGCTGTTGAGGATGCCCGTGCCGTTCACGCAGAGCAGCACGCCGTAGCGGGGCGCCGCGGGGGTGTGCGTGACGTGCACGAAGGTGTTCACCCGTGAGCGCGGGTCGTGCCGGGGTGAGCCCGCCACGCCGTAGACGACGCCCGAGGTGCCCGCCGTGGTCGCCACCTCGCCCGGATCCAGGACCTTCAGCGAGAAGGCATTGTTGGGCTGGTCGCCCGCCCTGTAGGTGACGGGGATGCCCTTCCTCAGGCCCAGCGCGGAAGCCGCCTCCGGGGTGAGCCCGCCCTCGCCCTGGACGGAAAAGGTCGGCGCGACCTCGGGAAGGAGCTCTCGGGGGATGCCGTACGTGTCCAGCACGATGTCGGCGATCCCGCCTTTCGGGAAGTCCCAAAGGATCCCCTCCGAGAGGCCGGAAGGCGTCGTGCGCGTTTCGCCCGTCATCCGCATTGCGATGTAGTCGCCTGGCAGCATGGCCTTGGCCGCCCTCTTGAAGACCTCCGGCTCGTTCTCCTTCACCCACGCCAGCTTCGAGGCGGTGAAGTTGCCCGGCGAGTTGAGCAGTCGCGAGAGGCAGGCCTGCTCGCCGATGCGGCGAAACGCCTTCTCCCCGATCTCGACCGCCCTGCTGTCGCACCAGATGATCGACGGCCGCAGGACCTTTCCCGATCCGTCGACCAGGACCAGGCCGTGCATCTGGTAGGAGATGCCGATCGCGGCAATCGCCTCGCAGGCGCTCGCTGCCCGGGCGCGGATCTCCCGCGCGGCTGCTACGACATGCTCCCACCACACCACGGGGTCCTGTTCCGCCCAGCCGGGGCGCTTGGCTTCGATGGCCAGCTCGGTCTTCGGCGACACCGCGGAAGCCGCGAGCCTCCCCGTGCGCGCGCCGATCAGCGCCGCCTTGATGGAGGAGCTGCCGACGTCGAATCCGAGCAGAAAGCTTTCCGAGCCCATGGATCCCTCCTGTTGTGCCGACTGCCGTCCGTGCTCGGCAGTATATACCGGTCGCGGCCGCTTGCGCGAGCGCTTTCCTTGACTCCCCCGGCCCGCTGCCGTACCTTCTACCTGTTCCGCGGAAAACCGCTACACAAGGAGGAGACCATGCCGGAAGATCTCGTGCGCGAGTTCAAAGTAAAGGGAGAAGAGCTGCTCAAGAAGGTGAAGGATCTCATCCACGAGGGGAGCATCCGCAAGATCATCATCAAGGACGACAAGGGCAACACATTCATGGAGATCCCCCTCACCTTCGGCGTGGTGGGTGCGGTCCTGGTGCCTGTTCTGGCGGCAGTGGGCGCCCTGGCTGCCATGGCGTCCAACTTCACCCTCGAAGTGGTCAAGAAGGACGAGCCGGAAAAAAAATAGGTCTGGCCACCCCCGCGTCCGCGCTGCGGGCTTCCTGCCGCGGTGTCTTTTCCTCCCCGAATCGGTGTTCAATAGAGGATATCAACTGGCAAGGAGGATTTCATGGCCGATACAAACGAGAAACTCGAGCTGGCGCGGAAGATCGCCCAGCGCAAGGTGGGGTTTATCCGCCACGCCGTCACCTACCTCATCGTGATGGCGGCGCTCGCCCTCATCAACAACCTGACGTGGGGCGGCTACCAGTGGTGGCTCTGGGCCGCACTCGGCTGGGGAATCGGAGTCACGTCCCACTTCCTCTCCGCCTTCCTCTACCAGTCCGGCAGCCTCGTGGACCGGGTCGCCAAGCGGGAACTGGAGAAGATGAATGAATCGGACAAGACTTAGCCCCATCGACATCGTCGGGATCACCCTCGGGGTCATTGTCATCCTGCTCCTGGCGGGGAGCATCGTGTTCATCGCGCAGAACCGGATGCACAGCTTCCGCTGGTCAATCCCCGAGATGGGCTGGTGGAACGGCGGGGAGTTCTCGATCGGCGGCCGGGAGAAAGAGGAGAACGACCAGCAGGTCGAAGGCGCCTTCACGGAAGTGGAGATCAGAAACATTGCCGGCTCGATCGAGGTGATCGGCGCGGCGAGTGGTCCCGTGAAGATCCACTCCGTGAAGACGGCCCCGAGCCGCGCGTCCCTCGATGCCCTGCGGGTCGAGATCCAGAAACAGGGCAGCAGGCTCGTGATCGAGGAGAAGCGCGATGCGCCCCCCGCGGGGTGGCGCGGATCGATCGATTTCACCGTCGCGGTGCCCAAGTCGGTGACGGTGGTGCGGGCTCGCTCGGTGAGCGGCAGCGTGACGGTCAGGGATGCGGGTCCCGGCGTCGACCAGTGGCTGGATACAGTGTCTGGCTCGGTCTCGACAGACGGATCTCGGGACCTGCACGCCTCGACAATGAGCGGCTCGATCGACTTCGTGTTCGCGGGGAAATCACTCGACGCGCACTCCATCTCGGGATCGGTGGAGGGGACGATCGACTCGATCGAAAAGGGCGGGTCGGTCGCCATGCGCACCGTGTCCGGGTCGGTGCGGGTGGATGCCTTCCAGGGCTTCGACGCCTCCCTCGACCTGCGCTCCGTGAGCGGCACCGTGTCCTGCGACTTCCCGGTCTCCGTTGCGGAGCAGAGGCGCAGCAGGCTCCAGGGCAGGATCGGGCAGGGCTCGATACCAGTCGAGATACGGACCACGAGCGGTCAGATCAGAATCGGACGCAAGTAAGACCGCCCAGGGGCGATCCATCATGAGGCCGCCGGGCGCCCCGGCGGCCTTTCTTTGCAGCAGCGAGTGAAGGATTGTAGATTTTCAGTTCTCCTGGCGTCGCGGCAACAATCGACCACCTCAGTGAGGGCAGACCGGGATCAGCCGGCTTGCTGCACGGTATCGATGCGGATGGTGGTCCGTTGAGGGGAGAGGAGTTCTTCGGCGAACCGAAGGACGACTGAGGGCATTCTCGGTCGTGGTTCTGCCGCGATCCTCCTACGCGCCGGCAGCCGCAGTGGGAAACCGTACGCGGAAGGTCGAACCCGTTCCCGGCAGGCTCTCCACGTCGATTCGCCCCCCATACTCCGAGACGATGGCCTGGCAGACCGCCAGGCTCAGCCCCACGCCCTTCACCTTCGCTTGGGCCGATCCCGCGGCTGCGAACTCGCCCTTGGTCGTAAAAAACGGGGTGAATATCCTTGTCAGGTTCTCGGGAGCAATGCCGCAACCAGTGTCGCTCACCTCCAGGAATGCGAACCCCGAAACGCTCCCTGTTCGCACCGTGACAACCCGCAAGGGACGTTCGATGAGCGAGTGCAGCGCGTTCGTGAGAAGGCTTGTCAGCATGAACCTGAGCTGGGAGGAAACGGCCTCGATCGGGACGGTTTCGCGGAGGTCGAGTCGCACGGAGATCCCCTCCGTTTCGAACTGCTTGTCGAGGAGCGCGACCCTCGAACGGGCCAGCTCGTCGAGGCGAATGTTCTCCCGGCGGGCTTGTGACGAACCGGCGAGCACGAGCAGACGATCGGTGACCTCAGCTGCCCGTTGGACACCTTGCTGAGCGGCGTGAAGATACGTTCTCGCTCTCTCGGGGAGGTTCTCCTCCATGGCAAGAATCTCCAGGTACCCACTGATCACGGCGTTGATATTGTTGAACTGGTGCCCGATTCCCCCCGCAAGCGTACCCAGGCTTTCCAGCCTCTGAACGCGCATGAGCTGGGCCTGGATCTTTTTCTGCTCCGTGATGTCACGGGCGATCGACGCATGACCGATAAGCTTGCCCCCCGCGTCCCAAATGGGCGAAAAGGTGAGCGAAACGTCGACCAGCGTGCCATCCTTTCGTCTGCGAAGGGTTTCAAAATGATCTATAGACTCTCCCTGGTTGATCCTTTCCCTGATGCTGAGGGTTTCGTTCTCGAGATCGGGCGGTATGAACAGCGATGTGGGGCGGCCGATGATCTCCTCCGCGCTGTAGCCGTACATCCTTTCCGCTCCCTTGTTCCAGCTCGTGATGATTCGATTCAGGTCCAGCCCGACGATCGCATCGTCGGAGGACTCGACAAGCGCCGCGAGCTGAAGGTTCTTTTCCTCGGCCCGCTTGCGCTCGGTGATGTCGACATTGACCTCGGCCACAAGCCACTCGCCATTTTCGTCCTGGAACGGGATGGTCGTCACCTGTACGGACCTGTTGCCCTCCTTCGGCAGCACCTCTTCCGAAACGGTCGTCTGCCTCGTCGTCAGAGCCCTCGTGATTCCGCATTCAGGACAGACCGCTTTTGCGCTCATGAAGTACTCGTAGCATTTCCTGCCCTTCGGGTCGCCGTACACCTTCTGCCACTCCGGATCCACGTAGCGCACATTGTGATTCGCATCTATGATATCGAGCCCCGTCCTGGTCGCGCCAAGGATGAACTCCAACCGCCGGTTGGCCTCTTCCACTTCCGTTTCCGCCAGCTTGCGCTCGGTGATGTCGCGACCGATCCCGACGATTCCCGTTACGGACCCTTCGTGGTCGAGGATGGGGACTTTTGTCGTCAGGAGCCATTTCAAGGAACCGGAGGCGGTCCTGGCCGGTTCTTCAACATTGACTATCCGTGCGGCTGTTTCGACGACCCGCCGTTCATCGGCCAGGAACTTTTCCGCCATGTCCTTGGGGAAGAAATCCCGGTCCGTCTTGCCCGCGAGGTTCTTCGAGTCCCCCGCACCCATGAACTCCGTGATTGCGCGGTTCCCGAGCACGAATCGGCTCTCCCGGTCCTTCAGGTAAATCAGATCCGGCAGGGTGTTGATCACGGTCATCAGCAGGGCCCTTTCCTGCTCCCAGCTTTTCTCGAGGCGCTTCTGCTCGGTCATATCGATGACGGTCACGAGCATGTAGGGGTATTCATCGGTTTGCGGAGGGATATGCGCCTTGATGGCAAGAGCGAGTTTCTTTCCCGAAGGCGTTTCTGCCATCCACTCCCGCTCGAAGAAACTCGCCCCCTCCCATAGTGCGAGGATGTTGCTTTTCATGCTTTCGACCATGACCGGATTTTCGAGATCAAGGGTTTTATCCAGGCTGCCCAGCAGTTCTTCTTTGCTTTTCGCCTCATAGAGTCGAAGTGCTGCGTCGTTGACGTCGACGACCTTGATCATGTGTGCCGCTTTGGAGAGGAAGGCCGGATGCGCGTCCAGATAGTTCCGCAAATCGGAAACTCCCTGGGATTTCAGGTCCATAAGGGCTGACCGGAGCTCCGAAATGTCCTCTTCCCAGAGCGAGACCACGGAATGCTGGAAGATTCTCCGGTCCCTGGTTTTGCTATCAAGGGGCAATCCCCTTTTTCGCGCGCTCTTCGCGGTTTTCTTTTTCCTCTCAACCATGATAGTCCTCCGCCAACCCGCGGCTCTCCAGGGTCGTGGGAATAGTATATATCGCGGCGAGCAGGAACTTAAGGGCCGCGCTCCCTTGACGGCGCGCGAGGGGTACGAGAAAACTGCCGACGAAGAGGAGGCGATTTCATGCCCGACTTGCTTTTCGAGCCGTCACGAGCGCCGAATGGCAAGACCTCGAAGCCCTTTTCATCCCTCCTTCCGCACCAACCCTCCGCCGTGAACCTGCTCATGCGCTTCTACGACGTCCAGGGGGGCAGGATCATCGTGGACGGGATCGACATCCGGGAGCTGCGGCGGGGGAAATCCTTTTGGCCGGCGAAGCGCTGAAGAGCCAGGTGGAGCTTCTGATCAGCATCAAAGGGGTCGCGCCGTTGATCGTTCTTGCCTTTCCGGCTGACGTCGCCGATGTCCGGGGGTTCAGGATGCTGCGGAAGATGAACGCGTCGCTGGGCCTGGTCACATTCGGACGATCCTCACACAGTGTGTGCACTACGTTGCCGCTTCCTCGGCGTACCTGGAACGCTACTACCGTGAGCGAAGGGACAAGCGAGGAACCGGCCGAGCCCGCATCGCCGTGATCCGCAAGCTTTGCGGGATGATGAGGAGGAGCGACCGGCGGCTTGACGGTCATCAGAGTGGTCATTACAGTGGGGCGTGCAGCCAGGAGGATCAGCTGCAAGCGCATGCTGACTGCTCGGACGGGTCCAACGGCCGCTCCGATTGCACCGTGGCGGCCGAGCGGGTGATGATCATCAACAACGAAGGCCTGGGGAAACCGATGAACGAAGAGCAATGACCGCACTCACCGTCCGCGGCGCGGTTCCTGCGGCGGATCTCGGAATCACGGACATCCACGAGCATATCCTCTGTGACGTATCCCGGAACTTCGAGCCGGCTGCAGCCCACCCGGAGCTGCGCGACGCTCGAGTCACCTTACAGACCCTGGGCCTGCTCACCCACAATCCGCTGGCCATTGCGGACAACCTGGTGCTCTCCGACGAGGCCCTGGCCGTAGAGGAACTGGCCGCGTACCGGCGGGCTGGCATCGGTACGGTCGTGGACCTCACCACCGAGGAGCTCGGCCGAAACCCCCTGTCCCTACGGCGCATTTCCGAAGCGACCGGGATCCACATCGTTGCCTGCACGGGGCAGTACATCCACTCCTTCCTGCCCGAAGAGCTGCGCAGACGTTCTTTGGAACAGCTTGAAGAGACGATGAGCCGGGAGATCACCGTGGGGATCGGCGAAACCGGAATCCGCGCCGGGATCATCGGCGAGCTGGGCACCAGCGAGCAGATCTACCCGGAAGAGGAGACCTCACTGCGGGCTGCAGCCCGGGTGAACCGGGTCCTCGGCGCGCCCCTCATGGTGCACACCGATCCGCAAAGCCGCATGGCTCCGGCTGCCCTGTCCATACTCGAAAGCGCCGGGGCGGACCTGGGCAAGGTCTCGATCTGCCATCTGGACAGCGCCTTTTTCGAGCCGGAGTACTACGAGGCAATTCTGGCCACAGGGGCGTACATCGAGTTCGACACCTTCGGGGAGAACTTCTGCCTGCACCCCAACTACGGGCCTTCGGACCTGGACCGGGTCAAGGCTCTGTGCCGCTTGCTCGAGCGGGGCTACGTACAGCAGATCATGCTGGGCTGCGACGTCTGTCTGAAATGCCGCCTGCACGAGTACGGCGGCTGGGGCTATGACCATCTGCTGACGAACGTGGTTCCCGCCATGGGGCGGCTGGGCATCGGCCCTGCGGAGCTCGACACCATGCTCCGGGACAACCCGAGAGGGTACCTGGCCTTCTAAGCTCTCAGAGCTCCGGGTTCACACACTCCCCGACAGCAGCCACCATGGCCAGGAAGTTCTCCGCCGGGATCGTCGGGTTGATTTCGCTGGAGGTGGCCACGAAAAGCCCGCCGGTGCGCAATGCATCAGTTTCCTGGATCTGGCGCTTGACTTCCTGGGCTACTTTTTCGGGGCTGCCCTTCTCCATCAGGTCGACCCCGTCAAGGCCTCCAGCCCAGACCATCTCCGGCCACCGTTTTTTCAGCCCTATAATGTCCATGCCGCAGGCCGGCTCCAGACAGTAGAAGCCGTCCACTCCAGCCGCCATCAGCAGGGGGATGATGCTCTTGTAGTTGCCGTCGCTGTGATACACCACATTGTAGCCCCGGCTGTGCCAGGCCTCCGTGAGCCTCTGGACGTACGGGAAGTGGTAGGCCTCGAGAAAGGAGGGCGGGAAGATCGGTCCGTGTTTGGTGGCAATGTCCTCCGGGATGAGGATCAGAGGGGACAGAGACGGGTCGGCCACCGCGTCCACCCGCCGCAGCTCGTTGGCGATCGACGCCTCCAAATACTCCTGCAGCAGCTGCGGGTACTCCCGGGCGAAAAAAACGAAGATCTCCAGCCCCATCGCATCAAATTGGACTGGAGAGTCATTCCACCTCTGGGAAAGACGATACCAACGTGCTTTGGGGTACCGCGGAAAACGTGAACAGGGCAAAACAGCCCCCTGCGTCGACGCAGGGGGCCTGGGGGAGCCGATGCGGATCAGGACGAGAGCTTTTCGATGCCGGACCCTCCAGAAAGCCCATTTATCACGAAGGTCGGGCTTCCCACGTAGTACAGGGTCGATGCACCGCTCGCGGTGAGCGTGATCTGCCCGTTTCCAACGTTGACCCAGCTCTTGCTCGATCCGCTGAGCTGCACGCTCGCCTGCGCCGCCAACAAATTCTGCAGATGAGCGCCGCTTGCGCCCGAGACGTTGAGTACCTCGGCGATCGTCGACCCGCTTGCTGTGACCGTGCTCGCCCCCGACACGGTCGCGGTGAAGGAGCTCGAGGAGATGCTCGTTGCCGTGAAGGTGCTCGCGCCCGAGACAGCGGTCGTGAACGGGCCGCAACCGACTGCCGCGAACTCGACCGTGCTCGCCCCGGAGAGCGTGACGCCCAGGGGCTGGGAGGAGACAAAGCCTGCTTCGATGTGCGCCTCGGAGGCGCCGGACATCGTCAGACCCGTCAGAGCCGGCATGTGCACCTCGGCAGCCAGGATGACATTGCGGTAATTGTAGCCGCCCATGAGGCTCAGCCTCAGGGCATCGGTTCCCATTTCCACGACGAGATAGGGAACGATGTTGTCGTCACAGGTCACGCTGACCGAGAAGACAGTGTCGGGAACGATGCGCACCTTGAAGGGGTGCTCGACGGCGAGATTCACGAAGCCCGTGGAGTCGAAGCTCGTCGTCTTCGGAAAGCCGGAACCGTCGATGGGGGGATAGAACGAGCATCCCGCGGCGAACACCAGGACGGCAGCGCAGAGCATCAGAATGATCTTCTTCATGGTTCTCACCTCTCGGATATGAAACAACCGGGAATGGAAAAGCTGTCACCGGGCATGAAGGCCATCATGCCCTGCGCATCGGTGACCGCCCGCTCGGTCACCATCGCGGCTCGAGGGAAGGCTTCGAGCGGGCGAGCTTCCGGTCGACTCGTTCGGAGGCATTCTCGCGAGATCCGATGCACGGAGCCAGGCGCGGGTGAAGCGCCTGTCGGGGCGGAACCACCCCATGAGCTGTACGCAGCAGAGCCATCTTGTCGCATCGACCGTACGGGGATTACCTTCTCATGGTGCTGCAAAGAACTCTCGACATGAAGGCACGCTCACCGCGCTCGAGCGGGGTCCCGGAAGGACCGCGAAAGCTGGCGGTCGTCACGGGCAGGCGCGCCTCGGTGCTTCGGGGGCTCGCCTCCGATCTCGAGGCTCGGACGAGCGCGCGCGTGAAAGCCGTCATCACCGAGCTCTCAAACGAGAGGGATCTCGCGGGCCTGGTCCGGAGGGTCGAGAAGCTCCAAAGGGTCGACGTCCTGGTGAGCAATGCCGGCTACGGCAGCGGGTTCGCCTTC
>Ga0315288_10011149_pt1 | contig 11323 bp, 8 predicted proteins | sample YL17G11_20_MG_FD_203454 | JGI IMG/M metagenome (GOLD analysis project Ga0315288, IMG submission 203454) | Sediment microbial communities from Yellowstone Lake, YNP, Wyoming, USA - YL17G11_20 | ecosystem: Environmental > Aquatic > Freshwater > Lake > Sediment | place: USA: Wyoming | collected... | reverse complement strand
CAGTTGGGACATCTGATCTGCCGTTTCGGATGAAACTTCAAATGTCAGGCTCACTTTTTCTTCATCGGGCATCTTGCGTTTTTTTCCTTCTCATGAGAAATTCGCCGTTAACGATCCTCAGAATGACCACCAACCGTCAGAAAACACCATTCTAAGTGTAATTTTTAATGACGAATGGTCGTTTTTATTAAGCGATTTTAACGAACGAAGGCCTTATGCCCGGCGTAAATCGCCGCCTCACCTAGTTCTTCCTCGATGCGCATAAGCTGGTTATATTTTTCGACCCGCTCGCCGCGGCAGGGAGCACCTGTTTTGAGGTGACCAGTGCTCATGGCTACCGTAAAGTCGGCGATGAAGCTGTCCACCGTCTCGCCAGAGCGGTGCGAGACCATCGCCCCCCAACCAGCCTTACGAGCCATTTCAATCGTAGCGATTGTCTCGCTTAATGTACCGATCTGGTTTAGTTTGATCAATACAGCATTGGCGACATTTTCATGGATGCCGCGCGCCACTCGTTCTACATTGGTCACAAAGAGGTCATCCCCTACCAGTTCAATCTTATCACCCAGGGTCTGGTTGAGCAGCTTCCAGCCTTCCCAGTCGTCTTCTGCCAGGCCGTCTTCGAGGACGACAATCGGGTATTTCTTCACCCAACTGGCGTACATCTCGACCATCTCTGCCGAGGAGACCTTTTTTCCTTCGGTGCGCAGATTGTAATCACCGTCCTCGTAGAAACCGCTGGAAGCAGGGTCAAGAGCTATCGCGATTTGGTCACCGGGCTTGTAGGCAGCTTTTTCGATGGCTTTGAGGATTACCTCAATCGCCTCGGCGTTGGTCTTCAGCGCAGGGGCAAAGCCGCCTTCGTCGCCGACCCCGGTGCTGTAATTACTGCTCTTTAAAACCCCTTTGAGTGCCTGGTACACTTCACTGCCCCATCGCAGCGCTTCACGGAAATTGGGCGCGCCGACTGGAGCGATCATGAATTCCTGCAAATCGGTGCCTTGCCAGTTGGCATGCACGCCGCCGTTGAGGATGTTAAACATCGGCACTGGTAGCAATTTAGCCGTCACACCGCCCAGGTAGCGATAAAGAGGTAACCCAACTGCTTCCGCAGCCGCGCGCGCTACGGCCAGGCTGACACCCAAAATGGCATTGGCGCCGAACTTGCTCTTGTTGGGTGTGCCGTCCAGGTCAATCATTGCCTGGTCCACAGCCGATTGATTCAGCGCATCCATCCCAAGAACAGCATGGATGATTTCTTGGTTAATGTGTTCCACCGCTTTGAGCACCCCCTTACCACTATAGCGGCCCTTATCGCCATCGCGCAGTTCCAGGGCTTCATGTATCCCCGTCGATGCGCCAGAGGGGACAGCCGCGCGGCCAAAAGCGCCGCATTCCAGCATTACTTCAACTTCAACTGTTGGATTACCACGCGAATCTAGAATTTCGCGGGCGTGTATCGATTCAATATTTGTCATCATAGGTATTTCTCCAGTTCATAAGAATAGGGTAAATGCTTTTAAAAAAGCCTCTGTCTAGTAGGACTCTCCCAGACAGAGGCTATCAGCCAAATTACGGCGGTTCGGGTCTTTCCTAGCGAGCCTCATCGCTGGTTAGATTATATGCTAATGCTTCATGTTTGGTCAATGAAATAAACCAAATGTGAATTGAAGTGATATAATGTTGTTGGCGATGAAGCTCGCCTAAACCGTCAACCGACTAATAGCTTCTACTGCGTAATTGCGCCAGTAGAAGCTATTTTTATTAAGGGAGTCATTTATGGCGTATGTTTTATCAATTGTTAAATTAGAAGAATCGATGAAGAAATCCGGTTGTCCGGTTTACCGAATGGAGCATGAGGCAGCTATCCATTCAATTGATTCATTCCTCTGGGAGAATATTAATGATCCTGGAACTCGCAAACCGATTAATGATGCATATGGTTTTTGCTTGGAGCCTACTCGTATGTAAGTGGCAATCGGGATGTCAAGTAGCGGACCAGTATTAGGCGTCAATATGATTTATGAGTTGTTGACAAAAAATGTCAGCCTGGATTTACAAAATGTTAAAAGAAATGAAATGTGTTTTTCCAATAACTTTCCACAACATACTAATTGAAAGAGAAGTGTATTTCCCATGACTTTCCACAGCATACTATTTGAAAGAACCGAAGATAACATAATAAAAGAAACACTTGAAGCGCCCGTCTTTTTTGTTGATTTAAATCTTGATCAGGTTATAGACACAATTACAGCAGGCAAGCAGGAATATAATCTAAAACCGTTTTTTTACACTTCCTTGAACGATATCTACGCGATCAAATACCGCCAAGAAATAATGCGTGATCTTGAAAATGAAACTCTGTTGGAGAATATAAAATCATTTGCGCAAAAAATGATCGGAATGCGCCGATACCTTGCCTTAGTAGATAAGCTTGACTTCAAATACCACAAAGAAGGATGGTTTTTGGATGCGGCGGAAGTTTATTGCGACGCCGTCAGTTGCCTGGTTCAGGATTTATCCCTGTTAGATTTGAAATCGCACGGACTTTTAGCCTTTCGCGAATATTTGACGAACTATGCCAGGTTGGAACATTTTATGTCGCTTCTGGCGGAAACGAAAAAACTTAAAACTGATTTGTCAACCGTAAAATATTGTGTGATCATAAAGGAAAGCACTGTCAAGGTTCGCAAATACGAATTGGAAACAGATTACAGCATAGAGGTAGAGAAAGCATTCGAAAAATTCAAACAGGGCGTGGTGAAAGATTACAAGGTTAAGCTTCCTATCGGGTCTGGCATGAACCATGTTGAAGCGCAAATACTGGATTTTGTAGCCAAACTGTATCCCGTCATATTTTTAAGCCTTGACCAGTATTGTGAGCAACATAGCAGTTTTCTGGATGAAACTATCAGCGTTTTCGACCGGGAAATACAATTTTATGTTGCCTATCTGGAGTATATCGCAAGAATAGAACGAGCGGGGTTGAAATTTTGTTATCCACGCATTTCCAATCAGAGCAAGGAAGTTTATGATTATGAAGGCTTTGATTTAGCCCTGGCCAATAAATGCATTACCGAAAATTCACCCATCGTATGCAATGATTTTTATCTGAAAGGCAAGGAGCGCATATTGGTAGTATCCGGGCCGAACCAGGGCGGAAAAACGACCTTTGCCCGCACCTTCGGGCAGTTACATTATCTGGCCAGCATAGGCTGTCCCGTCCCAGGCAGGGAAGCGCAACTCTTTCTGTTCGACAGGCTCTTCACACATTTTGAAAAGGAAGAAGACATCAGAAATCTCCGTGGTAAACTGCAGGATGACCTGATTAGAATTCACTCGATTCTAGACCAGTCCACCTCAAATAGTATTCTCATAATGAATGAGATTTTCACTTCCACAACATTGAACGACGCGATTTATTTGAGTAAAAAGGTAATGAAAAAAATAATGCAATTGGATCTGCTGTGCATTTGTGTAACATTCGTGGATGAATTGGCTTCTTTAAGTGAGAAAACCGTAAGTATGGTCAGCACGGTGGTTCCCGAAAATCCGGCATTGCGAACCTATAAAATTGTAAGAAGGCCTGCTGATGGACTTGCTTACGCGATATCTATTGCCGAGAAACATCGTCTTACATACGATTGTTTAAAGGAGCGCATAAAACCATGAAGGCTTTCCTAATGTATAAAGATCAGGATTTTGACCTGGAGCAGAAATTGCCGTGGAATGAACAAGCGCTGACACAGGACCTGGAATTAAACACACTGTTCAACGCCATGGCGCTCCGCGACGACTTTTTATTTGAAGTGGCGAAGAAAGCCGTTTTGTCCAGCTTAAATAATGATCTGGACACAATACGATATCGCCAAAATATTCTTAAGGACTGCCTGAAAAATCCTTCCATTATCAGGGATATCTACCATATTCCGATCGAATCTATTGAAAACAAGAAAAAGCATTGGATGGGTATTTTAACCCTTTATCCAAGCGGGGTGCTGAGCAGTTCGATTGAACTAATGCAGATGTTTGTGGACTTGCTTAAGAAACTAAAACAGATTGCCGATGAACATTCCGATAAATTTGAGTCCGAGGGCTTCACGGCATTTTTCGCAATGATCAAGAAAGAGCTTGATGATGAATATTTTGCCATCGTGGAAAATCACTTAAGGGAGCTGAAATTTCGGAACGGAGCTTTGATCAGCGCTGAATTGGGGAAGGGCAATGAAGGTACCGGTTACATACTTCGTAAACCAAAAGAGAAAAAAAAGATTTGGATAAAGCGGATCTTCGCCCAAAAATCGCCTGTTTACACCTTTTATATCCATCCCCGCGATGATCATGGCGCCAGGGCTTTGTCGGAATTAAAAGGCAGAGGGATTAACCTGGTTGCCAATGCACTTGCCCAGTCCGCTGATCATATTGACAGTTTTTTTAACATGTTGCGGATCGAATTGGCTTTTTACATCGGTTGTTTGAATTTATATGAACACCTTTCCCAAATGGGTAAACCAGTATCTTTTCCTCTGCCCATGGCTCCCGACGAACGTAGACATTCTTTTGATGGATTATACGATGTCTGCCTGGCTTTAACTATGAAGCAAAAAGTCGCGGGTAACGATGTGATTGCCGACGACAAAGACCTTGTGATCATCACAGGCGCCAACCAGGGCGGTAAATCTACTTTTTTGCGAAGCATCGGTTTGGCTCAATTGATGATGCAAGGCGGCATGTTTGTAGCGGCTAAGTCTTTCTGCGCCAATATCTGCGAATGTCTTTTCACGCACTACAAACGGAAAGAAGACGCTACCATGAAAAGCGGAAAACTTGATGAAGAACTCAGCAGAATGAGCGATATCGTGGACAATATAACCCCAAATTCCTTGATGCTGTTTAATGAATCTTTTGCTGCGACAAACGAAAGAGAAGGCTCGGAGATCGCAAGGCAGATAATTTGCGCGTTATTGGAAAAACGCATCAAGGTTTTCTACGTTACGCATTTATATGATTTTGCGCATGGTTTTTATGATAAAGGAATGGAGAACGTTATTTTCCTGCGGGCTGAAAGGCAAGCCGACGGAGGACGAACTTTTAGAATAAACGAAGGCAAACCATTGCAAACCAGTTATGGTAAAGATTTGTTTTGCAAGATATTCGAAACAGACAATTAGGTTCATTCATATGGATTGCGGAAAAGAAGATATATAACTCTCCTCAAGCGTGAGCGATATGATGGCGATGGACCTATTTTGAATAAGCTTAAGCGAGTCGTTCACCCGATCATCTCACGCGATAGATCACGATGGCCCCCAGAGCAAAGAGAAGCGTGGCATAAGCGAAACCGACCGCGGGATTGAATACCGTCCACAGCGCTCCGACGATGATGCTGGAAAGAAAGTCGCCCAAACCGTTGACGGTAGCCAGCACACCATAGCCAGTACCGCGCACCTCTTCGGGCAGCAGATCAGCCGCTAGTGCACCTTCCAACGCGTCTTCGGCAGCGATGAATGTGCCCCCCAGGGCGAACAACAGAGCCAACATCCACACCGAAGGAATGGCAATGATCCAACCGATCCCCATGATTGCAGCCAGAACATAACCTAACGCCAGCAGGCCGCGTTTGCCAATGCGGTCGGCCAATGCCCCGATGGGATACGACATGCCCGCGTACAGGATGTTGTGGAGCACGTAAAGAGCGATGGCGACCTGCCCCGCCCGGCTCGCCCCCATGTAAGGCGTCAGCATTTGTACGGCGCGCAAGGTGAGCAGGCTGTGAGCGAAGTCACCCGCCCCAAAGATACCCACGCCAACCAAAAATACTTTAAAATGCGTGGGAAGAGCGGAAATAGATTGAAACAGATTCCCATTCCGATTGGCTATGCGGGTGCGTTCTTTGACGAAAAACGCAAACGAGAGAGCTGAAAGCAAACCAGGAATGAGTGTGATCCAGAAGATCTGCCGGTAGGTTACCTGGGGGGCTTCGCGCCCAGCTAGCAAGGTAATCAACCCCAGAGCCAAAAGGGGACCGGTAATTGCTCCCAGGGTGTCTCCGGCGCGGTGGAAGCCAAACGCCCTTCCACGGGCTTCTGCCGGGACAGATTCGGACAGCATTGCGTCACGAACCGGGCCGCGGATACCCCGTCCAAACCAGCCGGCAGATCTTGTCAACAGTACGTGCGGCCAGGTGGTCGCCAGGGCGAACAGGCCGGTTGTCAAGCCAGTAAGGGTATAGCCAAGCACAGCAATCGGCTTACGCTGCCCAATGCGATCGCTGAACCAACCTGCGCCGAGCTTGATAAATGAGGACACCGCGTCGGCCACACCCTCAATCACTCCCAACGCCGCCGCGGGCGCTCCAATGGAAATCAAGAACAAGGGCAGGATAGAAGTAGCCGCTTCGTGCCCGGCGTCACTAAAGAAGCTGGCCAGCGCCATGCCTACTACGTTGCGGTTCAACCAATTCTTTTGGGACTGGGTCGAATTCTCGTTATTGATAGTCATGTATTTGCCTCTACTTGATAGACACAAAAAAGCCTCTGCCGAACGACTTTCGTCGCCAACAGAGGCTATCAGCCGTTTTCGCGGTGGTTTAATGATGTCCGAGCGAGCCTCATCGCTCACAAGTATTGTAATTCTTTACGATTTATGCGTCAAGCTAAAACGTAGTCTTGTCATCTTCCAACCATCAGGTAATGGACATAGCCAAATGCCGCCCCGCTAACAACCAGCCAAATTGTGTCCACACGATAGCGCAGAAGTAAAGCCAAGCCGACACCCATGATGAGAGCCGTCCAGACATCTACAATTGCTGACCGAAATAAGGCTACGCTCACTGCCAGGATCAGAGCGACGACTGCAGTGTTAACCCCCTGCAAGAACGCCTGAGCCACAGGTGAACCACGCAGGCGTTGGATTAGCGGACCAGTCAACGTGACGATAACGAAAGATGGCAAGAAAACCGCCACCGTAGCCACGGCTGCCCCGACCCAACCGGCCACCAGGTATCCGATGAACGTCGCCGAAGAAAGCACCGGGCCAGGAGTCATCTGGCCGACAGCGATGGCGTCGATGAGTTGCTGTTGGGTCAGCCAGCCATAACGCGTTACCACATCCCGCTGGATAAAGGCGAACAGGACCATCCCACTCCCGAAGAGCAAAGAGCCGACCTTGAGGAAGAACAGACCCAGCTTCACCAACCGGTCATCCGGCCAGGGTGCGGCCAGTGGCAATGCAGGTAAGAATACGGTCAGTGTAGGTTTCCATCGCAGCCAATTTGGCGGCGTGTAGAGAAAAATACCAGCGAGGCCCGCCACCAGAAGCACCAGGACTTCGTTGACACCCAGCAGCGCTGCGACGAATGCGACGACACCAACCACTACGGCTTTTTTGTCTTTTATGGCCGTCTTTCCTAGACGATAGATGGCGACCAGGATGATGGCAATCACTACCGGGTTGATACCGTAAAAAAGAGCTGACCCTTGCGGCAGCGTTCCAAATCGAACGTAAGCCCAACTTAAAACCAGGCTTATCAGAAAAGACGGGAGAATGAAAGCGATCCCTCCAACAACCAGGCCGGGCCAACCCGCTCGAATGAAGCTGATGTGAATCGCCATTTCGGTGGCGTTAGGGCCAGGCACCAGGTTAGTGGCTGCCAGTAAGTCAAGGAAATGCTCACGGCTCAGCCATTTTCGGCGTTGTACAATCTCCTGCTCTATGAGGGATATATGCGCTGCCGGGCCGCCAAAGGAGATTGTGCCCAGTTTCAAAAACAGGCTACTAACCTCCAAAAGGGTGTGCCATCTGCGGGTTTCAGCCATTCATCCTTCCTAATTCTTTACGTGAGTACATGTGCAGTGCGTTCACCGTCAAGCTACAGGATGGCGCGCCGCCAGGTATTCTTTTCATTGTCGTTGAGCAGACCACACCGCAGGGCATCTCGCTTGAGCAAGTAGCTGTGCATATCTTCTGAGATTTCTTCCAGCCGATTAGCTTGCTCCCTTAACAGAAAATCCGCAACTTCTTGCGAGAGGGAGGAAAGGAATGCAGCCTGCAAATGGGGAAGACATAACCCCAGCGATCGCCGGTAACGCAGCTGACCTTCGGTGGTCATCATCTCGTCTCAAATCTTTTTTCTTGCACATAGAAAATCCTCGCTGTCGAAGAAAATTATTTGTTTTTCTGCCTCTGATAAGCGTAGAATTCCGTAATTTCAGCAGCGATGGAAGGAACGAGCAAAAGAGGGGTAATCTTCACGCTAAAAATATTGTGAGGCGAAAATCCACATATATATATTGAGCAATGATATTGCTACTATTAGAATTCTGAATAATTTTAAATGCTTGGCTCTCCTCTTTATCCTATTAGCACCTTCTATGAGTCTCAATAAATCAGCCAAATCATTTATAAGAATTTTTGAAAGTCTTCTCGCGATTGGGGAGCTGTTCTTCACATAAGATATCCCGATATCCGCTACTTTAAGAGCTGTGCCATCATTGGGTCCATCTCCAACCATTGCTATGTAATGACCTTTTTGTTGAAGAAGTCTGATAAGAACACCTTTTTGTGATGGTAATAATCTTGCAAATACAGAACAATAAGAAGATTGTCTGGCGACCTCCGACAGTTCCATTCTTTCAATTGTCCTCCCGGTCAAATAAGCCTTCGAATCTTTCGTGATTCCGCAATCTTCGCTAATTCTCGCTGCGGTTTTAGCCCTGTCTCCAGTTAACAATATACTTCTTATTCCTTTTTCCGTTATTCCTTTAATTATTTCACGAACTCCAGGCTGCAATGAATTTTCTAATTGGAGCAGGCACAGAAATGTATAATCTATGGGGGTTTTATCGGAAATGTCAGATGTATATGCTAAAGCAATTACAGTATCTCCATTTTGGTTAATAGCATCTATATTTGAATTGTTGAAGCGCCAAAACTCAAAATCCACCTTTTTCTTAGTGCCAGTTGCAGTCACATAATTACTGCACATGCTTAGAACAACTTCCGGATCTCCTTTCGCAAAATAATATACTTCCTTATTATTCAGTTCAAACCCACAGGCCATATACCTGTTTTCAGAATCAAAGGGTTTTTCGTATACGCGTTTATATTGCAATAATATTTCATTTATATTAATGCCATTTTTTAAGGCAAAAGATATTAATGCTTTGTCAATTGGATTTGCCAGATCAAATTTTTCATAAAATAAAACATCATTGCATAACGCACATGCGATTTTAACCAAATGAGATGCGCTTTCTTCATTCAGTAAGTTATCTGTACTAAGTATTCTGTCTGCAAAATAAATATTTTTGACATCCATTTGACGCGTTGTTAAAACGCCGGTTTTGTCAAAACATATGATATCAATTTTATTCATACACTCTAGTGCTCTCAAGTCGCGTATTTGAAAATTAAAGCGCACATAATTTTTTAGCTCGTTTGAAATAAGAAGGTACTTAAAAAGCTCATTATTTTGTAACAATATGAGAATCACAGACAATAACAAATAAAAAGCGACAACTAAAATATCATTATTTGATTGTGCTAAATTCATAACTAAAGCAGGCAAGAGCAACCCAACGAGGCCAAGGTATTTTTTTTTGATAATACGGAACTCATAAGCCTTGTTTTGTTCCCATCCCTGCTTTAATATCCTTCCATATTCCGTTTGTTCGCCGGTTGCAACTACAATACCTTTTCCTGTGCCTTTAATTATTTTGCTTCCCATATAAATCATTACATCATTGTCATCAATTTTTTTGATAACCGGCATGATTTCACCTGTTATTTCAAATTCATCAATTTCTAACCCTCTAGCTTCAACAAGTTTGAGATCGGCGGGAATAATATCTCCCGCCTGTAAGACTACCATATCGTCCTTGCATAAATTTTCCTCATCAGTATTTATCAGTTTTCCATCTTTGACAATTGTTACAAGATTACCTTTCATAACATAGCCCTCACTCTTCTAATACCGAAAAGGAAAACTATGATAACAGTAAATATTTGTATCAATCTTCGTTTTGCCAAATTGCTCAATATGATATCTGTTTAGATATGAGATAAGACCATGCGATTCTGGCAAAGTTATCGGTGATCAAAACAAAACTCATCCCGAGAACCACATGGATACAGTATTTCCTGAAACAAAGTTGGATCAGAAATATTAGCGAGTTGATTAAGCCCAGAATCGGCAAATCTGCGTGTGGCCTCTTGTGTCGTCAAACCTCTATGGAGAGAAGTATCTAACTGTTGGACAACTTGCTCGGAAGTGATTGAATGCCAAGTCGCAGATAGTTGATTTGATGCGGTTTGAATTAAGAGCGAACCTCATTGGGATATTTTCTCCGGGATAAACCTTAAAGCGACAAAGGCGATAAATGCCATGATCGCACCGAAAGCAAATGGGGCAGCAGGAGAGACGCGGTTCCACAAAACTCCGGCGATTAAGCTTGCTGGCAGAGCCATGACCCCGATCGAGGCGTTGAACAACCCATAAGCAGCGCCGCGATTGGATTCTGGTACCAGCTCTGCGACCATTGCTTTGGCCGACCCTTCCGTGAATGCATAATACAGTCCATAGAACGCATATAAGACCCAAATCATCCAAGCCTTGCGTACTAATGCAAATCCCAGATAAGCCAATGCATAGATACCCCAACCAATCGTAATGGCTTTCCGCCTACCTATGCGGTCTGAAAGTCTACCTACCGGAATAGCGGTAAGCGCTGAGACCAAATTAAATAACGCAATGATGAGCGGAATTGCGCTGATGGAAACACCTACGTCTTCGGCTCTTAGAATGAGAAAGGCATCAGAAGAATTTCCTAAGGTAAAAAGCAGCATGATGACCAGAAACCCGGCAAATGGACCCCGTAGTACTTTGAGCGAGATTAACTGCTTATTGATGGGTTGTTTTCTTTCTTTTACCCACAATCCAATAATCAGAAGTGGCAGAAAAGCGACGGCACCTGCCACAAAGAATACTTCACGATACTTATTCGGGTGATTAGCCCAAAGGCTTAACAAGCCATAGGCGATTAAAGGGCCAGCCACAGACCCTAAAGTATCAAGAGTTCGCTGTATTCCGAAAGCGAAACCCAATTTTCGTTTGCCGGAAGAACCTGCTACCAGAGCATCGCGTGGCGCATCTTTTAATCCTTTGCCAACACCATCCGTCAACCTCAAGCCAAAAACTGCAACATTACTGCCGGCAAAGCCGAGGGTGAACCGGGCGATAGCGGAAAACGCGTAACCGATAAAAACAATGATCTTCCGAACCCCCAAGGCATCTGAAAGATACCCTGCTCCGATTTTCATTAAA
>Ga0315288_10011145_pt1 | contig 11325 bp, 8 predicted proteins | sample YL17G11_20_MG_FD_203454 | JGI IMG/M metagenome (GOLD analysis project Ga0315288, IMG submission 203454) | Sediment microbial communities from Yellowstone Lake, YNP, Wyoming, USA - YL17G11_20 | ecosystem: Environmental > Aquatic > Freshwater > Lake > Sediment | place: USA: Wyoming | collected... | reverse complement strand
GCTCCGGCACGTACCGAGCAAAGGTGGAGGTGATAGCCACGCTCTTGCCCTGTGCCAGAATCCGGCTGGCTTCCACCGCCAGTTTTTCGGCGTTGAGGTTATCCACATCTACGTTCACCATCGGCAGACCAAGCTCCTCTTTGGCTTTGAGCAGTTGCTTGCCCGCCACCTGGTTCTGACTGCCGATGACGACCAGGGCTGGCCCGATTGGTGTGTTCGATTTGGCGGCTCGCGCCGCTTTGGGCGGCTTGCCCAGGAAAAGGTGGAGCTCCCGCGCCATCCCGCCCGAGCCGCAGAGCAGCCATTGCCCCTCCGCCCGCACATTGGCCTGGACGATGCCGACGAGATGCGACTGTTCAGTCACGTCCGCGACGATGACTTTTTCCGGCATCTGAGTGACCTTACGGAATAGCGCATCAGCGCCGGCTTCGATATCTTTGCTGGAAATGGTGGCCACCCCCCGCCCCATCGATGTCACGAGCATGGTGGGGATGTGAGATTCCTTGACCGGGGAGACGGGGTCGCGGGCGAACTGCGTCTCGGCGACGGGTACGCCGTTGACCAGCAGGACGCCATTGACCGTGGTCCGCCCCACGGCGGGGAAAGCCGGGGCGACTATCGCCTTCTCGCTTTTCAGCGCCGCCATAGCCGCCTCCAGCTCGATACCAACGTTGCCGCGCAGGGTGGAATCGATTTTCTTATAGACCACCCTGCCCCCCAGCCCGTCCACCGCCTGCGTCACCCGCTCCCGTGCCCGCGCCGGGTCTTCGGCACGGCTGTTGGTGGTGATGACCACCACATCGGCGGCGGAGGGATAGGCGGGGTCGAGGATAACTACGGTGCTGTAGCCCAGGCTGGCAAAGTAGCCGCTGCTGTCCATTGCCCCGGTCAGGTCGTCCGCGACAATGCCCAGCTTCCCTGGCGCCAACTATTTCTCCTTGGTGGGATAAATCAGGATTTTGCCCGCCTTACCGCTCTCGGCCAGCTCTATCGCCTTGGGGAAGTCTTCCATACCCATTCGATGGGTAATGATTGGCATCGGGTCGAACCGGCCGGACTCAAGCAGGGCCTTCATATCCCACCAGGTCTTCCACATCATCCGGCCCGTGCTGCCGTAAACCCTCGCTTCCTTGTAGATAATATCCTCGTTGAGGCTCAGCTCGACCGGTCCGCCATGCAGACCGACCAGGCTGACTCTGCCAGCGCGCCGGATGGCCTTGAAGGCCATCTGGGTGGCTTTGGCGTTGCCGCTGATTTCCAGGGCGACGTCCACGCCGCGTCCCTCGGTCTCTTCCTGGATTCTCTTGACGACATCCACTTCAGTGGGGTTCAGCAGGATAGCCTTGGGGGCGAATTTCTTGGCCATCTGGAGACGGGTGGGGCTGACTTCGACGGCGAAGATTTTGGAAGCGCCCCAGGCGTTGCAGGCGCCGACGCCGCACAGCCCGATGGGACCGCAGCCGAAGACGGCGACTGACTTATTGTTGACGTCTTCCTTGAGGACGCCATTGATGGCAACGCCCATCGGCTCCAGGATAGCGCCCAGTTCAGGGTCGGTGCCGGGGGCGAGTTTCCAGGCGCAGACGGCCGGGATTTTGGCATACTCGGCGAAGGTGCCGTCGACGTGGACGCCGATGATGGCCATCTTCTCGCAGATATGCTGAAGTCCCGTCTGGCACATGAAGCAGGTCTCATCCGGGATATGGGTCTCCACGGCGATGAGGTCGCCCTTCTTGAAGTTGGTCACCTGGCTGCCCACTTCGACGACCTCGCCGCTGGTCTCGTGCCCGAAAATCATCGGCGGCTTGATTCTCGCCTGGGCGTAAGGCGTCCAGCGGAAAATATGAATGTCCGTGCCGCAAATGGCGGTGCATTTGACCTTAATCAAGAGGTCGCGCGGCCCGATTTTGGGGACATCGACCTCCACAACTTTGGCTCCCGGAGCTTTTTCTGTCTTCATCAGGGCTCTCATCTTCATGGTGGCTCTTTTCCTCCTTTTCCGAAATTGCGCTTCTTGATTATATGCTGATTTATTTCCGTAAGCAAGAGGAATAAGAAGGGCAGACAAGCCGTTTGGCGCACATCAGTCTATCATTGTGGGCGAGTGTGCGAACTGTCATTCGATTCACCGCTGGATACCCCACCCTTCAGCTGAAGGGCTGTGGGGAGGAAAGCGGATTTGCCGAGAGGCGAAGCCAAAGCGGTCTTACTACTAATTCCTCTCCCCCGCGCGGGCTTCGCCGTGAGCTCAGCCGAACGGAGAGGTTAGAGCTTGCCCTGAGCGAAGCGAATGGGTGAGGGGGAATTGAAGGCGGTCGTGCTATTGCATATTAGTAATCTCACCTGAACCCATACGGTACCAGATGCCCCGCAGCTTGCTGCGGGGCGGTTCACTGCTGTGGAAATGGGACGTCGCCAGTTCCTCTCCCATCAAGGGAGAGGGAGAACCCTTTCGCGTCTGGCTGACCTCCTCCGCAGGTCAGAGATATGTATTCTTCACCAGCTCTCAGAATGACAATTCGAGCGACCCGATGCAGAAAACCGCCCATCGGCTTGATTGCGCGCCGAATATTCCTTAAACTATTGGAATAATATGAAGTACTGCGTTCTCATTATTGACGGCGCCGCGGACCGGCCTCTCCCCCAGCGCGGCGGCAAAACCTGCTTTGAGCTGGCACACACCCCCAACCTTGATGCCATGACCGCTCAGGGCGTCCTTGGCCTGGCCCGCACCGTGCCCGTGGGGATGGAGCCGAGCAGCGCCTGCGCCTGTATGTCCGTGCTGGGCTACGACCCCAGGGTCTATTATAAGGGGCGCGGTGGGATTGAAGCCCGCAGTATGGATATTTCCATCGGGGAGGGAGAGGTGGTCTTCCGCTGCAACCTGGTGGCGGTGAAAGATGGACGGATGTGGAGCTACGCCTCAGGCTACATCAGCACCGAAGAGTCGCACCAGCTGGTGGCGGCGTTGAAACCGGAACTGGCCAGCGATGAAGTCCAGCTTTACCCCGGCGTCAGCTACCGCCACATCCTCAAGCTAAAGAACCACGAAGAGACGCTCCAGGCGGTCTGCACCCCACCCCACGATATCCCCGATAAGCCTATCGCCGATTACCTGCCGAAAGGCCCCGGCAGCGAGATTCTGCGCGACCTTATGGCGCGCTCGGAGCCAGTCCTAAAAGACCATCCGGTGAACGTCCGGCGTCGCGAGCGTGGCGAGATTCCGGCGACGCAAATCTGGCTTTTCTGGGGGACGGGTCGAATACCGGATATGCCCGATTTCGAAAAGGCGTACGGCCTCAGCGCCACGATGACTTCGGGCGTCGACCTCCTGCGCGGGCTGGCCAAGATGGCGGGCATGGGCATCCTGGACATCAAAGGCGTCACCGATGCCCTGGACAATGACTATGCCGCCCAGGCGATTGGCGGGCTTGAAGCTCTTAAGAAGTACGATATGGTCGTCATCCACGTCGAGGCGCCGGACGAAGCCGGTCACTCCGCCCTCATCGATGAAAAGGTCGAGTCGCTGGAGCGGATTGACAAAGAGATGGTGGGGCGCCTCCGGGAGTGGGGCAAAGACCTGCGGGCGCTGGTGATGCCGGACCACCCCACCCCCATCGAGGTCCAGACGCATACGGACGACCCGGTGCCCTTCCTGATGTGGGGTCCCGGCTTCAGCTCCAACGGTGCTAAGCGATTCACTGAAAAAGAGGCTAAACGGACTGGCATTTTCCTCGCAGAAGGTTATAGAATGATGGGGAAGTTTCTGGAAAGGTAGAATTGATGTCCCTCATAGTTCAGAAATACGGCGGCACTTCCGTCGCCGATACCGAGCGAATTAAGAACGTCGCCCGGCGAATAGCTAAGTTCAGAGACTGCGGCGACCAGCTCGTCGTCGTCGTTTCGGCGATGGGCGATGCCACGGACGACCTCATCAAGCTGGCGAAGCAGGTCTCCTCCGGGCCGGACAACCGCGAGCTTGACCTGCTTCTCTCCACCGGCGAGATTGTCTCGGCCACCCTCCTGACGATGGCGCTCCAGGAGATGGGCTATCCCGCCATCAGTCTCACCGGAGCCCAGGCCGGCATCCGCACCGACTCCGATTTCACCCGGGCGCGCATCCTGGAAATCGAGGTCGACCGCCTGCGCAAAGAGCTTGACCAGGGCAAGACGGTCATCGTTGCCGGCTTCCAGGGGATAACCAATGAAGAGGAGATAACCACGCTGGGGCGGGGCGGCTCGGATACCACGGCCGTGGCACTGGCGGCGGCGCTCGGCGCCAAAGTCTGCGAAAGGTACACCGATACCGAGGGTATTTTCAGCGCCGACCCGCGCATTGTGCCGGACGCCGTAAGACTGGACGAGATTAGCTATGACGAGATGCTGGAACTGGCCACTTACGGCACCAAGGTAATGCACCCCCGCGCCATCGAGCTTGGCGAGCTGTACAACATCCCCATCCTGGTGGCGTCCAGCTTCACTGATAGTCCCGGGACATTGATTCATGGAGGCGCTTGTATGGAAGTTAGAAATAAAGTAAGAAACGTGGCTTATGACCTTGATGTGGCTAAAGTCAGCGTGATGGGCGTCCCCGACCGGCCGGGTATTGCCGCCGCCCTCTTCGAGGCGCTGGCCGAGGCGGGCGTCAGCGTCGATACTATCGTGCAGAACGCCGGCATCGGCAGCCTAGCCGACCTCACCTTCACCGTAACGAGGGGTCAGCTGGCTAAAGCGCTGGAAGTCATCCAGCCAATCGTGGCGCAGATGGGCGCCAAAGATATTGTCAGCGATGCCAGGCTGGGCAAGGTGAGCATCATCGGCACCGGCATGTCGAACACGCCCGGCTTTGCCGCGAGGATGTTCCGGACGCTATCGGAGAAGGGCGTTAATATCCAGCTGATAACCACGTCCGAAATACGGATAACCTGCATCATCGATGAGGCGCAGGTCAAAGAGGCCGTGCGCGCCCTACACAAGGCGTTCGAGGTGGAGATAAAAGAGTAGGACCGCGCTTTAGGCGGCGACAAAAGAGCATTTGCCAGTACTCTGCCGTCATTCTGAACGAAGCGAAGAATCTCAAGCTGTGAGCTTGCTCGTCTCCCGACCTTATTCGGGTTCCTCAGAATGACATTGCTAGGCGGCGACTACTTTCTTGATTTCCGGAATTTCCTGCTTCAGGATTCTTTCGATACCCATTTGCAGGGTGAGGGTGGACATCGGGCAGCCGACGCAGGCGCCGGTCAGTTTGACTTTGACCGTTCCGTTGCTGACTTCGACGAGCTCCACGTCCCCGCCATCTCTCTGAAGCGAAGGCCGGATTTTGTTCAGGACGGCTTCAACTTTTTCGCGCATTACTGTCTCCTTGCGGGATATTGGGTGCTTACAACTTAAATTGTAACCTTGCCGTACGTGCTACGTCAAATCCTGAAGCTGGCTGAAGGCGATGACCTCACCCCCTAATCCTTCTCCTACACAGGAGAGGGGGAGCGAAAGAAAGAGGGGTTAGCACCCCTCTTGACGCCCCGCTTCTTGATATTGCCTAACCTGTGAGAAGGAGGAGAAGAAAGAGGGGTTGTGACCCCTCTTAGACGCCCCATCTTTGGCGGGCGGTTCGTCTCCGCACACCCCAACCGGGATTTAGGGGATAGGGCACCTAACGGGCGTGCGAACAGAGATAAGCCCTTGACACTTGCCCCAGCCTCCGCCAAACGAGAATAAACTCGTGAAAACTGGTAAAATATAAGAGGGTTTTGTGGCTGACCGGCCCTTCGCCGGACTGGCACTAAAATAATCGCATTTTCCCCTTGTTTACTGGATTGCGTTAGGGTAGAATATAGAGTCTAATTGAAGCTAGTTAGCTTGGAGCTCTGATGACCACCCAGGATGAGAAATTAGTCAGACTAAGACGGCAGCGCAGCAAGCAGGCGATTGACCTCGCCATGCAGGGACGCTGGCGCGAGGCCGTTGCCGCTAATGAAGTCATAGTGGAAAGCTTCCCCACCGATGTCGATGCTTACAATCGACTCGGCCGGGCGTATATGGAGCTGGGCGAGTATGCCCAGGCAAAGAACGCCTACAAGCGCGCCCTCAAATATGACCCCCACAATGCCATCGCCAAGAAGAACCTCCAGCGTCTCAACTACCTGGGCGAGACTGCCGTCAGCACCGAGGGCGAATTTCGCAAGGTTGAGCCCCAGCAGTTCATCGAAGAGGTGGGTAAGGCGGGGGTAGTCAACCTTTACGGCTTGGGACGCAAGGAAGTCAGGGCCAGGCTGGTGGCGGGAGATAAGGTCAACCTGAGAATTGACAACCATAACCTGGTGGTGGAGGACGGGCGAGGTGATTTCCTTGGCATTGTTGAGCCGAGGCACGCTTTGCGCCTCATTAAGCTGATGGAGGCGGGCAACAAGTACTCCGCCTCGGTGGTAAGCGCCGTGGAAGAGGCGATGACCATCATTATCCGGGAGACTTCCCAGCACCCCGGCCAGGTGGGCAAGCTCTCCTTCCCGACGAGGCTGGAGGAGTTCAAGCCGGTGGAGGAGAGGGTCTTCAAGATGGAGGCGGAGATGGAGGAGTTGCCGGAGGAGTCCGGCTACACCATAGTCGGTGGTGAGGAAGGCGAAGTCCTCCCGGAAGAAGCCCAGATGGCTGACGAGATGATAAACGAAGAAGACTAGAAGAGTGAGGAGAACAAATGGTTTTAGGCACGGTTAAGCCAGTAAATATCGAAGACGAAATGCGGAGCTCGTACCTTGCTTACGCGATGAGCGTCATCGTTTCCCGGGCTCTGCCCGATGTGCGGGACGGGCTAAAGCCCGTCCATCGCCGCATTCTGTACGCAATAAATGACATGGGGATAACGCACGCCAGCCCGCACCGCAAGAGCGCCCGTATCGTCGGCGAGGTGCTGGGCAAGTACCATCCCCACGGCGATGCTTCTGTCTACGATGCAATGGTGCGTATGGCGCAGGACTTCTCGATGCGCTACCCCCTGGTCGATGGCCAGGGCAACTTCGGCAGTGTCGATAACGACCCGCCGGCGGCAATGCGCTACACGGAAGTCCGCCTATCCAAGATTGCCGGCGAGATGCTCATCGATATCGACAAAGACACCGTGAACTTTATGCCCAACTTTGACGACAGTCTCAAGGAGCCTACCGTCCTGCCGGCGCGGCTCCCCAACCTGCTCATCAACGGCAGTTCCGGTATTGCCGTCGGCATGGCGACCAACATCCCGCCGCACAACCTTTCCGAGGTCTGCGATGCCATCGCCTACCTCATCGAAAACCCGGACGCGGCGGTGGATGACCTGACCCGCTTCGTCAAGGGGCCGGATTTCCCCACGGCGGGCATCATCCTGGGCAAGGAAGGCATTCAGAGCGCCTACGCCACCGGTCACGGCAAGGTGGTGGTGCGCGCCAAAGCCCGTGTCGAGGAAATCTCCGGCTCGGGCCGCCACCAGATAATCGTCACCGAGCTGCCCTACCAGGTGAACAAAGCCGGGCTTCTGGAGGAAATTGCCGACCTGGTCAAGGAAAAGAAGATAACCGGCATCGGCGAACTGCGTGATGAGTCCGACCGCCAGGGTATGCGCATGGTCATCGAGCTGAAGCGGGATACGCACCCGGAGCAGGTGCTCAACAGCCTCTACAAGTTCACGCCGATGCAGTCGGCCTTCTTCGTCAATACGCTGGCTCTCGTCGAGGGTCAGCCCAAGGTCCTCAGCCTCAAGGAAGTCCTCCAGTCCTACGTCGACTTCCGTCACATCGTCATCACCCGCCGCTCCAAATTTGAACTGAAGGTGGCCAAGGAGCGCGCCCACATCCTGGAAGGTCTCAAGATTGCCCTCGATAATCTCGATGCGGTGATTAGAACTATTCGCCAGTCGGACACGGCGGAGACCGCCCGCCAGCGCCTGATGGCCAACTTCGGCTTAACGCAGATTCAGGCGCAGGCAATCCTCGATATGCAGTTGCGCCGGCTGGCCAGCCTGGAGCGACAGAAGATTCTGGACGAGTACGAGCAGTTGCTCAAGACTATAAACTACCTGGAAGAGCTTCTGGCTAACCCGAAGCGCATTTACCTCCTCATCAAGGATGACGTCAACGACCTGAAGGCGAAGTACGGCGACGCCCGCCGCACCCAGATTGTGGCCGAAGAGCACACCGAGTTCCGCGAGGAAGACCTCATCCCCCACCAGCGGCTCGTGGTCACGCTCAGCAGTCGCGGCTACGTCAAGAGTGTGCCCGTCCGCGTCTTCACCCCCCAGCATCGGGGCGGCAAGGGCATCATCGGCATGGTGACGCGCGAAACTGATGCCGTCAAACTGCTCGTGGTGGCAGACACGCACGATAGATTGCTTTTCTTCACCAATCGCGGCAAAGTCTACAGCCTGAAATGCCACGAAATCCCCATTGACACCTCGCGCATTGCCAAGGGGATAGCCATCATCAACCTGTTCCCGATTGCCGAAGGCGAACGGATTACGGCGATGGTGCCGGTCGCCGATTTCCATGAGAAGACGTTCATCCTGATGGCGACGGCCAACGGCGAAATCAAGAAGACGGCGGTGACCAATTTCGAGGCGGTGCGCAGCTCCGGCCTCATCGCCACCGACCTGCCGGAAGGCGACGAGCTGGTCGCCACCTGCCTGGCCACCGATAAGGACGAGGTCATCCTGGTCACCCAGCAGGGACAGTCGATTCGCTTCAATGTCTCCAGCCTGCGCGCCAGCTCCCGCACCAGCGGCGGCGTGCGCGGCATACGCCTTGGGAAGGACGATAAGGTCGTCAGCATGGACCGGGTCATCAAAGGCGGCTACCTGCTCGTGGCGACGGCCTTTGGCTTCGGCAAGCTCACCCCCCTGGACAAGTATCCCAAACAGCACCGGGCGGGCGGTGGCGTCCTGACTTTCCACGTCATCGATAAATCGGGTGAGGTGGTTGCCGCGCGCGTTGTTGCGGACAAGGACCTGGTGATGCTCATCTCAGCGGAGGGCATTGTCACCTGCACGCCGACCCGCGAGAAAGACCCGCGGCAGGGCATCACCATTCAGGGCCGGAGCACGCAGGGCGTCCGGCTGATGCGCCTGGGCGCCGGCGACCGCATCGTGACTTTGACGGCTTTCAGCAGCGAAGAGGAGAAGGGGAAGGCCAAAGAAAAGGAGGACTAAGTATGAGTCTGCCCAATTTGTCTCTCAAAGGTAAGGTGGCACTGGTTACCGGCGGCTCGAGGGGCATCGGCAAGGGGATTGCCCTGATGTTCGCTGAGGCGGGCGCCGACGTGGCGGTCTGCAGCCGGCACCTCGAGGAGCTTGAGCAGGCGGCGGCGGAAATCCGGGGGATGGGGCGCCGCTCCCTCGCAGTCGTGGCGGATGTTACGCTGAAAGCAGACGTTGACAATCTCGTCGCGAAAACGGTGGCGGAGTTCGGCGGTATCGATATCCTGGTGAACAACGCCGGTATTGCTGCCATCAAGCCTTTTACCGAGTATGCGGAAGAGGACTGGGACCGGGTCCTGGACACTAACCTCAAGAGCTACTATCTCTGCTCTCGGGCGGCGAGTTTGAAGATGATTGAACGGAAGCGCGGCGGCAACATCATCAACATCGCCTCGACGCGGGGCATTGAGGCGGCGACGGGCAGAATCGGTTACAGCGTTTCCAAGTCGGCGGTCTTCATGCTGAGCCGTGTGCTGGCCCTGGAGCTGGTTGATTATGGTATCCGCGTCAATACTATTGCGCCCGGCTGGGTCCAAACTAAACTCTCCGAGCGGCTGTGGAAAGACCCCAGGTTGAACGCCGAGGTGATAGGGAGAGTGCCGATGAAGCGCTGGGGCACCGTCACTGATATTGCCAACGCCGCCCTGTTCCTGGCTTCTGACGCTTCCAGCTATATTACCGGGCAGGCGGTTGTCGTTGATGGCGGCTGGACGGCGGCGTAGGGCAAGGGTTCAGTCTACCTTCCTACCAAAGCAGGCCGTAATGAGTGAGTAGCTGATTACTTCAGGCGCTCACCGCATCCGTCCTTCTGTTGTCACCCTGAGCGAAGCGAAGGGTCTCATGGTGAGATTCTTCACTGCGTTCAGAATGACAGAAAGAAGAGATAGCCAGGTCTTCCAGTCGAAGGACGCGCAAAAGTAATACTAAACCACACAACCGAAAAAGGACACGTTGACATATGCAGCTTCTTTTCATCCCCGCCGCCGGCAGCACCCGCGCCGAGTGGGTCTTTCAGACGCAACACTTCAAGGACTCGGAGGTCGTTGTCCTGCCGGGACATCCGGAAGGCAAGCCCCTCCCCAGCATCGACGGGTATGCGGAGTGGCTGAGGGGCTATATTCAGCGCAAACAGTGCCGGGATATCGTCCTCGCCGGGCACTCGATGGGCGGCGCCATCGTCCTGCTCTACGCCCTCAAGTACGGCAGTGAGCTTAAGGGAATCGTCTTAATCGGCACCGGCGCTCGCCTGAGAGTCCTGCCCGCCCGACTCAAATTGCTGGAAGCAATGATTACCGATACCGCCGGCTGGCGGCGCGTCCTGGACTACGAGTTCCGCTTTGTCGCGCCGCAGGTGCGGGAGGCGTTAATCGGGGAGGGGGTGGGCATCGGCGCGGCCGTCGCCTTGAACGACCATCTCGCCTGCGACAAGTTCGACATCATGGATAAGTTTCACCTCATCAACGTGCCCGCCCTCATCATCTGCGGCCAGGATGACGACCGCACGCCGGTGAAGTACAGCGATTACCTTGCCAGCAAGATGCCGAAGGCGAAGAAGGTCATCATTGACGGCGGCGACCACTGGGTGCACCTGGAAAAGCCGGCCGAGGTCAACCGGTCGATTCAGGACTTCCTCGACTCGCTGAGCTGAGCGAACTTTTGCTGGCAGGGGGTGTACCAGCGCTGAAGCCCGCAGATGTTGCAGGCATTGAAGCGGCAGTCCGGCGTATCGCGACCCGTCATCGCCCGCTCGTATTCCAGCTTCAGGAAATTCACCGGCACGCCGGTATTGATGTGCGACCATGGCAGAAGCTCGTCCCGCGGACGCTCGCGGTGGGCGTAGAAAGCCGGGTCGAGTCCCGCGTCCGCAAAAGCCTTTAGCCAGTTTTCGTAGCTGAAGCACTCGCTCCAGGCATCAAAGACCGAGCCTGACTTCCAGGCGTTGTAAATGACTTTGCCCAGCCGCCGGTCGCCCCGCGATAACGTCGCTTCCAGCAGGCTCAGCCTCGGCTCCTGCCAGGAAAGCTTGACGCCCCGCCTCTGCAGACTGTCGCGGAGTCGCTGGTGCTTCACCATTAGAGTCTCCTCTTTCTCCTGGGCGGCCCACA
>Ga0315288_10011144_pt1 | contig 11326 bp, 11 predicted proteins | sample YL17G11_20_MG_FD_203454 | JGI IMG/M metagenome (GOLD analysis project Ga0315288, IMG submission 203454) | Sediment microbial communities from Yellowstone Lake, YNP, Wyoming, USA - YL17G11_20 | ecosystem: Environmental > Aquatic > Freshwater > Lake > Sediment | place: USA: Wyoming | collected... | reverse complement strand
GAAGTCGAAAAATTAATGAAGAAACATCATAAAGAGCTCGCGGCAATGATCGTGGAGCCGCTTGTGCAGGCTGCTGCGGGAATGCTTGTTTATCCGAAAGGTTACTTAAAAGGCATCAGAAAATTATGCACTAAATATAATATTTTGATGATAGTTGACGAGGTTGCGATGGGGTTCGGAAGGACGGGGAAGATGTTCGCCTGCGAACACGAAGATATAAGGCCGGACCTGATGGTCATCGCGAAAGGATTGACCGGAGGATACCTGCCTGTAGCCGCGACTTTAGCGACAGACAGGATATTCAATGCTTTCCTCGGGCGCCATGACAGCAAAAAGACCTTTTATCACGGCCACACATATACAGGCAATCCGCTTGGATGCGCGGCTGCGATAGCAAGCATAGATACCTTCAAAAATGAAAAAACGATTCAGGCGCTTCAGCCGAAGATCAGGTTACTTGAAACGGAACTGAAAAAGTTCAAGGAGTTGAAGCATGTCGGGGATGTCCGGCAATGCGGTTTCCTTGCGGGAATTGAGCTTGTTAAGGACAAGAGGACGAAGAAGGAATACCCGATGTCCGATAAGATCGGAATCAATGTGATAATGGAAGCAAGGAAGCGCGGTTTGATAATAAGGCCGCTTTCGGATGTCATCGTGATAATGCCCCCGCTTTCGATTTCGAAGGTGGATTTAAGCGGAATGCTTGATATAATTTATCATTCGATAAAGAAAGTTACGGAGGTGCCGGCATGATTAAGACAATAGGTGTGGTTACCCCGGGAGGCGACGCTCCTGGAATGAACACGGCCCTAAGGGCGGTGGTCAGGACGGCGATATTCCACGGGCTCCGCGTCATGGCTGTGGAGCGCGGATATGCGGGATTGATCGGCGGGGACATCCATCCGATGGACTTGAAGTCTGTATCAGGCATATTGAACAGGGGAGGGACCATACTTCATACGGTGCGCTGCCCGGATTTCAAGAAAAGATCGTTCAGGAAAATAGCGGCGAGGAACATAAAAGAACACGGCATAGACGCCATGATCGTCATCGGAGGGAACGGGTCCCTGCGTGGAGCTTATGAACTGGCAAAGGAATCCGGCATTGTTTCGATTGTCGTGCCGGCATCTATAGATAATGACATTCCCTTTACGGACGCAACCATCGGATTCGACACGGCGGTAAATACCGCTCTTGACGCGATAGACAAGATACGCGATACGGCGGCGTCACACGAGAGGATATTCATCATAGAGGTCATGGGGCGCGATAACGGATTCATCGCGCTTGAAGTAGGGCTGGGAGCGGGCGCGGAGATAATAATGGTGCCGGAAGTTAAATGCGATTTTAACAAAGTATGCAAAAGGCTGAAAGACGGGATAGACAGGGGAAAACTCAGCAGCATAATCGTTGTCGCGGAGGGCGTATGCAAAGGCATGAACCTAGGTGAGTATATTTCAAAGAAGCTCGGTGTGGATGTGCGGGTCACCGTGCTCGGCCATATCCAAAGAGGAGGCTCACCCTCAGCGGAATCAAGGTCGCTGGCATGCCAGCTCGGTTCTGCAGCGGTAGAGCTTCTTATAAAAGGCGAGAAGAACAAGCTTGTAGGATCGGTAAGCGGTAAGATTGTAATCACCGATTATGCCAAAGTCTTGAAAACCAAAAAGACCATAGACAGGTCCGTCCTGAAGTTAGCCGAAAAACTTTCCATATGACAACTACGGCCGAGCTAAGGGTCATCGGGATGGATAATCCCCACTGCATAGGCATTGTGGGAGGCGTGCTCAATAAGCTCCCCGGCGTCGTTTCGCATGAACTGCGGATGAACGAAAAAGCGAAGATAACCTACGACCCTGCCGTGATCTCCCTGGATAAGATAAAAGCCGCGATAAACGAAGAAGGCTACCCAACAGTTGAAGAAACCACCGTGGATGCCGGCAAACAGGCTAGGGAAAAAGTCATCAGTGATTTAAGGAATAGATTTGTTATCTCGCTAATCTTCAGCTTACCGCTCCTGGTTTACATGTTCTCGTTCATTTTCACATTGCCCAAGTTCCTTGAAGATAACATGGCGGTCATTCAATTCGTTCTGGCAACACCTGTGATGTTCGCAGGAAGCATATTTTTCTCAAGAGGTCTGGTCGCTTTGATAAAGATGAGGGTCGCAAACATGGACACGCTTGTCGCTCTCGGTGTCGGCGCGGCATATCTGTACAGCTTAATTGTTTCATTGTTCATCTGGACCGGCCATCCGGTGTTCGGCCACGATCTGTATTTTGAGGTAGCAGCGTTCCTTATAACTTTCATCCTGCTCGGCAAATGGCTGGAAGCCCTCGCAAAAGGAAGGACATCGGAGGCGATAAGGAAGCTCTTAGGTCTCAGGCCCAAAACGGCGATCATCATCAGGGATTCAAAGGAAATTGAGATCCCCATAAGCGATGTCGTAAAGGGAGACATCGTTATTGTCAAACCGGGGCAGAAAATACCCGTTGACGGCATCGTCATTGACGGCGATTCAAGCGTTGATGAATCAATGGTGACGGGCGAGAGCATCCCCGTGGAAAAAAAGGCCGGTGACAAGGTCATCGGCGCGACCATCAACAAGACCGGCTCGTTCACATTCAAGGCGACAAAAGTAGGGCTGGATACTCTCCTTGCCCAGATAATCAGGGTCGTGGAAGAAGCCCAGGGAAGCAAGGCGCCAATCCAGGATATTGCCGATCTGATAGCTGCATATTTCGTACCATCTGTCGTTGGCCTCGCGGTAATATCTTTTATCGCATGGATGTTGCTGGGGCAGAGTTTCGTGTTCTCCCTTTCGATATTCATCACGGTGCTTGTTATATCCTGCCCATGCGCTTTAGGGCTTGCTACACCCATCGCGGTAATGGTCGGGACAGGCATAGGAGCGCAGAACGGAATATTGATAAGGAGCGCTAAATCGCTTCAGATAGCTGAAAAGATCGATACAGTGGTTTTCGATAAAACAGGCACGCTCACAAAAGGCAAGCCCGAGGTGACCAATATTGTTGCCCTCGGCGGCTCATTAGCTGCCGAAGAGGAACTGCTGATGTATGCGGCAATCGCCGAGAAAAAAAGTCAGCATCCTTTATCCGAAGCGATAATCAATAGGGCAAAGATGCAAAAGATAAGCATTCCCGACCCGTCTTTTTTTGATTCGATTTCCGGCAAAGGGGTTGAGGCAAAATTCAAGAGCGACCACATATTGCTTGGCAACAGAAAGCTGATGTCCGAGAAACACATTGATATAGCGCCTGTAGCATCAAAACTTGAGGAGTTCGAAGGCCAGGGAAAAACCATGATGATAGTTGCCATCAACGGAAAAGTCACAGGCCTTTTGGCGGTAGCGGATACATTAAAAGAAAGCTCAAGACCTGCGGTCGAAATGCTCCATAAGCTGGGAAAGAAAGTCGTGATGATCACCGGTGATAATTCCAGGACAGGGCAGGCGATAGGGAAGCTTGTGGGCGCGGATAAGGTCATATCGGAAGTGCTTCCTGCTGATAAAGCGGATCAAATTAAGAAGGTCCAGAACCAGGGAAGCGTGGTCGCCATGGTGGGAGACGGGATAAATGACGCGCCGGCGCTGGCGCAGGCGGATCTGGGGATCGCTATTGGCTCTGGCACGGATGTGGCCATCGAATCCGCCGACATCGTCCTTATTAAGGACGACCTCAGGGATGTTGTCATGGCAATAGATCTTTCCGGTTACACAATGAGAAAGATCAAGCAGGGATTGTTCTGGGCTTTCATATACAATATAATAGGCATTCCTGTCGCAGCGGGCCTGCTTTATCCGTTCACGGGGTTCCTTTTGAACCCCATAATAGCCGGCACGGCAATGGCGTTCAGTTCGGTTTCTGTGGTCGCTAACGCGCTCCTGATGAGAAGATACAAATTCAAGATAGAGGAGGTGAAATAAATGATATACGGTTCAATAATATCGGCGATATTCATTCTTGGATTCGCATACATTATCATGACCCTGGCTAACAAAGAATCAGGCAACTCGAAGCTTGCGGGCCAGATAATCGCGGCTCTTGTTGCGATCGTGGCATTGGTGGTACTAGTATTGGGCGCCACGGGATATGGGCACCGCGGCATGATGCGCGGCGGAATGATGGGCGGATGCATGATGGGTGAAAAAGGAATGAAGGGCTGCATGGAAATGATGATAAAAAACCCGTCAATGATGCAGGAGATGTGCAAGAACAAGGAAATGAGAGGTATGATGCAGAAGGGCCTTAAGAAGTACGGCAAATAATTGTCGGAGGTTTTTATGGCAAAAGATCCTGTATGCGGCATGGAAGTCGATGAAAATAAAGCGACACAGAAAACGCTTTATAAGGGCAGGACTTATTATTTTTGTTCGGCCTCTGACAAGAAGGAGTTCGACAAGAACCCTTCAAAATATGTGCAATCAGAAGGAGAGATCAAAAAGTAAAAGAGTGATAGCTTCTCAATTGCCGGGTAAATATAAAAAGCTAAAGGAGATCCTTGCGTCATACGGGGATCTCCTTGTCGCATATTCGGGGGGCGTGGATTCAAGTTTATTGCTGAAGGGCGCGCACGACGTGCTGGGCAAAAAAGTCCTGGCTGTCATAGCTAAATCAAAGACCTACACGAAAGAAGAAGGCGATAGCGCGGTTAAATACGCGAAGAAACTTGGCGTCAGGTATCAGGTTGTCCACACTGACGAATTCAAAAACGAAAAGTTCGTTTCAAATCCTCCGGAAAGATGTTATTACTGCAAGAAGGAATTATTCTCCAAGCTTTCCGGCATTGCTAAAAAAGAAGGGATCAAACATGTCGCCGACGGCTCCAACATTAGCGACCTCTCCGACTATAGGCCGGGCGCGAATGCTTCAAAGGAATACGGTGTCAAAAGCCCGCTTAGGGATGCAGGATTCACCAAAGAGGACATAAGAAAGCTCTCAAGGGTGCTTAAAATACCATCCTGGAACAAGCCTGCCCAGGCCTGCCTGGCTTCACGGATCCCTTACGGGATAAGGATTTCATCAGATGTCCTTGCCAAGATAGAGAAAGGGGAGAGGTTCCTCAAGGGCTTGGGGCTAAAACAGGTACGCGTCAGGCATCACGGAGACCTGGCAAGAATAGAAGTGGATAAATGCGACTTTGTGTTGCTTGTTGAGGATGGGACTGCCGATAGGATAGATATATATTTCAAGAACCTCGGATATCATTTTGTGACAATCGATCTTGAAGGCTACCGCACTGGGAGCATGAACGAAACCTTGAACCCATAGGAAAAATCAAGATCGCCCCTCTAATAGTTGACAAAAACACTCAACAATGATACGATATTAACCTATTATGAAAATGACAACGAAAGGCAAGTACGCTGTCTCTGCCATGTGCGAACTAGCGCAAGCATTTTCCGATGATCGCGGGAAATATCTCCAGGCAAAGGATATTGCCAGCAGGCATTTTCTTTCGGGGCTCTATGTTGAACAGATATTGAACAAGCTCAAGAGATCAAAACTTGTTAAGGCGGTCAGGGGTCCGCAGGGAGGGTACAAACTCTCAAGGCCGCCTAAAAATATCAAGATCTCGCAGATACTTGTAGCAACAGAGGGACCCATATCGATTGTCAGCTGTGTTAACGGGAATGAGAGTGAAATATGCAAACTTTCGTCAAAATGCAAGACAGTGAAGTTCTGGTCAAAGCTGAACAGCGCGATACAGAACGTGCTGGATGAAACAACTCTGGACGACCTTTGTTAGGAGGAAGGCAATGAAAAAAATATATATGGACCATGCCGCGACCACGCCGGTACACCCCGAGGTATTGGAGGCGATGAAGCCATATTTTTCGGATATCTTCGGGAATCCGTCAAGCATCCATTCATTCGGCAGGGATGCCAGGAAAGCGATCGACGACGCAAGGGATAATATCGCCCTATCTATCGGGGCAAGGTCGGATGAGATCGTATTCACCTCGGGCGGGACGGAAGCGGATAATTTCGCGCTCGAAGGTGTCGCTTACGCGAATCAGAAGAAAGGCAACCACATAATATCGACACCGATCGAGCATCACGCGGTGACGAACTGCCTCGGATTCCTTAAGAAAAGAGGATTTGAGGTCACATATATCCCCGTTGACAGTACAGGGCTGGCTGACCCGGGGGATATCAGGAAAGCCATAACAGATAAGACAATCCTCGTATCCGTCATGCACGCGAATAACGAAGTAGGGACGATCGAGCCTATTGAAGAAATAGGGAGGATCTGCAGGGAAAAAGATGTATATTTTCATACAGATGCCGTCCAGACGTTCGGGCATATGCCGATCGATGTAAAAAAGCTTAATGTTGACCTCCTTTCTGCTTCAGCTCATAAACTCTCTGGGCCTAAAGGCGTCGGAATGCTTTATGTTAGAAAAGGGACAAAGATCGTCCCGTATCTTTACGGAGGCGAACAGGAAATGGGCAGGAGGGCTTCAACTGAAAATGTTCCGGGCATAGTGGGATTCTCTAAAGCCGTTGAGATCGCAAAGAGCGAAATGGATCAGCTTGGTCCCAAGCTTTTAGTTTTAAGGGATGAGCTTATAAAAGGGATACTTTCAAACATTGAGGACTCCCGCCTTAATGGCCATCAGACAAAGAGGCTTTCCAACAACGTCAATGTCAGCATCAATTATATTGAAGGGGAATCAATGCTTTTAAGATTGGACATGGAAGGCATTGCCGCATCGACCGGGTCCGCATGCAGCTCCGGGTCGCTCGAGCCGTCGCATGTGCTTTTATCGATAGGACTGTCGCCGGAGATCGCCCATTCATCGCTCCGGCTGACGCTCGGAAGATGGACGACCGAAAAAGAAGTTGAAAGGGTCTTGGAAGTGCTGCCGAAGATCGTAAGGAAGCTTAGGGAAATGTCGCCGTTAAGGAAAAGTTAGGGATGGAGGATCGACTCGCAGGTCCCGGACATTCAAATAAGGAGATATTATGGCAAGCTGTTATTCGGATAAGGTAATGGAACATTTTGCTCATCCAAGGAACGTTGGCATCATCGAAGATCCGTCCGGCATCGGCAAGGTGGGAAATCCTGTTTGCGGGGATATCATGGAACTATATATAAAAATTGATAACGGAAAAATAACTGACGCAAAGTTCAGGACATTCGGCTGCGGCGCTGCTATCGCGACAAGCTCAATGATAACGGAAATGGTAAAAGGCAAGACAATAGAAGAGGCGCTTAAAATATCGAACAAGGCGGTCGCTGAAGCACTCGAGGGCCTTCCGCCTGTGAAGATGCATTGCTCCGTTCTTGCTGAAGATGCGTTGAAGGCGGCGATAAATGACCACATGATCAAGACAACAGGGAAAGGCCTTCCGGGATTTAAACCGCATGAAGAACACGATTAAAAAAATAGTTGTTGCTATGTCCGGAGGAGTTGACAGCTCCGTCGCGGCGGCGCTGCTCAAGAAAGAAGGGCATGATGTCATAGGCGTTACCATGCAGATATGGCCTGGCGGAAAGGAAAGCAGCTGTTGTTCGCTTTCCGCGGTCGAGGATGCAAGAAGGGTGGCGAACAAGCTTGGCATTCCTTATTATGTTTTAAATTTCAAGAAGATCTTCAAGAAAAAGGTCATGGACTATTTTATCAGCGAGTATGAATGCGGCAGAACACCTAACCCCTGCGTAAAATGCAATCAGCATATCAAGTTCGATGCTTTGCTGAAAAAGGCCAAAGGGCTGGGGGCGGATTTTCTTGCGACAGGGCATTATGCGAAGATCGAAAAGATCGCCGGAAGGTATATCCTTAAAAAGGGGATCGATCCAAACAAAGACCAGTCGTATTTTCTTTATACGTTGGACCAGGATGTTTTGTCAAAAACCATTTTTCCTTTAGGCGGTTTAACTAAAAAAGAGGTCAGAAAGCTCGCAAAAAAGTTCAAGCTTAATGTCGCAGACAAGGAAGAAAGCCAGGAGATATGCTTTGTGGAGGATGATTTTGGCCAGCTGATGTCAGCAAAAGAAGGCAATATAATCGATCAGGCCGGCAAAGTTATCGGCAAGCATAAGGGATATCAATTATATACGATCGGGCAGAGAAGGGGGTTGGGGTTGGCGAGGAAAGAGCCATCTTATGTGGTCAAAATCGACCCAAAAAGCAACATTTTGACCGTCGGAAACAGGGGTGATGTTTACGGTGATGATTTGATAGCAGGCGATTTGAACTGGGTTTCGGGGGATAGGACCGAGGCTCCGACAAAGGTGAAAGCAAAGATACGATACAACAGCCCCAGCTCAGAGGCAGAGATTTTGCCGTTATCCAAAGAAAAAATAAAGGTGATGTTTAAAAAGCCCCAGTTCGCCATAACACCGGGGCAGTCTGTGGTGTTTTATAATGGCGATACCGTGGTCGGCGGTGGTATAATTGAATCAAGGGGTTAGGGATCAGGTGCTAGGGGATAGGGAAATACGATGAAAGACATAATACAAAAGATAAAAACACTGAAAAAAAAGAAAAATGCCGTTATTTTGGCTCATAACTACCAGCGTCCGGAAATACAGGATGCGGCGGATTATGTGGGGGATTCGCTCGGACTTTCGATAGAGGCCTCAAAAACAAAGGCGGAGATTATAGTTTTCTGCGGCGTGCACTTCATGGCGGAAACCGCCGCGATAATATGCCCGGATAAAAAGGTTATCGTGCCCGATGTGAACGCCGGCTGCCCGATGGCAGACATGATCAATGCGGAAAGGGTCAGGAAACTTAAAGCGGAACATCCCGGGCATATTGTTGTCGCCTATATAAATACCACGGCCGAAGTGAAAGCGGAATCGGATTATTGCTGCACTTCGGCGAACGCCGTAAAAGTCGTCGAAAAATTGATGGACAAGGACATCATCTTTATTCCCGACAAATATCTCGGCGATTATGTATCGAAGCAGACCGGGAAGAAAATAGTCCTTTACGGAGGTTACTGCCCGATCCATGTGATGATACATCCCGAACATATAAATAAAGCCAAGCAGGAGCATCCGAACGCTTTGGTCATTGTCCATCCTGAATGCCTGCCGGAAGTAAAGGCGCTGGCGGACAAAGTGCTCTCGACAGGCGGGATGATAAAATTCGCAAAAGAATCGCCGGCGCAGGAATTTATCATTGGGACTGAGACCGGGATAATTTATCGGCTCCAGAAAGAAAACCCGTCAAAGAAATTCTTTCCGGCCAATCCGCTCGCCGTATGCAGGAACATGAAAAAGACGACCATCGATAAATTACTGAAGTCGCTTGAAAATGAGGAGACAAGGGTGACCGTGCCGAAAGAGATTGCTTCACGGGCGAAACTTTCCATAGATAGAATGCTCAAGTTAGTATAAAATCAAACAACATGAAAAAGATAATCCTGTTTTTTATGATATTTGTCTTGATGTTATCGGCGGCTTTCGCTGCGGAGAAAAAACTCGCGTCCGCTTATATTAATGAAGGCATAGCGAATTACGACCAGGGGAATTATCTCGAAGCCATTTTAAACCTCAGGTCAGCCGAACAGCTATCGCCGAATCCTGTCACCGTTTATAAGTACCTGGGGATGTCTTACAGTAAACTTGCATTATGGCAGCAGGCAATGAAGGAATTCAACAAGATACTCTTCATAAATCCCGATGATCCGGAAAGGGAGAAAATAATCGGCAAGATACGGGAATGGGAGAAGCAGAATGAATATATTCCCATGATGGCCAAGTATTCGTTCTACAGCATCAAATACAAGAATAAGATATGGGACGATCCGGACAACCTTCTTAATTATCTGAGTTTGACGGAAATATACAAGTGCAGCGGAAGATATGAGGAAGCGGAAAACTTTTTCAAGGCGCTCGTAAAGGAAAGGCCGGAAAAGATCGATTTCAAGAAATATCTTGCAGAAGTTCTTTTTCTGGACAAGAAATACAGCGAGGCGGGCAACCTCTACAGGAAGATACTTGATGATGAACCTCTTAATACCGATGCCATAATCGGGCTGAACCTTATCTTGAAGAAGCGATATGATGATACCCTTGCGAAGCGGCCGGATAACGTAATGACCTACATCAAACTGGCAAGAATATTCAGGGAACTGAAAAGATACGAGGATGCGGTGGCAGCTTACGAAAAATACCTGGAAAAGGACAGCGCCAACATCGAGGTCAAAAGGGAACTTGAAGAAATAAGGAAGATCCTCGAAGTGGTAAAACCAAAACCATCGACCTGACGGCTCAGATCTTGTGTAAAATGCTAAGGAACGTCAAAGCCCCGAAAACGATGAAAACCCCGCCGGACAAGTAATTGATCGCCTTTTCAGGCAGATAGTTCTTCAGGACATTGCCGATCAAGAGCCCGAACAAATTGACGAAGACCATGCCAAGCGTGGCGCCTATCCATATCTGGATCGGTGTGCCGTATTTGGCGGTCATAGCGAATGTCGCGAGCTGCGTCTTGTCGCCGATCTCGGCCAGGAAAAAGGAGCCGAATACTATCCAGAAAGGATCGCTCGATCTTATCATCTTTTCACTTTCTTCTTTTTTCTCTTCTTTTTTTATCGGGGCGATGATAATGAGCCCGTATATTATAAAGAACGCGCCGGCAAGGATGGAAATGAATATCATTGGTATTATTCTCTGGATTATTCCGCCCACAAGAACGGCGATGAACATCAAAACAGCGGTCGCGGAAAATATGCCGTAGATGACTTTTTCCATGGGATATTTGGCGGCCAGCGCAAGTGTAAGAAGCTGCGTCTTATCGCCCAGTTCGGCAATGGCTATTACAAGGAAAGAAACGATAAGCGGCATGAAGTGCATCAGGATATTACCTTATTAAGCGGGTATTCGACTATGCCGGAAGCGCCGGCCCTTTTCAGTTTGGGGATAAGATCCCTGACCGTCTTTTCGTCAACAATGGTATCCACATCCACCCAGGCTTCATCCGACAGTTTTGCGATGGTCGGATTCTGGAGGGCTGGAAGTATGGAAAGGATGTCTTTTAATTTATTGTTCGGAACGTTCATCTTAAGGCCGACTTTTGTCTCGGCGTTAAGCGCCCCGTTAAGGAGCATCAGGATGTTCTCTATCTTGTTCTTTTTCCAGCTGTCCTGGACGGCCTTCTTGTTCGCTATCATCACGGTCACTGACTCGAATACTGTATCGACGATCTTTAAATTATTGGCTTTCAGTGAAGAGCCTGTTTCGGTCAATTCTACTATCGCATCCGCCAGTTCCGGCGGCTTGGCCTCGGTCGCTCCCCATGAAAATTCTATGTCCGCATTGATGTTGTTCTTCTTGAAGTACTTTTTCG
>Ga0315288_10011143_pt1 | contig 11326 bp, 8 predicted proteins | sample YL17G11_20_MG_FD_203454 | JGI IMG/M metagenome (GOLD analysis project Ga0315288, IMG submission 203454) | Sediment microbial communities from Yellowstone Lake, YNP, Wyoming, USA - YL17G11_20 | ecosystem: Environmental > Aquatic > Freshwater > Lake > Sediment | place: USA: Wyoming | collected... | reverse complement strand
GTCCGAATGTAACACCAGACGCAAACTTGGCTGCAACATCAGTGCCGAGCGTGGCCAGCGGCGCCGATGCCATCTCCAGCAGGATAAGGGGACCCGCCGAGACACTGGCCTGGATCTGTGCAGCCAGCTCGATCACCGGAATCTTGATGGCCAACATAGCCTGGACCGCCAGGTCTAGAAGGCCGAGCTGAATCTGCAGCGATGCCGCCAGGTCGAGTGACGCCGCAATGCTGGCATCCAACGAGAACGAAATGCCCGGCATCGTAAAGCCCACGGCCAAGGCCGCTTGTATTGCGGCCTGAAGCGCAATCGATGCGTCCAATAGCAGTTGGAGACTGATGGTCGGCAGGGTCAGGCCAAGACTTGCATCCAATGCGAAGTCAAGCGACGCGCTTAGCTGAAGCTGCAGTGACGCTGACAATGGCCCGAGCGAGATGTTGAGGAATGCATCAAGCTCCGCACTTAACGGCAACAACAGGGCTGCGGCCGCACTGGCCGCAAAGTTGAGCTCACCAAGGGTGCCGCCCGCTACTTCATTTACGGCTGACATCAGACCAACACATTAGCTCGTCCGTTTAGAATGGCGCCACCAGCACTAGCAGGTGCCAACGGATTCAACGCCGAGACCACAGGCGCTGGTCCCGTCGCAGTCATGGCTATCAGCAGGCCTGGCGGTATCTGCACGACAACAGAACTACCCACAAATGCGACAGCTTGGGTTCCAGGGCCAATCTTCACGACCTTACCTGTAAGTGTGAGTAGCGCGCCACCATCCACGGTTGCGTCCTGCTCACCCCTAAGTACCAAGCTCTTCTTGGTCGAGATCGAGATGTTGTCGTCGGCCCGAACAATCAGCTTCTTCTTGGTGGCGAACACAACGGAGCCGGCGGACCAGAGGTACCCACCACCAACACTGTCAAAAGCAAACTGCAGCTTGGCCGATGCCTGGGTCGTCCCAGTGTTGGCACCGGTATCAGCTTCGATGTCCTCCGGCGCAATCACCACCTCGTAGATGATGGGATGAGCCTTGGTTCCGATCGCCTCTTTCGATACATCACTCTGACCGACCTCCCCCACCTTGATACCGACCGGGTTCTTGATGGTACCGACCGATACCTTGACCGTCGCGTTCTTCTCAGTGGCGTGAAGTCGAAACGTCTGGGCGTATGTGGTGGGTGGGGTCTTCTCACTATCTGCGGTCGATACCGCCCAGTTGATTGCTCCGCCTGTGTTGTAGTGGTGGTAGTTCTGCGAGATGTCCGTGACGATGTTGTTGATGGGGATATACAACCGTTGAGCCAGTGCGGTTGATCCGATCTGAAGAACTCCGCCTCGGTGCATGATGCAGAAGTTGCCGTCTCGGCCCTTCATGTAGATGTCGCCGGGCTTTGGTCGTGGACGACCACCTGAGTAGGTTGACCCCGAGAACGCGATGGCTCTACCGGCCGATGCGTCGACACCCTCGGCTGGTGTCGTGCCGAACGGTACCTCGTCGCTACCTACATCGCCGATGGTGATGGCCGGCATTATGAAGCCGATGATCACGGGCGGCGGTCCATCACTCGGGATAGCGATCAGGCACTTGGCCCCGAGCTCTGGGAACGCGTAGATACCCTCCCCATTGTTGGGATGGCAGTAGGGGTTAGCGACCTGCACCCCTAGGAAAAATCGACGGTCGAATTGGGTGCGGACATCGACGGTCCACTCCGCCATATTGATATCGACGATGGTGGCCTCGTGGATGAACGCGGCGGTTGCACCCTCGGGCTGAATCCACGGGACCCGGAAAGATCCGCGACCCATCGCGTTGGGACTAGAACCAGTACTGATGCCTTTCAACATGGTGGCTCAGTACTTGTAGCTCGCTACGTCTTTCAGATGACTGAGCCCTGGCTGACTGGCGCTGGTTGAGGTCAAACCGAACTCTGCGCCGTACGCGATGCCAGGCACCGGGTGCATGCCGTGTAGGTCTGAGATGGCACCGGTGGCGGCACCGTGGCGCAACACCTTGGTGATGTGCGAGTGCTGCAGCTTTGCCATCCAGTCTTCCTGTACATCAAAGGGCAGCATGTCGACACCTTTTAGAATAGGCGTGTGTTCGATCGGCTTCTTACCAGCCTTGACCAACACGGTATTCATCGCCTGAACCCTGGACATCGACTGAAATTCGCCAGGCAGGACGTGCTCGGCATCACCTGGGTCATTTACCTTCGTGAGGTTACCCAAGGCCTTCACAACAGTCTCGACATGACCACGGCGCACACCCTCACGACCATAGATACCATGAAGCTCGTCAACCAAGAACTTTTGTACCCGATCCATACTCTTGGTGGCGCGGTACAGGTCATGTGGATTGATGACCGTGCGGTTAGGGTCCGTGAACTGATGCCCCGGCACCACACTCATGCCAACGACCGGTGGATGCCACGGCTTGTACCCAGCGAGTTCATGAGCACCAGGCACCGATTCATTGAGCGCACGTCCGTACCGGTCCTTACCGACGTGATAGGCGGTCTCACCAACCCACACCTTGGTGCCGGTCGAATCCTTCTCGAGTTTCTTGACAACACCGGTCTGCCGAGAAAGTACCGCAGCATTCGGTAACGTCTTGGGTAACTCGGTCAGTTGTTTGATGCGACTGAAGTCATCGGTGAGGGCGCCTCCAGCACTGACGACACCACCGCTGTGGAACGCCTTCATACTCAACTGGATAGACCGCTCACCCAGTGATTGTGCCGCCAGAAGCCCAAGGTTCGTGCCGATGTTGTGAAGCTGACCGGTCGGTGAGATGCCCGCACACTTCTGACAAAGACCAACGTGGTGCTCACATTTGAGGGGACTACGCACCAGCAGTGTTGCGCCCTTGTCGGCAGATCGAATCTTACCAACTACGCTGGGATCTAGGACGGTTCCAACCGGAACCACCAGCCCCTTGGACGAGAACTCTCTGGCAAGTATCCGGTCATGTACGTCCGACGACGTCACGTCCATGGCCACGCCGTTATGTGTCTCACAGTCATGGCCCGCCACCACCAGGTTGACGGCCGAGGCAATCAACGCCTTAGACAAGGCTCCAGGGTCTCGAACCTCCTGAACCTTCATGACGGTGCCGCGCCTAGCTCCACTCATCTGGGTCCAGTAGTCCGCGACGCTCATTCCTTCCGAGTACGATTTGGTCAGTGGGTGAGGGATGACCTTGCCGGAAGCGTCCTTCACCAAGACCGGTGCCAGCACCATCTGCTTGTACTGATTCCAATCCGGTTTGACTCCGGCCAGCTGCATGATCGCCAAGTTAGATGGGTCTCGTACCATCTTGACCTTGTGGGCAGCGTCTAGCTCCTGACCAGCCTTCAGCCAGATGTCGATGGTTCGTCGCTCACGCTCACCTGTGCTGTACCGACTGTTACCCAGTGCGGCTGTCTCCTGTCGAGCTCGATTGAAGATTGGATCTCGCGTAGAGCGGTCTGGCGTAAAGTCATCGAGGGACAGCGTGTGTGTGCCGGTTGGGATGAATTGGATGTTCTTCGCTGAGTTTTCTTTGGCGATGATGGCGGTAGGACCCTGATGGTTGGGGTGTCGGAGCTCCACCGCGCCGAATGACATGCCAGTACCCAGGTCCTTCAACTTGTTCGCATGCTCACCGAAGTTGGCCGAGTGGTCCTTGGCCAACACAGTGAATAGTTTGTCCAGACCCTTCTTGTCGATCGGTTCCGAGCCCTTGATAACACCGTCTCGCATGGCTGCGGGTAGCGCGTCGGCTAGAAGCAGACGACCGACCGTTGTCTTGTTACCAGGCACAGAGATTGGGTCATTCACATGCAGCGATTTGGATTGCGCTGCCTTGATTGCCTCGATTGGTGACGAGAACGTCCTGGGGGTTCGATCTCGAATCGTGCTGAGCTTGTACAAGCCCAACGCAGACTCAAGTGTCGGTTGGTACATGACCCTGCCGGTCGATTCGTTGTAGAGGTTCTGTGACGGCATCATCCTTCTTGCTTCGGTCACCGCGTCCTTGGAGACCGGGACATACGCGCTCATGGTATCGCCGTCGAAATCAGCGTTGAATCCACCGCACACGAGTGGGTGGATTTGGATGGCTCGACCCGCCACCAACCTGGGTGTGAAGGCCATGGCCGAGTGCTTATGAAGCGCAGGATCTCGTTTGAGGATAACGGGACGTTCTGCAACGACGAGCTCGAGTGCTCGCCTAGCCGTCGTACCGTCTTTCTTCACCAAGTTCTGCGCCTCCAGGGGATTGGCAGCGGCCCCGCTCTGAACAAGCTTCTGAATGACGAATGGCTTGTACAGAGTCATCGCCTTCTTGGCCGGTAGTCCTACCTCATCAAGATGCAGGGCCGGTTCCGGAACGATAACGGAACGCATCGACAGGTCTTGTCGCCGGTTCATCAAGACGCTCTGGAAGTATCCCTCCTTGGGAGTCTTGCCGCTTATCTGTTTCAGCAATCCCTTCGGGTCATCTTCGCCGCCCTTATCCAAGCCTGTGATCGCCTTCATGCCGTCGTACAGATCTGCACGCAGCTCCTTGAGACGCTCGTCTGTCAGATTCTTTCGAAGTACCGGATCACCTAGCTGATGGTTGACTTGAGCGAAGTCCTTGTAGAGCCCGTTGATATCTGCCCACTTGATCTTCCCGTTCGGAAGTATTGGTGCCGGTCGCATCGCCGGGGGCATGATCGGGAGATTGTGTAGAACGTACGCGTCGACTGGTTTCATCCCCAGCTGATCTAACGTCTGCAGATACTTCACCTTCTTGACCATCTTGTTGACAGCGTCGGGCTCAACCCCCTTGTCCTTGACGAACCTGGTTAGTTCCTTGGTGGCGGTAACTAGGTCTTTCTTGACGTCGATTCCGCTGAGCAGATGCTTTATGGCAGTACCGCCGGTCATGGAGTCAGCAGTACCCAGCGGGACCAACTTACCGGTCTTGGTCACGGCCTGGACACCGTTCACTAAGGCTTCGTACTCCTTGGTCTTGAGGCCTGTCAGTCCCATGATCGCAGGCTCGTACACAGGATTGGGTAGCGGCTCCGCCAACTTGATGTGCGACCACTTTCGTCCACCATGACCACCTGTAATCTGCGTATCGAATAGGCCGCCTGGTCGCGGCTTCAGCTCTCCATCTTTGTCCGGCTTAGACTCGAGCAGGTCCATCGGATGAGGCAGTGCGCCGTTCGACATCTCCAGGATGTGCTTGTCGGTCAACGGGCTCAGTCGAAGCGTGTGCCCCATCTTGTCGACGTTGATGCCCGCACCCTTCAGCATGTCGGTGAAGCGCTGAAACGTGTAGGTGCTTTTCGGCGTCGGGATGTGCGAACCGTTTTGAATCGCCGACCACACCGCCAGGTGTTGCGACGACCAACGTTTACCCTCATTGGTTTGTGGGTCTGGTCCCTCACTCTTCCATGTCTGCATCTCACGGATGTTGGCCACGGCACCGTGAGCCATCAGGGCGTTCTGAGTGAACGGATCGATACTCTGCCCTGCGGTCTTACCACCACCCGAGGGCAGTAGGTTGGAGTCGTAACTCTCGGACTCGCCACCACCACCAACCATACCGGCCCTTGCCGCGATCTTCTTGTCGACCTGATGTGTCAGCTTCATCATGTACTGGGGACCAACCATGGTCTTGCCCAGCGAGACCCCGGTACTGGGATCGTGGAGCTCCTCGGTATCACTCAACCCATGATGCTCGAGCTCCTTCTTGACCGTAGCGACCGCGTCCTTGCCGTTGAAGTTATCGACGATGTAGGTCTTCCCAGTCTTCTCAGCGATCTTGGCCGCTGCAGTCTCGAGCACCTGACCGATGTTGATACGGCCAGGCACACCGCTGGGGTTCAGTGCGACCTCGATGTGCCTACCATCCTTGGTCTTGGGCATCTCGTGGTCCGGGAGGATCGACGAGACAATGCCCTTGTTGCCGTGACGACCTGCGAGTTTATCTCCAACCTGCATCGGCTCGATCGTGCGGATATGGATGCTCTGGTTGCCCCACCGATCTTTCGGTGTCGCCACGACCTCACCGGGATAGTCGGACTCCCACTTGATGCTCGAGTCCGTGTGCATGCCCGCCAGGCTTCGACGAACCGCACCGATACCCATACGATCTTGTAGGCTGTACGGACGCATCGCCAGGATGAGCGGATCACCAGCCTCCACGCGCATACCAACACGAACAAGCCCGTCGGGACCGAGCTTACTGTACTGGTCTCGTGTGTATGTGCTGGGGTGTTGTACTTGAAACTTCCTGGTATCCAGGATGGTTTTGTTGTCCGTCATGAGTGACGGTTTGTGCAGATGCACACTGGATAGCTTCTTGGCGGCGGTCTCACTTATGACGACACCGTCTTCGAAGTTGTAGCCCTTGAATGGTATGTACGCGACCCGCAGGTTACGCCCAAGCGCCAACGCTCCGTTCTTCATGTAGTTGGTATCGGCAACACTCTGCCCCACCGATACCTTGTCTCCAACCTTTACGGTTGGAGTCGAGTGCAGCACAGCCTTGGGGTCATTGAGTGGGAAGTTATCGTAGAGATGAACGTTCGTTGTTTTTCCCGCCGCGTCCTTGAGCTCTATCTTCTTCGACGTAATCTTCGTGACGGTACCGGCCGACAGCGCTGGATGACCCGACTGAGCACCCAGCACCTCTTCGAACGTCCTGCTACCCTTGACGTCGTATCCGGTACCAACCTGAACGAGCGGCGCTTCTCGCTCGTGTAGTGCGACTGCCTGGGAGATATGACCGGCCGCGTAGGAGGCACGGTTACCCGAGTTGCTACTGAGAAATGGAATCAAGTTGGCGGCGGCACCGAACAACATGGAAGGGTGGCGCAGCACGTAGTGAGCGGAGTTGAACGAGCCTTCCTCGATCTTGTTACCGCCCGTGGATAGTTGAACCGAACGATTGATGGGTGTGGGTACGCCGTTCTTCCAGGTAACCTGATCTGGCAGCACAACCTTTGCCGACAGGAACTTGGCCGCGTTTACCAACTCGGTCTTGCCTGTCTGGATGTTGTAGAGCGGGAGCTTCGCCTCGTTCCCCACCTTCTGAATACCCATCGGGAGATGCAGAACAACACCGCTCTTGTCTGATTCTGGGGTGTGGATAGGGTCTAGAAACCCCAGGTGGCTGGGGTTGACGAACTTCACCTCGATGTTGATCTGTTCGTTGCTCTTGATTCCACCATCACCCGTCACTGTGGTCTGCCGCGCATTCGACAGCATCTCAACGGGGTTGTGTTGGCTTGGAGTCGACGCCAGCGTGCTCTTCTTGAAAGTGTCACGGATGGGCGAGTTGAACATATCGAACTTGACGACGTCTCGAACGCTATCGGCAAAGTTGATCTTCCGGGCAAACTTGGACTTGATATCCCGCTTGGTCTTCCAGTCGGTCAATCGCGCATGAACAAAGTCAGCAGTACTACGTAGATCTTTGAACTCGAGAGAGTCGCGATCGTCCTCGGGAGCTCCACCATGCACCTTCAGCATCTTGTGTGTGGCGGCGGTCAGGGCCTCACCACTGACGAATGTGAACGGCTTACCTAGCGTGACCTGTGACGCATCTGGGCGGAGCTCAGACTTGGTCAGGGCCTCGACCACGTAGGCACGGGCAGTCTCAGCGTCAGCTGGTGCTGACTTCTTGTCTGCTTTGTAGAACTTGGCCAGCGCACTATCCGCGCCTCTGATCGACTTGTTGGCCTCGAATATCTCTTTACCCCACATCTTCTCCAGCGTGCTGTCATCCACGCCCATGGCCTGCATGATCGGGTACATCGGAATCGCTTCAGATGTACGGCGTGCCATCAGGAACTTCTTAGTCTCAGGCTCGAACGTCACTTTGAACTGCGGCTTACCCGCGATGTTGAATTGAGTGACTAGCTCTCCGGTCTTCGATCTACGGACGTATGCACCGGGCTTCAGCTGCCACTGGTTTGATACCTGATACTCCTGCCCATCCAGGATGTAGCTGTGTCGGCGCGTCGGCTTCGGGATCTCAGCGACCCGCATGGTCTTGGCGTCGACGACCTTGCCGGTGACGTTATCGATAAGTTTGAGCTTTGCGAAAACCGGAGCCACCCAACTGCCACCCTCCATCTTGGCGGTCTTCTGACTCTCAATATCATCCGAGGCCTCGTCCTGGTCTCGAACCTCCAGGCCCTCCAGAATCAGCGACTTCAGCTTTCCCTGCACCGGGAAATGCTCAGAAATGCCGGCGAGCGTTCGTTCCTGTAGCTCCCGGTAGCTCTCGGTATGGTTGAGATGCGCCATTGCCGCCCATTCTAGCTCAAGAGCCTACCGCTACGCGAGCCAAGACTGCGGGATAAGAACCTTGAGAAAGGCGGCCATACTCAATGATGGACCCCAACAAAGAGACGTACAGCAACTCCGGTGAACTTTTTGAAGAAGTCATCGGCAACCTTTATGGAACGTCAGACGATGACGAAGACATTGAAGAGGAAGACACCGAATGATCTGGCGCGCGTTCTTCATCGGTGCGGCAGTGGGCGTCTGCAACGGCATCATCCTCTGGATACACGAGCGACTTCAAGTCCCGCAGTATCGGCATGATAACCAACCCGTACACTGATAAGTTACCGATCTTTCCTGGAACGAGAATACTGGCGACAGACTTCGGGCTCGTCGGCATTGAGCTTGTCGATCAATGTGATGTGCGCCGTGTCTGGACCGTAACGTCCGTCTACGCCCCAATTCCTGAACGCTGTCTTGGTGGTGTGCGGATCAAGCTGATTGATCAGAAGAACTTTATGACGTTCTGTAATCAGCGAGACTTCGAAGTCATGATCGGGGTCGGAGAGCCAGGGGAGTTCTGCAGGTGGACCGGTAAAGAGTACCCGCACCCGCACGATGATAACTGGATTGGGTTCTGTACCGATCTGGTCGATCTGCAAGACGACATGTACGAGCGGGAACTAGCGCTGCGTGACCTGAACATGGTGCTGCCCGATACCTGCGACATTGTTCAGCGCGTTCACCCAAGCATGACCAGAGATTACGAGGAGTTCTGGATCCGCAAGCCAGATGTCAATGCTGGCATCTGGGTGGATACGCAAATCGAAACCATCTACGACCGCTGGTCCTGTGTATCACGGGACTGGTTTGATTGGAGCCGCGTATGACGGCAGAAGAAGCACAAGAAGCAGAAGACGAGCTGTTCCGAATAACCATGAAGACCGAGCATAGCTGCGCCGGATGTTCCGACGTGCTGTGTCTCACGGACGAGGTGGTGGTCATCACGGTCGTTGCACCAACCATCGAGAACAACGACATCCGCTACGCCATTGCAGAAGCCGACGACTCCGACTTTCTGTATGAACCAAGGTTCATGGATTACGGCTGCTGGGAGAACACGGCTAATGAACTCGGTGCCGAACTAGACAATCTACCGCCCATCGACGAGATAAGCGCTGTAGTGCTCTGCCGTATATGCAGCAGCGGCATCTGTCTGGGTGAGCTCATGGGTCTGGTGACGAAAGGCGAACTGCACTGCAGCCAGCGGTCGCCGGAAATAGCATCAACTACTATCTTTGATGAACAAGACCCCGACCCAGACCCTGTGTGTATCGTGTGTCTGAGTAAGTTGTCGGAAGAGTACCTAGCCCTTTGGGATTCGGTTGGGCAGGGAGATGAGTGTGAGGACGGAAAGAACATTCGATGTTGGAGGCATGGGTGTCCGGGAGCGGATAACTGTCTACTGAAACGATCATGAAGATCAAGGTGTCAGAGCACGCTCTGAAACGACTCCGTGAGAGATGGCCATCAGCGAACTCGCTGGATGACCGGTTCCTCACGGAGCTGCTTCTTAGCCAGGTAGAACAAGCAGACGTAGCTAACGATGCGTACGACACAGCAGGTGGTCGGTATTATCCGATCAGCCTGCAGGGTGATGATGGCTACGCCGTCATCAAAGACGGGGAAGTCAAAACTGTAATGCCGACTCGGTATTGCCAAGAAGTGGATGAGGTACGAAATGGCCGCAAAGAAACTTGAAGTCAAGCGCGCAACTGTTGAACGTCACTTTGTAGATCTGACAACCCTGGCGGTATCGACACCACAGGACAACCCAGCGGACCCGAAGTGCCGCTGGGGATTGCCTACGGTGTTCTGGGGAGGATCTGGGATCGGCAAGTCCGATCAGATCCGACAGGCTGGAGCTCGAGCTGGCCTGCACGTTGAAGTACTGATGCCTGGACAACAGCAACCTGAGAACTTCTCAGGTGTCCTGATCCCGAACCCCAACAGCCCCGAGGGTGTCACCATCCAGTGCTTGCTGCCAGCGGTTCGGCGATTGAATCGTCTGGGCAAGGGTATCTTGTTTGTTGATGAGGCCGCCAACGCTCCACCAGCCGTCCAGGGTGCCATGCTCGGTATGCTGCTGGACCGTATCGTGGGTGAGACCGAGATGGCCCCCCTGATCCGCATCCTGCTGGCATCGAACCCGCCGGAACTTGCAGCCGGTGGATTCGGCTTCGAGCCACCCACCGCCAACCGCATGGCCCACTGCTTCCTCGGAGCGCCCAGCTGGGAGGCGTGGAACCGGTGGTTCATGTCCAAGAACCAGCCGATCAAGCCGACTGGTGAAAGCCTGGAACCGATCATCATCAACGCGTGGCCCACGATCTACCCTGCGGTCCAGGGCATGATCTCTGGCTTCCTGAACGCTCACTCAACAAGGCTGTACGAGCAGCCCGGAGCCAACAGCCCAGAAGGTGGCTATGCTTGGCCAAGTCCCAGGACCTGGGACATGGTTAGTAAGGCGATGGCTACTCGCCGAGCTCTGAAGCTACCGGAGGAGTTGGATAACATCATATGTGCAGGACTGGTCGGAACAGGTGCCTCCGATGAGTTCTCGACGTACAGACGCGATGCGGACTTGCCGACTACTGAGGACGTACTGGCAGGCAAGTGGAAGATCGATAAGAAGCGTATCGACAAGACCCACGCAGTGCTGGGTTCGTTGGTGCCTTACGTCGGTATGCAAGCAGAGGGCAAGCTGCGCTACGAAGCAGCCGTGAAGGTCTGGGCAATACTAGATCAGGTCTGTGATGCCAACCTCGCCGACATCATCACCGACCACGTCGAGATCATGATCAACAACTACCAGCTGGGTATGACCGGCAAGGCTCCGGACGATGTCAAGAAGGCGGCCGAGAAGGTCGTCAAGCGTCTCTCCCGAAGTAAGGTCGGTGAGTACATGGGTACGCCGTGACCGAAGAGGAGATTGAGAACAAGTGTGCGCAGGCCCTGGAGAACTCCAGGGCCCTCGTCCGCTTTCGAGCCCCCTACGTCA
>Ga0315288_10011142_pt1 | contig 11326 bp, 24 predicted proteins | sample YL17G11_20_MG_FD_203454 | JGI IMG/M metagenome (GOLD analysis project Ga0315288, IMG submission 203454) | Sediment microbial communities from Yellowstone Lake, YNP, Wyoming, USA - YL17G11_20 | ecosystem: Environmental > Aquatic > Freshwater > Lake > Sediment | place: USA: Wyoming | collected... | reverse complement strand
GAAAGAACGCACACTCTACCCCAAGTTCCATGAGAAAATGAAGAAAGCTGATCCGAATGCGTGGGTGTATAAAATACCTGATACATTCAATCTTGGAGGAAAGAAGCCGTTTGATTTTATCGTAGTATGCAAAGGAAAGCCGTGGGCGATTGAGATGAAATCTAAAGGTGAAGAACCTACGCTGTACCAGGCGTACCAACTTACTGACTTTGTTAATGCAGGTGGCAATTCAGAAGTATTCAGATACGGTGACGATATGGATAAATTAGTACAAAAAATATCGAAAGGGGGTGAGTAAATGAAGTCGTATACATTACAGGCAAAATCAGGATCGCAGATAACTTCAACGATGATCTTTGCAAGGGATGAATTCAACGCAAAGGTTATTGCATCTACGAAGATAAATGCATTCTATGCAGCTGATAAGCGTTATGCGAAAGGAGAGATCACGCTTAAAGATCCTGAAGGCAAGGTAGTATGGCTTATTCCATCGGAAGAATTACAGATGGCAGAGCCAAAACCAGTAGGTAGACCAAGAAAGGAAGTGTAACATGGCGCAAGAAGAACAAGAGTTGCTTCAAGCTGTACTCGATGCGCGTGATAAGGTAAACGAATTAGACGAAGCCTTATCGCAAGCAAAAGAGTTGAAAAGCCAAGCGGAAGCAAAGCTCATAGAGCATATGGATAATGCTGAACTGAAGTCATTTAAGTCATCGACATTCGGTTGCACCGTATCCAGAAAAGAAACGCTCTATGTCAGTATTGTACCTGAAAAGAAAGAAGAGGCATTTAGGTGGATCGAAGAGGATTGTTCACGCGGTGATATGATAAAACCGTCAATCCATAATAAGACTCTATCTTCTTTTGTGGGAGAGATGCTGAAAAAAGGCGAAAAAATTCCGCAGGAACTTTTCAAGTATTTCTTCAAACCTGAAATAGCTATTACTAACACAAAATAGGAGGCTTATTATGAAAAAAGATGAGAAAGATTTAGTAAAGCAGGAACAAGGTGCGATTATTCCAAGGATATCTGGAGAATCAAGTCTGCCTGCGGGGTATGATGAGGTAGAAAAAGAAGATTTAAAGATAGCAAGGCTTGCTATATTGCAAGCACTCTCTAAGATCGTCACGGAAGGCAATGCGAAAATGGGTGATATCGCTAACTCATTGAGCAAGGAAGTATTCAAGCAACCTGTCGAGTTCATTCCCTTATTTATGTTTAAATCAAGGGCGCAGTTTGTCGCAGGTCGTGGCCTTGTGATGCTTTCAAGGGATAATGTAGTAGTCACTATGGGAGTCGATGAGTTCGCGCAGTATATGGATAAACCTGTCGATGAAGTTCCTGGTGCTTCATGGCAGGGTAAAACACCTCCTTCATTTGGATTGGTGTATAACTTTCCAGTTCTATTGGTAGGTAGGATCAAAGAGTTTCCGTTGTCGCTGTCGTTGATGAAGACTGCGATTGATGCCGCGAAGAACCTTATCTCTATGGCGAGATATTCTGGCGAAGATATGTTCGCTAGGGTATATACGCTTAAAACAAAGATGGAAACAGGAGATAAAGGAACCTACGCGGTTCCTACGATCGAATTTTCAAGGCGTTGCACGGATGAAGAGTATGCAGTAGCACGGAAATGCTTTGATTCATGGTATCGGCGCAAGAAAGATATTTCAGTTGATCTTGAGGAAGAGAATACCGCAAAAGACCAATAGGATGATACAAGGGGGAGCTACTTCGGTAGCTCTCCCTTAATCAAAAGGAAAACTATGAACCATATTGACTTATTTTCAGGGATAGGTGGTTTTGCCTACGCCGCAAGGGAAGTATGGGGCAAGGATTACCACAATATATTATTTTGTGATAACAATAAATTCTGCCAGGAAGTTTTAAAGAAAAACTTTGGAAAGGATAGCGTGATTTATGGAGACATCAGAGAATATATTACTTGGCTTGTCATTGAGAATGTGGTAAAATATATATCATGCGAACAGAAAAACAAAAAAGAGCAGATTTTAGAAATATTCAAAAAGCAATTGAATCTACAAGAAAAACAAAAGAAATTCTTGTATGTGAATATTGCAACAAAAAATATGAAGCATTTCCGTATCAGAAATTGCGAGGTAGAAGGTTTTGTTCAAGGAAATGTCGGTATGAAGGAATGCGTGGTGAACTTGCACCAAATGCAAATGGCGGAGATTGGATGCAAGGAGAAAAAAATCCTAATTGGAAAAATGGGAGAGGTAGGGAAAGAAATAAACGTTACTACGATCCAAAAGCAATTAAATGGAGAAGAAGAATATTTGCGAGGGATAGATATACTTGCCAAGATTGCGGATATATTCCTAAAAAACCAAAACAACTTAACGCCCACCACATTATTAAATGGGTTGATGATGAACGAAAAAGATTTGATTTATCAAATGGCGTTACTTTATGCGTTAAATGCCACAATAGGAGACATAAAAAATGACAAAGAATTTACTTCCTACTCCAAGAGCAGGGAACCCAGGATCAAGACCAAACAAGAAAGGGGGAAAGATATTAGCGGAGGAAATATCCAAATCGATTTGCTTACTGGAGGATTCCCTTGCCAAAGTTTTTCCCAAGCTGGAAAAAGAAAAGGAACAGCAGATACTCGTTATCTCTGGCCGGAGATGTATGCGATTATTAGAATTAAAAAACCCACTCACATCGTGGCAGAAAACGTGCGTGGATTACTTACTATCTCAGGCGGATTGGTATTCGAACAAGTGTGTTCTGACTTGGAAGGAGAAGGTTACGAAGTCCAACCGTTTATTATTCCAGCTGTATCCGTCAATGCGCCCCACCGAAGAGATAGGGTCTGGTTTGTTGCCAACCGCAAACTCCCTGGATGCGACATGCGGATCAATCCCAGCGAAGAATGTGATACTGAAAGGAAATACTCTGAGGAAACTAGACAACAAGGGAGTGGATCGCGGTCTAGGATTGGGCAGAACAATAATGATGCTTCCTACCCCAGCGACATCGCGAGGGGGTCAGAACAGGAAGTCGAATCTTGCGGGGAAACACGGTCTGAGATTGGAGAGTATAGGAGAACTAGCGAAAGAGATGTTGCCAACTCCAGCACTACTAGGAACACCAAAAGCACAAGACAGCAGAGCAGCATTGACAGACAGGGGGAAATGCAATATGGGAGAGCAAATTCATTCAGCACTAAACAATGGGAACGCCCATGGCTCGAAGTCGCCCTTGAAACTTGCTCCGGAGATGGTGGAGTTCATGATGGGATACCCGAAAGGATATACGGATTTACAGTCGCAGGGCATAGAGTAGAAAGATTGAAAGCACTAGGCAATAGTATCGTGCCGCAGGTGGCTATTGAGATAATGAAAGCGATTAAGGCAAATGAACTCTAGCCTCACCACAATATTGAAAGGGATGAGATTATGAAGTTTAACCCATCAAACTTGAGGTAACCAAAGGAGCCACTCTATAAAGATTAACCACCACCTAGGGGAGGGAGTATGAATATCGAAGAATTAAAAAAAGAGTATGTAACGCAGGATAACCGAGCAACAGCTTTCCCGATTTATGTAACCGTTCAAGAGTTGTATTGTATTGGAGTTATGGATGATGGTTATTCCGTGAATTGCCCATATGGAGATGGGGAAACAATCCAGAAATATCGGTTAGCAGATGGTGATTGCGATGCTCCTGAATTTAGTAGCGAAGAAGAGCTGATTAAATATTACAAAGACCAAACGGATTATGGCGAAGTAAAAGACAGGGATATTCAAGCATATAAGCTTGGCTATATCTGGCACCCAGTTGAATTTTTCTTGACCATTAAGGGCGCAGAAGAATACATAAAAGTCAACCAGCATAATCACGGAAAGCTTCGTACTTATGTTAGTCATTTCGAGCGCAGGAACTTTGAGATGCGTGGATTACTTGAAGAGTTAGGTTTCAAGGTTAAAGACTAGGAGCCACTCTATGAAAACTAAGTTGCGGGAGTTGCTAAGACAAAGCAGGGTTACAAAAGATGGATTTTTTCCTTATGAATTAGATAAGTTAACAACCGAAATCCTCTCCCTGGTCAAGGAGTGTGCGCCTCATCAATTTGATACTAATTACAATGCAGAAACAGTAGACCAGAGAAAGATTAAGCAATATGAAATGGGTTGGAATGAGAACGGGAAACAATTCCTTGCCAATATTGAGGGGGAGAAATGAAAAAGAAAAGTTTGGTGGGGTGGATTTGGAAATGTGAATTTAATGATGTACTAAAAAAGAGTAAAGGTGGTGATATTTTTATCAATGAAGAAGTTGCTCCTGTCGCCAAAGAAAGATTTTTAGACTTAGGGAAATGTGGCTGTATTAGGGGAAATCACCCAAAGATTAAGGTTAGTATTTCAATCGAACAACTCCCCTCGGCAAGAAGAAAGGAGAAGGGATGAAGATATTGGCTCGGTTCGGTTATTTTCATAAAAAAGATTTACAGCGGAAAATGATTGATATTATAACTGATATTCGTCAAGAAATCGCTTCTCGTCCGCAATATCCAAATGTAGGGAAAAAAGGTTGCTTAAAGCGGATACAGAAGTTATATGATGAATTATTTTAACACACTAACCACCACACAGTCGGCAAGAAGAAAGGATGAGTGATGAGTAGCTATAACAAAGATTTAGGGATATTTGTTTTTAAGGGAGAGGAAGAAGATGTCGCTTTTAAATTTATGTGGACTTGCCTTATGGATTTATCTTGGCAGGGGAAAATAGAAACTATCTGGCGAATAATAGTTAGAAAGCCTCCGGAAAGATTTTTTACAGACTGGAAAGATAATTCTGACCACGCAGGTTGAAGATGTTTATATGACAAGGTTCAAAGAGGGATTTAATACTTGCCGTCAACAATTCCTTGCCAATATTGAGGGGGAAGAATGAAGAAGAAAAGCAAGAAAGATTTACTGCCATTTAATGCAGTTATACAGATATGTCCAGAATGTCATAAGATTGATGTTTATAAAGATGATGGACATAGTTGTGAAGATGAGATTATTAGAAAACAAAACGAAGAAATGTCTGAAGCGGACTAACCACCACACAGGAGGGATGATAATGTTGTTTCATTACCTTTTATATTGGTTTCCTGCTTTGTTTTTAGTGTTCTTTGGGTTAGCTTTAAGAAAAAAGTATCTTCTACACATGAGTTTAAAACAGGGAGCTAATCTCCAGTTTATTGCATGTTTGCAGTGGCATGAAGCAAATAAAAAATTAGTTAAAAAGATGATAATAAAAAATGTATTTTGGGTATACACTATTATATATTGGGCAGTTATGGTTATTGTTCATACACCAACCTATACTAAATGTGTTGCATCAATACATCCATAAAGAAAGGAGAAAAAATGGAGCTTATACGGTTATATTTAGCACATCCAGTGGCAATATTAATTTTATTAGTAGTAGTAATAGGTGGAGTAGGATATTTATTTAAAACAATACTTAAATGAAAAGGAGTATACAATGACTGAAAAAATGAATAAAATAGTGGAGAAGTTAGAGGGTGCTATGGACAAGACACTTGATTATGTTACAGAACATCCTATTAAAACCCTAATAATTGCTTTTGTGATAGCTAAATTAATTAAGTGGTTTAAGGACTAAAGCCATGACCGACAAAGTGGAGAAGTTGACCGAATTAGTCCAGGCGCTTGAAGAATATATTACCCTGCTCGGCAAAGAATTGGACGAGGTTATCCCTATGGCTGCGGTACATGGCTGGAAAAGTAGCAGGTATGAAGAGGGCAAGGTAGCGAGAAGGAAAATACAGAGGTTGAAAATTACCAACAACCATTTGGAGAAAGGCTAACATGGACATCAAACAAATTATTGAAGCACACAGATTCTTTGTTAGAAAAACACCACACTACCTCAACGGAAATTGGAACTGCTATAAACCGTTAACCTGGAAGCAAAGAATGTATTATCCCGTAGCGTATATAAAATTTATGTACTATGAGTTAAGGGACACACTAACCACCACACAGGAGGGATGAGAATGTCTTTGGAATGCAAATGTGATGAATGTAATAAATATATTGATGTGGACAACAGCATATATTGCAAGGGTTGTTATGAAGATTTAGTAAGTCAAATTAAAGCACTAGAAGCAGAAGTCGAGGCATTGAGAAAAGAATAACCTCAACCGTGTGTGAGCTTGTTCCTTTCCTAATGGGAATGGGAAAATCAATGCCCAGCTCCAAAGTTAGTAATTAGGCTAGCGATTAAAGCCAAGCTCCACACGATACTTTGACAATTCTGGGAGGGTGTAGATGAGTGAATATGATGGGAATGGTACTTACAAAAAAGGCGTTGACCCTAAAGTAACCTGTTGGCATTGTGGAAAAACATTTCTTTGCGATTGTATGGATGCCACTTGTAGATTGTGCGGTGCGCCTTATGCCAAAGAAAGGTGTAAGGAATTTAATTTTACACCCAACCAGTAATGAAAGGTTCAACCCAGTGAAGGAGGCGAGGGATGAGAGAAATACGTTTCAGGATAATTTGGAAAGGTAAAGAATATTATTGGGGGTATTGCGAGGGTGGATTTGAGGGTATACCTACTTGTAGCGGAGGATTAAGTCTTGAAAAAGCAAAGGAGTTGAGTTGTCAATTCACCGGCTTGCACGACAAGAATGGCAAGGAGATTTATGAGGGGGATATTGTATCAGTTAAAGGGCATACCTCAGAGGATATTTTTGTTTCTTTAGTAAGTGAAAAGCGTGGTGGTTTTTGGTTGGATAAAGATTATTTGGGGAATTGGAAAGAATATATGCTCGAAGTCATCGGCAACATCTACGAAAATCCCGAACTACTAAACCAGAAAGTCTAACATGGACAAGGTGGAGAAGAAAGACCATAAGTGTGGTGAGGAACTCTGTATTGTGTGTGGTTTTAGGGAAAAGGTTTCTGCATTACATAATTGCCCCGATTGTGGTGGTTACGGTTTTACTAATTACGGCAAGGGAAGAGATGTACAAACACAATGCGAAAGGTGTTGGGGGACAGGTTCGCTATCTAAACAAGGACTAACGCCAACCATTTGGAGAAGGAGGGGGAGGCTTAATGGACATCAAAGAGTGCAAGGAAGTGTTTTTAAAGCAACAAGAATGGATTAAAAGACATGGGGATAATGCAAGCATCCATGACTTGCTACCCGCCGCCCTCCAATTCGCCCTCTCGGTGTTGGAGAAGGAGGGATAATGGACATCATCAAGCAGCATACGGAAGTGTTAGAAGCAATCAAGACAGAAAATAGCATGAGTTTAAAACGACTATCAGGTAGCGATTTTGCAGTAGCTAAGGGGAGAATCAAGGCGTGCCAATTCTTCATCGAGCTGGGGGAACGGATTAGCGAAGAAGAAATTACAAAAGTGATAAATAAAAACGCTGGAACTGCACCTTATATGGCAGAGAAAATAGTTTCCTATCTACAGAAAGCGAGGGAGTAGTGAAATTGTTCATAGAAAGACAGAGAGAACTTGTAGTCTGCAAACTCAAGAAAGACGACACTTGGTTCTTCTCTGCGTGCTACAGGGGAGTAAGAGAATTATTAGGATTTGATTTTCCTCCAGGAAAAATATTTAAGTTAAACTTGGAGGCAACTACCATAAAGGAGGTGAAAAGTGGCGAATGCGGTATATGTAATAGTAGGAAGCGGGGATCCATCTGTGGAAAAGCTGAAAAGAAAAAAAATAGTCAGCACCTATACGGAAGGAGTGTTTGAAATTGTAGCTAGGTACGGAGTTAACAAATCAACATTGAAAAAAATATTTAAAAAGGAGACAGAGAAATGAAACTGCAAGCTAAATTGTTAGTAACAGGGATAACCACATCAGAGATCGCAATTACTATTGGAGATATTCCTGACAAAGTTGTATCAGAAGTAAAAAATCATCTTAAAGGATTGCCTAAATTATCTAAAGTTGATCCTGATGATAAGAAAGCAACATTGTTTGTATCAGTTTTATTAGGAGCTGAGCAGGTAGTAAACATCAATGAAATGACTTCATTGAAAAATTGCTCAAAGATGCAGAGGTTCATGGCGCAGGTGATCGAAGGAATGGCCAAGGCTCATAACAGCTAATTATTCCTATGGGGGTGTCAAAGCGCTCTCTATTCCCAATGACAAATGAGAACCGCTATATAGGAGATGTTATGTTAAAAATAATATTGATTTTAATAGGTTCTGCATTAATTGCTAGTGCATTGCTTATTCTTTGTATGTATTTATTACTCCGATAAGAGAGGAATACCATGCCCACCACTTCACATTTTATGAAATTATTTTCAGGAAGAATAGATTGCTATGGAATAAATCAGATCTGCCTGAAACAGCCATTGACTAAAGAAGAATATAAGAATCATCTCGAAGGTGTTCAGCGCATAGGAGTGTATCCTATATTCGAACAAAAAATGACTCATTGGATCGCATGCGACATAGACTTCCCTAATTTTGATACCGCATTGATGATAAAACAAAAGGCTGATAAATTTAAGATAAAGATGTGGATAGAACGAAGCAAGAGCAAGGGATTCCATGTCTGGTGTTTCTTCAATAAGCCTATCGAAGCGGTAAAACCTCGCTTAGTATTCGAGATGATCCTGGAAGAACTTGAGATAAAATGTGAATTATTTCCTAAACAAGATGAAGTGGGGGAAAACCAGTTTGGTAATTTTATATTCCTTCCGTTATTTGGTGGGGATACAAAGAATGGAAAAACAGTTTTTGTTGATGATAAGAACAATATCATCATAGATCATTCCCAAGATTTAAATAAAATAGAATATACGGATATATCTGTCATCGAAGAATTAATAGAAATAAATTCTCTTGAGCGCAGAAAAGTAGTGATGCAAGAAGGATCTCTAGATGAAACAAGAACATTCACCAAGGTTTTACCTTGTATAGAAAAAATAAAACAAGGAGTTCAAAAAGGTCATAGGAACGATGCTTGCTTTAGACTGACTATATTCTTCAAAGAACGCAATATGCCGCGTGATGATATAGGAGTTCTATTGAAAAATTGGAACGCAAAGAATGCGGCACCATTAAGCGACAAAGAGATACTTACTATAGTAGAATCAGTATTCAAGGGTAATTATAAGGGCTACGGATGCGAAGACGGCATCATAACGAATTACTGCGACAAAGCAGTATGTCCTATGATGCAAGCCCAAGCTAGGAAAGATCAGATAGAAAAAGGTATCATCACGATGATATTCCGTGATGCGGAGATCATGGTATTCAGGAAGAAAGAATATGAATACCGCTTGACTAATTTCCAGTTTACCCAAGGTTCTAAGTTCAAGATATCCCTTACTCTTTCAAAAGGAGATAAGATTATATTCAAGGATCTGATAAACCTTGATATGGCTTCCCACCGGAAAAGATTCTCTAAGGCTGCCGCGGATGATGATATCGATGCAGACTTGATTAAGATCGAAGATCTGGTACGCAAACAATTAGAAAAAGAAGAACACGAAAAACTTACCGCGCCGAAACAACTCTACATAATGACAGAGCAGGAGAAAAACGAAGCGGTAAAGTATCTTGAAAGCACCCCAGACTTATTATACAAGGTGATTGATGCCACAAATAGGATGGGGGTTGTTGGCGAAGAGATCGCCAGGCTTATGGTGTACTTATGTTTTACCTCAAGGATATTAAAAGACCCATTGTCTATAACAGTGAAAGGAGAATCTTCAAGTGGAAAATCTTTCTCATGCCAAAATATCCAAAAACTTATCCCAGAAGAAGGCTATCATTTTATTACTAGAGCTACGCAAAACGCTTTCTACCATCTGCAAGAAGACGGAATGCAGCATAGAATTATATACGTCAACGAACTCCCAGGATCTGAAAGCGCGGATTACTCTATCAGGACAGCTCAATCTGAAGGAGATCTTATCTTAATGATGCCTGTGAAGGATCCCAATACAGGGAATATGGAAACAATCACCAAGCGTGTAAAAGGTCCAGTTGGATTTCTGATCACAACCACCAAGGCCAAGATGTTTGATGAGAATGAAACAAGGAATTTCTCTGTATTCTCTGATGATTCACCGCAATTAACCAGGCTTATAGGTGATGTGACGATCCGTAGGGCGCAAGGTGAAGATTTCAAGGTAGATGAAAAAGAACTTAACCTATGGAAGAATACGCAAAGATTGCTTAATCCTGATTTTAAAGTAATAATCCCTTATGCGGAAGAGGTATTCGCGAGCTTCCCGGATAAGCCTGTACGCATACGCAGGGATAGGGAGAGATTCAGGGTTTTAATAGAAATAATAACAGTCCTGCACCAATTCCATAGGAAACAAGAGAAGATAAAGGATAATGGGAGTAAGTTAGTTTCTACTCTTGCAGATTATTATATTGCTAAATGCGTAGCAGAGTCTATTTTGACTTACACCATATACGAAATAGGTCCATCAGCAGAAGATATATGGAAAGCCATTAACTCAATGAATGAGAACTTCAAGAACTTGGGGATGGGTCCAGATGTTGAATTCAACTTTACTCATAAATCAGTAGCAGAAGAACTGGATTGGAAAGTAGAAAAGGTCAAGAAATGGATGTATACGCTTCTTGCAGGTGGGCTTATAGATTATTCTGCCTTATCTTCTGGGGGAAAAGGTAAGGCTTCTGTATTCAAGATCAGTAAGCGTGGGATAGATTATTCTACAGGCGCACTTAATTTCCTCCCAAAGGTTGAGGATCTGTATGACAAATACCCTTGCGATAAGAATCTATTCTATAACCCTATAAATGGTAAGCCATTGAACCCAGTTACTCTAGACGCTCCAGAAGGGTTGCTTGATGAATAAAATATGCCATAAGTGTAAAAAGGAATATCAGAGTGATACATTTGCATCAAGGAGATGCCAGGAATGCAAGATACAGGATATTCCAGCACACCAAAAAGAATACTATGAAAAAAATAAAGCATACATTTTAAACAGAAAAAAGAAAAAATATGGGCCATTGAAAGATCCTTATCTTGTTCATCCTAATGCTAAAAGAAATATAGGATATCTCAAGTTGACACAGCAACAGTGGCTTGAGCGTGAGGTATCTTGTGGACTGCGTAAGGTAAAAAAAGAAAAAGTACTTCATATCATTCCACATAGAACTCCAGAACGAGTACGTACAGTTATTTCTTTACCAAAACTTTGTTCTGTCAAAGGATGTTATGCAAAACATCATTCTAAGGGTCTTTGCCATAAACATTATGCTGACCCATATAGATATTCTTACCAAGTTCATATGGACCAA
>Ga0315288_10011141_pt1 | contig 11326 bp, 10 predicted proteins | sample YL17G11_20_MG_FD_203454 | JGI IMG/M metagenome (GOLD analysis project Ga0315288, IMG submission 203454) | Sediment microbial communities from Yellowstone Lake, YNP, Wyoming, USA - YL17G11_20 | ecosystem: Environmental > Aquatic > Freshwater > Lake > Sediment | place: USA: Wyoming | collected... | reverse complement strand
CCGAGCCCGCCGCAGAAGGCGATGACCTCGGAAAAGGGAGTCCCGATGCGCACGAGGAGGTTCTTCCTCTCCTTCACCCCGTCCCCGCTCACCGTGAGCACGCGCTCGACCAGGGGCTTGCCCCGGGCCACGGCCTCGTACACGGCGAAGGCGGTTCCCACGTTCTGGACGATCACCCCGACGTCGAAGGGCAGGCCGCCGCTGGGCACCTCCCGGTTCAGGATCGCCTTGATGAGCTGCTTCTCCGCGCCCTGGGGATACTTCACCTTCAGCGCAACGACCTCGATCGGCGCGCCGAGTGAGCGGCAGCGCTCCCCGAGGTGCGCGATGGCGTCGGGCTTGTTCGCCTCGATGCCGATGAAGGCCTTCGGCAGGCCGAGGACCTTCAGGATGATCCGCGCCCCCTCGATGATGCCCTCGGCCTTCTCCACCATGAGCCGGTGATCGGCCGTGAGGAACGGCTCGCACTCGACCCCGTTCAGGATGAGGCTGTCGACCTTCTTCTCCGGGGGAGGGCTGAGCTTGACGTGGGTCGGGAAGGCCGCGCCGCCGAGGCCGACGACGCCCGCCTCCTTGATGCGCTCGCGGATGTCCTGGGCGGAGAGACCCTGCCAGTCCCGTGTCGCGGTCCACGCCCCTCCGTCGACGGGCCCGTCGGCCGGCGCCTCGATCACAATGGACCGGACGGGAAGCGGGATGGCCGGATGCGGGAGCGGGGCGATCGCCGTCACCTTCCCCGAGATGCTCGCATGGACGGGCGAGGACACGAAGCCCGTGCTCTCGCCGACCTTCTGCCCAGCCACGACCTGGTCCCCTTCCTTCACGACCGGCTCGCAGGGCGCGCCGGTGTGCTGCTGGAGGGGAATGATCACCTTCCGGGGCAGGGGCATGGTCTCGATGGGCTTGCCCTCGGTCCAGTGCTTGTTCTCCGGAGGATGAACGCCACCGCGGAATGTCTTTGTTCTCATGGGATTTCGGCCCGTGATTATACTCGCCAGCGGGGTTGCGTCAAGTGAGAAAATGCAAGCATTCGAGAGCAATCGACAATGGCTCTGCGGGTAGCCTGCTGTCCCGCATTCCGCTATTCTGAGAGGCATGCCTCGCATCCTTGACATCGAGCGCGACAACCTCTGCTTCTGCTGCGGCTCCGACAACGAGAGGGGGCTGCACCTCGCTATAACGTATCCAGAGCCGGGCTCGGCGGAGACCGTGCTCACCGTGCCGGACTGGTTTTCCGGGTGGAGGAACATGACGCACGGAGGCCTGCTCTCGACGATCCTCGACGAGATCATGGCCCACGCGTGCATCGGGATCGGGGGCGCGGCCGATTCGGCCGTGACCGCGGAGATGACCGTGCGGTTCCTGAAGCCTGTGCTGACAGGCTCCGTCATCCGTGCGGTGGGGAGAGTGTCGGAAATAAAAGGGAGAATCGTGCGAACCGAGGGGCGCCTTCTCGACTCGGCGGGAAACACAGCCGCCGAAGCGACTGCGCGGTTCCTGATCGCACGGCCTACAAGCCGTGCTTCGCCATCTTCTTCGCCAAGGTCTTCCGAGTAATAACCAGTTCGCGTGCGGTCTTCGACTTGTTCCCGCCGTTCCTCTCAAGGCTTTCAGCGATAAGCCGCCTCTCGCATCGCCCTGTCATCGCCTCTACCGCCCTCTTCAGCGCCGTCCCGGCAGGGATATCAGGCCCCGGTTCCAGACACTGCTCCACCACGAGCGCCGTGCTGGCCTGTACAGTGAAGCTCTTTTCCCCCAACAGCACCATCTGATTCATCACGTTCTCCAGCTCCCGCGCGTTCCCCGGCCAATCGAGGGCGGTTAAGGCAGCCATGGTCTCTGCTGCGGGCGTAACAGGCTCCCGTGAGTATCGCTCGCTGTACTTCGTGAGAAAGTGCACGACAAGGAGCGGGATGTCGCCCCTCCGCTCCCGCAGGGGAGGCAGGTGGAAGGACACCACGTTGAGGCGATAGTACAGGTCGTCGCGGAACCTCCCCTTTCGGATGAGGGCGGGGAGGTCCTTGTTCGTCGCCGCAATGATTCGCACGTCGACGCTGATCCGCTTCACCCCGCCGACCCTTTCAAAGCTCGACTCCTCGATGACGCGCAGGAGCTTCGCTTGGATCTCCGCCGACATGTCGCCGATCTCGTCGAGGAAAAGCGTGCCGCCGTCAGCGAGCTCGAACTTCCCTCTCTTCCTCTCCACAGCCCCCGTGAATGCGCCCAACTCGTGGCCGAACAGCTCGGAGAGCAGGAGGCTCTCGGAGAGCGCCGCACAATTGATGGGAACGAACTCCGCCTCTCTGCGGGTGCTCGTGCAATGGATGTAGCGCGCGAGCACCTCCTTCCCCGTCCCGCTCTCGCCGGTGATGAGAACCGTGACCGGGGTGTCCTTCACCTTGTCAGCCTTGCCGATCAAGGCGCGCACGGCGGGGTCCTGGGTCACGAACTGGTGGGGGATGGACCGCTGATTGAGCTCGTCGCGGAGGAATCTGTTCTCGCTCGCGAGGGCTCGCAGCGCGAGGTTCTTCCGAACGGCGTCGAGGAGCTTTCCGTTGTCGATAGGCTTCAGGAAGTAGTCCGCGGCGCCGGCCTTCAACGAGGCGACCGCAGTATCGATGCTCCCGAAGCCCGTGATGACGATCACGACGATGTCCGGTTCAAGGACTTTGAGCTGCTTCAGCAGGTCGATCCCGCTCTGCCCCCCGCGAAGCCGGATGTCCACAACGGCGACGTCGATCGGGAACTTCGCTGCTGCCGACACCGCCGAGTCGCAGCCAGCGGCGGCGTGCACGGTGAACCCCTCCCTTCGGAAGAGGTTCTCCAGGCCGTGGCGGATCCCCTCCTCGTCGTCCACGATGAGGATCGATGCGCCCTTCATGCCCCCTCCCCTCGCCGCGAGGGCAAGAGCAGCGCGATCCGCGTTCCCCTCCCCTCCCGGCTCCTCACGTCGATCGATCCTCCATACTTGGTCACGATTCCGTAGACCACCGAGAGGCCCAGCCCTGTCCCAGCCCCGTTGGTCTTGGTGGTGAAAAAAGGATCGAAAATCCTCGGGATGATTTCCCGTGGAATCCCCTCGCCCGTGTCGGAGACGGCAAGTGAGATCCTCCCGGCATCGTCGGCCAGGCGCGTGCTCACCAGGATCCTCCCCGGGCCCCGAATAGCCTGAAGGGAGTTTTTAAGCAGATTGATCACCACCTGCGTCAGCTCGTCTGTGCTGACCACCGACGGGGAGAGCCCCGGTGCGAGCCGCGCGTCGATCCTGATCATCCCCTCATGGGTGAGGGAGTGACGGGCAAGGCGGATCACCTCCTCCACGACCCTGTTGACGTCGGAACCAGAGGCGCGGCCCGAGTCCGTCGAGGCGAAGTTGAGCAACTCCTGAACGATGCGAGCGATGCGCCGGGTTTCCTGCTCGATCCACCGAAGTGAAACCTTCCGCTCGGCGTTCGCCTCCTCGTCGATGAGATTTTGAACATTCGTGAGGATGGAGCTGAGCGGGTTGTTGATCTCGTGGGCCATGCCCGCCGAGAGCATGCTGATCGTGGAGAGCTTCTCGGCTTGGAAGATTTTCTCCTCCAGCCCGGTTTTTGCGCTGATGTCGTCCGTCATGAGCACGCAGCCGGAGGCCTCGTGAAACTCGCCCTCGGAGCTATAGAAGGGGTACAGGCGCATCTCGTAGACTCTGCCGGATCGTGAGCGTTTGACCTCGGAGAAGGATTCCCTCTCCCTGCGAAGGATGGAGATGATCCTCTCCACGACGGCCTCGTCGAGGATGTCGATGGGGAGCATCGTGAGGGGCGCCCCGACGACCCGCGCGCTGTCGAGACCGAAGGACTCGAGAAACGAGTTGTTCGCTTTCTCCACGACGAGGTCCCGGTTGACGATGGCGATCCCCGCCCTGATGGAGTCGATGATCTTCTCGTTGTACTCCTTCAGCAGCACCGTCTCGCGAATATGATCGCGCAGCTCTCGCGCCATATCGTTGAATCCATGAAAGAGGCGGCTGATCTCATGCCCTCCGTGCGCGCGCACCTGCGTGTCCCAGGCGCCGTTCCGCATCCTTTCCATGCCCCCGAGGAGGTCAGCGATGGGATGAGTGATGTTGCGGGACAGGAACAGGCTGACCACGATGGTGAGGAGCGCCCCCGCAAGCGATACCACGAGGATGGTCCGATCAAGCAGGAGCAGCTTCGCGTCGTACGGGCCGTTGGAGAGGAACGTCCCGAGGAACAGCTCCTCCCCCTCCTGGGAGTGATCGAGCCTGCCGAGCCTCTGGAAGGCGACATTGTAACTCTCCCTCCCCAGGCGCTGGTCGTACATCTCTCGATACGCGCTCTCCAGAGTGGTCGGATCGAAGAAGGCGGGAGACAAGCCGGGCGGGAGCGAGCCCGCGAGAAGATCGGCGCCTCGGAGAAAAGCGACGCAGGACCTCCGGTTCAGCGTGAGCTGCAAACAGAACTCGGCGTCGATGCGCTTGAGAAGGAACACATCGGTCTGCCTCTCCAGCTCACCCCGCTCGGCGAGAGTCGTCACCCCGACGAGACAGAGGATGCCCCGAACCATCAGCAGCTCGATGTACGGGTGAAGCTTCGCGTTCGCGAGCTCCTGGAGGTCGGAAAGCAGAAACGCGCCCGGCGCGGCTTGGACGAGCTGCGAGATGAAGCCGCGCGAATCCTTGAGCACGAGGATGTCGACCTTCGTTTCGAGCAGGAGCTCCTTCAAGGAGCGGGCTGAGCCAGTCGAGGGCTGGCGGGCGAGAGCACGCTCGTTCGCGATGACGATGAGGCTCTTCCAGATCTGACGCTTCCAAGAGTTGAACCCGTCGTACAGGATCGACGCCTCGCTCTCCACCTCCCGCTGGGCGTCGGCCGAGTTCGCTCTGCGGGTGACGTTCGTGACGAGGAGGATCGTCAGGATGGACTGGAAGGCGATGATGCCGATGAAGAAGAGGAGCGTTTTCCGAAAAAGCTTCATGAACCCCCTATCGGGCTACCGTTTCCGCCCCTACTATCAAGCTGACGATCTCGTCGGCAGTCGTGTCGCGCGTGATCCTCTCCGCCACCTTTTCCCCGCGGCGCATGATGATCAGCCTGTCGGCCACCTGGAACACGTCGTGCATCTGGTGGCTGATGACGATGATTCCGATCCCATGGCTCTTCAGAAGGTTGATCGTGCCGATGACCTTCTTTTGCTCCGCCACCCCGAGGGCGGCGGTGGGCTCGTCCATGATGAGAAACTTGGCGTCCCAGTAGATGGAGCGGGAGATTGCCACCGCCTGGCGCTGTCCGCCGGAGAGCGCCCGAATGCGATTCCGCAGGGACGGGATCAGGATGTCGAGCTTCTCGAGGACCTTGCGGCTCTCGGCCTGCATGTACGGGTGGTCCAGGACGTTCAGGAACCCCAGCGCCTTCTTCATCTTCTCCCGACCCAGAAAGATGTTCGCCGGGGTGTTGAGGTTCTCCGCCAGGGCGAGGTCCTGGTAGATCGTCTCGATGCCCATCGCCAGGGCGTCCATGGGGGAGGCGATGTGCACCTCCTTGTCCTGGAAGAAGATCTTCCCCTCCTCGGCCTGGTACACGCCCGAGATGACCTTGATCAGCGTCGACTTCCCCGCTCCGTTGTCCCCGAGCAGGCCGACGACTTCGCCCGCGTGAACGCCCATGCTCACGTTGTTCACGGCCACGAGGCCCCCGAACCGCTTGGTGATGTCCCTGACTTCAAGCAGGTATCCCATTGCGCTAGTCCTCCTTGTGTATCAACTCGGGGAAGAACTGGTCGATCAGCACGGCAAAAACCAAGATGATCCCCACCGCGATGAACTTGTCGAATGTCTGAACCCCCATCATCTTCAGTCCCATTTCCAACACAGAGAGGATGAGCACGCCGAGGATCGTCTTCCACACGGTCCCCGCGCCGCCGAAAAGGCTCGCCCCCCCGATGACGACCGCAACGACCGCATCCAGCATGAAAGAGGACCCCGCATCCGACTTGCCCGTCACATACTCCAACATGTAGATGATCCCCGACAGGGTGGCGAGGAACGAAGAGATGACGTAGATGAGGACGAGATGCTTCTTCGTGTTGATTCCCGCTCGGACCGCGGCGTCCATGCTCCCGCCGATCGCGTACGTGTGCTGCCCGAAACGCGTTCGCTTGAGGAGGAAGGCCGCGATGGCGACGAAGAGGATAGTGACGACCACCATGGTGGGGATGATCTCGACCACGTTCGTGCCGCGCGGCACGTCGGGCCGCAGGAAGAATGACAGGCCTCTGCCTCGCACCCAATACATGAAGTAGCCGTTGCCGATGACGTTGGCGAGATTGGGCACGTTCGTGGCGGCGGAACCCTTGGTCAGGATCAGCGAAACGCCGTAGGTGATCCCCTGGACGGAGAACGTGGCGAGGAAGGGCGGGACCTTCAGGCGGGCGACGAGCATCCCATTCACGAACCCGGGCAAGAGTCCCATCGCCAGGGTGGCGAGGACGGCGAACGTCAGGGAGAGCTCGGGCGGCAGCCCCATGCGGTCGAAAGCGGCGGCGAGCTTTGCCGATACCACGGAAGCGAATCCCATGACGAAGCCGACCGAGAAATCGATGCCCCCGGTGACGATGACGAAGGTCTCCGCGGTGGCCAGGAGGGCGAGGGTCGTGCTATAGAAAAGAACGATCTGCATGCCGTTGAGGCTGAAGAAGCCGCCGCCCAGGAAGCTGAAGAACACCAGCTCGACAAGGAAAAACAGCACCGCCCAGCGCTGGCCGAGGAAGGAAGCGAATCCCGTTCGTCGTCTCATGCCCGTGCTCCTTGCGCCGCTAGAAAAGATCGGGGAAGAGCTGATCGATCACGACCGCCACGATGAGGATGAGCCCGACCGCGATGTAGCGGTAGAAAGGCTCCACTCCGGAAAGGTTGAGCCCGTTTTCCAGCACCTTGAGCAGGATCACTCCTACAACGGACGCAATGATCCGCCCCTTGCCGCCGAAGAGGCTCGCGCCTCCTATGATCACCGCTGCAATCGCGAACAGCTCCAGCTGCGCGCCGAAAGTCGTGTAGTTCCCGTTCCCGCTCTGGAAAACGTCCACGATGCCCGCAAATCCCGCGAGGGCCGCGGAAAGAACGTAGACGAGAATGAGATGCTTCTTGGTGTCGATCCCCGCGCGCACGGCCGCGTCCATGCTGCCCCCAATGGCGTACGTGTGCTGGCCGAAGCGCGTGTTTTTCAGAAGGTGCCAGAGCACGGCGAGCAGGACAGCCAGAAGAACAAAGGAGAAGGGGATGATGCGCACAAGGTCCTTGATCTGGGAGGCGCCGATTCCGTCTGGGCGCTGGAAGAAACTCCATGCCCCGCTGGGCGGGTGGATATAAAGAAGATACCCGTTGCCGATCTCGGTGAGCCCCGGCGGAAGGTAACCGATGGGGAACCCTCCGCAGATGTGATAGGAGATGCCGATGGCGATGCCCTGGGTCCCGAGGGTCGCGATGAAAGGGGGGACCCTGAACCGGGCGATGAGGATGCCGGCCGCGAGCCCGCAGGCAATGCTCGCTGCCATGCCGACCGAGATTCCCGCCACGATGCTCGCCGGGGCCGACCACCCGGCGGCGAAAAGCAGCTGCATGGTGCTGGCGGAGGAAACGGCTGAGAGCCCCAGCAAGAATCCGATCGAAATGTCGATGCCGCCCGCGATGATGACGAACGTCTCCGCGGAAGCAAGCAGAAGCCCGGTTGTGGCGAGGTGGATGATGCTCTGGAAGTTGTTCAGCGCGAAGAAATTCCTTCCCGTGAATGAGAAGACCGTCACCGTGAGCGCGAGGAACAACAGTGCCCAGTGCCGTGCGAGGATCGATACCGCGGGCGATCGCGGCTTGCCGTTGACCACAGCCACAGATGTATGACGCATGCGCCGTTACCTCTCCATCCGGACAATTCTACAGCACAATCCAAACGTGAGCAAGAAAAGGCTGAAAGGGAGGGCCGGTCCCGCCGGGGACCGGCCCCAGAGGAGTACCCGAGCTACTTCTTGTAGATGTACTGCTGCATGTCGGCGCTGTTGACGTTGTCCTTGGTGAAGAACTGGAATCCCGGGATGATCTTCCTGTTCGGCGCGACCTTCTGGCTCAGGAACTTGTAGCCCGACTCCACGCCCAGCGAGCCGATCTCGCCGGGAAGCTGGGCGAGCACGAGGTCGATGTCGCCCGCCTTCAGGGCGGTGATGAGGGTTTCGGTCGCGTCCCAGGAGGCGATCTTCACGGCGCCAGCCAGGCCCGCGTTCTTGACCGCCTGCGCCGAGCCCTGGGCGCTGAACACGTTGACCCCGAAAATGCCGACGATATCAGGGTCCTTCTGGAGGGCCGCCGTGGTCTGCTCCATGGCCTTCTGCTGCACGTCCATGCACCAGTCCATGCCGACGATCTCGATGTTCGGGAACTCAGCCATCCCCTCGTTGAACCCCTTGCCGCGGTCGACGACGGAGGAGGTATCGGGGTTGGTATTGACAACGTACACCTTTCCCTTCTCACCGACCAGCTTGGCCAGGTGCTCGGCGACCTGCTTGCCGCCCAGCTTGTTGTCCGTGCCGATGTACGCGAGCGGGAAGTTGTAGTCGCTCGCCTTGGAGTAGTCGCCGTCGCCGAGGTAGGTGTCGACCGTGATGACGGGGATGCCCTTGTCGTAGATCTTTTTCAGGGGCGCGACGAGAGCCGTGGTCGAGGTCGGGGCGATGAGGAGAAGGTCGATGCCGCCCTTGGCCATAAGCGCATCGAGGTTGGGCAGCTGGGCTTCGGGGCCCCATGTCGTAGGATAGTCGCCCACAACAATGTTCACCCCGAGCTCCTTTGCCTTCGCCCTGATTCCTTTCTCCATTGTAAAATAGAAAGGATCGGCGATGCCGGGCATGAAGGCAATGGTATACGCTTTCTTCGCAGCCGGTTCCGCTCCGCCCTTGGCGAACACGGGCATCGCCATGAGCACGACGAGTGCTATCGCGATGGCAAGGATGAGAGATCTCTTCATACAAACCTCCTGTTTCTGATAGAGAAATGGTTGACAACCAATCTTCTTACTGCAATGAACATGCCACGTTGATTGTGTGGAGCAGATAAATCTCTAATTGTCGATTGAGCAAGGAAATGAAGGAATAAAAAAGGGCGAGCCGGAATGGCAGCTCCTCCTAGTTGAGCCGAATTTGGATACCCGGCTATCCATCTCTTGGATACCCAAAGAATCACCACCGCGCTCGCCTTCGTCGCGCTGGGCATCGTCCGGCGCCGAGGGCGCTGAAGGCGCCGAGGGCGCTGAAGGCGCCGAGGCGCGCGATTTCCCCGGAAAAGAACTTCGGAGGTATTGCAGAAACATTCTTTTCTCGAATACCCTACCGGCGCACGGAAGAAGCGATCGGTCCGACCGGAGGGGCTCTTCGGGTGCGGATTCCAGCTTTCACGGAACCGAGGAGGTCTGTCTGAGTTGGCAAGGCCATACAACCTGTCAGGTGCCGCCTCTCTCCCGGCGCTTGACAATGCCCCGGCGCTGGCCAGCTCGCGCACGCACTCCCGAATTCGCATCAGCCACCATCTCTACGACATCTTCCCCGTCACCGACTGACTGGTGATCATGCGCAGGGGGAAGAAGGTTGCCGGGCGCAACACCAAAGAAACCACGCCCGATGAGGTGGTGGGACTGATCACCGGCTGCGAAGAAGGGGCGCAGGCCGGTCGGGCCGGCTAGCGGGTGCAGTTTCCTTCAACTGATCTCCCCGCGCAGTGCAACCAGGAGGCAGGCATGGCCGAGGTCTGGACAATGGGCGAGCTGCTGGTTGAGGTGATGAGGCCGCGGCGCGGCATGTCCCTCTCCCAGACGGGAGATTTCCTCGGACCCTTCCCCAGCGGCGCGACGGGCATCTTCATCGATACCGTGGCCCGGCTCGGCCATTCGGCCGCGATCGTGAGCGGCGTCGGCGACGACGATTTCGGCAGGTGCATCCTGGGGCGCTTCAAGCGCGACGGGGTGGACGCGAGCCACGTGCTCGTCGTGCCCGACAAGGCCACGGGCGTCGCGTTCGTCACGTACTTCGAGGACGGGTCGCGACGGTTCCTCTACCACTGGGACAACACCCCCGCCGTCATGGCCCGGGCGCCCGGGCCGGCGGACATCGGCGAGCCCCGGTTCCTCCACATCATGGGCTGCGCGCTCATGCCCAACGCGGAGTTCCGGGCGGAGGTCTTCAAGGCGGTGGGGCTTTTCACGAGCAAGGGGGCAAAGATCAGTTTCGACCCCAACATCCGCTTCGAGCTGCTGAGCGGGCGGAGCGTCCCGAGCATCATCGGCCCCGTGCTGGATTCCTGTTCGGTCCTGCTCCCCGGCGAGCGGGAGCTCCAGCTGCTGAGCGGGCTTGAAGACATCGACGCGGCCGCGAGCAGGCTCTTGCGGAAGCCGCCCATGGAAACAATCGTGGTCAAGCGCGGCAGCAGGGGATGCACAGTCTACACGAAGGACGGGAAGATCGACGTGCCGTCCTATGAGGTGCGCGAGGTGGATCCCACGGGCGCGGGGGATTGTTTCGACGCCGGCTTCCTCTGCGGGCTCCTGGAGAACCTGCCCCTCGGGGAGTGCGCCCAGATCGCCGCGGCCGCAGGCGCGCTCAATGCCGCGGCCTTCGGGCCCATGGAGGGCGACATCAGCCCCGAGACCGTCCGCGCGCTGCGCGGGAAACAGAGGCGACCATGACGCCCGTCGCTGGTCTTGCAGACATCATCGCCCTGCAGAAAAGCGGGCATCCCCGCGGCATCTACTCGATCTGCAGCATCAACCGCTACGTCGTGGAAGCGGCGATCGAACAGGCACGGGCGGACGACAGCCCCGTGCTCATCGAATCGACCTGCAACCAGGTCAATCAGTTCGGCGGGTACTCGGGACTGACGCCGGCGGACTTCCGGGCATACATCGAATCGGTCGCCGCTGCCCGGGGCTTCCCCTTTTCGCGCGTGATCCTCGGCGGCGACCACCTCGGACCGTTTCCCTTCCGCTTCGAGAAGGCCGCCGAGGCGATGACGAAGGCCCGCGACATGGTCCGCTGCTACGTCAAGGCCGGCTTCACGAAGATCCACCTCGACCCGAGCATGCCCCTGGCGGGCGACCCGGGCGATCCTGCGGCGCCTCTGGATCCGCGGACCATCGCCGAGAGGTGCGCGGAGCTGTGTTCCGTGGCGGAGCAGTCGCGTGTCGGCGCGAGACCCGCGCCGCTGTACGTCATCGGCAGCGACGTGCCCACACCCGGAGGCAGCGACGAGGTCGAGTCGGGAGTCCACATCACGACGACGGAGGAGCTC
>Ga0315288_10011140_pt1 | contig 11326 bp, 13 predicted proteins | sample YL17G11_20_MG_FD_203454 | JGI IMG/M metagenome (GOLD analysis project Ga0315288, IMG submission 203454) | Sediment microbial communities from Yellowstone Lake, YNP, Wyoming, USA - YL17G11_20 | ecosystem: Environmental > Aquatic > Freshwater > Lake > Sediment | place: USA: Wyoming | collected... | reverse complement strand
TTGACTACCCTGGTCGCCGTTTTACCATCCATGCCGATGATGGCTCGACCCACACGGCACCTTGGCGCGCTCTGAGGTACGAGAAGACAGAGGATGCTTGGCGCGAGAAGGAGATAAAGATAACCGTCATCGGTCGTCAGGCCGATGACTCAAGCTCCGACGACAACGATGTGGAAGACTAGGTGGCATTTGCCGCCTAGTAAATCCACATAGCGGGCTATCGATGCCTATCGGCATCGCATCACTACGCTATCGATGCCTATCGGCATCGCATCACTACGAGGAAAGAGGGCAGAACCGGCCCGTCGCCTTTGGGTCGGAGGTTGTGAACCATGAGTGAGGAGAAGAAAGAACGGGCGGGGCTGCTGGACACGCTCTCGTTCTCGCTGCTCGACCAGCCTACGCTGGTGAAAAAGCTCTCAGCGATGTTCATCAAGGTGGAGGATTCGCTCAGGAACGAGCGGAGTCGCCGTCGAGGTTGGGAGGTGAACGAGCGCAGCGTGACGCCCTGGCTCCGCACAGTCTACACCGCGCCTCGTGGTAGCACGGCTACCACCGTCAAGGAAATCATCACAGAGGTCGCTCGCCAGAAGGTGCTGCGCGCAAAGCGCGCGGAGATGGTCGCCTACCTGGCGACCTACGGCAAGAAGCTGAGGGCCGAGCACCGGCGAAACGCCGTAGCCGCTTCGCTTTACACCATTCACATCAAGGGTTATAACGAGAAGCGTGAGGCGGTGGCGCACTCGTGCAGCTTCCTCTCGTCTTACGGTGAGTGGCTCGTAGGCTTCCAGACTGGTGGCTACTACCGGGATCACGTCCTGTTTGTCAGGAACAAGCGGACTGGCCGCTCGTCGCTGGTGAACGTGGGCCGCAATAACTCGCTCCGGTCGGACAAGCTACACAATATGCTCTACGACCTGATCCCGGATCACGTTCGCCCTAGCATCTTCAAGGGTGTGCCGATCCTGGCCGATTTCGATGCTCTGACGATCAACATCGGAAACCAAGTCATACCCATCACGCACGGGTCGGTGTCAACGTCTGACGGTAGCACCATCGTATCAATGGATCTCAGTCAGTAAGACATCAGTAGTCGGAGAGGGCAGAAAACGTCCCTCGCCTTAAAGGTGAAGTGAGTGATTCAGAAGCAAGGTGCTCCTGAACGCTCAACTTCGGGTAGAACATAGAAAGAGAAGGAACGATCAAATGAAGTTCGCGAAAGCCGCCCAGCTTTTCACCGCTCTGCCTAATGAGCAATCCATTCTTGTCAGTGGGCCTCCTGGCATCGGCAAGACGGCTCTGGCTCGTATGGTCGGAGACGGCATGGCACTCGTCGGGGAGAAGCCTCCCGTGGTCGAGGTCCGCGACCTCTGCTCCCACCTGCCGGAAGACCTCCTGGGCCTTCCGTTCCGCGACGGGGATCGCACGATCTACGCGCCGCCCGCGTGGCTCCACCGGCTCTCGCAGCCGGGAGTGAAGGGTGTGCTCGTTCTGGACGACCTGGGAGCCGCCTCTCCCGCCGTTCAGACCGCCGCCTTCAAGCTCGTGCTGGAACGGCGCTCCGGTGATTGCGTGCTGTCGCCTGGCGTGAAGATCATCGCCACGACGAACCGCAAGGAAGACAAGTCGGGTGCCACGACGCTTCCCGCCGCGCTCCGCAACCGCTGCTTGATTCAGGAGTTGGAAGTCGATCCTGACGAGTGGTGCCTCTGGGCCGCGCAGCACGGTATCCCCGGTGATGTCCCTGCCTTCATTCGCTTCAAGCAGGGGCACCTGAGTCGGCTTCCGAAGGATTCGGACAAGCATGGCGCGTTCGCCACGCCCCGAACCTGGGAGATGACGGGCCGGTCGCTCAAGGCCGCGAAGGACACCGATACGGTCTACGAGGTCGCCGCCGGTCTCCTGGGCGAAGGTGTCGCGGTGGAGTTTACCGCGTTCGTTCGCCTGCGCGGTGAGATCCCCGACCCGAAGGCGATCCTGTTCGACCCGGAGAAGGCTCTCCCGACTCCCCCGAAGGAGCCGGATCGCCTGGTGGCTCTGGTGACGGCACTCGCCGAAATCGCGGCTCCTCTCTCGAACGAGAAGAACGCGAAGGCAAAGGAGATTCCGGGGCTGTTCCTGGCCGCGCTCTCCCACGTCACGAAGTCGGGTCGGGAATACGCGGGGGCCGCGATTCTCACCTACAGCGCAAACGACGGCAACGTCAACGCATTGATTAAGGTTGCGAGGGACAGCAAGAATGACCCCAAGATCGCACCTTTTCTGAGCCACCTGAAGTCCGCCCTTATGCCGAACGGGTAAGGACTTCCGAACAAAAGACCGGGCGGTCTTGACTCTCCTCGCTCACCGTGGTAACATTCCGGTTAAGTAACCGGAAGCCATGTGAGCGAGGAGAGCGCGTTTATGGAGAGCGTCAATCCGAAACCTGGTGATGTATTCGGAAAACTCACACTGTTAGCCATCGGAAGTCAGAGAAAAGAAAACGGCCACTACGAGTTGGTCTGTGTATGTCGATGCGATTGCGGCGAACAGATTGGCGTAGCCCGCTATCAGCTGGCCAAACGAACAATGTGCTTTACTTGCGCAGAGGCCGAGCGGCGAAGGAAGATCGCGACCCACGGTCTACATAGTCAGCCTGGTTACTACTCGTGGATAAAGATTAACTGTAGGTGTCTCGATCCAAATGACACAGCCTTCGCACGATATGGCGGCAGAGGAATAACAGTCTGTGAGCGTTGGCATCGTGAGAATCCAGACGGGCTCAAGAACTTTTTGGCCGATATGGGTCCGAAGCCGGGAAGTAAGTTCTCTGTAGATCGAATCGACAACAGCAGGGGCTATGAGCCAACCAACTGTCGATGGGCGAGCCCCAAAACTCAGCAGAACAACCGTCGCAACAACATACAGATAACCATCGATGGAGTAACAAAGCCTGTCTCTGTTTGGGCCACTGAGGCTGGAATCAAACGAGCCGCGCTTCTGTCTCGCTACCAGAGCGGGACGCGTGGCGCGGACCTACTTACTCCAACTCAAAAAGCCGGGCCGCGACTCGTCACCGTAAATGGAGAGACCAAACAACTTCACGAATGGGCCGCGATTTCTGGTGTATCTGCTAATGCCATAAGGCTTAGACTCGACAACGGGACTCCTCCTGAGATCGCAATTGCGGCCAAATCGGATCGTAGTAAGCGCGTAGACGGTCAAATGAAGAACCAGACCCGTTCCGATAGCAACATGCTCACAGCCAGTGGTAAGACCCAGTGCGTAGCAGCATGGGCACGCGAGACAGGGCTGAGCGAGGGTGCTCTGCGCTACCGAATCCGTATGGGATGGAAGCCCGAGGATGTCATCGGTAAGGGCTCAAACAAGGAGCCGCTTACTATCAACGGTGAAACAAAGAGCATTGGCGAATGGGCCGCGATTTCTGGGCTTAGTCGCGACACCATCACCAAGAGAATCAAAAAAGGTCTCACAAACGATCAGCTTATAGCGGCCCCAATGAAAGGCAAACCGTGGTCGATGCGCTAGTGAGGGCAGAGTAGCCACCGCGCCTTGAGAGCGGAGGAGGAACAATGAACCTCAAGGAGAACGTGCTCGACGGTCTCGCCTACGCCTCGCTGCCAGAGTCGGTGCTTGTCGCAAAGGTGGCCGCGAGTTTCACCGGAGCCGTGTCACAAACGACGCTCAAGGAGGCGCTCCGCGCGACGTGCCCCGTGCGTGGCTCGTTCAAGAGACTGTTCGATGCGCTGCTGATCGAGCACAAGCGGCAAATAGAAATCCGCCGCAAGCGTCGAACGCTGCGACCGATTACTTCATCGTTGCAGGGCCGCGAGCGTCTTCTTCAGAGAAATGCGGAGGCTACCAGGTCAGCCGTCGCTCAGGCTTACAACAGATGCGGCTATCGCCGGTCTCAGTCATCGTGGGCTGGTGGTGGACACGAACTGATTATCTCTGTTGGTGGCCTACCAGCCGTCCACGGTGGATCGGAAAAAGTCTGGTCCTCCAACGGTAAGTGGTCGGGTAGCAACTCGACGCACCGCATCACCGTCTCGTGTCGTTGGCGGTCGACTCTCAAGACCTATCCAACCGGAACTATCACGGTGAACCGCAAAGAGTTACTCATTGTCGCCATCACTGATGACCACCTTCTTGTGGCGAAACCGGGGGCTGGATTCGAGTTGAACCTAGCCATCGTCCAGCCGTGAGGGCAGAGTAGCCACCGTGCCTTGAGAGCGGAGGGTGCAACGTGAACAGAAACGACGCGAAGACGCTCGACGCCCTGGCCCTCGCGGCCTTGCCCGAACACGCTCTGATCGCGCGGCTCGCAAACAAGTATCTGATCTACTCCACGTTCGATGTCGAACAGTGTCGAGCGGTGATCCGCGCGACCTACCCGGATCGCGGCCAGCTTGGCCGACTGGCCGACCTGCTCTGGAAGGAGCGTATCCGCCAGGAGAAGATCCACAACGAGCGCAGGGCGGTGAAGGACGCGCTCACCAAACTGCGCGAGCCCTACACGGCTCGCTTCCTGCCTGAGAACAGTGGACGTAGTGCCCCTATCGCGCGGCGCAGAGCGTGGTTCACGCACGCCCACAATCAGTTCGATGCCTTCATCACCGCCGCGTTCGACACAGAGATCCTCGCGCTGATGGAGCTTACCTCGCAGGACTGTCGGAGCTACCGCGTCGAGATTCAAGACTGTGGAATACGGCCCGCGATTTCTGCGGTCGTGCGAATCACCGTCGAGGGTAACAAGGGTGCTTTCGAGCAGAACTTCCTGCTTTACAAGGTGCCTGGGACGGCCAAGGCGTGCGCGGTTAACTGCGGCCCGGAGGTCATGGTCAAGGACGCATGGGCGTGGCAGGTTCCTAACGCCGCGCTGCTGTTCGCCAAGACTCAAGGCGTCCAGAGCAAGCGGACGGATTTCGACACGCAGGAGATTGTGCTCGTGGACCGCGACGGCGACGAGCAGCGATTCCCGTGGCGTGGAAAGGCCGAAGATGGTTAAGGTCGGAGATGAGGTCACTTGCGGCGGTCGTTCCTCTGGAATCGTCCTTCGCTTGGTAGACGACCTTGTGGAAGTTGAACTCACAAAACCGACCTCCTACCACCCTTACATCGTGCGGCAAATGTGGTGTGTGAACGGGCAAAACTTCCGTCTAATCACGACGCTCGACAAGCTCGCGGAGATTGCCTGATGGACCTGGGCGACGTGCTGGATCAACTCGCGTTCGCGGGGCTCAAGCCGAAGGAGCTTGTCGCTCGGATCGCAGCGAATCTCAACGGGAAGACGTTGCGGTCAGTCACGCAGCAGGAGATCGAAACGCACATCGCCCAGCTTGTCGCGAAGTATGGCGGCAGGCTTGGCGGAATGACCCGTAAGAACCTCGTCGCGATGGTTGGGCGCAGGCTGAAAATCCACGAGCAGCGGAGATGGAAGAACACACAGGCATGGCTCAATTCGTTAAAATCCGATGATGCTCCATCCGCTTGATGGGCTCGCTTTAGCGGGCCTCCCCGAAGATATCCTCGTAAAGAAGCTGGCCGCGATTTGGTGTGCCCGCTTCGGAAACTCAGCGCCGACATCCGGTGGTGACATCCTTACCTGGGTGCGTGAAGAATACGGCCCAGTTGCGCCAAAGGGTCGTACACGCGCCGTAAGCCATGCGCTTGGCTCTGAGGTCAAGCGTCAGCTCGCTATTAGGAGGCGCCGCAAGAAGACGCGAGCCGTCATCGACGTTCTTGAGTTGGACATCGATGATGGCCGCCGAAGGATGGTGCTCCTAGAGGTTGGCTTAGGCGCGCCGAGAAAGTGGGTCAGCCCACTAAGAACTGGCACCGGAGCCTACACTCAGAACATCATTACTAGCGGGCTCATGGCCGCGATTATCCCTACGACCATCAGGCTTCGCGGCCTTAAATCACCATCGTTGCTGGTTTACCGACAGCCAAGTGATGTCGCAAGATCGGTCTGGGTGCCCAACAACCTAGATATAGCGGGCTGCCTCGTCTGGCTCATGCCCGAGCGGGTACAACAGGCTGTCAAGGCCGGTGCGAGGGCAGAACACGACGGTCGCCTTAAAAAGATCCGCTGCTTCTACACCGATGGGACCGTAAAACTCTATCCTTGGCGTAAGATCAAGGAATAGAAAGACTTAACACGATGGTCTCGAATCGAAGGGGGCAGAAACGTCGGCTCGCCTTTAGGTCGAGCAATAACGCTCAAGGAAAGGATCGCTAACATGGGACACGGTTCGGGACTCGAAAGGATCTCTCAGGCTCGCACGAAGCTGGTCGCGCGGCTCCCGTTCTTCGGGCACCTCGCTCTCAAGCTCCGACCCCGGCTCTGCAAGGAGGGGGACTTCGTGGATACGGCGGCGGTCGCGCCGGACGGCACGCTGGTCGTCAATGAGAAGTTTCTCGACACGCTCTCCGATGTCGAGCTTTGCTTCGTGCTGGCGCACGAAGTGATGCACCCGGCCATGCTCTACTTCGAGCGCATGAGCACGCGCATCCCGAAGCTCTGGAACGTCGCCCACGACTTCGCCATCAACCTGCTCATCAAGCAGATGGCCGACGCGAACATCAAGGTGCTCGACTCCGCGCTCTGCGATGACAAGTACCGCGACTGGTCGGCAGAGGAGATTTACGACGAAATCCTCAAAGATGCCGTCATGGTCGAAATCTGCCAGGGTGCCGGGAACGGCAAGCCCGACGACGGCGACGGCAAGGGTCAGCAACCGGGCCAGGGCAAGGGCAAGCCGGGGAAGGGTCAGGGTCAGGGCGGCAACGGCAAGAACCCCCTGAACGATCCCCTGTTCGGTGACGCGCGGCCCGACTTGTCGGAATCGGAAGACGGCAAGAAGGCGGCTCAGGGCGACAAGGGTGCCACGAACCGACTCGCAACGGACTGGAAGATCAGCATCGTTGCGGCGGCTCAACGGCACGAGAAGCAGAAGGGTCGCGGTTCGCTCCCCTCCGGTCTGATGCGCTTGATCGAGGAGTTCACGGAGCCGAAGGTCGATTGGCGGGAACAGCTTGCCAAGTGGGTCGGTGAGAACGGTCGCCGCCAGGACTACACCTACGCTCGCCCGTCGCGCCGGTCGGAGTCGTGCGGCCAGTACCTCCCGTCGCTCAAGAAGTACGGCGTCTCCGACATCACCGTCTTCGTGGACACGTCCGGGTCCATCGGTGATACGCAACTCAAGGAGGGGCTGGCCGAAATCCAGGGTGTGTGCGAAGACCTGGGCATCGGTGTGCGGGCGCTCGTGATCGACGCGGCGGTCCACGACGACATCAAGGTCGAGGACGCTTACGAGCTTGCTCACAAGCTCTCCGGTGGTGGCGGATCGAACTTCATTCCTGGGTTCGAGAAGCTGCAAGAGGAGGGCTACGAGGGCGTCGTTATCGCCTTCACTGACGGCGACATCACGGTTCCTCACGACAAGCCGGAGTGCATCAAGGGTGTGCTCTGGTGTATCTACGAAGGTGGGCGGAAGCCAACCGAAGCGTGGGGCGAGACGGTCGAGATCCCTCGTGATGAGGAGTCTTCCGTCAAGCGCCGCCGATAGAATAAGCGATCCGCAATCACCCAGGTAAGCTCGGAGCTTACCTGGGTGATTGTCTGTACCGATGGCCGCGATTCTAGGGTAGCCCGCTATGCGTTCACCGTTCGCTCAGTGAGGGCAGACCGCTCGTCTCGCCTTATGGTCGGAGGACACGAATGGGATACGACATTAACTGCTACGACGACGTATTCATCAAGGCGGAGCACGCTGATGCTGCGCTGGCCGCGCTTCGCAAGCTGGCGGAGGAGAAGGAAGACGACGGCGAGGCTAATACGGAGTCCTTTGAAGACCTCGTGTTCAGCCTCTCCAATGAAATCTTCACAGGAGAGAAGGGTGAAGGCCCTGATGCTGGTGGGCTCTACATTCGGCATCCAGAGGACTATTTCCGCCACGAGGAAGAGGCGCAGCCGATGTTCGCGACGCTCGCCCCCTTCTTGGAGGGCCAGTCACTCGACTTCACCGGGGAAGACGGTGAGGAGTGGCGATGGGACTTCAAAGGCGGGAAGCTCGAACACGATCACGTCACGAAGGTCTGGGGAGACGATCCGCAGAAAATCGCGGCCTTCGACAAGATGCTCGCGATCCTCTACCCGGACGGGAAGGTCCGCACGAGGTTCCCCAAGGGCACGCTCGACAAGCTGGCCGACGTGATTCGCAAGAGCGGCTTCGGCCCGTTCGCCAACCTGAGTGACCTGGAAGCGATTGCGAAGGCCGCCGAATGACCTACAAGGTCGGCGACTTCGTGGACCGTTGGTGGCAAACCCATCTCAACAAGGCGCGGACGCTTGGTGCCTTGCTGTTGTAAGTGTGGTCTACAAAAGGACGTGTGCCGCACAACACTCATAAACGGCTACTCCAAAAGCTGCCACAAATGCACAAGCGTGAGGCGAGGGCAGGCTCACACCGTCGCCTGCTTTTGGAAGAAGGTCCGAAAGACTCGCGGTTGTTGGCTGTGGATTGGCGCGCTTACCGACAAGGGTTACGGAAACTTTTGGGATGGAAAACGCTTCACGGCGGCCCATGTTTTTTCGTGGGAGCTTGAACACAAACAACCAATGACGTTTCAAGGCAATCACACCTGTGACAACAGACAATGCGTAAGGCCGTCGCATGTATACGACGGCACGCAAAAACAAAACATGGAAGACGCCTCTAGGCGAGGTCGCCTTGGGCGTAGGAGTAAGAAAAATGAGTAAGGTCAACAAGTCACTAAGTGATTTCGCGAGCCTCACTCCTCTGGTGAAGCGCGAACTCGAACTACACGATCCCTCTGAGGGGCACTCGAAGTTCTGGCGAATCTACATCTACAGTGTCGCGCCCAACTACTACGTTGCCCGTCACTGGGGTCGTAACGGCTCCAAGGGTCAGCAGATGGTGGAAGGCTTCTACAGCCAGTACACGGCCATCGAGAGCTTCACGACGCTCGTTGACCAGAAGGAGGACAAGGGCTACCGGCCCGAAGCCTCTCCTCTCGACAAGATCGTCCGGGAGGTCTAACCGTGGCTACGGACATGACGACGCTTCGCACGGTCGAGTCTCTGGAGGTCAACACTCCAGAGATTGACCGCGAGGTCACGCTCTACAACTCCGATGGTGACATCCGCGTGTTCTGGCGGGTGCGCCAGTTCGGCACCATCGTTCTCGTGGAGACCCGCAAGCCCGGCAAGAAGCCCAAGGTCGTCAGCATGGTGGACTACGAGCGAGTCTACTCTGCCGAAGCGTGGGCTGAGAGCGCGATCAAGGATCGTGAGAAGCGCGTTCCCGTCATCCGCAAGGAGAAGGCGGAAGCGAAGCTGCGCCAGATCATCGCCGACAGCAAGACCGACATCCTCAAGCTCGTTTGCTGGTCTCGCAACGGCAGCGGAAACTACATGTTCAAGACCCGCGAGGAAATCTTCGAAGACCACAAGCACTGGGATCTCCTCAAAGCGGAGGAGCCGGAGCAGGTAAAGGTCATTATCGAGGCTCTCCGCCACAAGGGTGGCAGCTACTTCGGTGGGCTCAAGCTCCTTCGTCACTTCAATGAGCAACTCAAGCCGGGTGGGCTGGCCGACCAGCTTGTTGATGGCACCATCGACCTGATTGAGAAGAACCTCATTCCGTGGGCCTACGTGGCGGGGCATCTGCGCGCGCCGGTTATGCTTTCGAACGAGAAGCGAAGGCTGGCAGTGCAGATCGTCAATAGGCACACCGACGTTAGCCACGAAGACCTTGGCTTCTACAAGGAAGGCACGACGGTCGCAAGTCTGGTCGAGACCATCTACTCACGATTCGTGGAAGATGTGAAACCTAGTGTGCTCGATGCTCTCACACTGGAGTAACGCTCATGTGACCCCGGCCATGTGGCCGGGGTCGCTTGCTTTTAGGGTCAAAATGAACAGTGCCGTGATGCGGCCAACGACAGGTAGAACGCTACCAGTGAAGCCTAAGAATGAATCGTAGAGAGTTCGTAGCGACCCAGATCAGATCTCTTACCGCGAAGGCCACTTCGATGGGAATCACCCCCGACATCTTGTCAGAGACAGTTGAGCTTCTCCTGAAGAAGACCGCAAAAACCGACCGCCAGTTTGACGACATGATCGTGCTTGCGGTCTCTCTTAAGGAGAGAGGCCTGGAGGCGCAGATCGCTTACATGTTCAACGTGCTGGATTACAAGCGGTCGGAAGAAGCGCTTAACAAGCTCAATGCTCTGGATGTCTTTGTCCGGCGCGTGCACGGAAAGGATGCGCAATGAGTCCTGTTACTAAGCGTAAAAATCGTAAGCCCGCTATGGCGCCCGAGTATGTCGAGAACAAGTTCGAGCGGTTCAATCGCAGGAATGATGCCGCCGGTCAACCCATCAGACTCATCTATGATGGCCTCATGGGCTGGGGTCAGTTTCACTACCGACCTGATGGGTTCATCTATAAGGGTCGATGCAAGAAGCCCATCGGTCGTTACCTTAAGATCGTCCGAGTCGACGGCTACGAGCTGGCTCTTAAAGCAGGCCGTCTCGACGACGTCCACTCGATCGAGAAGAAGCGCTGGGACGTGCTCTTGCGCATGAAGACCAAGCTTCTTCCGGAACTCCGCCGGCGGAACGCGGAAGTTCGTAACTACGCACGCAGTCTGAAGGTAAAACGATTCAACGGTTATGTGGACGGCCAGCTCATGCAGATCGAGGTTGGCCGCATTGATGATGGTATCGACATCAGCAATGCTGAGAGTGAGGAGCTGGAGGTCCTGGACCAACTGAGCAACAACTTCACCGAGATCGAGGCGGACCGCTTGGCCAAGAGGCTCAGTGACATCAAGGACAGAGTTACTCGCGGTTGGTTGGCTGCCTCCCGGCTGGCGTCGGTCCTACTCAAGGTCCTTGACATGAAGCTTACTTTCGATAGGAAGCCCACCATCGGTAACCAGGAGGGTGAGTTCACTGAAGCTACGGTGAATGGCCGCGTTTATCCGATCTGGATCGGGCCCGGCGGCTATCACAAGACCAGGTCTGACACGTCAGCACACTGGCCGAGCCCAATACACCGCGCGGTCGACCTTGACGCTCAGCTCGCGGCCGCGACTGGTAGCCCGCTATGAGCGCGGATTACGCAGACCTGGAGGGCAGAATCGCGGCCGCGCCTTATACACTAGGCCCCCTCAAGATTATCGGAACAAGGACCGGACGAATGTCCAGCAGCCAACCGAACCTACAGAACATGCCCAGATCAGCTCCGACCTTCAAGGTTGGGGATCCGGTTGTTATCTTGTCTGGCGACATGCGT
>Ga0315288_10011134_pt1 | contig 11329 bp, 8 predicted proteins | sample YL17G11_20_MG_FD_203454 | JGI IMG/M metagenome (GOLD analysis project Ga0315288, IMG submission 203454) | Sediment microbial communities from Yellowstone Lake, YNP, Wyoming, USA - YL17G11_20 | ecosystem: Environmental > Aquatic > Freshwater > Lake > Sediment | place: USA: Wyoming | collected... | reverse complement strand
TCTCAGCATTATGCTTTTCGAGCAAGTGCCTATGGAACAAGTACTTATGAACAATGTGTCGCAAAATGTAATTAGCCAATCTCATAAACAGTTGTATTTATTCAACTTATAACGGGACAGTAGTGATTTTTTATATAGAATTTCAGGGTAGTCTGTATATTACTGTGCCCCATCAGTTCTTTCAGAGTATGAACAGGAGTGCCAAGATCAGCCAGATTAGTGCCATAACCTTTTGAGATATTGCCAAATGTTGTGAACTGTAACCAAAATCTGGAGATGTAATAGTGATAAGAAAGAAGCCGACGACCCGATATGAGTGTTGGATAACCGACAACATATTGGGAGGTCGGCATGGACGCTATATCTCTTGTATCGGCATGGAACAGGCCGCCTTCGGGAGGTGCTGCAAGCGGTTTTCCGCGCTCAATATCTCCGATATCCAGGCAAATCGGTCACATGGGAGAGAATTCTCAGAGAAGTTGCTGCCGTGTCCCTTTCCGGCTGTGGGTACTGATCAGTCAGCGAAATGGTTAGACCGTATGTGAGAGCGAATGTATAATCGAAGCCATTGATACGGGCAATTCAAGTGCCCATTTGCGCAAGAGGTTTTCTATGACATGTGTGAGTCTGTTTGTCGTTCTGCACGCCATCCTGGCAACTTCTACTTTGGCGGGGGATTTCACAGAAGATCTGAAGGTCTCGCTCTCTTGGGGTCATCAATCTCGGCGGTCCATGCCGTATTACGTAAGGCTTCTGGCCGAGGGGGCCAAGATCCAAGGCACCGAAGCACGCGACCTGGAATCGAACGACACCATCACAGACAATGTCCTCACAACGCATGCGGGCGGAGGCGACATAGATGGTGTAGAGTTTACCCTTCGATATTCTCCAAGGCAAATCAAGACCATTGGGAATCTGCACAGCTTATGGGCGGAACTGATCGCCGGCAGCGACATTGAGACGGTTCAGCGACTCAAGCAGGACCCGGCCTATCGGCCTGATTTGCGGAATCTGACCGTGCAGATGGACGAAGGAGGCACAAAGGGATTCAGTGTTACCGTTGACCAACTGCTGCAAAGCAAGGTCTTCTGGGCGCCTTCGCTCGATGTCTATCTAACGGCCGGCGACGTCCCGATTCCTCTCGATGATCATCTCAGGGCGATTGAGGCGTACAAGGGCTGTTGCATTCTGGAGCAGGTGCGGCGTGAGCCGGAAGCGACCTATGAGCAATACGCCGCACGCTGGGAGGATATGGGGAGCCCGACGTATCAGAACCCTCACATGATTGCTCCGGGCCATATTGTGGGAGTAGCATGGGACAGTTCTTTGTACAAGTTCGGTATCGACCGCGGGGCAGGCATCTGGAACGACTACGGCAGTGGCGACCACCTGCGATTCTGGTTTGATTTCGGCGACCTGTCCGAAGGGATTCAAGAATCGTGGAAAGGTCAGCGACTTGAGGATGGGTTGCCTGTCGTCACGACGACTATCGAGCAAGACGGCCTGCGCTACGAGGTGGAGCAATATGCATATCCTCTAAACGGTCCGCCGAACAAAAGGCGAGGCGACATCCCGATGGTGCTGCTGCAGAAACTCAAGGTCGCCAACCTGCAAAGCCACGACACGACAGCCTCCGTGAAGATGCACCATCGCAGGCAGTTCGATCCTGCCGATGAAGCCGAGATGATATGTCACAATGGAGGTAACACCTTCGTTTTTGAAGAGAATACCAGTCGGCGAATTCTGTTTACAGTCACCGGTCCCGGCTTGGAAATCAGCTCCTGCTGTACGAGGCAGGACCCAAAGCAACCGGATGGCAAGGCCAAGGCTCTTTGGAAGCAGTTCGAGGCAGTGCTCACTTTTGAGTTAGCCGGGAATGCAAACAGAGAGTTCATCGTCAAGCTTCCATCGCCGATGGTGTTGCCTGAGGATCGGGACAAGCTAATCAAACTGGACTACGCCGAATCCCGTCAAGAGACGTTGAAGTTTTGGAGCAACTATCTCGATCGGGATGCACAATTCCGGGTCCCTGAGAAGGTGGTCAACGACCTGTTTCGTGCGAACCTCTGGCACGCCTTGCGCCTGGCGCGGCGCCACGGCGGCCCGGAAGAAGACGTGAAGATAGACCTGCCATATTCTAATTTCGCCTACGACCAGCACGGCACACCCTGGCCGGTCAACGAGGCTGTGTATGTGGACTATATGATCTACGGCCTGCGGGGGTATAACGATATTGCGACGGAAGAGCTGCTGACGATGTACCGCAACAACCAGCAGCCGGATGGCCGTGTTGCCGGCTATGCAAACTGGGGTGTTTATACTCCTTCGATGATCTACGTGGCGGCGAAGAACTACCTGCTCTCCGGCGACCGGGAAGCGTTAGACCGATTACTACCATACACGCTCAAGGCGTTCGACTGGTGTATTGGCCAGATACGCAGCGCCCAGGGAAATCGAGGTCCGGCAACCGGCCTGATAGGGTCGCCTTTGAACGACCTGACTGGTGAAGGTGTATGGGCCTTCACGCAGGCGTATGTATATGCGGCGCTTGAGATGTTGGGCAAGGCCCTTGAGGAAATCGGACATCCTCGGGCAAACGAGTGCCTTGAAGCGGCTGCGAGCTTCCGCGAGTCAGTGGAACGTGCTTTTGCGGCCGCGGCCGTGCGCTCGCCTCTGGTGCAGCTGCGGGACCATACCTGGATGCCATACGTGCCGTGCGAGGCAACAAAGTCAGGGCGTCTGCTCGAACAGTGGTATCCAACCGACGTGGACACGGGAGCAACACATCTGCTGAGGCTAAAGGCGTTGCCCGCGGACGGCGATTTGGCTGACTATCTTCTAAACGACCATGAGGACAACCTTTACCTGCACGGCTGGGGTATGGCCAACGAGCCCGTGTACAATCCGCAGGCAATGGCGTATCTGCTGCGGGATGAACCCGAGGCGGTGATAAGGGCGTTCTACAGCTATATGGCCTGTGCGTTCAGCCATTCGGCGCTCGAACCGGTGGAACACCGCTGGGGCTGGGGACAATACTTCGGCCCGCCGAGCACGGACGGCGCCTGGTTTGAGCTGTATCGACACATGCTGATTCACGAGCTTGACGATGACACTCTGCTGCTCTTGCAGGCAACACCCCGCAAGTGGCTGGAGGACGGAAAGAGAATCGACGTCGAATGCGCCCCGACGTATTACGGCGAGTTATCCATTAGTGTTGAAGGCAAGGCCGGCTCCAGTCAACTGGCCGCACAGATTAAGATGCCCAATCGCCGCAGCCCCAAGGAACTTGTCGTTCGATTCCGTCATCCGCAAAACAAACCGATGCGCTCGGTCAGCGTCAATGGGCAGGACTGGGCCAACTATGATATCCAGAAGGAATGGGTGGTTATTCCAAAACCCGGCAGGGAACGCTACAGTATTATCGCCCGTTATTGAGGCAAGGAGAATTATATGAGACTCACTACTGTGCTGTTTGTTAGCACACTTGTCTTACCGTTGGCCGGGCGTGCCGAGGAGCAGGCCGTGCAGGTAACGGTGTCTCTGGAGGATCGCCTGGGAGCAATGGAGATTGACCGCATGGCGCTCGGCCAGGGAGGGCTTTCTGCCGAGCCTATGTGGGACAGCCGCGTCGCGGAGATACGTGCATTGCGGCCGAGCATGATTCGCCTGTTCATCCAGGAGTACTTTGACCCGTTGCCTGAGCCAGGCCGGTATCACTTCGACGCGTTGGATCGCTCGGTTGATACGATCCTCAAGACCGGGGCAGAGCCGCTTATGTGTATTTGTTTCAAGCCGCGTTTGCTTTTCCCCAAAATCGACCAGGACATTGTCGAGCCGAACGATTACGACCACTGGGAGAAACTGATATTCAACCTCGTCCGGCACTACAAGGAGAAAAACGCGGGAATTCGGTATTGGGAGGTCGCCAACGAGCCGGACATCGGCGAAAGTGGCGGGTGTCCCTCTCGCTTTAAGCCCGAAAGCTACGTGTGCTACTACAAGCACACGGTAGAAGCCATTCTACGGGCGGATCCTGATTCACGCGTCGGAGGGCCGGCCCTGGCCAATGTCCGTTCACCCATTCTGCCGGCCCTGCTGGAGTTCTGTGAGAAGCAGAAAGTGCCGCTGCACTTCGTCTCGTGGCATATCTACAGCAGCAGTCCGCAGCAGATTCGCGGGACTATCGACTACGTCAAGGAACTGCTGAAGAAGCACCCGAGCACGAAGGTGGAGACCATGCTCAACGAATGGAATATGGATCTCTCGAATCCTCCAACGGATCCCCGCTTTCAGCCTTGCTTTGTTGCAGAGGTCATTTGGCAAATGAAGGAAGCCGGACTTGATTATTCGTGCTACTACCATATCCGGGACTATCACGTTTCGTTCGAACCTTTTGCCAAGTTCATGTCGCCGGACGGAACGGCCTTCATGTACAAGTGGTGGAATCGCAGGCCTCAGTATGACGGCTTGTTCGATTACCAGGACACCGTGCGGCCGACGTATTTCGCTTTCAAACTGCTGTCGTGCCTTACGGGCGAACGTCTGCGGCTGAATTCGAGCAGCGAAACGGTTCACGGACTGGCAAGCTGGGACCCGAAGCTGCAATTGTACAATGTGCTCTTGTGGAACTTCTCATCATCAGGTGCGAAGACTAACCTTATCTTCGCCAATTCGCCCGGTCGTCTTCTCGCGCGGCCGATTATCCTGGATGCCGCGAGTCCCTCAAACGACGAAAACTCACGGCTGACAATCGAAGGTCCGGCGGAGCTAAGCCAGGACAAGGCAAGTATCGAAACCCAGCTTGAGCCATACGGGATCAGGTTCTGGTCAATCGAACGACGAAACTAACATGAACATGCCTGCGTAAATACGGACCGCAGAAGAGGTGCAAGTTGTTCAAGAAGGCGATGATTTCTCTGAAGTTCAAAAGTGTGGTTGCGACTTATGTCTTGGCTGCTGTGTTCATGGCGGTCTCAGCCATCGCAGAGATAAATCCTTCGTCGGTGCCCGTCAGCGAAGATGCGTCGGTGAAGCTCTTGTCTGAAGAGGTGCGTGGCAAGGGCTGGATTGTGTTCTGCGCCCGCTCTGACGTGGGTGATTGGGATCTGTTTCTATGCCGACCGGATGGCTCCGGTCTGCTAAACATCACCAACACACCGCAGCACAACGAAGCAGCCCCTCAGTTCTCTCGAGATGGCCACAGGCTCCTTTATCGTCGATTGGCACGTGACGAGCAAATAGACGGCAACCACTATGGCACACAGGGACAACTTGTTTTTGCAAATAGTGACGGAACAAACATGGAGGTTTTCGGCCGGAGTGGCGAATATGTCTGGGCAAGCTGGAGCCCGGACGGAAAGCAGATTGCATGCCTTTCGATTACAGGCATCTTTTTTGTTGATATCGCCAGCCGCAAGATAGTCCGCAAGTTCGACCGCAACGGATTCTTTCAGCAGTTGACTTGGTCTCCTGACGGCAAGTGGTTATGCGGCGTGGCAAATTCTTTCGGCACCGGCTGGTCCGTCGCACGGATGAGCGTACTCACCGGCGAAGCCAATGCGGTCAGCCGGGTGGACTGTTGCACGCCTGATTGGTTTCCGGATAGTGAGTACTTGGTGTTTTCCAACCGGCCCCCCGGTCAGAAAGCGAACAATGGATACGGCTGGACGCAGTTGTGGATGGCTGATGCCGAGGGGACGGACCGAAAACTGATCTATGCCGAAGAAGGCCGGCATGTTTATGGCGGGCATGTCTCGCCGGACGGCAGGTATGTGATCTTCACAGGCAACATACAGGAGAACGGCGATCCCGGCAATGTCGGGGCGCCAATGGGTCTCATGCGGCTCGCGGATATGCCAATCGTTGGAGGACAAGACGGCGAAGCCCGCTCGATGTATCCCAATGCAAGAAGCGGTCCTGTGCTAAAGCTGCCCGTCGGGTGGGAGCCTTGTTGGACATTCGTCGAGATTGGGATTGATAAGGCCGCTGCCCCACAGGACGCAAGCCGTAAGAGTGTAGGAGCCTATACGCGCCCACAAGATGCAGACCCGGAGGCCATCGCACTGGCCGAGGAGTTGCGGGGCAAAGGCTGGATTGTCTTCAGCGCCGCGACCGGTAAGGGCGACTGGGATCTTTGTCTCATGCGCCCGGACGGCTCGGACCGCCAGCAGATAACCGATACCCGCAACTACAATGAGGCCGGGGCACGGTTCTCACCCGATGGAAAGAGGCTGCTCTATTATCGGCTGCCCAGCACCGAGCAGATAGACAACAATACTTATGGCACTTATGAACTGGTCGCGGCAGACTCCAATGGCTGCAACGCGGTCGTCTATGGGGACCGTTTCAAATGGGCTTCATGGGGACCGGATGGCAGGCAGATAGGGTCTCTGGACATAAAGAGTATTCAGATCATCGACCTTGCGACCAGGCGGGTTGTCAGAGAGCTGCCCCGCAAAAGGATGATCCAGCAGCTTGTCTGGTCGCCGGACGGCAAGTGGTTCGTCGGCACGGCCAACGGCCTGGGCGTTGCATGGACAATAGGCAGACTCAATGCCGATATGGGCAGGATCAATGCCGTCAGTGAAACAGATCGTTACAACTGTACGCCGGACTGGCTGGCCGATTCGCAGCGCGTGGTTTACTCGCGAGGGATAGTGCCGGATTCCGCGGGCTGGGCACAGTTGTGGGTGGCCACGGGGGGTGGAAGTGAGAAACACCTCCTGTACGCTGAAGATGGTCGCCATATCTATGGTGGTTGTGTCTCTCCCGACGGCAGATACGTACTGTTCACGCGCAGCGAAGAAGACCTCGGCAAGGTGGATAATTCGCAAACCGGAATGGCAATCATACGATGGGAGGATACGCCTATGGTTGGAGGAGACAGCGAATCTCTGCGTGCAGAATACCCGGATGCTCGAAGCGGGCCGCTGCTGGACTTGTCTTGGGGCTGGGAGCCGCACTGGACCTACAGTGATGTTATCCTTGCCGCGAATCAAGGCGTTGATATCACCGACAGTCGGAAGTGAAGGAACCCAACAATGACCGGACGACACTTGGCAACCACCTTGATCCTGACGGCCGCTTTGATTCTTCCGTCCTGTAGCAAGAAGCCCGGCCGCACAGGTGCAACAGGGGAAGACCCGAATGTCACATCCATGGGCAGTATTGAGGTGACGGCTCGCCTGACGGAGATACCCGAAGGCGCGATCTTCAAGCGAGAGCTGTACAACTATACGACTGTCCTGAAGTACAATGTCCTCAAGGTGCACAGGGGGCAGGTCGGAGCAGAGACCATTTACGTTGGCCATTACAATCCCTTCAAGCCCCGCAGCGAGGCCGCAGACAAACGAGTCAAGGGTATCGGTGGGAATCTAAGGGGCTTTAGACCCGGGCAGGTGCATCGGATGGCGCTGGAGGTGCCGATTGATGACTACTATATGGGTGGAATCATCAACAAGTACTTTGGAAAGTCCAACGGACCTATCTACTGGGCGGTCTGGACCAACGAAGTCTCGAAATAGCACTCAATGAGCTTTGCGTCACACATATTCGTGTTCTATTTCCTGCCGCTTGTTCTATTGGGCTACTACTTGATACCGCAGAATCTGCGGTTCCTGCGCACAGCCTTTCTGCTCATTGCCAGTTATGCCTTTTATGGCTGGCTAAATCCGTGGTTCGTGACGCTTCTGTTTGGGACGACCGGGGTCAATTACATTCTCTCGAAACTAATGACGCAATGGGAAGGCAAGGATGTTCGTCGTACATTGATTACGATCACGGTGACAGTCAACCTGGGTTTGCTGGCTTTCTTCAAATATGCCGTGTTTTTTCAGGAGAACCTGAACCACGTTCTGCGATTCTCCGGCTCTGACACTGTGTCCGTGCTGCAAGTGGTGCTGCCGGTGGGGATCTCGTTCTACACGTTTAGGGTTCTCGGCTACGTTATCGATGTCTATCGCGGCAATCCACACGCCCGTTCCTTCCTCGATTTCGCCTGTTATGTTGCGTTCTTTCCCCAATTGCTTTCGGGACCTATACAGCGTTACGGGACAATCGACGCCAAGTCAGAGACGACGCCCACTTTTGCCGATCAGCTTGCCGCCCCAACCCGCAGCCTGTCTAAGTTCTCCTATGGCGCAGCGCTCTTCATCCTCGGTTTTGCCAAAAAGGTGCTTCTGGCCGACGCCGTGGGGCAGATGGCCGACGCTGTCTTTGCCGCCGAGGCGCCGGGAACGCTGGACGTTTGGTTCGGGGCTGCGGCTTACACATTCCAGTTGTACTTCGACTTTTCCGCCTACTCGGAGATGGCCATCGGCCTGGGAGCAATGCTGGGCTTCGACTGCCCGAGGAATTTCAACGCCCCCTATCGGGCCGACAGCATAACGGATTTCTGGAGGCGGTGGCACATATCTCTGTCGAGCTGGTTCAGAGACTACCTGTATATCCCGCTCGGCGGCAGTCGCAAAGGTGTTGCCAGATCATACCTGAATCTGGTTGTAGTATTTCTGCTTTGTGGGCTGTGGCACGGCGCGAATTGGACATTCATCGTCTGGGGTGGGTATCACGGTGTTTTTCTTATACTCGAACGCATCCTGGGCAAAAGGACTGCTTACTCCTTCCTGCCTCAACCTCTGCAGATAGGCGCCACTTTCGCGGTAATCACAGTAGGCTGGGTTCTCTTTCGCTCGCCGGATATGACCCGTGCGTGGAGACTTCTTGAGATCATGTTCACGCCCTCCGAACCGCAAGGCGGCTCCATCCTGCTGGGTGCTGTTATATACACGCCGGGGCTTATGCTGACGATTGCTATCTGCTCGTTGCTCGTGTTCCAGCCGGTGCAGGCCCTTGACTCGGCCAAGAGCCTGACCTGGTTCAAGGCGGTGATATTGGTTGGGCTGTTCTGCCTGTCGCTGATGACGATGTTCACTCACATCTTCAGTTCATTTCTGTACTTCCAGTTTTAGGAGGCAAAACGTGTTTGGCAACCGATACGGACATATCTTCCTGACAGCAGCCTTCTTGACTTTGATTTGCAGCGCTGGCCTCGTCCAGGTAGCCGTAGAGTTGTTGGAAGGGCAGACTCCGCAAGTAGCCGAACTGTTTGCCCAGATGCCCACCAGTGCTAACATAAGGGCTTATGAGACGGACCTCCAGGGTAATTGCTGGCTGGCCCAAAGACTAAGGCCCTATGTGCAGTCCGCTCGCTTCATAGCCTTGCGGGAACTCGGGGACAAAGCAATTGTTGGCCGTGATGGCTGGCTCTTCTATAAGCCTGCAGTGCAGTATCTGGTCGAACCCTGGTCGCCTGACTTGGCCGGTGATCAGGGTGATATTCTCTCGGCGGTTGTCTCCTTCAGAGATCAGTTGGCCGAGCGCGACATTAAACTGCTTGTGGTCCCCGTACCTAACAAAGCCAGCATCTACCCCGACAAGCTCACAGCGAGGGCGAACTTCAGGGACCATCGCATCAACGCAAAGACGCTCGATATCATCTCCAGACTGCGGCAGGCAGGAGTAGAAGTCGTGGATCTCTTCGCCCTCTTTCGGCAAGCCCGCCGGTACTTGGGCGGGCAAGCCCGTGCTGCCGCACCGCTGGGCGAAGCGACGAGATACTATCTGGCGCAGGACAGCCACTGGTCACCGGATGGTGTGCAGCTTGCGGCAAAGGCCGTTGCCAAAAGCATCATTGATCCCGGATGGGTCGAAAAGGGACATACCGAATACACGTTGAAGTCTGCGACTATACAGCGGCATGGGGATATTCTCAAGATGATCCAGGTGCCGCAGATTGAAGGGCAATTCGAGCCTGAGCAGATCCACTGTACACGGGTAATCAACAGCGCAACCAACCAACCTTACCAGGACGATCCAAATTCCGAAATCCTTGTCCTGGGGGACAGTTTCCTTCGCATCTATAGCCAGGATGAACCCGGCGCGGCAGGCTTTGTCGAGCACCTGGCGTACGAGCTTGGATTCGCTCTCGCTTCGATTGTAAACGACGGAGGAGCCTCCACTCTTGTCAGACAGCAGCTCAGCCGCAATCCCAAGCTGCTCGCCAACAAAAAAGTGGTAGTCTGGCAGTTCGTGGAACGCGATATTCGTTTCGGCGCCGAAGGCTGGCAGATAGTCCCCTTACCCTTATGGGTCGCACGTTTCCTGCAATTCCCCGTCAATCATTTGCTTCTGCCATGTCCCGCGTGAGATGCCGGCCTCTCAGATGTTTGGAGACTTCAAGATCTTCCCAGACGGCCTTGACCTGTCCGACCAAGGCATCCGCCTCTGTGTGTGTCACTGTGACAAGCCGACGGCCATATTGGCTAAGTGGATGCCCAAAACGTGGGCAAAATCGCTGGGCGGACGGTTGGGCTAACGGCCGACAGACGCTTCTACTTTTCTGTAGCACTTCATTTGCCTGATACTGACCACTACGGGTAATCTACAAAAGAAAGAGAAGTTGAACGACCAAAACGGCCTCAGAACGCCCCGGCCAACCATTTCAACCATCTTGTATGCAAGTCCGGCCAGGGTGGTTCTCTTTCAAAGGCATCGGGCGCAACCGTGCATACTTGTACTGGTCCACATCCGTGATTTTCGTGAAATCGAGGAGCCATCGCTTGTCGGTGTATGGGCAGATACAAACCGTCCGCCAGCCTCCGTCAGTCTCGACGGCTTTTAGGTGCTCTTTGGCGTAATGATGCGCGTCCGGGCCTTGCAGGCACTCAATTTCGCGGCAGCGGCACAGCGCCTTGTCGGCCTCCGGATGCTCAGCCTTCAATACGCCCGCGACCATTACCCAGGTCTTCTTAGTCTCCGGGCAGATGTACCGGGACGAGCCGCTCTCGGCGGTCTCCACCCATTCGAGGTGGCCATCAACGTATCTCTGCGCGGCTTCACCTTCTATGAAATCCGTTTTTTCACATCGGCATTTCAATTGTGGAGTCTGTTTCTGGGGCGGTTCTTCAAGTCTAAGGAGCTTCCGGCAGACCTCGAGTCGAACGTCGCTCGGCAACTGCTTGATCGTCTGGAGTTTCTCTACGATGTCGGGCCTGCCGGTCAGGGATATTGTGCGCCCATCGGGCATTACGAGGGCGGGGCCATCCGGGGTCCCCGCAACCCTCGGGCCTGAATCGTCAATCCGAGAGCCTTTGACATCGGATGCGAAGCCCTTCTTCTGGACGATGTGCATGAAGACGTATGTTCCAATCTATACGACCTGGATGTTGGTTTAGACCGTCCATCGTGGGGTCCGCTTAGCCTGTGTCTTTTTGCTTAATTTAAGCGTCAGTATATACCAGGTTTCACAACTTTGCGTTTTTTTTCTGAAGAA
>Ga0315288_10011133_pt1 | contig 11329 bp, 11 predicted proteins | sample YL17G11_20_MG_FD_203454 | JGI IMG/M metagenome (GOLD analysis project Ga0315288, IMG submission 203454) | Sediment microbial communities from Yellowstone Lake, YNP, Wyoming, USA - YL17G11_20 | ecosystem: Environmental > Aquatic > Freshwater > Lake > Sediment | place: USA: Wyoming | collected... | reverse complement strand
CGCCGCCATACGTAGTGCGCTGGCTCGCCACCGACCACGAGGCGACGGTGTACCCCGGCTCGGATGCCATCGTCGTGACTGCAGAAGAACAAGCGGAAGCCGACGAACGGGCACGCGCCCGCCCCGCGGCCGTACAAAGCACGATCACACCCCCGACGAGTAAATGAGTTGATCGCAGCGATGCTGAAAGTGATAGCGCTGCAACGAAATAGCTGCACCATCGATTCCCTCTAGTCGGCATGATTGCAGGGTTATCCGAGGCATTGACCGCTTCCGAACTGCCGGTTGGAAGGAGCACGTATGACCACCCCTGCAACGCATCGTAGAATCCTCGTCGGTGTCGACGGCTCGCCGTCCTCGAAGGTCGCCGTTGACTGGGCCGCGCGCGACGCGGCCATGCGCAACGTCCCCCTCACCGTGGTCAACGTGCTCCACCCGCCGGTCGTGCACACGTTCCCCAAGACCCCGATACCACTCGAGTACATGCAGTGGCAGGAGGACGAGGGACGCAAGGTCCTCACCGACGCGCTCAAGACCGCCGGGGAAAGCACGAAACAACTCGGTCCACTCGACGTCAGCAGCGAGATGTTGACCGGACCGGAGGTGCCAACCCTGGTCGACCTGTCCAAGGACGCCGCGATGGTGGTCGTCGGTAGCCACGGCCGCGGCGCGGTGGCCCGGCGCCTGCTCGGGTCGGTCAGCACCGGACTGGTCCAGCATGCGCACTGCCCGGTTGCGGTCATCCATGACGAAAACCCACTGATACCCCACCCGTCGCAGGCGCCGGTGCTGGTTGGTATCGACGGCTCCCCTGCATCGGAGTCGGCCACTGCGATCGCCTTCGACGAAGCGTCGTGGCGCGGGGTGGAACTCATCGCCCTCCATGCCTGGAGTGACACCGCGATGTTCGAGTTCCTTCCCGACTGGTCGACAGTGCATTCGGAGGCCGAGGAACTGCTGGCGGAGCGGTTGGCCGGGTGGCAGGAACGCTATCCCGACGTCAATGTGTGCCGCGTCGTCGTGGGCGATCGGCCTGCTTCTCGGCTGGTCGAGCAGTCCGAGTCCGCGCAGCTGGTCGTCGTCGGCAGCCACGGCCGCGGCGGGTTCAAAGGGATGCTGCTGGGTTCGGTCAGCACCGCGGTGGTCCACGCGGCCCGCACTCCGGTGATCGTCGCCCGGCAGCGTTGATGTCCTGCTCGTCTTGTGCGCTTATTCGGCAGTGCAATCCGACCTCTCGGGGTCAGCGAATGCACCGACCGGCGGAGGTCGAGCAGATTACACATAAAACACCTACTCCGAGGACTATCGAGAAGCGGTATGCCCGCTGCTACTTCGACCAAGGCCGTGTGCCGAATCGAGTTGAGGATGGAAGGGAACCCCAACATCGTCGTCGTGGCTCAACCTTGCCGAACGCTGGTTTCGCGAACTGACCGACAAAACGTTGCGGCGCGGTGTCTTTCACTCCGTGCCCGACCTCGTCGCCTCAATCCAGGAATATATCGACGCCCACAACGACGACCCCAGACCCTACGTGTGGACCGCCACCGCCGAATCCATCCTCGCCACGGTCGCACGCGGTCGGATAGCCCTCGAAAAAGTCAGCTAAATACAGGGCATACCACTAACTAAATACAGGGCATACCACTAGATGACTTCCTCGAGCACGGCGATGAGCAGGTCGTCGTTGTCACCGGTCAGCCGCCGCCGGCATGTCCGCTGCGGATGAGCCGGCGAGATATCCAGAAAGCTCTCGACGGTGCCGAGCATCGCTTGCCTGATGCAGCCGTCGCGGGTGGGTGCCCACGCCTCCATCCGCAGATCCGCCGTATGCGGCACAGTCGAATAACCTGATCTGTTGTGCACCATGGCTTTGCCGCGGACTACCGTCCCCGGGCAGGGCTCAAGTGGTCGATGAACCAGTCGCGGGCCAGCACAGCGACTTTCTCGAGCGTGCCGGGTTCTTCGAATAGATGGGTGGCGCCGGGAACCACCACGAGCTCGCATTCGCCGGGAATCGCGGCCCGTGCTCGTCGATTCAGTTCCAGCACCACGTCGTCGCGTCCGCCCACGATCAGCAGCGTCGGCGCGTGGACTTTGGTCAGGGATTCACCGGCGAGATCGGGCCGGCCCCCGCGGGAGACCACCGCGCTAATGTTCACTGTGGTATTGGTGGCCGCGACGAGGGCCGCGCCTGCTCCCGTGCTGGCGCCGAAGTAGCCGACCGGCAGGGATGCGGTGTCGGGTTGGCCGGCCAGCCAGCCGGTGACGTCGACCAGGCGGCGTGCCAGCAGCTCGATGTCAAAGACGTTGGCGCGGTTGCGTTCTTCGTCCGGGGTGAGTAGGTCAAACAGCAACGTGGCGATTCCGGAACCATTCAGCACGTCGGCGACGTATATGTTGCGCGCGCTGAACCTGCTGCTGCCACTGCCGTGAGCGAAGACGACGACGCCGCTCGGGTGCTCCGGGATCGTCAGGTGCCCGGCCACCATCACCGGTCCGGCCGCCACTTTGACCTCCTCATCGCGCAGCGGCGGGTCGGCGGCGCTCGTGCTGGCGGTGATACCCCGAAAACCGTCGCGGGCCCGAGCCAGCAGCGCGACAACCTCGTCGTCGGAGGTCTGGGTGAACACGCGATAACCCTGCCCCACCGCGAAGAAGAACGCGGGCGTTTCCAAACACACCACGTCGTCGGCGTATCCGGCAAACGTCTCGGCGATGTCGTCCGGGCCGATCGGAACCGCCAATACGACCTTGCTCGCGCCCTGAGCGCGGGCGACCTGACACGCCGCGTTAGCGGTCGCTCCGGTCGCGATGCCGTCGTCGACGAGTACGGCGACTCGCCCCGCCAGCGAGATCGGGTCACCCCCGCTGCGGAAGCGTTCCGACCGGCGTTGCAGCTCAACCCGCTGCTCGCCTTCGACCGCGTCCATGTCATCTTTGCTGAGGTCCGCCGCACGTACGACGGAGTCATTGATCACCTGCACGCCGCCCTCACCGATGGCGCCGAAAGCCAGCTCGGGCTGGAACGGCACGCCGAGCTTGCGGACCACCAAGACGTCGAGGGGGGCGCGCAACGCCTTGGCGACCTCGAACGCCACCGGCACCCCACCCCGTGGCAGGCCAAGCACAACGATGTCCTGTCCGCGCAAGAAATCTAAACGGCGAGCCAAGTGGCGTCCGGCGTCAACACGATCCTCGAACGGCTTCATCCCCCGAGTGTGTCTCGCGCGATGGCGCGCCGATAAGAGAATTAGGTCCTTCATCCGGCGGACGCGGTTGCCACGTGCCCGGTGCAGAGGTCGCCGCGAAGCACTGGACGCGGCGCGCGGCGAGGTCGCCAAGGGCACATACGTGCATCGGTCAAAAATCACACTTGCCGAAGCGTGCGCTGACTGGCTTGCTGCTAAACACGGCCTGAAACCCTCGACGCTGCATGAACATCGAGTGAACCTGGCGGCGGCGCTGGAAGTCACGGGCTAGGTCGCCGAACGCTGCCAATACCCGACCACCTGGCGGCGACCTTGCGGGCCGCTCGGGCGATGCAGGCTGCCGATCGGCTGGCGCTCGGCGAAGCCTACGAGGCGAGCGGCTACGTAGTGGTTGACGAGGCGGGGGTGCCCTTGAGTCCGCATGCGTTGACGTCGCGGTGGGCTCGGATGCTCAAGGCAGCCGGTGTCCGGCAGCATCCGTTTACACGACGCACGGCGCACGTGCGGGACGCTGATGCAAGTGCCGGGGGTTCTCTGTGGAGCTAAGGGGAATCGAACCCCTGACCTACTCGATGCGAACGAGTCGCGCTACCAACTGCGCCATAGCCCCGCGGTGGCTAGGAGGTTACCAGCCCGGTCGGGTGAGGGTTCCTACTGACCCGCCGCCCGGGGCAGCTCCCCGGAGAGTCTGTAGTCCCGGCTGTACGGCCTCTCGTCGAGGTGTTCGAACACCGGATCCTCGTCGTCGATCTCCAGCACCACCGCTCCCGGGCGCTGGAGCCGGGTAGGGAACTCGGTGAAGTCCACCCCCGGTCTCCACTGCCGCTCGGCGTCTTCGGCAAAGGGACGCGACCGCGCCGCCCGCTGTTGCCGTCGGCGTCGCACCTGTGCCTCGATGCGGGTCTGCCGGCGCAGGTAGGCCAGGTAGAGCACCATTACGCCGGCGGCAGCGCCGCACGACCACCACAGCGCCGGGTTCACGGTGAACGACAGCACCGCGGTCACCACCATGATCGCCGCCATGGCGATCAACACCCTCTTGCGGAACCGGTACTTGCGCGCGCTCACCACGGCTGCGGACGTGGACTCCAGACGCCTCTGACGGCTGGAGCCACGGGGGGCCAGCGGGGTCTGCGGCTCGTCCTCCACCTCCAAACCTGAAGTGTCGTCGACGTATTCGTACTCGTCGGCAGTGCCGTCCCGCAGGCGGTCGGTTCCGATCGGCTCCGCCACCGGTTGTTGCGGCTCTTCCACCGGTTCCTGCTCGGCCACATGCTCCGGTTCCACAGCGGACGGAATCTCCTCGTCGATCGGCTCTTCAAGCTGGGTTGCCGCGTCGAACAGACTGGCCTGTACCCCGCCGCCGACCGGCAACGCACCGGAATTCTCATCGACCACCTCGACGTCGAGGTAGTCCCGCTCAACGAAGGTCTGCTCGGTGACAGCCGCGACCACGACCATCTGGCGGGTGCGGGCGCCCATCCTCGCCTCGCGCACCGCATCGTCGTACTCCATGATCGCCTCGCGCTGATCGGAGTAGTCCTCGGCCTCGTCCAGCAGGTCCGGGTAGTCCTCGGTGAATTGGCCGTCACCCTGCCAATCGGGATCGTGCCGATGGCCGGCTGACGGACCGCTGCGCTTGAATAACCGTGACTTCGCTCCGCCGTTGAGGACGCGGGTCGCCAGCGCGACGTCGCTCGTCCGCCGGACGGTGTCGCGCTTGTTGATGAGCATCGGCACCAGAACGAAGAGCCACAGCACCACAAGAGAAATCCAGAGCAATGACTGGGGGATGCTTGGCATGAGGCCTGCTCCTTTCCCGACCAGGCTAGGTCCGTGGCGACCGCTTTCGATGGCGGCGCGCCGGGCCAATTACACACGTGTAATTCTTGGAAAACAAGCACCAACAGCCTCAAGTGTCACATTCGCAACAAGCGTGTCATTCTCAGCGCCAGCGCGCGAGTCCCCGTCGCACCAGTCCGGCCGCCACCGACCCGTCGATCTCCTCGACGGTCAGTGCCACCAGGAGGTGGTCGCGCCACCCGCCGTCGACGTTGAGGTAGCGCCTCAGCAGGCCCTCCTCCCGGAAGCCCACTTTGGCCAGCACCCGGCGACTGGCGACGTTCTCCGGGCGCACCGTGGCCTCCACCCGGTGCAGGCCCACCGGGCCGAAGCAGTGATCCAGAGCTAACGCCAGCGCTCCGGTGGCAACGCCACCGCCAGTGACCTCGGCGGACACCCAGTAGCCGATCCACGCCGATCTCAGCGCCCCGTGCGTGACATTGCCGATCGTCAACTGACCACAGAAGCGGCCATCGAGATCAATCACATACGGCAGCATGCGACCCCGGCGGGCCTCCGCGCGAAGCCCTGAGAACATCGGCGGCCACGCCGAAAAATTATGGCGCTCAGACCAATTCAGTTCCGCAGTGGGCTCCCACGGCTCCAGATTGTCCCGCTCGGCCAGCCGGATCCGGCTCCAGTGCGCGCCGTCCCGCATGCGCGCGGGCCGCACCCGGATCGCGCCCCCCCGCACAATGAGCGGGCCCAACGAAGTCGGCCACCCCGGGTGTGCCGAACCACGGCCCCACAGGTTCACTGCAGCGTCACCCGAGCCGTCAGCCCCGCTGGGCCAGGAAGGCCACGTCGACCAACTCGCCGGCCGGGACCCCGGCGATCTCGCTGGGCACCACCACCAGACAATTCGCCTCGGCCAGCGACGCCAGCAGATGCGAGGATCCGCCCGCCGCGTCGCCGATGGCCTCCACCAGGTAGTCGCCGGTCCCCTCGTCGCGCAGCAACTGCCCGCGCAGAAAGCCGGTGCGCCCGGCCACCGAGGTGATCGGCTTGACCGTCCGGGCCCTGATCATCCGCCGCATGGGCTTGCGCTTCCCCAGCGAAAGCCGGATCAGCGGACGCACCATCACTTCGAACACGACCAGCGCGCTGACCGGGTTTGCCGGTAGCAGGAATGTCGGAACCCCTTCCGGCCCAAGCTGTCCGAAGCCCTGGACCGAACCGGGGTGCATGGCGATCCTGGTGACCTCCATGCTGCCCAGCTGAGACAGCACGGCACGCAGGTTCTCGGCCGCCGCGCCGCCGACCGCGCCGGCGATCACCACCACCTCGCTGCGGTTGAGCTGGCTTTCGACGACCTCACGCAGTTCTTTGGCATCGGTGCTGACGATGCCGACGCGAGTCGCGTCAGCGCCGGCGTCGCGGGCCGCGGCCGCCAGCGCATAGGAGTTGACGTCGAAGACCTGCCCGTTGCCCGGTGTGCGGGAGATGTCGACCAGTTCGCCGCCCACGCTGATCACGGCCACCCGCGGCCGCGGGTGCACCAGGACCCGCTCACAACCGACGGCGGCCAGCAGACCCACCTGTGCCGGTCCGATGATCGCCCCCGCGCGGACCGCCACGTCGCCGGGTTGCACGTCGTCGCCGGCCCGGCGCACATAGGCCCCTGAGCGCACCCCGCGCAGCGCCCGGACACGGACCTGTCCCCCGTCGGTCCAGCGCAGCGGCAGAACCGCGTCGGCCAGGGTGGGCATCGGTGCACCGGTCTGAATCCGGGCAGCCTGGTTGGGTTGCAGCCGGCTGGGGGTACGGGCGCCCGCCTCGATGACGCCCATCACCGGCAGCACGACCTCGCCGGCCTCGCCCGCATCGCTGATGTCGACACTGCGAACCGCGTAGCCGTCGATGGCGGCCTGGTCGAATCCGGGCATCGGCTGCTCGGTGACCACCTCTTCGGCACACATGAGCCCCTGGGCCTCCGCGATGGGCACCCGCACGGGTCGTGGCGCCACCGCGGCAGCCGTCACTCTGGCCTGCTGATCCTCAACCGAACGCACAGCGCGCCTTTCTACCTCGAGACCCACACGGGTCGGCGCAGCCCCTATTGGTCGGCCAGGCCCAACCGCGTAACCAACCACCGCCGCAAATCGGGGCCGTAGTCGTCACGTTCCAAGGCAAAGTCAACCGCAGCCTTGAGATACCCGCCGGGATTTCCCAAGTCGTGTCGAGTCCCGCGATGGACGACCACATGCACCGGATGACCCTCGGCGATCAGCAGCGCGATCGCGTCGGTGAGCTGGATCTCGCCGCCTACACCCCGCTCCACCCGTCGCAGTGCGTCGAATACCGCGCGGTCCAGCAGATAACGGCCGGCCGCCGCGTAGCGCGAGGGCGCTTTGTCGACCGGCGGCTTCTCCACCATGCCCTTGACTCTGAGCACATTCGGGTTGGCGGCGTCCGGCACGATTTCGACATCGAACACCCCGTAGGCGCTGACGTCTTCAGGCTCGACCTCGATGGCGCACAACACCGTGCCGCCCCGCTTGGCGCGCACTTTGGCCATGGTCTCCAGCACTCCGACGGGCAGCACGAGGTCATCCGGCAGCAGGACGACGACGGCGTCTTCATCGGGTGAGAGCACCTGTTCCACGCAGCCCACCGCGTGCCCCAGGCCCAGCGGTTCGGCCTGCACCACCGACTCCACCTTGATCAGGGCCGGCGCCCGGCGGACCTTCGCCAGCATCTGCTGCTTGCCGCGGGCCTCCAAAGTGCCCTCGAGCACCAGATCCTCCACGAAGTGAGCGACGACGCCGTCCTTGCCTGCGGAGGTGACGATCACCAGCCGCTCGGCGCCGGCCTCGGCGGCTTCCTCGGCAACCAGTTCGATGCCCGGGGTGTCGACGACGGGCAGCAACTCCTTGGGCACCGTTTTGGTGGCAGGCAGGAACCGGGTGCCCAGGCCCGCGGCCGGCACGATGGCCGTGCGGGGAAAGGGCACCTGCGGGCTGGGCATCCAGTCACCATATCCGGTCGCCTCGGTGGCGCCGCACCCCTGCCGATGACAGGGTGTGGGCGTGGCCCCGCACAGCAAGAGTCGCCTACGCAGCGAACTGTTGGCGGCCCGCCGTGCGGTACCCGACGACCTGCGCCGCGCCGAATGCGAGCAACTCTGCGATCACCTCGCCGAGGTGGTGGGCAACGTCGACGTCGTCGGCGCCTACGTTCCGCTGGGTACCGAACCGGGCTCCCCGGAGATGCTGGACGTGCTGGCGCACCTCTGCGGGACGGTCTTGCTGCCGGTCGCGCGCACCGGACCAGGTGGCGAGCACCTTCCGTTGCGGTGGGGCCGCTACAGTGCCGGGCACCTGGTCGCCGGCCGCTTCGGTCTGCGCGAGCCCGCCGAACCCTGGCTGTCGGCGTCGGCGGTGGCGCAAGCAGCGATCGTGCTGGTTCCCGCGCTGGCAGTGGATCGCCGCGGCGTGCGACTCGGGCGCGGTGGCGGCTTCTACGACCGCTCCCTGCCGCTGTGTGCGCCGGGAACCCGGCTGGTGGCGGTGGTGCGGGACTGCGAGGTCGTCGACGCGCTGCCGGGTGAGCCGCACGACGTTCGAATGACCCATGCGCTCACCCCCGCCCACGGACTGATCCCGCTCGGGGAATGCCCGGCGGCGGATGGCGGTTCTGGCACTTGACGCGGTAGAGTGCTAAAAATCCAGTCCCCCGGAGGTTGATGTGCCGACCTACAGCTACGCGTGCACCGAGTGCGATAACCGGTTCGACGCGGTTCAGGCGTTCACCGACGACGCGCTGACCACCTGCCCGCAGTGCTCCGGTCGGCTTCGCAAGCTGTTCAACTCGGTGGGCGTGGTCTTCAAGGGCAGCGGCTTCTACCGCACCGACAACCGCGAGGCGAGCAAGACCTCGAAGTCCGAGGCGTCGGGCTCGGAGACGTCCGCCGGCCCGGAGAAGTCCGCCGGCTCGGACAAATCCTCCGGCGCAGAAAAGTCCTCCGGCGCAGAGAAATCCTCCGGCGCAGACAAGTCGTCGAGTGCGGGCACGTCGAGTTCCGGCGCATCGACGTCGGGCAGTTCGGCCCCCGCCGCCCTCTCCAGCTAGACGTTATCCACAGCCGTCGTCGACGCGGTCATGTCGCCGGCGGGCGGAACCCTATCGTGACGGCATGGGTGAATCTCTCAATCCCACTCTGCTGAACCGGATTTCGCGCGCCGTCCGGCCGGATTTCGCCCGCACGGTGCTGGCGCGGCGCATCGCAGCGGGGTTTCTGGTGGCGCTGGCCGGGGTCGCGGCGTGGCGACCGGATGCCGACAGTGCGCAACGCGACGTAGTGGTCGCCCTGCGCGACCTCGGGCCCGGTATCCCCCTGACAGCCGACGATGTCGCACTACGGAAACACCCCGCATCCACCCTCCCCGACGGGGCCGCGACCACGCTGGAGGCGGTGGTGGGCGCCACCCTTGCCGGTCCGTCCCGGCGCGGAGAGGTGCTGACCGACGCTCGCGTGCTGGGCTCTCGGCTGGCCGGCCTCAGCGCGGGCCCGGACGCCCGGATCGTTCCCGTGCACTTGGCCGATTCCGCGGTTCTGGACCTGATCCGCGGCGGCGACGTGGTCGATGTGCTGGGGGCACCGTCAGCCGGCAATTCCGCGCAGCCCCGGGTGGTGGCGAGCAACGCCGTGGTGGTGCTGGTATCGCCGGCGCCGAAGTCGGCCGGCGCCGGTAGTGAACGGGTGGTCCTGGTGGCCCTTCCGGCCGCGGCCGCCAACGCACTGGCTGAGGCCACCCTGGTGCAGACCGTCACATTGACGATCCGCTAGACGCCCCACACGAAGGGGTCGGTTCCCGCACCCGCCGTGCGCTACGCTTTCGTCGCTCAGAGGCAAGTTCAACAAAGGAAGGTTCACTGTGTTAAAGGGTTTCAAGGAATTCCTGGCCCGTGGCAACATCGTCGACCTCGCGGTCGCGGTTGTCATCGGCGCCGCGTTCACCGGATTGGTCACCAAGTTCACCGACAGCATCATCCAGCCGCTGATCAACCGGATCGGCGCCGGCAAGGACGCCTCGTACGGGATCCTCAAGATCGCCATCGGCGGAGGGCAGACCATCGACCTGAACGTTCTGGTTACGGCCTTCATCAACTTCGTGTTGGTGGCGGCGGTGGTCTACTTCCTGGTGGTGCTGCCGTACAGCAAGATGCGCTCCACGGGCGAGGACGAGTCGGCCGACGACACCCAGACCCGCCTGCTGACGGAGATCCGGGACGCCGTCGGCGGCAAGGACACCGCACCTGAGTTCGAGCCCGCGATCAACCTCAAGCTGAAGAAGTAATCGCGCCCACGAAGAATGCCCCGGGCTTCCCTTGGCGGGTTCACACGGTCGTCGCAACGCTTCCAATTTGAGAGGTTGCGGCGACCGTGTCGTTTTCGGAGGACTGTGCTCGGTTTGGGGATCAGTTAGCAAAACTGGTTGATGCCGGTGTTGCGGTCAAGGAGGCTGCGGCGGCGTTCGGGATATCGCGGGGTCGGTGTTATGCGATCTTCCGTGCGACGGGCCGCCCGGTAGGCACCTCACGCACGGCGTAGCGAGAGGTCGACTCCGCTGTGGTGGCGGTGTTCGAGGCCACCGGCTCGATCAACCAGGCCGCGAAGGCCAACGGCATTTCCCACGGGCAGGCCCGACGGGTGCTCATCGACAGTGGTCTGGTCGGCAAGAATCCTCAGCCGGCCGGAAAAGCCGAGCCCAAAGCCCGCTTCTTTGAACTGCTCGAACTAGCTGGTCGGCATCGCGGGCCGCCCGCGAGGTCGGGGTCCATGAACGCACGGCTCGGGACTGGCGCGACGGTATCCGCAAGGTCGGCAACACGCGGGTCCGCCCTGATGGCGCGGTCATCCACTACGGCGATCCCGCGCACTACAACCATCAGGTGACGATGACGACCCGGGCCGAACCGCCGGTGATCAGTAGCCGACATTTGTCGTTGGAGGATCGACTCGCCATCGCCGACGAGTGCGCCAATACTTCCCCAAAGGCACCGACCTCAGCGCCTACAGCCCCGAAGACCTCGAACACGTCGCCCAGCAACTCAACGGCCGCCCACGCAAAACGCTCGACTGGGAAACCCCAGCCGAGCGCTTGCGTGATCTACTACAGACTCAATAACCAGCAGCGTTGCAACGACCCCTAAGAAACCGCCCTTTCGCCGGGGGCAATTCTCGTGTGGGTCTGGAATCAGTTCATGTTCCAGGGTTCGCCGTAGGTGGTGACGCTGTCGCCGGCGGCGGAGATCAGCCGGGCGAAGGGGCGCAG
>Ga0315288_10011132_pt1 | contig 11329 bp, 7 predicted proteins | sample YL17G11_20_MG_FD_203454 | JGI IMG/M metagenome (GOLD analysis project Ga0315288, IMG submission 203454) | Sediment microbial communities from Yellowstone Lake, YNP, Wyoming, USA - YL17G11_20 | ecosystem: Environmental > Aquatic > Freshwater > Lake > Sediment | place: USA: Wyoming | collected... | reverse complement strand
CATAGTCGATTTCTACTGTCCGAAAGCAAGGCTTGTGGTTGAAATAGACGGTGGCCAGCATTATACTCGGAGTGGAATCAGTCGAGATAAGATTCGAGATGCTTTTTTGATTGAGCAAAAACTAAAAATATTACGTTTCTCAGATAGAGAGGTTTTAAAGAACCCAGATGGAGTTGTTCAAAGAATATTTGAGAGTTTGTAATCCCCCTGTATCCCCCTTTCCCAAAGGGGGATTGTCCCATCAAAAATAGTGCTCAAGAAAAATACAAAGATGGAGTGTTAATATGGACTGCATCTTCTGCAAAATCGCCAGGGGCGAGATTAAGAGCAACCTCATATATCAGGATGAAACGGCGGTGGCCTTCCCCGATATCAACCCCAAAGCCCCGGTGCATCTTCTCATCATACCCAGAAAACACATCGAATCTGTTGCCGACCTCGCCGGGGACGAAGAGAAGCTCATGGGCCACCTGGTAGCCATAGCCAACAAACTGGCTCAGGACCAGGGCATCTCGGAGTCAGGATACCGCCTGGTGATTAACTGCGGCCCTCACGGAGGACAGATGGTAGCCCACCTCCACATCCACCTCCTCGGAGGTCGTCAGATGGGTAAATTAGGGTAGCCCCTAGATTCCCGCCTACGCGGGAATCGTTCATCCTTCACTGGAAGGACCACGAAGCATGAAAATATTATCTCGATAACGAAAGACGATCCCGTTCGTGGTGAGCCCTTCGGCTTCGCTCAGGACAGGCTTGTCGAACCATCCGCCTGAGGCGGACCCTTCGACAGGCTCAGGGCGAACGGCAAAGAGGCTATTTTCAAAGCAATGACATCTGTAGCGTCGTCCTTCTCCCTTTCGTTCCATGTCATTGCGAGTAAAGCGAAGCAATCTCACCGCACCCCTTCGTACCAATGAGTACGCGGAGATTGCCACGTCGTCCTCTTCTGTATTTTTAAAGGAAGGACTCCTCGCAAAGACACGCGCCAGGCAAGAGGCCTTAAGCCCCTTGTCCCCTAAAAACAGCCACAAATAAACAGCGGGTTTCGTCCTTCCGCAGAAGGACTGAAACCCGCTGTAACCTATCTTCAGACTTTATCTCAGGTCTTTTTTGGTCCTGGCGTTGGGCCTGTTGAGCCACTCGTCGGCGTACTTGGCGCCGGTGGTTTCCTTCTCTTCTTAAGGAACCAGTACCCCGCAAGCCCTATCACAATGACCACGAGAATCACAATGAGAGCGATCACACCTCCGCTCAGCCCTCCCTTCTCCTCTGTCGGAATCGGAGTCGGCGTCGGTGTTGGGGCTACAGTCGGCTTCGGGGTTACGACCGGGGTCGGTGTCACTGCCGGAGCCGCAGCATACGCAGCAAACAGTGTGAAGTGGCTTATCTGCGCAGTAATGGTGTTCTTCACCGTGTCTACCGCAGAACCCGAAACCACCTCCCACTTGCTCGTTGCGGTATTGTAGAAGGCTATGACGAGCTTGCTCTCATCAAACCCCGCCGGAAGCAGACCCGGGTCGTACTTGATGGTCATGGTAATCGGCGGATTGAAGGTCGCGCCATCTGGCTTGTAGTCATAAACACAGCCAATTATTTTAGCCCCCGCTGGTGCCGGAGGATAGCCGAAGCATACTTCCGTCACACTTATCGACTGCAGCGGCCCGCCTGTGGCTGTCAGCGCTATAGTACCCTGCGCAATATTCAGCACAGCCTGCCCGCCCAGCACACTATATACAATGGGCTGCGTTACCGTACCGTTCCCCGTGACGTTGCCCGAGACGTTGATCGGGGTCGGCACCGGGATAGGCGGCACTGTAGGCACAGCCGTTGGCGTCGGCGTACGTGTTGGTGTTGGGGTAGGTGTTGCGGCTCCACCACCACCACCACCACCTCCACCACCACCCTGCGTTGGTGTCGGTGTAGGTGTCGGTGTTCGCGTTGGCGTCGGTGTTGGCGTAGGTGTCGGTGTTGGCGTAGGTGTCGGCGTTGGCGTAGGTGTCGGCGTTGGCGTAGGTGTCGGGGTTGGTGTAACCGTAGGCGTAGGCGTCGGTGTAGCCGGAAGCTGTACGTTCACCGTCTGATCGCCCGCGATTGTTTCAAAAACAGTGCTGTTACCACCTATCTTGTAGCCAAGCTGTCCGCTGAATGTGTAGCTGGGCAAACTGGCACCGAGCGGTACGGTGACTTTGTACAGTGCGGTGAACGTATCGTCCTCGTTGTAGGGCCCGTACCAGACGTACGAAACATTGCCACCGCTTACGCTCCCGAGAGAATCCGCAGGCGGTGCGCACCAAGTTTTGTTGCCTTGTATCGCCCAGCCTGTTGGGACGATGTCAACCAAGCCAATCGCATTGAAGTCATCGTCAGGTGCCGTGAATGTCACCGTGACATCAAAGGTCGTGCCGGGCGGTTGTGCAGTGGCAGGTAAATCCCTGCTCGATTGCGCCGGTCCCGGTGGTATAGGTGTTGGCGTCGGCGTCGGCGTCGGCGTCGGCGTCGGTGACACCGTTGGTGTCGGTGTCGGCGTTGGTGTCGGCGCAGGACCTGCCGCGAAGTTGGCGGTGATGGCGTAGTTGCCGTTCATGATAACGTATGTCGCGTTAGCGTACCGATTGCCCACCGTGTCAACGTTGCCGGTCCAGTTGCCGAAGCTGTAGCCCGGATTAGCCGTCGCTACCAGCGTCACATTGCCGCCTGCAGCACAGGGGAAGCTACCCTGTCCTGGAGTAGTCACATTCCCGTTGCCGCTGCTATTCAGGGTTAGAACGTACGCTAATGTTCCCGTTGCTAACAGGTTCACTTGTATAGGAGACCCAACCTGGAAGGTTGCATTGCCTCCTAGCAGGGCGCCCCCGATATAGAACTGCACAGTATCAACCCCGCTTACACCCCCTTCCTTCTGCTGAAGCGTATTGGGGTCATCGGCGCTTACATAGAAGCAGCCGGTCGTGCTGCAGTTGCCGTAAACGCCCTGGCTGTCCACCGTGCCAGTCCCGAATTCTACTCCGTTGATGCGTGCGGAGATTACAGTCCCCGCCGGAGCCGGGCTTCCGTTTAAGGTAACCGTGCCCCAGTACCACGCAGGAATCTGGGGCACAGGTGGTAGAGCCAGAGCGGGCATCGCTATGCACAGGATTAAAACCAGGGCTAGCAGGAGCCCTGAAGCTCCTGCTAGCACCTTTACATTACTCACAATTCTCATAATCCACCTTCCTCCATTGCAGGGACACCGTAGTTTACGGGAATATCGTCCCTATGCTGGTTGCGGCAATCCAGTAGCCTAAGCCTGGCTGCATCTTATCGCTACTATTAACAGCGCTCCATGCACCGTTAGTAAAGCTCCAGATTCGGACCCAGGGTACGCCGCTCAGGTAAGACCCTGCCGTCCTGGCACAGGTGGACTTGAAGCCTATCATGTTCCAGCCCGCAGCCACATCGATCGTTGTTGGCAATCCTGGAGGTGGTAAACCTACCGAACCATTCTCCGTGAGCGTATATTGGGCTGAGTCGGTCTTCATGTTGATCCAGTAGGCCTTCTTTTGATCCATCGTACTGAGGCTGCCACTAACGCCCGGGCTCCACGATAGCCAGTTCGCACCATCGTAGTAATACACCGAGTTCACATGGCTCGAGATGCCGCTGAGCACAGTGCCAATAGCGCCATTGTTCGGTATCAACGGCAGCGACATCAGGTTCCAACCTGACTTCAGGGTGATGTTCACGCTGGTCACGTCCGGGCATGCGCCGGTCGCGCTTAGCGCCACTGTCTCGCTGTCCAAAATCAGGAACCGGCTCTGTATTGGCAAGAGCCCGAACTGCACCCAGTTGTATTGCGGCTCGCATTCCCAATAATCTGAGCCATCGTCATTGTCTTCCCAGCATTCCTCGCCCACAAGCGCGTGCCAGCCGCACTCATCCTCGCCCGTCGGGGTTATGGTCAGTGTGCTCAGGCCCTGCGCCGTGCCTACTAGAGTGAAGCTGCCCGATACCGAGTTGTATGGCTCACCAAAACTCCAGCCGGCTATCGTGCTCTTGGCCTGAGACCAACCTCCCGTACCTGCGGCTAAATGCACATTGCTATTATCCGCTGCCAGTGTAGCAACCACCGTCGTGGCATCAGCTACGCCGTAGTTCGTAATCGTGTAGTCAACCGTGAACGCGTCGCCCAGAACAGCCGTTGTGGACGGGCTTATATCCATCGTTGCCACCAGGAACGCTGCAGGGTATACCGAGACGTCCACGCTATCTGTGGCGTTCACGCGGGGGTTATTAGGATCAGAATCACAGAACCAATCTGTATCCATCGTGGCGTTGACGCAGATGGTATCATTAACTGCGCTGCAGCCCCTCATCCAGAAGTCATGGTCGCTCCCGCCATACAGCGTCCAGGTCACTATCTGCGAACTATTGCCAGGAATCGTGTAGGGGCCCTGCACCTCTGTCTCCGGATCGACCAGGGTTACATAGTGCAGAGAGTCGCAGCCTACAGGATTTATATCCACCATAACGCCCTCGGCAGTACTCGAGTACTCGCCGTTGGAGATCTTGGCGGTCACCGCGAACTGCTGGCCGGTAGCAATCATGGCATGCTTGCGGCCAACGTCCCAGTCCTGACCAACCTGGTGCTCGTCAGGAGACAGTATGAACACATTAAGGCACGCCGTGGGTATCGGAATCTGGTGCACCACCACTGTTGTAGGCGTGATAGCCGTGAGCTTCGGGTTGGGCAGCGTCGCGGATACATTGATGTACACATCGCCGGCACCCGTGCACTTCACCATCCAGGTTGCCTCATAGGACCTGCCCGCACTGATGTTGCCCACAAGCTTATTCCCATGTAAAACACCATATCCGTCCGTCCACTTTTGCTGCGGGTCCAACAGGGTAGCATTACCACGAGCACTCATGGTAGCATTACCACTAATATTAATTGTGGCAATCACCCCATCGATTTCCACAGTGCCGCCGTTGGTTATCAGTGCCTTCACCGGGAACGTCTCGCCCTGGTTGTAGCTCTGGCAGCTAATGGGGTTCTCCATCACAACTGTGAACGGAATCTGGTACAGGATCTCAGGGCAATTCGGGACAACGATGTTAGCCTGAGGCACCCACGTGCCTGAGTTCTCATCATAACCGCGAACTCCCTTCGCAACTGTCAAAGGTTTACCATCCTTGTCAGTCTGCTGACTGGCCCAACTCTGGCCTTTAGCGGTGGGTATGGTGACATCCACCTCACCCTGGCCGTTGCACTTCAGCAGCAGGATTATCTTCTTGGCGTTAGGCCCGCAATCGTCGGTCCCATAGATAGTGCCCAGATGAGCCGTGAATATCGGGCTGCCCGGGGTGTGATCCATGCTCACTACGTCGCCGGAATGGCCCTGGTACGTGAAGGAGCCAGTGGGCGCGCCGGTAAGGGTGAAGTATACCTGCACGTCCTCGGCATCAGCCTCGCCGGTATTGACTACCGGGATTACCACATGGAAGTACGTGCCCGGTACTACAGCACCTTGATTGGTCATTACTCCGGTCACCGGGTCTTGCACGAAGAAGAGTACGGAGCTGGTCAGGTGAGCCTTCCAGTCCTGGTCCACACACAAAGGCTCGCTCGTATCAGTGTAATTGCCACTCGCCTGCTTCACGCTTATTGTGGAATTGAAAACGACGCGGGTGTCTGCTTGCTCGCACTGGAACACCCACAATACGTCAAGGGCGCAGCAGGGGCAGACCACAGGCGCTGATTCCGTATACGGGATTCGCTCGCAATAATGCCCGCTCGTGTTGTTGCCTCCCGCAAAGCCGGGCAGAAGCTCCCATGGTCCCGCTATTCCGCTCTCAACACGTCTATAGTACGCGGGGCCGACAAGCTTCGCAGAGGCAGGCGCAGCCCAGTCTATGCAGGCTGTGATGTTACCGTCGCTCAGGTCCCAAAAAAGATCAGGCAGGTAGTTAGAGTACCTGAAGGCTACGCCAAATGTCTGGCACTGATTTACATCCCCGGGATTTACGGGCGCCGTAATCGGCCAGTCCGGCCCGCCCCCATCTAAAACGACCGGAGCGATGCTGGCTATTATGTCTTTCTGTTTTATTGTCACAGGGTCATTAGTCCCTGCGTGGACTGTAGCCACCCCGTTTGCCGAGGCAGAGGCCGTGATGGTGCCTGTGCCATTCCCGATGCATGTGAAGTTGCCAAAAGTCCATGACTGCGAGCCGTGACCAGCCAGGCTACCAAAGTCATGACTTGTGAATTCCGGTAGCTGCACCCAACCACTGGCAGGGGCGCACTCTACATACACACTGACGTTGTTTAACGCATTGTTGCCTGTGTTGGTGACTTTGGCCGTTACCGTGAATCGGTTCTGATTGCATCCCGTCGGTATATTGATGGGAAGGAGGTTATAATTACAGTCACGCTGTGGCTTTGGGTCGGTGATTTCTATCGCAAGCCCTCCCGGCGTGGTCTGGTACACCGTCCAGGTGTTGTCACCGTAGGTTATGTCGTCAAGTGAACCGCTGATAGCTACTGGACATGTCGCGACGCCTGTTGCGTTCACTTTGATATTAACGATTCCAGTTCCGACATCATCACAGTGCAGCATCCAGCCCACAGACGCGGTTTCCCCTGGAGCCAGAGTGCCGTTAGTGCCCACAATCCAGCTCGGGGGGTCTAAAACGGTGGCTTGGCCAGATATGTTTATCCAGGCATACAAGTCGGTTATGGGAAGCGGGCAAGTGCAGTTATTGGTTAACTCTGCCTTGATGCCGAAAGTGGTGCAGGGACTCACGGTGTTCGACAGCGAGCTGTGGTAAACAACCGGGTTACCCTGGCCATCGAGCTTCTGCCCCACCACGTCCCCCATTCCCGGCGCTTCCACGATCTCGATATCCAGGCATTCTGGCACGTCAGTCGTCCCCTGGGTGACATAGGCGCAACCAGCCGCCGCCCCGTCACGCACATCACACTGGGAAGCCGACGTAGCGGTCACCGTTATCTTGTTCGAGCCATTCGCTGAGTTGCAGGTAACCAGCCACCAGAAGTCGGCTATGGCATTCGCCCCTGCGGGTGACGACCCGGTGAGGTTGCCTGCCCAGGTCTTGGTGTAGTTGCCCTCACCAGTGGCAAGTATAATGCCACTATCTGGCCAAGAGATGACGGCAGTGATAGGACCCAAGGCGGTGGCATTGCCGTCGTTGGTCACCACTGCGTTCACATAGAAAGATTCGCCCGGAGTGAAACTATCATGAGAGCTAAAGGCGCCGCTCTCATTCTTTACATAGGTGTTCACCGCTACAGTAAGATGGCAACCCTGGTACTCGTGCCATAGGTTGCACTCTTCTTCTTGTGCGGCCACAGGAGTTGCTAATACTGCGCATAATGCAATGACCATCGACAAAACTACTAACAGATTTAGCACTTTGGATGGCCACTTACTGATTCCTTTATTCATAATCTTATCTCTCCTTTACCGTTGGTATTTCCGCATCCGGAAAACCCTACTTAGACTGCTCTCCAAGATCGGCTCCCTTTCACATGCGCACCTCCTTAAAACGTGAGAATTTTTTTATATAGCCTCAAGCCTGCCCCAGGCTGGCAGTCAAAAGTCTTGCCGCAGTATAAACAGTAATGCATCCTTTGTCAATAGTATGCAAATGCCCCCGGACCTCCGTCAGGAAGCACCGCAAATCACTTATTCCCCTGGTTTGTCTATGTATCCTATTCTTTGCCTGTTCTTGGAGCACAAAGCAAGTTGCCTAATTCTATACACGTTTCAACCCTCTTGTCAAGGGTTTTCTTAAAGTATCTTGACAAAAGTACCACAAACCTATCAGGTCTGAGTACGACCCCGAGACCCCGGATGTTTTCCTCAACCCCCCCCCGAACTTACTACCTCGAAGGGGGTAACTTCTGCGCACACTCGGGCTACCCCACCCCATCATCATGTCATTGCGAGTCCTTCCTGCTGAAGGACGTGGCAATCTCACCGCACCCCTTCGTGCCAACGAGTACGCGGAGATTGCGGAGCCTGCTCCGAGCGCAAGAGAGGAGTCGTCCTTCCTAAAGGTCCTTCCTTAAAGAAGGACTCGCAATGACACGACGGATAATGGTGTCCTTCCAGGGGCAAGGCATGCGCCCCCACCCTCCCCAAAGCGAGAGCCCATTCCCGCTTGCGCGGGAATCCAGCCCCCCCTTTTCTAAACTTGTCCCCGACTCGTTCAGGGAGGGGGCAATGGGGATTACGTAGCCCCTTCTGCCTGCCCCATCTTCAATTGTTAATTTGCACGGACTAACGGACTGCCATCTTGAATCAGATTACATACTCCGTAAGTCCATTTTCGCTTTAATTGTTAACGGACTGTAAAACTTTTACCACTTTTTTCGAGGCTTGTCAAGCCCCTTTACAGGGTAATTTTGGGGCAACTTTCCCGATATGTCATTCTGAGTCCCTCTTACGCGGGAATCTGCCATCCTTCCCTGGAAGGACCACGAAGCATGAAAATATTATCTCGCATAACGCCGTATATAATCCCGTCCATGGTTCGACAAGCTCACCACGAACGGGCCGTTCACCCTTCGACAGGCCTGTCCTGAGCTTGCCGAAGGGCTCAGGGCGAACGGTTGAAAGGCTATTTTCAACGCAATAACATATATAGGGTAGCCACTCCCGTGGCAACTAATCACCCATCGTGGTCCTTCACCTTGGGAAGGATCGCGACGCTACAAATAAACTCATGCCCGTCATCTCTAAGACGCATTCAGGGGCAAAAAAGTTCCGTCAAAAAATCGGTACGGGCACGGCATGCCGTGCCCTTGGGGTAGGTCGGAGTCCTTCGTTGGGAAGTAGGGGCGAAGTGCCTTCGCCCTCCCCCCAATCTCACCGCATCCCTTCGTGCCAACGAGTACGAGGAGATTGCGGAGCCTGCTCCGAGCGCAAGAGAGGAGTCATCCTTCCTTAAAGAAGGACTCGCAATGACACGACGGATAATGGTGTCCTTCCAGGGGGATTAATCCCAATTCTCTCTCCCCTGGAGTATCACCAAAATGTAGGGGCGCATTGCATGCGCCCTCGTCCCCATCCTCCCCAAAGCGAGAGGCCATTCCCGCGCAAGCGGGAATCCAGAATCCCCCCTTTTCCCATGTCATTGCCAGCCCGCCCTCATTTACCCATGTCATTGCGAGGCCCTCCGAAGGAAGGCCGCGGCAATCTCACCGCACCCCTTCGTGCCAACGAGTACCCGGAGATTGCGGAGCCTGCTCCGAGCGCAAGAGAGGAGTCATCCTTCCTTAAAGATCCTTCCTTAAAGAAGGACTCGCAATGACATTTAGGGTAGGGGCTGGAATCCACTCGCGTCGCAGGGCAATGGACGAACTGGGCATGGAAGACCCTGATGCCGAGTTCGGGCGCTGGCTGGAGGAGGAAGAGAAGATACCTCTCGCCAAAAGAGAGACACCTATAGATAACGGACAAGGGGCTTAAGCCCCTTGTCCGTCCAAAACCAGTCCGTTATTTATTTGAACTCAGGCGCGTTTTCTATAAACGTCTTCACCTCGTTAACCATTGCCCGGTAGCTGGAACGGCTAAGCAGCGAATACAACACGCCGACAAAGAGGAATGTCATAAGTGCTGAAGGTATGAAATCCACAAAGGTAAAGCTGGTCTTGTCCTTCTCTTGCTTCAATTTGACCGCCACCGCTATCAGGCTGCTCTTCTTGACCACGAAGTCCCTTACGCTGCCGGGACGGTTCCACTTATAGACCACGTACTTGCCAGAAAATCCCTTCTTGAATATCTCCATCGCCTTTTCCGCAGTTAAGTCCGGATGCTGCTTTACATGAACTACTGCCATGGTAGCCCTCCTTTCACGAGATAGAGCTCACTTGTTTCGCCTAACCGTCCTCAGTGCCCCTACGCACTGCGCTCAGCCTGTCTATTTAAACTGAGGTGCATTCTCAATAAACGTCTTCACCTCATTCATCACCGCCTGATACTTGGGGCGCATGAGTAGCGAATACCAAATTCCGGCAAAAAGAAGCGCCATCAACGCCGAAGGGACCATGCTGGTGTAGATGAAGGTGGTCTTGTCTTTCTCCTGCTTCAATTTAACGCTGAGCCCTATCATACTGCTCTTTTTAATAGTGAAATCCCTCAGCGCAGACTGGGCCATGTAGACCTCGTACTTGCCCGCGAAGCCCTTCTTGAATATCTCCATCGCCTTTTCCGCAGTCACCTCTGGATGGTGCTTTACATGAACTACTGCCATGATAACCTCCCTCTAGCAAAATCTCGGCTGCGCCTGTCCTTTGCAATCATACCCCATCTGTCAAGCGCCCGAAAAGCGAAGGGAGCGTTCCCTAGAACGCCCCCCATACCTATTTAGTCGTCTGCTTCGAAATAGTTGCTACGGAGTAACGCCTCGTTTGACTTCTTATTCTATAATAAATATACTGGTCACCCTTCAACAGGTTCATTAACTAGCCACTTGCCATCCACTTTGACCAAATCTATAGTGTCACTCTGGTGTTCCTTACTTGTCTCACCGAACGCCTTTATTTCGAAATCCCACTCGGCATCAATGGTAGCTGTGTCATCCGTCTGTGAAGCCACGGACGTCTTCAGATTGGTTATCTTTATGCTATCTACAAGTGCGAAGGAAAACTTCAAGGTAGAGACAACGTCTTCTCTTATATCCTCTGTGCAGTAACTCCCTACCTTGTCCGCATTTTTTGCCGCCATTGCCTTGAACATCCCCTGCACCGCGGCTTCGGGACCAGACGTGCCTCCGCCACTGCACCCTATCACCACACCCCCCACCAATGCCACCAGCGTCAGCACCAGGACTACCTTGAACCAGCCTTTCATCAACTATCTCTCCTTTCTCGAATCTTGCTCCCCGGGAGGCTATGCGCCTTCATGAGTACCGCCATATACTATATACTATATCACGACACAGAGGCTACTTCAATCTATCACAAGTCATGATTAGCGTCACTTATCGAGAGGATTGACAAGTTATTTCATTTGGAGCAATATACTTGAACTTCTATTATTTTGTTTTCGGAGTCTGAAATGACAAAAAGTATCGCTGAAATCAACGAGAAAATCGCTAAGGGCCAGGCTGTGGTGGTGACCGCCGAAGAGGTCATCGACCTGGTCAAAAAGAAGGGCGCAGCCAAGGCTGCCCGGGAGATAGATGTCGTCACCACAGGTACATTCGGTCCTATGTGTTCCTCAGGCGCTTATTTCAACCTGGGACATTCCAAGCCGCGTACGAAAATTGGAGGAGGCACGGCTTACCTGAACAATGTGCCTGCCTATACAGGGCTCGCTGCCGT
>Ga0315288_10011131_pt1 | contig 11330 bp, 11 predicted proteins | sample YL17G11_20_MG_FD_203454 | JGI IMG/M metagenome (GOLD analysis project Ga0315288, IMG submission 203454) | Sediment microbial communities from Yellowstone Lake, YNP, Wyoming, USA - YL17G11_20 | ecosystem: Environmental > Aquatic > Freshwater > Lake > Sediment | place: USA: Wyoming | collected... | reverse complement strand
TTCTCTCTGCGATTTTTGAGTGGGATCTATGTTGCGTGCGCGATTTCTGATGCGCGATGTGTGACCTGTGCAACACTCGAGCAGCATCACTTTTGGCTGTGAATGTGTAGCTTCCATCAGTTCCAGTAACACCGCTGGTAGGAGACAGTGTCAACACACTGAAGGTGTTAACGTAACAATTATGCCCGCGCGTGATGTGGAAAAAGCGCGCGCGATCATCGTGTTAGCGCCCGCTACAGGGTAGTAGTAGTTAGAGAGCCTCAGAGTCCTAGAGCTTCATCAAGATAGCGCGCTAACGGATGAAAGTCAGCAAAGCTCCTGTGACTATTGGGAGAACTAGGTTATCGTTTATCGGCAGTGGCAGACTTTCAATCAACATGGCTACAGCTGCCCCTGACGCTGCCATGAACGGGTTCACGAAGAATGCGGCCGCCGAGAAGGCGAAAACGAAACCAATGAGTGAACCCTCAAGTGTTTTTCCTTTGTTAAACCAGAGTGTTCTCCTTCCAAACATTTTTCCAAAGATTGAAGCTGCGCTGTCTCCCACTGCGAATATCACAACGGCAGCGTTGCTTACAGGACTTGAAAAGAGGAGCAGAGTAAGCAGTATCCCGAAAGCAAAGAATATAGGCGCGGCGCGGAATTCATAGAGTTCTTCTGGCGTTGTGGCATGGCGAGTTATTGACGAGATTACCGGCAAACTCCCTTTCTCCATGATCATCAACTCGGAGATAACGTAGAAGGCGGTCACAAACAAAATGAAGCTGGCAATCGTGTAGATACCTATCATGCTCGAAAGAACAGGTATTGCGACGCCGGACGCGTGAATGACCTCTCGGAGAACATCATTCTTAGATGGCAATCTTCGGCTTTTCGGTTGGCCCTGAATTATGGAAAGGATTTCGAGTGGATATCCAGTCACTACATAGTCCGCTTTCATACGGATTATGAAATCAGGGTTATAGCCTATCTTAAGCATTTTAGGAAGCATTATTGAAGCATTATTACGGTCGTCCGCAACCACAATGCAGTCTTTTGGCGTCAATCCCTGAGTATCCAAGATCCTTCTCAGAATCGCAAGCTTTCCATCATGTTCAATAGTGTCTCCCCATATTTCTCCTGTCACAACGGCGTCTTTTGTCTCCAACTCAAAACCGAAAGCATAATCAGCGCCAAGCGTTGACGCCAAATCCCGAACAACAAGAGTTGGCAACCCAGAGCTTATCAACGCGGTCTTCCAGCCTGTGCTGCTCAGTTTTTCAAAAACCTCTCTCACACCAGGCAACAACGGAACCTGCTTGAAAATCTGAAGAAGCTCATCGGCTGGTAAACCTTTGAAAACCCTGAACACATGCTTCATCGCGGATTTCAGTGAGATCAGACCCAGCTCGTAGACCACTCCGAACAAAACTATTCGTGCAAACTTGGAAAAGCCAAGTTTCCTACCTACCTCAAAGAGCAGATAGCGCCTTTTAGGAATTAGCACACCTTCAACATCGAATACTGCAAGTCGGCCCCTTTCCATCTTCAACAAGTCCAACCCAGTTTAGACCGCCAGCGACGACGTGCGCGCTAATGTCTAAGGGTAGTCATTAGTTTTTCGATGATGTTTAGAACAAAGTCAGTCAAGCGTCGAAGTGGGCCGAGGAGCGTCATGGTTTCTCGTATGGTGTCGATGTCACTCCGGGTGATTGCTCCAGTGAGGATGATAGCGATAAGAAAGATGAAGAGAAACACGATTGCGCCAGCGACGAGTGCGATCACATTGCTGAAGGCAAGTAGGGTGACAAGACCGTAGGTGATTGCTGAGGCCATGCATCCGGATAGGAGTATTTTGACGGAGGATGCCCAGCCTACGGTTAAATCGTATTGTTTTTTGAGCCAGCGCAGCGCGACTATGATGCTTGGGATGCCGGCTGTCAGCGTTGTGATGATTAAGCCGAGGATGCCGAATCTGGAGATAAGGACGATGCTAAGGGGGAAGCCGATGCCGAACGTGATAAGGGACAGTTTGAGGTTGAATTTGGTCTGGCCTTGAGCGTTTATGAGGTTACTAATGCTTAGGTTTCCGAAGACAACGTAGAGGTAGTTTATAGCCAGTAGGGCGAGAAACAGCGGTGCCGCCGAGAAATTGGGGAACAGTATGGAGACTCCGGGTTTCGCTAGTGCCATCACAATGGCTGCGACGGGCACGACGAGGAGTGAAGCGTATTTTATGGAGAATTGGAAGACGTTTTTGAGCGTCTCATGATCTTTTTGTGGGTCAAGCTTGCTGAAAGCGGGAAAGAGCATGGTGCTTACAGGCGTGGCGAAGAAGGCGATTAACACGACGAAGGTGGTGGCCACGCCGTAATTGCCTATCAAATCAGGAGCGACGAATATGGGCAGTATAAAGCTGTAGAATTGAGTTTGAAACGTGGCTATAATGGTTGCGATCGACAGGGGAAGCCCATAGCTGAACATGGTTTTCACGGTGGCTCCGATTTCGAGCGTGTTGTCGGCTGGTTTTGGCAGGTTCTTGTAGAGCCACCACATCAAAAGGACGGCGGTGACACCGGCAACTAGCGCGGCTATTGTGAACCCGATGACGGCGCCAAGAGGCCCGAGGCCGAAGATGACGAGCAACGGGACTACGGTGGTTTTGATGATGGCCTGAACGATAAGGACGATGCTGTTTAACTCCATTTTTTCCATGCCCACGAAAGTAGCCTGGGCCGTGCTGAGCAGCGCTGTAGTCAGGATCGTGAAAGAAGCTATTTGGATGAGGGGCGCTATGTTTGGTAGCGAATAGAGGCTGGCAAGGAAGCCTGAGAGCAGAAAGGCCACGGCCGAGAGGACAAGGCCCAGGACGGTTTCGAAGAATATGCCACCGGAGAAGATGCTCCGTATGTTGGCGGCCTTGTCTTCGGCGTTGTACTGAGCCGTGTATTTCACCATGGTCACCGTCACGCCCCAGTCTCTGAAAGTGGAGATCAAGTTTGGAGCGGCCAGGGCGATCGTGTAAAGACCATAGTTGGTGTCGCCCAAGAGGTTCGCAGTGAATATTGTGCCCAGCGACGAAATGACTGTGGAAGCCACCAAACCCCACAGCAGGTTGAAGCCTCCCCTCACCGAAACCTTAGCCATCGTCGCTGCTTTAGTCATCCGCTTTTTCCTCAAAGCGCGTTTGCACGTTGATGAGTTGAAAGATGTTAACCGTGAAGTGTTTATCATTTTTGGTTCTTTAGCGCAAACTCACAGCCCGCTTCACAAACAGCGCGCGCTAGATGCTAGAAGCGTGGTTCAGGAGACAGGGCTAGCTGCTGTTTTGATGCGGTTGAATCTTAACTTCAGGTTCGGATTCTGAGGACGTAATGCTTTTGTGGTTTCCGCAGGCATGTATGTTTGGGTTGATCGTATGCCAGACGGCTTTGGCGATCGTGTTTGGCTAATTCGTTCAGTGTTGGCTCTATATCTCGTTAGTTCCCTTTTTGCGGCCTACATGCTGTATCAGCTCAACGGTGTCGTTCATGGAACGTTGTACAATTACGGTCTGCAATTCAACAATGGTTGGGCTGTACCGTACTGGAGTCTGGAGCGGCTGCTTTATGTGTACCTCTTTGTTCCGTTTTTCATTGGCAGTTTTGCCTTGATTTTCGACTTGTGGAAAAGCCGCTTGGAGAGAACTCCAGGCGTGAGGCGTATGGAAAACAACGTTGCCAACGGCATAGCTGGCCCGGCTGTAACTGTCGGCAAGAACAATTCGATGATGATTAATTGTCCGAACTGCAGTCGGCTTTTTGGCAGGCCTATGAACATGCTTGATTTCAGTTCGGGTAAGGCTCGACTGATTAACGTGTGTCCTTATTGCAACCAAGTTTTAGGGGATGCGGAGCACGACAACGTGAAGGTTAGAGTCGCTGAACCTGACGAAGAAGAGGTTCTCGAAAGAAGATAAAACTGGCTGAATATGAGTGATGGTGGATTAACCTGTGAAGTTACAGTTTCGCCTCAAAAACGGAGAAACCCACGAGTTCACGCTTCCAGACGACACTGAAATTCACAGAGCAATAATTTGGGCTCCAAAAAGCAGCGATGACAAAAAGAAAGAAGCTGCGAATTTCATTATCATACCCGACGACGTCGAAACCGTCGAAGTTGTCGATGATAACTGAACAAGCGCGCGCTTTTTTCACATCGCGCATCAGAAATCGCGCACGCAACATAGATCCCACTCAAAAATCGCAGAGAGAACCAGCTCAAACCCTCCACAGAAACCCCGCACACGATACCGCGCACGAAAAAAACCTAGGGGGAAGGGGGGTAGGCTGTTAATCGCTGAATGGTAACGGTTAACACAACGGACACCAACCTAGAATCATAGACCGAACACCCCAACCTAAAACCCGCTCGAACACGTCATCCATCCCCTTTTCCACGATAACAACCACAGCGCGCGCGCTAAATTCGCTGCTCGCAAAAGAAGGCACTCACGTGTTAAATGTCAAAAAATGGGGTTTTAGTCCATCCGCTTTTGTTGTCGGACGGTTATTGCCTCACCAGGCGCTAGGGATTGACCTATTTCGCCAGTCTACCTTTTCTCCTCATGAACAGGCCGAGTCCCAAGAGCATTGCTCCGAGTGATCCCACGGTGCCTATCATTGGAAAGTCGGGGACAACGAAGAACGATGTGGCTTTAATTTTCGCAACGTAGTCTATGCTTTCTTTGGTCATGCCATCTTGGCTTTGGAACAGTGCCTGTACTCCCCAGTCTCCGATTACGTCGACGGAATGGGTCGAGCTGAAAATATTCACTGGGTTGCCTTCGTATAGATCGCCTGCAACGGGTGTATTGTCGACTTCGGGGTCGAATGCTACGGTTCCGTTAGGGTATTTCCATAAGAAAGTTACTTGGTACACATCCATGTCTGTTGTGTATGCGGTGACGATCACGTCGGAACCCGGGGGAACGTTGATTCCATGGTAGTTGCTGTCAATTGCGTAGCCCGTTGTTAGAGTTGGGTAGGGTGCATAGGCCACTCCCAATCCTAATAGCATGATGAGGCCTGCGATAACCAGTATTGGAGTTGCTTTCTTCATCTTTACCTCCTTCTGAAGAAAAAAGTAACTTCCTGCTTTATAATGCCCTGAGGAATAATATTCTAGAGGGAACTTAGCGACGCTTATTATATGACTGAAAATCTTCCCATCTCACGCGTCATGTCAATAAATAGAAAAGGCTAGGATAGGATTCAGCGTATCTATCGTTTTGAATACTCTCTCCTTTAAGTCGCTTATGAGTACTTTTGAAGTAGTTCCGCATGAACACGCCTGTAGAAACTCTGAAATGCAAGAAATCTATTTCAGATTCTTTCAAATGCTTGGTTGAAAGTGTAGCATGAGCTTCCCTAATATCGCCAAAGGCTAACCGTTTGCAGCGTCGCGCGCGCTGGAATTTCCTGCGATACTCTTAAATTGCGTGTGATAGGCTGATGTTGAGGTATTAGAGGTTAAGCCGGCGAATGGGTTTTGAAGAGGTACATTGCGAGTTTCATCATAGGACTTGTCGCCATTTGCGTGATGACTTGGCTAATCGTTACCTTCTTGCCGTATCCTGAGGTCAAAAATCTTCCCCTTTATACGGTCACCACGATTTCTCGAATCGGACTCACATTAGTCGTTTCTGTAGTCTGGGGGGTTTCTTTCGGCATACTAGCAGCGACTAACAGAATCGCGTCGTTAGTTCTCACGCCATTCATAGACCTTTTGCAGTCCATTCCGATTCTGGGGTATTTCCCCATGGTCATCGGTTTCTTGTTTGCCCTAGGGCCCCTAGGCGTCGAGCTTTCAGTGTTGGTTCTGTTGTTCACCTCAATGGCTTGGGCAATATTTTTCGGTGTTTTGGGAGCTATCCGAGGCATACCCACAAATGTCGTCGAATCTTCGAAGAGTTTTGGCCTGACGGGATGGCGCTATATCAGACACGTTGTGTTGCCCGCAATAACCCCGGCAGTTATATCAGGAGCGAATCTCGCTTGGTGCGACGGCTGGTTTTTCATCATAGCCGCAGAGTACATACAATATCAGGGTAACGTCGTGAGCCCTCCCAGCGGCGGTTTGGGATATCTCCTCGCAAAAGCCGCCTACGAATTCAAGGACATGAACCTGGCCGTAATACTTCTGATCTTCATTACCTTCATCGTAGTCTACTTCAACACCCTCACTTGGCACAAACTGATGGAACGAGCGAACACAGGGAGCTTCAAACCAGTCTTCAAGATGGGCCTCTCAGGAATCGGAAAGCTCGGAATTGCAGGTGCCACCAACTGGTTCCACTTTGGAAGATTGCACTGGCCAAAGTCTTTTTCAATAGCTGCCCAGCGTCTGCGAAAGTACTCCCGTGTCGAAGGAGTGATAGCACTGGTCCTGGCTCTTTCGGCTATCTTTTTCGTGCTGTATCAGATGTCCGGGCAGTTCCCTACCCTTTCATTGATTCGTGAAGGTCTCGCGCAGCCACCTGCTGGCGAGTTGATGAACTTGCCCATATTGATTCTCCTGACGATGGGGCGTCTGTCACTAGCATACGGAATCTCTCTTGCAGCTGCGATTGGCATGGGAGTCTTGGCAGCGGAACACAAGAAATTCGCCGCCATTTTCTTCCCACTATACGACATTGGCCAAGGAGTGCCCATTCTAGCTTTGTTCCCAGTCATTTCGCTGGCTCTAAATCAATTACTAGGGAACCCGCGAATTGCGCTTGAACTTACTTGCATAATAATGCTTGTTCTCGACATGATTTGGTACATGTTCCTTAACATCGTTAGTGCTGTGAAAAACATACCCAGTGAGATCAATGAGGTTGGACAACTTCTTGGGTTCAAGGGTTTGAAAAGAATAACGCACATAGTCATACCATCAATCTTGCCTGCACTGGTGACAGGCAGCATTCTTTCCTGGGGGACGGGCTGGAACACCATAATCTTTGCAGAGTACCTACCGTCAACGGAACCCAATATTCCGCCTGTCTCGGTGCCGGGAATAGGCTCATTGTTGGACAAGGCAGGTTACCAGTATGGAAACACGGTGGTATTGGTCTTCATGTTAATAGTGATCGCAACAATAGTTCTCCTCATGGAAGGGCTTATTTGGCGGCGGTTGTTGAGAAGGTTCGAAAAATATCATGTTGAGGTTTAGACTATGTCAGTAATTGAAGCAGAGATTGTAGTAAAAACGTTCCCTACTGAGAAAACGAAAATCCTAGTCTTGGACAACGTCAGTTTCTCAGTCAAAAGGGACGAGTTCTTGTGTCTAGTAGGCCCCTCAGGATGCGGAAAATCTACTATGCTAAGGCTAATCGCTGGGTTAGAGAAGCTTGATTCAGGCAGAATACTGTTTAACGGTGAGCCTGTCATCAAACCGTCTCCGAAGATTGCGATGGTATTCCAGCTTTTCGGCCTTCTACCATGGAAGACCGCCCTTGAAAACGTCGAAGTGCCTCTGGAAGTTCTAAACGTGGCAAAGCAAAATCGCACACACATAGCAGAAGAGTACCTCCAGATGGTTGGCCTCGAAGGGTTTGAAAACACTTACCCACATGATCTTTCCGGAGGGATGAAACAGCGAGTTGGAATCGCCAGGGCTCTTGCTCTAAAGCCCGACGTTCTGCTTATGGATGAACCTTTCTCTTCCTTAGACGAGCTCACGGCAAAAACTCTGCGCGAGCTGGTGCTCAACATCTGGCGGAATCCCGCTCTGCCCACCAATACTTTCATAATGGTGAGCCACAACGTTGAAGAAGCAGTATTCATGGCGGACAGAGTCATAATCATGTCGCCTCGGCCAGGGAGAGTTGTCGGAGAAGTAAGAGTAAACATTCCAAGACCTCGTAACAAGTATCTGAGGGAACAGGAGTACTTCAAATATGTGGATGAAGTTGTAGGCCTGCTAGAGAAAGGCAAAACAATCACGAAGGACCTGAGTCCTCTCTCAGTTACTGCCGAGCGAGCGGACAACGTTTGAAAATGTCAACCGCGCTCTGATTCGAATTTCTTTTCGGACAATTTTCTTATCTCTGAATTGGCTCGGATTTGAAGAACTTTCGCGCGCGCTCTTCTAACTGGCCACCTGTATGGTGGTCGTTCGACTATTTTCCTTTTCTCAAGAACTGCGCTCTCAGAAGAAATTGCGCCTCTTTTTCTTCGATCCCTTTTCGGATACTTCAGCCTCATTTTGCTCAGGCTGTGGCAACACGCTTACACTCACGCCGTCGTCAACGTAGTGTGAAATCTCTTGCGCAGGTTCAGAAGACGTCTGACTTGAAGTGCCCTCTATTGTGGGCGAAGGCTTCAGTTGCTGGTCAAAGTTCGCTATCTTGTCCTCCAATTCTTTGACTGCAGCATCGTGCGTAAGGTTTTCTTCTTCAAGAATTTGGACAAGGAGTCTTTTATCGATAGCCAGTTTTTGCGCTCGCGCTTTCTCCTCCAGAATCTTAGTCTTATCTTCCAGCGATCTTCGTTTCTGTTCAAGTCGTTTAGATTCTTCTTCAGGTCCTGTTTTTATGCTCAGGTTCGTTCACCTTGATGATAGCTTCAGCTAAGGACATAATTGATTTATGAATTAGAACTATGTACCATAGATATGCGTATCGTAGATATATGCAAGGCTCGTGCATTTCAGCGCGCCCGGGGTTTGGGTATGTCTGCAGCTATGAGGAAACGATGCTACTCAGAGAAAAATAGCGTGTGTTTTCCTTCAAAACCTTAAAATCGAATCTGCACACTAGATTTCAACGTGCCTATGAACGAAAAAGGTTTAGACGAAAAGAATGTCGCAGCCGAACTCCAGGGCAACACTCTTCGCGTTTACTGGATGCTGCTTAAATCGCAAGCTAACTCGGTCGGTCCAAGGGATATCCAGAGAAAACTAGGCTTCTCCAGCCCAAACTTGGCCGTCTACCATCTGGACAAACTAGTCGAACTGGGTTTGGCCGAGAAAACCGCGGGTGGATACCAACTTGCGAAAATAGTAGACGTGGGCATACTGAAGCAATTCACAAGAATACGAGGCGTATTTGTTCCAAGACAAGTGCTCTATGCATCAATGTGGACGACTCTTCTCGCGTTCTTTGTTTCCCAAGTTAAAAACATCAATTTCTACAGCCTGTTTGCCCTCATTTTCGGTTTCCTTGGAGCAGGAATTCTTTGGTTTGAGACATGGAGAAACTGGCGAACCAAACCTGTCTAAGGCCATCCCAATTTTTCTTGGGCTCATTAGTTCAATCATCATATCTATTTTGGAGTTTAACGACGCAAAATGATCATTTATCTCTTCAAGTAACGGCACAAAAGACCCGCCTTCCTTATGCAATTCTCTAGCTAAGACCATTTGAACACCCGACTAGTAGACCTGAAAAGAAAAATAGAATATTGGATGGCTGGGCTATCAGTCCCTTCTTAATTGCGCTTGTGAGGGTTACCGCGTTCAGGCCCTACAACGGCATCAAGCTTATTCAACCGTTGCCTTCGGTACTGGTTTCAGATTCCCGCTTTGGCTGACTGCGGCTGTGTCAACTTGCATGTCAACAAGCAGGTCCGTTCCTTGGTCTGCCTTGATCTCGAATGAGACTATACGTCTATGTGCTCTGGAGGAACCGTGAAGTTTATCACCCTGTCGTCAGCGGTAAGAAATGGTCATCCTTTTTGGTTTTTATGACTTGTGTTTCAGAGCGGTGTGTGGGTGGAGTAAAGTTTTGCCAAACCAAAAAAAGAAAGGGAAGATGGTTTTTGCTTGATTGCTACGCTTTGGCTTCCACTATCTTGGCGATCGGGGCATTCTTCTTTATTGACTCGATGCCGTTGACGCATGCCTCTTTTGACTCGTATGCTTCGCCTACAGCAATCGTCTGCCCATTTGGTGCCACCAGACGAAACCTGAATTTTCCTGCCTTGTCCTTATACCACTCGAATTTTGGTTCTGGCAATAATATCGCCTGACCAGTCCTATGAATAGAACTTGCTAAAGAAACCTTTGTCTAGGCATAGCCTGCGCTCGAATATTCATCTAGGCGACAGAAGTGGGTTGAGATAGCTGCTGGAATTTGTTTAGAGTTTCTTTTTCGCTTTCTTAGCCGTCTCTTTTACTTTCTTTGTCCCTTTCTTTCCCAGTTCAACGCTTTCTTTTCCGACTTTTTCAGCTGCAGACGCCGTCCTTTTTGCAGCTTCTTCGGTCTTTTCTTTGACTTTCTTCAAAATCCCCATATTAACTACGATTACTAAGAAGCCGTTGTTCTATTTCTTATTTATGTGTGTGCACAAAACTTTACCCATAAAGAATAAGCGTAATGGTTGGGTAAATTTGAGCAAGTGCCAAACATGAAAAATGTAGCAGTAAAAAAGTCAAGGATAAGTGGGAAAGGGGTTTTTTCAAGTAAGAACTTCAGGGAGGGTGAGGTTATTTTGGAGATAGATGACTCTTATGTTGTGTCCGACCCGTCTAGGTTGACGAAGGAGCAGCATGAGTTTGAGCTGGATTATTTAGCAGATGGCAAGATTGTGGTTATGCAGGCTCCTGAGAGGTATATCAATCATTCATGTGACCCAAACAGTTACGTGAAGACTGTTGATGGTATCCGCAAGGTCTTTGCGATGAGAGACATTCAGAAGGGAGAAGAAATCGTGGGAGACTATTCGATTAATGGGCATAACGAGGGAACTTTCAAGTGTCGCTGTGGAAGCGAGAACTGCAGGCTCGTTTATCAAGGCAACTTCTTCAAACTCCCCAAGGCACTCCAGAAGAAATATGTTCCATATCTTGACGATTGGTTCGTGGAGCAGTTCAAAGATGAGATAGTCAGATTGTGGCGTTCAGAATGAGCTGGTTGGTAGCGCGCGCGATAAACAAGAACGACCTGATTCTAGAACCAATCGGGAAAGCCCTCAATCAAGAAACCTGAAGAGCGTCAAATCTTGTCTAGTAGCGTAATAAATGCTTATTTCCTTCCAGAGTCAGGAAAGATAATGCTAAGGAACGCCTGTTATGTGCGCCCCCCATGAGATCAGGGACTTCATTCTTGCTTTGAATAGACGGCTTATCCACGAACCGTGGTTTAAAACGGCGGCAACGTCCGATTTTTGCCGCAAGGGAGACGACGGAAGACTGAAAAGGACAGGTCTGACACCATGGATACTCACTGCAATTTCTTTGCTCTGCCTAGTATTCATTATTGTTTTGACGTTCTTTTACAGGCCTGCAGAAGCATTTCTCTCTCGGCAACCTGTCACTTTACTATTCATAACTATATGCTGTCTGGGCGCAACAGCCGCATTGTTGCCTTCTAAGTGCTCGAGCATTTT
>Ga0315288_10011130_pt1 | contig 11330 bp, 9 predicted proteins | sample YL17G11_20_MG_FD_203454 | JGI IMG/M metagenome (GOLD analysis project Ga0315288, IMG submission 203454) | Sediment microbial communities from Yellowstone Lake, YNP, Wyoming, USA - YL17G11_20 | ecosystem: Environmental > Aquatic > Freshwater > Lake > Sediment | place: USA: Wyoming | collected... | reverse complement strand
TTTTTATCTGAAAATATGTCCGATGAGAAAGCATTGCAAAGATCACTCGAATCAGCTTATGGGCCGTCGCCAGTAAGGCCTTTTGAGGAATCAGCCCCTCTTTCTTCCTACGGAGGAAATAAGCTTTGAAGAAAACGTTTTTGCTCACCACCGCAGGAGTCATTAGGTAGATGGCTCTTCGAAGATGCCGATTCCCTCTTTTGGATAGTTTACCCACCAGGTGCATAAATTTATTGAGAGTGATCATGAAAAAACCCGTTAGGATTGCGTCTCAGTGCAATTTATGAAGCTGCATCTGGAAATCACTTTTGGAGCCCTTCAACATCCGTCATTCCGGGCTTGACCCGGAATCCAGGATTTCTGTCTGGATTCCCGCTTTCGCGGGAATGACGTTGTTGAGATTGCTCGTTTTATGCAACGTTTAGGTTTACTCTTACCGATATACTTGCCCGACTGGCAAACCGAGGGATCCATTCCCGCAAAAGCGATCAGCTTCTTGGGAGAAGAAAAATTCTCGACCGAACCCATTTCCGCAAGAAAGGGCACCCCGGTCTTCGCCCCCACCCCTTTAATCGATCTCAGGGTCTTGAGATCTTCTACCCTGGTGGCCTTACATAAATCGGTGAGAAGTTTGGTCATCTCATCCATTCTCTCCTGGAGATGCAAAAGAGTGGCAATCTTCCCCTTCAGAATGATTTCCTTTCCCGGACTGGCCGTGGCTACAGAGCTTTGGGCTGCCCGAAGAATATCCTCCGCCGAAAAGGTGAGTTTATGGCCCACATAGGGCTGCCTCAACGCCTGGGCGAGGACTTTTGGTTTGGCGGCCTTCACCAGTCGTGCGGATGGATACACCTGGAGAAACCGGAGCATCACCCGGGTATAGATATCCGCGATGGATTCCAGCTCTGGAAAGATCGCCCGTAAAACCCTTTTGATCTCCACCTTAGTGGCTGAAATCAGATGCGAAAGCGATTCCCTCTCTCGGGCCAGGTCTCTGAGATCCTGAAGATCCTGCGAGATCGATAATTGAGAGATCTCTTCTCCGTTCTCCCTAAGAAATTTCGCAATCGTCCGGGCGTCTTTTTTATCCGTCTTGGTCTTCCTCAGAGAACGCTTCGCAAAATTGGCAATCAGCAAGGGATTAATGACCACGGCAGGGATCCCCTGGGAAGTGAGAAAAGAGAAAAGATTGATGTGATAGCACCCTGTCGATTCCATCCCTACCAGGACCTTTTGGCGATCCTGGCAGTGAGCGGTAACGATCTCCAGGAATTTGCAGAATCCGTCGGAGTCCATCGAATAGAACCCTGAGAAACATTCGTTCCCTTCCGCATCCAGGCCGGCAGCAGAAAAGGTATCCTTGGAAATATCAACCCCAACAAACATTCTATCCATTCTTCTACCTCCTTCCCAGAGTAGGCAGGATCAGCCTCCCCACCAAACCTCCATCGTGACTAGGGTTCGATGACCCAATCAACTTATTAGGGCTTGGGGAGGCAGGGGACACACTGAAGTAAGGGTTCTTGACCCAGGAAGTACTAAGTCCTCCTGCCCCTCTCTTTTTTTATCCCTTTATAACAAAATTAACAGTAGGAGGAAGTATCATTCGGTCTGATACTGCTCAAAAACCCCAAACAGGGAAGAAATAGCTTCCAGAATGTATGAGTTCATACCCCAAAAAGTGAAGATTTCTATTGATAATTCGTGTGGTTAGGTATGTGGTCTAGCGTGAGAAAGGCCTTGCATAGGATTGCCCTCCGAAAAGTTCATCGCGTAATCGACAAGGAATTCCCAAAAATCGGAGGAGGCTGACCTGGGAGAACAGGATCGGTGGATAGATTAAATCCATGGAGACGGGGAAGATGGAGCCTCGCTTGTAACTGCTTATTTTCAAAAGAAAGTAGAGGAAAGAGCTAAAAGAGTAGGTCATGCTGAACAGGTCACAAGAGGCGCCACCCCGATGCGCCTTCCACCTACTGTTCGTTGCAAGATAACTCCAAATGTTAAGGATTACTGACAGGTGTGCAACGCCGTTGAATCGCTGAGGGAAATCTACCGGCCCTATGAGCAGTCCAATCCGGAGTGGATGGAACTTCGCGAATTCTATTGCCCCGGCTGCTATGCCCTCCTCGAAGTCAAGGCCGTTCCTCCCAGATACCGGGTGATCTTCGGCTTCAAACCCGACCTTGAAGCTTTCTGCAAAAAGATTTTGGGCAGAGATCTTCCTTCCTGAAAACCTGATCCTTCCTGAGGGGATCCTCGGGTTAGGCAGGGATCCCCTTATTTTCCCCCTGCACCCTAGAAGCCTCGGACGCTGTTTTATTGTTTGACATCTTTTTTTTGCTTTGCTATAAGGGGAGGGGTTTCGCATCTCAATTCCCCAATTCAGAAAACCCTCTGAATAAAAGGCAACGGGAGAGATTTTATTCATTCGGCGTAAGGTTCTTGAGAAACACGGTAGTCGGTAAGGAAAAAAGGAGACGGTCATGGGAAAATGGACAGAGAAGGTAGAGGAACTGGTCTATCAAGGCCGGATTAAAGTTCCTTATACCTGGTCCGTGGGCGAAGTGGGGACCCGTTTTTTCGTCGAGCTTCGCGACCATCAGAAAATATTCGGCACCCGCTGCCCGGCCTGCAAAAAAGTCCTGGTTCCGGCTCGAAAGCTCTGCGGCCATTGTTTCCGGCAGACCGATGAATGGGTAGAAGTGGGCAACCAGGGGATCGTCCAGAGTTTCACGGTGGTCCGCTATCCCTCGGCCGTGCAGCCGCTGAAACCCCCTTTCGGCTATGGGATCATCCGGCTTGACGGGGCGGATACGGGGATGGCCCACCTCCTGTCGGGGTCGGACCCGGCGAAATGGCGCATCGGGATGCGGGCTCGAGCGGTCTTCAAAGAGAAGCGGGCGGGAAACATCCTGGACATCGCGTATTTTCAATCTATATCTCCTTAGGGAGAAATTCGAAATAGGAAGCACGAAATCCGAGACAAATCCAAATCATCAAATTTTCTAAACGCTATTAATTCTCCGGTTTATAACTTTGAATTTTGGATTTCGACATTTGAATTTTTAACCCCGGCCCTGCCGGGTTTTAGGGGGAAACAATGGAGCGTATCGCAATTGTCGGCGTAGGCCAGACGAAATATGAACGGATGAAAAAAGGGGATAGCTTCGCAGACATGGTTTTTGAGGCTACCTCCAAGGCCCTTCAGGATGCTCGGATGGCCATCAAGGAGATCGACAACGTGGTCACGGTTTCCAACGACTTCTGGGATGGGCGGACCATCTCCAGCATGGCGGTGATGGATGCCTGCGGCGCATACGAGAAAAATGTTTCTACTGTCGAAGGGGATGGAACTTTTGGAGTCCTTTACGGGATGATGCGTATCCTTTCGGGCTCCTTCGGGACGACCTTAGTGGTGGCCCATTCTAAGGGTTCGGAAAGCATCTCCAGCCTGATTACCAACGGGATGTTTGACCCGATCTATCAGAGAGCTCTGGGCCTAGATGCCATTACCTCCTCGGCCTTGCAAGCCAAGCAGTACATGCATAAGTTCGGAATCAGTGAAGAGCAGTGTGCCAAGGTCTCGGTGAAGAATCACGGGAACGCCAAGAACAACCCCTATGCCCAGCTGGCTATGGATATTTCAGTGAAAGATGTAATGGCTTCCCGGATGCTCTCGGACCCGATCAAACTCTATGATGCCTCGCCGATCTCGGATGGATCCGCCGCCGTCATCCTGGCCAGCGCAGACCGGGCGAAGAAGATCGGCCAGAAGCCGGTGTGGATCAAGGGCGTGGGCCATTACTCAGACGCCTATTTCCTCGGAGATCGGGACCTGGCGGAGTGTCCCTCCCTGGAAGCGGCCGCCAAAAAAGCCTATTTGATGGCCGGTATTTCCCATCCCTTGAAAGAGATCGACGTTGCCGAAGTTTATGATGCTTTCAGTTATATGGAGCTTCTCTGGAGCGAGGGTTTGGGTTTCTGCGGAAAAGGAGAAGGCGGAAAGTTAATCGACAGCGGAAAGACCCAGATGAAAGGCGAGCTGCCCATTAACCCATCAGGCGGGGTACTTTCGGCCCATGCGGTTCTGGTAGCCGGGCTGGCCCGCCTTGCGGAATGTGTTCTCCAGCTGCGGGGAGAGGCCGGTACTCGGCAGGTAGAGGGTGCGGAGACCGCTTTGGCCCACGGCATCAACGGGCCCTGCGGGCAGAGCCACTGTGTCATTGTTTTGGGAAAATAAGCGGTCAGCTTTCAGCCAATAGCGTTCAGCGAAGGATTTTTTAGCTGAAAGCTGGCCGCTGATTGCTGAAAGCTTTTTCGTCTAGGAGGTCCTATGGGCAAAAGAGTTGCGATTGTCGGCACGGGGCAGACCTACCACAAGAGCTCCCGGCTGGATGTCAACGGCATGGAACTCATCAACGAGGCCGTGACTCGGGCCCTGGAAGATGCTCAATTAACCCTCAAAGACATTGACGCGATCGTCATCGGGAACATGGACCACTTTGAAGGGATAAACTACGTGGATGCCTGGTCAGTCGATGGATCCGGCGGTTACCTGAAGCCTATTCTCAAAGTGACGACCGGGGGGACGACGGGAACAACCGTGGCTATGGCCGGGTATTATCATGCAGCCTCCGGGCTATTTGATACAGTACTGGCCATAGGTTGGGAAAAAAACTCAGAATCGGACACCACCGGCGCGATCATCACTGCTTTCGACCCGATCTGGGACCGGCCAGCATTCGCCGGAGCGGTTGCCGGACTGGCGGTGGAAGCTTCCGTATATATGCATAATTATAGGGTAACCGAGAGGGATGCGGCTCGGGTCTCGGTTCGCGATCGAAAACATGCCACCCATAACCCCTACGCCCACCTGCGGGGGGAAATTACCATTGATGATGTCCTACGCTCCCCCATGCTTTCTTACCCCGTCAAGCTCCTGGATATGTGCCCGAGGACAGATGGGGCCTGTGCAGTGATATTCGCCGCTGAAGGCCGCGCGGAGAAGATCACCGACAAACATGCTTGGGTTTGGGCCACGGCCACTCGTCACAACTACGTATATATTGGAGACTGGGAACCAACAGCAGGATTGAAAACCCTGGAGTCAGCGTCGAGAGAGGTTTACCAGAAGGTGGGAATTCGTGAACCCCTGAAGGAGATTGACGTAATGGAGTTGTACCTCCCTTACTCCTTTGCGGGGCTCAGCTGGATCGAATCGCTGGGCCTCTGCAAGAAAGGGGAGGCGCCGAGGCTGCTCTGGGACGGCGTTACCGACATGGGAGGGGAGCTACCCATCAATCCTTCAGGCGGGGTCATCTCTTGTAACCCGATTGGAGCGACTGGTTTGATCCGGGTGGCCGAGGCGGCCATGCAAATTCAGGGCAAGGCCGATAGACGCCAAGTCCCGGATGCAAAAGTGGCCTTGGCTACAGGATTCGGTGGCTGCTTCTGGTCGGACATCATGATTTTAGGGAAAGAAAAAAGGTAGGTTTTCGCCCTCACGCCTTTTTAAGAGGAGACATCCATGGAAAAGAAGGATCTCTTGACGATCTATTCAGGTGAAATGGCCCAGCCCTTTAACTGGTCTGTGGGACGCTATGGGAGTAAATTCCTCACCGAACTGCGAGACCATAAGAAAATATTCGGAATCAAATGTTCTTCCTGCGGCCGGGTTTATGTTCCGCCCCGCCGGGTCTGTGGGAGGTGTTTCGTGGAGATGTCCGATTGGGTGGAACTCCCTCCCAGGGGCACCCTGGCCGCATTTACGGTGCTGATGTTTTCGTTCGTGGACCCTGATACAGGATTGGAACGCCCCGTTCCCTATGGTTACGGGTACGTTAAATTCGACGGCGCCGACAATACCTTCCCGCATTTTTTAGAAGAGACCGATTACAAAAAGATCAAAATTGGGCAGAGAGTGGAAGCCGTCTTTGAAGAAAAGCGTCGCGGACACCTCCTGGACATAAAACACTTTCGGATCCTTTCCGAATAGGCCACCTTAAGGTTTCACCACAGAGTACGCAGAGAGCGCAGAATATTCCTAAAATCAAATATCAAGAACCAGAGTCAAAATTTGGCATTTTGATTTTTGTATTGTAAAATCCATTCCATCTCGGCGTCCTCTGCGGTCTCTGTGGTTGAATAAATCCTCAATCCGCCCAGCGCGGCGGCCATTCCATTACCATATTCCCCGCGGCATCAAAAGGTACCTCCTCCAGCCCTGAGACCACTTCCAGGTTAGGGTTCGCCTTGGCTTCTTTGAGCATAGGCTCGGAAGCCCAGAGGTACTCCATTTCCAGCGTATTCTTAATCCAGACCAGGCGCAGGTCCTTGGAGTCGAGAACCCCGGAGTTGTCAAACGCGGCCTGCAGGGCCTCGCGATCCTGATCAAAAGCGATGGGGACGCGGCCGCACTCCGGTCCCATGCCGGTAATGGAGTTGATGGCCGTGGGACGGGGGTCGATCTTTTTCACCAGGTGGGTGGTGGTGTATTCGGCAAAGCCGATGCCGATGGCATTGCCCTCGGTCTCGGGGGTAAGGTCGCGCACGAAGATGCGGGTGATCTTCGGCTCCTTGAGTGGGGGGCTGCCGATGAAATAGAGGCGGCCGGTGACGTTGGGGTCCATGCCCGCGCCGCTGATGTTCTTGCCGATCTCATCAACCACCAGGACGTCCATTTGTTTGAAGGGCAGTCGGGGCATGATCTCTTTGGCCCTTTTAAGGAGCGGTTTTTCCCCTTCCCAGAAATCATTCGGTTGTAACAGATGGAGAGAGGCGGTCTGGTCATATTGATTTTCGATAATGCCTACACCAAAGAAAAAGGGAAGGGCTTTGCGGACAATCGACTGGACCTCACAGAGCATCGTTGAATATCCGTGTTTGATGGTCAGTCGGTGAGCCATCAGAGCTCCTTTGTGCTTGCCCATGCCGATGACCATCATCTTGTTCAGGCCGCTCTCGATCTCATAGTCAAAATCCGTATGGGGTTTAACGCGATTGACCACAATGACCCGGTCAGCCTGGGAGCAGATGTTGGCATCGATGAAAACGGGTGTGCCGAAGATCGTCCGGCCGATCTCCTTCACCTCCATGGAGGAAACGATGGGAACCCCCACAAATTCCCCGGTGATGCCCAGGTGGTGCAAGATCTGCACCTGGCCTTCGGCTGTAGCCCCGCCGTGTGATCCCATGCAAGGGACGAGAAAAGGTTTCGCGCCCAGAGCTTTCAGCCGGGTGGCAATGACCCTTAATACTTTCGCCTTGTCGCGAATTCCACGGCTCCCCGCCGTAAGGGCGATACGCTCTCCAGGCCGGACTTTACCAGACAGCCCAAAGCGGTCCAGCAGGGCATCCATTTCTTTTTCCACATCGACCAACCGGGGGGCCTCAATCTTCTGCCGAATCTTAAAAATTCGGGGTAGGGGGTCCATTGCTTTCCTCCTGTAAGTTAATGAGAAAAATATAGCACATTTTAAGGGTGGATTAGGAATTGATGATGGCGGAAAAAGGAATGCAAGTTTCCGATTACGAGTTTCGGGTTAGGAGTTGCAAGTATTTTTATGATCTTAGCACGAAACCTGAAACTTGCAACATTTTTAATGTTGCAAGTTTGGATTTTGATATTTGATGATCTAGTAAAAAGTCTCAAATCCGTCACTCCTGAGAAAGCAGGAGTCCAGAACTTGTTGATTTTACTGGATTCCCGCTCCCCGCTTTCGCGAGGACAAGCTTTGCGGGAATGACAAAATGAGAAAATCTTGATTTTTTACGAGTCCAGTATACTTGGTATTTTGATTTACTAAGCTATCCCCATAAAATCAGACCTAGAGAATAAGGATTTGCGAGAAGGGGATGAAAGGGGAGGACTCGCACCCGAAAACCAAACCGACCCACCTCCTGACAGGGTATTTCTCCACGAAAAACGGTCGCATTTTCCTCCTGGGTAAAATCCCGCAGAGCAATGGTCTCCCGATCCAGGAAATCGGCCTTGGAATCCACGGGTCCGTAATAAATATTCACCGCAAGGTCGTTCGGAGAAATCTGTCCCAGACGCATGCGGACTTCCACTTTTAAAGTCTCGCCAATCTGGATCATCTTTTTGGCCTCCGCTCGTTTCTCCAAAATTTGCAGCTGGGACCAATTCGCCCGCATTTTACCGGCCCAAGCCGCAAGCTGCCGGGCCCCTTCAAAACCATTAGACCCGATCTGTTTCCAGTTGAGGGCCGAGGGGAGATAAAATCGGTGGACATAATCTTGCACCATTCGATGCGAGTTGAAACGGGCGGCCAGGGTGCGCATGGAGTTTCTCATCATGTTGATCCATCCCCGGGGCAGGTTATCGCGGCCCCGCTCGTAAAAGAGGGGAACGATGTATCGCTCCAGGAGGTCATAAATCGCCTGATTTTCTATCTGATCCTGGTAATCGGCATTCTCGTATTCCTCCCCTGAGCCGATGGCCCACCCCACCCCGGTCTGGTATCCTTCGGCCCACCAGCCGTCCAGCACGCTCATATTCAAAGCGCCGTTTGCCGCAGCCTTCATGCCGCTTGTCCCACAGGCTTCCAGCGGTCGCCGGGGATTATTCAACCAAACGTCGGATCCCTGCACCAGATAACGGGCCACATTCAGGTCATAGTCTTCAATGAAAGCCATCCGGTGGCGAAATTCGGGCTGGGTGGCCAGATGGATGATATTCTTGATGACCTCCTTTCCAAAGTGATCCTGGGGGTGGGCCTTGCCGGTGAAGATGATCTGCACGGGCTTTTGCGGGTCGTTCAGGATCCGGGCCAGGCGGGCCGGGTCTTTTAAGATGAGGTCCCCCCTCTTATAAGTGGCAAAGCGTCGGCCGAACCCGATGGTCAAGGCCTCCGGATTCAGGGCCTCACTGGCAGCTTGAATCTCCATTTTTTGAGCTCCCCGGCGGCGGAGCTGCTCCTGGAGCCTTTGGCGGGTGAAGGCCACCAGTCTTTCCCGCCGGCGTTCATGTGTTCGCCAGAGCTCGGAGTCGGGGATGCGGTTGACCCTCTCCCAGACCTTGATGTTATCCGGGTCTTCTGCCCAACGCCGGCCCAGATACCGGTCGAAGAGGCTGGCCATGTCGTCGGAGATCCAGGAGGGAATATGGATTCCGTTGGTCACTCCTTCGATGGGAATGTCCACCTCGGGCAAAGCCTTCCAGAGTCCGCTCCACATGCGCCGGGAGACTTTTTTGTGCAGCTCGCTGACTCCGTTCGTCCGGACTGAGTTTTTCAAAGCCATGATGGCCATGTTGAAGGATTCGTGCGGGTTCTGCGTCCCCAGCGAAAAAAATGCATCCATGGAGATGCCCAAGGAACGGATATAGTTACCCAGAAGGGAGCCCATCAAGGGACGCTCGAAAATATCGATTCCGGCCGGAATGGGTGTATGGGTGGTGAAGATGCTGCTGGAATAAACAGCCTCCCGGGCTTCGTCAAAGGAGAGATGATGTTCTTGCATCAGGAGACGGATCCTCTCCAGGATGGCCAGGGAGGAATGTCCTTCGTTCATGTGAATGACCGCCGGGTGAAAGCCCACCTTTTCCAGGGCCCGAACCCCCCCGATTCCAAGAACGATCTCTTGTTTCAGGCGCATTTCCCGATCGCCACCGTAAAGACAGGAGGTGATATCCCGGTCTTCCTCGGCATTTTCTATGGTGTTCGTATCCAGCATGAGAAGCGGAACCCTGCCCACCTGGATGCGCCAGATTCTCACCTTTATGTTGCGGTCCTTGATGGGCACCTCAATCGTCGAAGGATCGTTGTTCTGGTCTCGTTCCAGGGTCACCGGGAGGATGTGAAAATTGTTGTCCGGATAGGTCTCCTGCTGCCAGCCATCGACGTTTAAGTACTGGCGGAAGTATCCTTTCTGGTAGATCAACCCTACCCCTACTAGGGGGACGCGCAGGTCGCTGGCTGACTTTACGTGGTCACCGGCCAGAACACCCAGGCCGCCGGAATAGATGGGCAGGCAGTCGGTTAGCCCGTATTCCGCCGAGAAATAGGCTACCGTGAAATCGAAGGGAGAATCCAGACCGAATTCATAGGCTCTCACATCTCCCGTGTAGCGTTTGAACTCCCCGCTGACCCGGTCCATTTCCAACAAAAACCCTTCGTCCCCCAAAAGCTCCTGGATTCTGTCACTCCTCAGGCGGCCCAGTATAGCTAAGGGGTTATGGCCGGTTTCTTCCCATAGGTTCTGGTCGACGGACTGGAAGAGATCGATGGCTTCCTGATTCCAGCAGAACCAGAGATTTTTCGCCAGTTCCATCAGAGGACGCAGGCGATCCGGCAGGTTGGGACTTACTGTGTAAACGAAAACATCCTTCATCATTCACCCCCAAAGATAAAGATTAAAGATAAAACCCGAAAACCGCTTAGAAATTAACTCGTTTATTTTACTCTGTCAACAAGTTCCCAAATTGCCCATCCTAAATTTTGATGGCTTCGTAAAAAGTCGAAAAGTGGGTTTTTCCGTCATTCCGGCGAAAGCCGGAATCTAGTTCTTTCCACCAGTTATAAATTCCCTGGACTCCGGTTTTCACCGGAGTGACGACTTTTTACGAGACCATCAATTTTGATGATTTCGTAAAAGGTAGAATTCCCCCTCCCCCCGCGGGAGGGGATAAAGGGGAGGGGGATAATTAACCGGCTGAAATGACTCCCTTCTTCACCCTCACCCCGGCCCTCTCCCGTCAAGGGAGAGGGAGTGTTTTTGACTTTTTACGATTTCATCAATTTTGGATCTTATGTCAATTATCGGCATAATTCCTCTTTTTTTACAGGATTACCTCTTTTTAGGTCGTTTTGCACATCCAGTCCCTCCCCCATTACTCTTTTATTTCATTGCCTTAAAGAATTCTTTGTGTTATATAAAAATCTCCTCTCGGTTCGGGTAATGGGCCCGCAGCAATCACAACAATCTGAAGAAAAGGCCTTTCATCAATTAGGGTTCAGTGGATGAAATTTTATATTTTGAAGCGTCTATTCCATTCGATTTTTGTGCTTGTGGGCATCTCCGTGGTGGTCTTTGTCATCCTTCATCTCACTGGCGATCCCGCTGCCCTCTTGATGCCCATGGATGCGACTCCGGAGCAGGTGGCTCAATTCCGCAAGGAGATGGGGTTCACTGACCCTCTGGTTGTTCAATACTTGCGATTTTTTAAAGGCACCCTCCGGGGAGATTTTGGACTGTCCTTTCGCCACAGCCAGCCGGCTTTGGACCTGGTACTGGAACGCATGCCGGCCACCATCCAGTTGACCATAACGGCGATGATCATCGCGATGATCATCGCCGTTCCCGTAGGA
>Ga0315288_10011128_pt1 | contig 11332 bp, 19 predicted proteins | sample YL17G11_20_MG_FD_203454 | JGI IMG/M metagenome (GOLD analysis project Ga0315288, IMG submission 203454) | Sediment microbial communities from Yellowstone Lake, YNP, Wyoming, USA - YL17G11_20 | ecosystem: Environmental > Aquatic > Freshwater > Lake > Sediment | place: USA: Wyoming | collected... | reverse complement strand
GGGGGGATTTCATTCTGGGATTGGAGAGGGCGGGTCATGAGGGGGGTGATGAGCCCCTGGCCCACGATCTTCCAGCCATGCGTCTGCAGATCCGCCGCGAGGAGGAAGCTATTGAGGGGACTGGACTGGGTCATTGGGACCTTTCAGGTCGGCGATCTTGCGGATGAGGTCGATGAGAAGGGTGCGGTCCTCTGGGGAAAGGAGGAGAAGGTCCTGGGGGTCGATATTGAGGGGTGCATTCAGGTTGAGGGAGTCAATGTGCCCCGAGTGCTCTATTTTTGAGCGCTGCGCCCAGGTGTTGCTGTCGAGGCGCTCGGCGAGGCGCAGGAGGAGCTTGTGGTCGAAGACGAGCTTGGTGCCTACCAGTCTTCCCTGCTGATAGACCGGCTCCTCAACGCCCTCCAGGGCGTGGATGGCGATCGTTTCCTCGACCTTGCCGAGGGCATGGGAGCGCGCCTGGTCGCACATCGCGGCGAACTCGGGGTCGCGTTGGATCAGGTCACGCCACGTCTGCAGACCGAAGGTGGGACCTGTCGCGTGAGGAGAGGCTTGGCGCGCTGCTGCATGAAAGGAGCCCGTGCGAGCGTACCATTCGATAAAGGTTTTGATGCGCTCAGGGGTTACACGTTTATGGATGTGGGTTGGGAGATCTTGGAAAAAATTTTTTGCGAGCGGCATGGGGGTCGCATCACCCCCCAGGGTAGCCACCGAACCGGGGTGTACCAACTCTGTACAGTCAGAATCTTCCTGCCCATTTGTTTGACAACCATCCCCATCGATGGGTATGTCTGTTTCCCTAAGTCCTTTGCCCATCTCATCTTGACTACTCACATCGTCCGGCATATTGTTTCATCTCCTGATAGGAAACGTAGTTGGGTATGGCATGCCATGTGCTTCCCATCTTACCATGCTGATATATCGAGCCGGGGGGAGGGTAGGGGATTGGCGCATCCCTGGACGCCCGCGAGAGCGTGAGCGCCAAACGATACCATATCTCAATGTTCGTGCACGTAACTTGTTTGCACGTATGAGTTAGACGAAGGGATGGGAAAGTGTAATAAGGTGGTAATAACGGGATGGGAAGATGTTAACTATTGGAAGAACTGGGAGATTAGTAAGGAAAGTGTGAAAACCTGCCATATTGGCAGGATCATGCTAAAGTGGGGAATATTCTGTCAGATTTCCTGACAGATTGCAGATTATGCCGATGGCACAGCATTTGCGCAAAATATGCAAAAAAACGAATAAACGCTACGATACGCCCGGGAGGGGGGGATGAACCCATCGTCTTTCTCTTTGGTCTCTTTGAACCTATCGATGTACCTATGTTATCTGTTTGTCCTATATCTATTTAACTCACTTTTACCCATCCTGAACCTGTCAAAACGATTTCCATAGAGTACATGGGGGGACATCATCATCCCCCCCTACCCATCATGGTAGCCATCATCTCTCCTTTCCTACACCCTATCTATAGATGATGATGGGTAAGTACATAGGTTCCGGTTCGCAGTAACAGTTTAGCCTATCGGCAATTACAAAAGAACCTATCACCCCGAAAAGTGTACCTACCCATAGGTTCAAGGTTCACTTGCCATAAATCAACCTAACTAACCCAATACCATATCACACTTTAAAGAAATCTTTCCACATCCCTTGACACTCACCAAGCAACATGGTACCTTACTATGAACTTACTTAACTCCACTAAAGAAAGGAAACCTACAATGTTCAAGCTGCTCGCCCTCCTCCCCTTCGTCGCCTTTCTCGCCTATGGTTTCTTTACCCTTCTCCCTCTCCTCAAGTAAGGGAAACAACCAACACAAGCGAAAATCTCCAGAAAGAAAGCAGGTAAAACCCACATGAAAATCGACGCATCCATCTTCCTTGACTTCCTCGGGAGTGTCCTGCAAGCGAGACAGTCCCAAAACGACACACTTCCCTTCTACGATTTCAAGGCACACATCCTCCTCTTGATGAAGTCCGCGCGCTCTCTCCATGGGCTCCAGGAAACACATTGCAACCAAGGGCTTTCCCCCAAGGAAGAGCGGAGGGGGAAGACCATCGCACACAAGGCGGCCCTCTCTGCGCAAGCTCTCGGATTCTCCCTTTACGTGCAAGGAGATCCCCGGGGATCCCCACTCTATCTTCTCCCCATACACATCACCCGGGAAGAGGCCCCACGTTTCTATTCCTCTGGCATCGCCGTTCCCTACTGACAATCCCTTTCCTTGCTTCCGGGCGGGCGATACCTAAACTCGCCCGCCCGTTCTAATAACAAAAATCGAAAATCACACTTGACACTTACTCGTCCACATGGTACCTTACTATGAGGTTACTAATCTCCACCAAACAAAGCAAGGGAAAGGAGCTAAATATGGTCATTCGCAAGATCTCGCCCGAATCGAATCACCATCTCAGGTCCGCTCTCCTCCTCGCCTATGACTTCGCCTTGTGGTTTCTCCTCTGTCTCCTTCACCCAGTCAAGAAAGTGGACATCAACTAACGCAAGTCCGCTCCCTTAACCAAGTTGAGACCCTCTCTCTAATCTCAACAGGTAAGCAGGAAAGAAAGGAACCAACCATGACAACCTTAATCACCGATTCCCACAAGGTCCGCTTCCCGATCCATAAGGATGCCGTCCTCGCGGGCGCTACCCTCTCGACGCGGCTCCCCGTGGTCCCGATGATCCTCCCCGACCCGACCACGATAATCCACCCCCTCGACATCCCGACCGCTCTCGCCGTGGCTGCTCTCACCCTCCTCCGCGTCTCGCGCACACTGAGCCCGAGGGCATAATCATGCCGAACACACTGGAATCCCTTCGGAACCGTCTCGCGCACTACTGGGAAAATCCTCCGCTTCCCAAAGAGCTTAGATCGGATCTTGAGGATGACCTTCGGGAGATCCTCGCCCATGTCAACGATGCCAGAATCTTCCCCGGCGAAGCTTTCCGATTAATCAGCATGGCCATCGGTGCGCGCACAGGGCGCGGGGAGCCCCTCGATTCTGCTTGGACGATGAATCGTTATGGAAAGGGGATGGACTAACATGCCAGAAACCGAAACCGAAACCGAAACTTGCTCTCACTGCCATCAAGACGTCTTATTCGGCGCTCTCGACGATGAGGATCAGTGTGAGACATGCGCAAGCTCTCTATGTGCTAAATGCAACCATATCTTCCTCCCGGACACCCTGGACGCTTTTCATCGCTGCCCCCACTGTTCAATCGAATGCCAAGAATGTGGAAGCGTTGTCGATTCAACAGATGAGTTTGATCGGTGCCCAGATTGCACCATCATTTGTAATGGATGTGAAAATGCGGCCGAGGATCTTGACTCGGCCGGCCGATGCAATGACTGCCATCAAGAATGTGATGACTGTCATACAACCGTAGATCCCGAAAACTTTCCTCTTGATGACTACGGCCATTGCGGGGAATGCGCAAGGGTCTGTCAAAATTGTGGGGAGAATATCCGGGAATACGAGCGGGATCTACTTTGCGAATCCTGCGCGAGCGATGCCGATCAAAATCAAACGATCCACAATTACGAGTACAGCCCGGATCCGATTTTCTTCCCTCGCCCCTCAAAAACGCAAACGTTTTTCGGCCTCGAAATCGAGATGGAATGTAAAGAGGGAATGGATGTAGAATCCTTCACTGAGGATATCCTGCCAGAAAAGGCATGGTACGCCAAGCATGATGGTTCCCTCAAGAATGGTGTCGAATTTGTAAGCCATCCGGGCACCATCGCTTATTGGCAAAACATCGCCGATTGGCGATGGATCCAAAAGGCTACGGAGGAGAAGGGCGCGAGAGCATGGGAAACTGATTCTTGCGGTCTCCACATCCATGTCTCACGCCAAAATATCTCTCCCCTAACCCTCCTCAAAATCCTTCAGTTCTTCGCCAAGAATAAAAACTACATCCGAAAGATCTCCCGGCGCAAGCCGGGCGCCCTGGAACATTGGAGCGCCATCTACACTGGCGAAGGGGAATGTGAGAACAAGCTCCCTCGCAAGGCGAAGTATTCTGAGGGGCGGAAATATGAGGCAGTAAACCTTTGCCACGGGAACACCATCGAATTCAGGATCTTCCGTGGGACCTTGAACCTGGAGTCAATCAAGAGAAACCTGCTCTGGGTTTCTCTCCTCCTCGCCTTTCTCCAGAAAGCTTCCCTCCGCTCTCTCACTCCCGAAGCATTCCATGACTTCCTGAAAAAAGAGGGAGTCAATTTCGCCACGAAAAAGCAAACGGAAATCGTGAAAGACTGGAGTCAATCATGTGTCTGATTATTTACTGTCCCCCCGGCGCATCCCGTCCCACCAAAAAAGAAATCGAAATCGCCTTTCAGTGTAACGGTGATGGTGCAGGGATCATGTACGCCATCAACGGATCCCTGCACACTGTCAAACCGCTATGGTCCCCCAAGGATGTCGATGAAGAGCTTAACTACATCCCCGATGAAGCTCCCCTTGCCATCCATTTTCGCTTCGCCACACATGGGGGAATCGATGACAACATGACACATCCCTTTCTCCTCGCCGATGGGACCGTGGGAATGATGCACAATGGCATCCTCCCGACCGACGATGACTACCAGGGATCCGATACCCAATTTTGGGTAGATACGGTCTTTTGGGGGCGAGGAAGAGCTTTTCTCCTTTCGCCCCAATTTCGGATCCACATGGAATCCCTCATCCCCGGGAACAAGATTCTCCTCCTCGACAATCGGGGAGCGGTCTCGATCCTGAATTCGGATCGGGGAGTCTTCAAGCCGGACGGTCGATGGGAGTCAACACATCTCCTCTCGCTCCCTCCTCCCTCCCCTACCTACGGTTTTCGCCAGAAATACCTACCTTACTATGAAACCGATACGGCGGAATCCGACCGATGGGAAAACGCCTTCAACATGCGACAGGAAATCGAGAGGCAGGAACGATGACCTACGTTCTCGTCCAGGGAAACATTGAAACCGGCTTCCACATCATCGGCCCGTTCCCGACCCGGGAATCAGCTTCCACGTGGGCCACAAAATACGGCGATGCCGATCGGGAAACCTATCGGATCCTCCCCATCGAAAACCCGGACGTGGATCCGTGCTAAGGGCCGAGGAATTCTTCGGCTTCAAGAAAGGACACACATCCCATGCTTCTCATCATCTATTTCGCCACCATGCTCTCCCTGTTCTTCACTGCTCTCTTGATGGACAGCTACTGACCATGTGAGTCAAACCCATCCCCCTTTTTGTTCCAAGGAAAGGCAAAGGAGACCCTATGCCAGGAAAAGAAATCGGAAACCCGTATCTGAAAGCAGTGAGTGAGGATCTCCACCAAGCGTTGATTTCGATCTTGTCGGTCGGAACCGATCCATCAAACCGTGCGGCCGAAGTTTTCGACCGGGCGGATTCCGAGATTCGGTCGATACTGGGAATCCCATCGTGGGAATCGTCGCCAGGATCCCCAAGGTAAAGACTTCTTGCGCTCCATGGTGTCCTGATACCATGGGTCCGCTCCCGGTCGGTCGGTCGGCATCCTTCGAGGTATCGTCGAGCGCATCGGCAATCCCTTGACCTGGTAACAGGATCCCCAAGGGGAAGACTTCTCGATAGGGATGGTGCCGTGCTACCATCCCATCTAAAAACCCTTCAAGAAAGGAATGGTTACGCCATGGATGAGAACTGGATTATCGTATTCGGAAACGTCAAGGATGGATTCGAATTTGTCGGCCCGTTCCCGTCGGAATCCCATGCCCGGACCTACATCGCCCATTACGGGATCGAAGGAACCGTATCTGTCCTTCTCCAGCGCCCGGTTGTGGATTAAATCGTCGCCAGGATCCCCAAGGGGAAGACTTCTCCTCGCCCTTGGTGTCACGGTACCTTGCTCTTTGAGAACATGGGATCGGGGCTTGAGCTATTGGCATCCCGTTTGCATCGCCGTCGTCAAGAACTCGGTCGCTCTAAACGGGTAGGAAAACGGATGTTTGATATAGCAAACATCACCTGAAAAGGGAGTCATCCCCATCCTTGGCATCACCAGGATGGGCAGGACATCCCCTAAAAAGGTGTCAAACTCTGGTATACCCAGGATGGGTAGTCATCCCCAGAAAGGGGTATCCAGGAGTTGGATACCCCGAATGGGGAGAGAGAGAGAGTCGACCCCCTGGGGGGTAGGGTCCCGAAGTAAGGAGGGACCCACTGGGGGGTAGGGTCGTGATTTCAAGGGGTGGTAGGGGGGAGGGGGGCACTCAAGTAAGTACAGTGGGTCCAATTTGCTTTTCCAAGTATTTCGCTAAGTTCTCCAGGATCGCCGGGTCGTCGTTCACGAGCCCAAGAATCAGGTTGCAGTGCCGACAGAGCACTCCGCGCACCACCCTCGTCCCATGCAGGTGGTCGATGTGCGTGCCGCGCCCTGATAGGAGGTACTTCCCACATCCAGGGCAACTCCCGTTCTGGGAACTGATGAGGTTCGCCCGGTCCAGGATGGTCATTCCATACCTTCGCTTGAGGCGCTCCTGACGCCGGCTGTCCGGATGTGACTTCTTCCATGCCCGATGCCGTGTTCGCTTGCACGACCGGCAGCACCAGTATGGCTTCCCGTTTGGAAGAACATAGAAATCAGAAATCGGTTTTGAAATACAACATTCGCGGCAAACTACCTCCTCCATTTTAGGCAATCTCCTTTAAGGACCGTGTCCTCCTCGCGTAGGCCGACAGGTTCCTCAACACGGCGGGATCGTCATGTGCATGTCCGATCGCGAAATTGCACTTGGGGCAGAGTAGCCCGCGGATCGTCTTGGTACCATGGACATGGTCGACGTAACCAGGAAGAAGTAGCACATCACATCCTGGACAACGACCGTCTTGTGCGACGAGAAGAAGCGTGTGTTCGACCGGCGTCATTCCATAGAGGTGTTTCAGACCAAACTGTCGGCACTTCTCCGGATGTCTCTTCGCATACCGAATACGTCGTGCCCTTCCCGCGGCAGTCTTATTCCGCTGGGAGTTCCGTACTCTCTCACACGCCCGACATGCCGACCGGATCCTTCCCCCATTGGAGGGAAACGCTTCCAGCGCCTTCGAGATTCTGCATTTTGAACAGGTCTTCATGGTCAGAACGCCGTCTCGCCTCCACCGGCGACCAGCGCACGCACCTTCCCATCGCCCCGCACGTCGGCAGTCAGGGTGATGATCCCGCCCTCGCCAGAGGCACCTTTTGCCCAGCACTTCCGACGCCCCGAACTGAACGTCGACAGCTTGTACTCCCACCCCAGGCGCCTCATGATCCGCCCCAGGCGCAGCCCTGCCCGCTTATCGCGGTCCTTCAGGACATCGAGTCCCAGGAAGATGTACAGGTCCTCGGAGAGCACCCTGGCGCCGGCGGCAGGCAGGTCCTCGGACAACTTCTCCTCCCAGGGATCGATCGTCTCACGTTCGACCTGCTGCTCCCGGGCGGGGTCCCACAGACCTTCTGCAAGTTCGATCGATTCACCGGCAGTTTCGCGCACGGCAGCTTCCGCCCACAACATGTCACGCCCCGCCACCATCTCAGCAACCCGAAGAGCCCCGTGGGTCAGCACGGGCCAGAAGCGAATGTTTCCTGTCAGGTCTTCGAGGTACCTGTCTTCATTGGTGGATCCGACTAGGACGAACTGGCGTGATACGTCCACCGTCCGCCGGGCGTAGGCCGCACGGCACCGTTCAGCCTGTCGTGTGAGGTTCGCCTTCAGGTGTCCGATCTCCCCTCGCGACATGCCCGCCAGCTCTGCCTCCTCAATGATCCACTTCCCGAGGGTGGCTTCTACCATCTCCCGGGCTGTCGAACCGAGGGGCACCTGGTCCGAGAACCAGTCTGCACATTCACACATGGCGCGCAGCAGGGACGATTTCCCCTTGCCCTGCTTGCCCTCCAGGATCAGCATCTTCCCGAACTGACACCCGGGGTCCCGCACGCGGCGCACCGCGGCGATGAGGAAGATCGATCCAATCGCCTTGGTGTACGCAGACTTCTCGCACCCGCAGTAGTACGACAGCCAGTCGTTGACGCGGCTCACGCCGTCCCACAACGGCTGCACCCGGTTGAGGTATGCCTTTACCGGGTGGAACCGCTTCATCATGCACTTGTCCTCGACGGCCTTGCAGAACTGCGGCCAGGGCGTCAAGAACCCGAATGCCTTCTGGATCATGATGTGGAGCCGGGTAGTCGCGCCGTCGTCGAGCTGAGGACCGATCCCTTCGACCCCATCGACGATGTAGCGGTCGGCGAACTCGTTGTAGGACAGGCGCACCCCGAGGCGATCCAGCGCCAGCGACACGTTCTCGTAGTTCGAAGGCACGACCTTCCCCTCCTCGGTCTGGACGAACGTCCGCTCGTCTTCCGACTTCACCGCTCGCTCGCGGGCGACGATCCACTCCGCCATTCCACGGGCGCCGGCCCGCTCCGCCATCACGTACGCCATGTCCCAGGGGACTGGAGCACAGGTGACATGGTTCCAGTCGCCGTCCTCTTCCCGCAGCACGCCCCAGGACACGTCGCAGGCAGGGCTCAACAGTCCCGCCACGAGCTTCCCGCGCTCCTCGCCGGGCAGCAGTCGGGTTGTCGCCATGGCCCACCCGATGAGTGACGTGGGTCCCTCTATCCAGGCGTCCCGGGCCGCGGCGTTGATCCTCAGGATGTCCGTCGCCTCCAACTCCGGCAGAGGCTCGAATGCCTCCCTGATCCCTGTCCACCCCCGGTCGGCACAGCCGGAATGGTGACACCCCGCCGAGATCGCGCCGTCGGAGAACAGTGTGATCCACGCGGGCCAGTCCTTCTGTCCTTCCAAAGGGGACCACGGACACCGCATCGCCCACGTCGTGCCGTCCGTGACATCCTTCGGATCCTGTCGGCAGTCCTCGGGGACGTGCTCCGCTATCCAGGCGACCAGATTGAAGTCAGTACCTTTGGGAGCAGCGACTGGAGCGGGTGCATCCTCAAGAAATCGGTCAAGAAAGGAGCCTGTCATCGCCTATCTCCAGGATCTTCGACATGCGGTGTTTGCGTCCCAACACCTCGTCACCTTTGCGAGCCAGCGTAGAGTAGACCTTCCAGATCCTTCCGGCGTTCACCACCTTCTTGTCGACCTGTACCACCCCGTCGTTGAATTTTACGTGAACACGTTCCACGAACTTCTTGGCCCGGGTCAAGGAGTCTACGTCGTTCGACCAGTCGACTCGGTAGAGCAGGTGTGCGCCGTTCCCCGAATCGGCGAGCAGCCCCAGGGGCGCTCCCTGTCCAGCGAGCCACTCACGAGCGGCTCGCGCACGCGACAGCGCCGCCTCGTGCTCCGCATCCGTCGAGGAGATGCCGGCGGGACGGACAGGGTCGAAGTCCAGCGGAAGCCACCTTCGCCTCACCACCTCGGAATCCTCGGTGGTGTGTCGTGCATATTCCATGAGGCGATTCGCTGCTCGGGCGAGTAGGTCAGGGCGGCAAGGGTTGAGTGTGCAATATATGGCTTCGACTTTTCCACTGGCCTTCTCAGCCCATTTCGCCATCTCGGTAAGGTGCTCCGCATCGAAGTAGCCAGAAATGGTCCCCTTGCTGGTGTGTAACATGCGAAGTTCGTATACACAGTCGGGAGCGCATATTACTCGGAGAGCTTTTAGGACGTCTGACTCGGGAGGCGGAGATAGTGGAATAACTACCGCTTCGACCGGGTCCGCCGCCGGAGGTTCCACCGGCCTACTCATGGCCCGAGCATTCCGGCGAGCGGCGATGGCGTCTTGGCAGGGATTGGTTCTCAGGATCGGAATGTCTCCGTTCACAGGTCATCGTTCTCCGAATGGATCATGGCGGTGGACAAGATCGCCTTCCAGGAGATCGGGTATCGGTATCCCTTACCGCCCATCTTGCGGAAGACGACCTTGTCAGTGCCCAGTTCAGCGATGAAGGCGCGCTCGGGGAGGGTGGGGTCCGCCGATTTGATGCGGATGACGATCTCCTCCGACTTGGCCAGCTCTCTCACGCGACCTCCTCGTTGAGGTCAAGGCCAGGGTCAAGGTCGAGGAAATCATCGTCATCTGGATCGAAGTCCTCCTCGGGGATCTCGACGTCCACGTCCTCCCGGTCGATCGCCGGCTGCAGGGCCTTCACCAGGTCGGCGAACTCGTCGGCGCGGTCGACGGGCCTCCCGTTGACCGAGATGTTGAGAATCTCGCGGACCTCCTCTCGGCACGGCTCGACGCAGTCGTCGGGGTCAGCGTTGGTCTTGCCGGGATCCGAGTGGCCCGTGATACGGACGGTGACCTCGATGTCGATGGGGACGGTCGTCTTGAATGAATAGGCGTTCATGTTAGGCGACGTTCCTCCGTCCCGACCCCATCTGGACCCACGGACCGTTGCGACCACGGCTGCGCTTGACGGGGATCTCCAGCCCGTCGACCTTGGCGGTGCCGAAGGTTCCTTTGCCCAGAAAGACATTGAAGGAGTCGGATAGGATGTCGACCATTCGCCGTGACGCACGCCGGACGGTCTTGCCGGTGACCTTGCGGCCATCGGCCAGTTTGACGAGCTGATTCTGAATTCTCTCGGCAGGCATGAACACTCCTTTGATTGTTAGGGGTTTAAAGGCAGGACAATGACGACGTCAGGACTCTACGTGCTTGCCTCCTTTACGATAATTAGGGGCACCTGGGAAGTGGCGGAAGAAGACCACGTCTCCTTTCCCGCGCGTGAAGCAATAGCAGCATTCGCTACAGGTGATACTACCAGACGGACACCGCTGTTCGGGACAGTTGAGGACTCCGGGCTCCCGCCAGGCCGGCACCCGGCCGTCTGGCATATATCCGCCGTCAATTGCCAGGCGGTAGCCTAACTCCCGCGCTTCCGTCGCCTCCGCCTCGGAATGCACGGACGCAAAGATTTCGATCCCCAGCCGCTTGAAACCGATCAGCCACGGGGCGCCGAGCTGGCGCCAGGCGTGCGTGTAGACCCATGCCGCCGGTCTGGGCCTGGCATTGGAGAAAGCGTGCATGACCTCCGAGACGTACCACCAGTCCAACTTCCCGTCGGGTCGCATGACGTCTCCGCCGACGAGGATGCGGATAGCATGTCCGCGCAAAGCAGCATGGGAGAGTTCGACCCGCAGCCGCTTCGCCCACTCGTCCCAGTCCTGTCCCGGGGCGTTGCGTTCCCATGCAGCAGCGACCGAGGGGACCGCCTCCTGAAGCCTGCTCGCATAACACAAGCCTGCCGCAGGGAGTTCCTCGCCGGTAGGAAGCCTCCCGGTGAGGAATGGACAATCCTCCGGACATGAAGATCCCACAGGGCGACTCCACGAAACCACTTT
>Ga0315288_10011127_pt1 | contig 11332 bp, 10 predicted proteins | sample YL17G11_20_MG_FD_203454 | JGI IMG/M metagenome (GOLD analysis project Ga0315288, IMG submission 203454) | Sediment microbial communities from Yellowstone Lake, YNP, Wyoming, USA - YL17G11_20 | ecosystem: Environmental > Aquatic > Freshwater > Lake > Sediment | place: USA: Wyoming | collected... | reverse complement strand
AACCGCACCATTGCAGTTGAAATCTTGATCAATGAGTTGTTTGGCAAACTCAAGAGTTGCACCAATTCCATCATAGGATGCATCGAAAAGAGCTGTGAATCCATCTGGCTCCAACTCTTTGTAATCTGCGGGATTGATATTCGCCAACTCTTTGAATCCATGAATTTCATTAATCTTGTCGTTGAAAGTCAAATAACGAACCAAGAGATTTTCTGATCTTGGACTTTTCTTGCAGGCTTCGAAAACAGTTTTAACAAGTTTAAGAAGATCGCTTTTGAATGACTCAACACTACCAGAAATATCACAAACAACTGTGACCAAGGTGTATTCTGTTGCACCTAGATCTTCAATACGAACTGCGGAAAATTGAAAATTACCTGGCCCAGTTACCGCAATAACCTGGGTGTCGTCGGTAGCCATAAGTCTTGGCATTTGTAATTTACCCCCTTACTTCAAAAATTCTGTGGTGGTTGAAACCTGCATTCCGCGAGCTTTCATATCTTTAATAAACTTCTTCCCCATCCCAACAAAGTCAGGAGCGCCAGGACCAGGAGGATTGGGAACAGGAGATGTGGCATCGGTAAGAAGAACCAACTTCTTGATGTTCTCTTCTCCAAAGTTGTCGGCAATATCTGTAACTGTATTCAACACGCAATGAGAAAGAGCTTCACCTGCAAGAAGAACAATATCAGGATCTTGCAATGTTTTGATAAGGCGCATGTTCAATTGAGTGTCAGGATCCATCGGGTCAGGAACGTCAGCTTGAACAGCTGAATAGTGTTCAGTCCAAAGGTTTGAACCTTTCGTTACAGTATCGACCATAGCGAAATCACTTTCCCATCTCAGAAGGGCGTCGAACAGTCTTTCATCTTCAGGGAATTTGGGTTCATCTCTTTCATCTGGCCCATTGTAAACTTTGTAACCATCGCTACCAATCAGGCAGTGAGGAGGCCAGATACAAAGAACATATCTGTTGTTGGCCTTAAGAGCTTGAACATACTCCAAAGCTCTTTTCTGATGATTGGGATTTGTGGTTCTCCATACTCCATTTTTAACATCATCCTCAAAAATAAGAGTAAAGGGATTAGGATGCTTTCCCTTTGAATCAACCCAAAAAATTGGATGGGCAATATCCACCAAATGGTGACTGTCTAACGTAATATGGATATCATCTAACTTGTCTTTAAGACGGTTTATCATCTTAGAAAGTCGATGCATATCCATCTCTGCGCCAGGAACATAAAGGGCACCAGACTTTTTGCCATCTTTGTTCGGTGGTTTGCAGAAATCAGATTGTGGGTCAATGATCAACAGATGAATTTTCAACTTAGGATCCTTTCTTTGAAAGCATATCCGCTTCAGTGTTTTGTTCTCGTGGGACATGTGTTAGTGTAAAAGTAATTCCTTTTAACAATTTCAATACCTGATTTTTTAAATTATATAAAGTTGGTTTATTACACTGCCATTTTCCATTTACTTGGTTAACTACCAACATTGAATCCCCTTTAATATCAATTTTCCATATGTTATTATTTTTTATAAACTCACAAACTCTTAAAAGAGCTTCATACTCTGCTTCATTATTAGTTCCATGACCAGTCTCTTCAGTAAAATCAAATAATAAATTTCCATCTGGAGTATATACTGCTCCTCCAATCTTTTTCTTTCCAGGGTTCGGTTTAGCTGAACCATCAAAGAATGCTTTGTACATTTTTTTATTTCTCCTTAGAGGGAGACCGATTTCTCAGCCTCCCTCTTAAGATTTATCTATTGTTTACTAGCAGGTTGGGATTTTGCTCCCCCAATTCCAAGACCAATATTGCTAGGCCCAAGAATAGCTGCAGCACCTTCAAGATGACTTCCTGAACCAAGAACTAAAGTGTTAGGAACTTTAATCATATCAGGATGTTCTTTGACTGCTGAAAGAACCTCTTTAATATATGCAAGTTCAAATGCTTTATCTTTACCAAGAACATTCGCTTGAGCTTCTTGACCTCTTGCGACTGCCTTCAAATAATCTTCCTCACCTTTACCTGCCTTCTGGCGAGCTGTTGCTGTATTGTCAGCAATCGTTATACCAATTTCAGATTTCATCAGTCCTGACTGTTGATCTGCTTTTGCTCTTTCTTTCTCGGTTTGAACACGAGCTGTTTGAGCCTGTCTTTCTTGAGCATATGTTTCTTCTAATTGCTGAGCCAATTGCTTTCTTTTTGCAGGAACCAAAAGCTCAGGTGGAACTGCAGGATCGCCAAAGCGAACACCCTGCAATGAAAGACCAGTCTTACGACCTTCTGGATATAATTTGTTAAATACTTCTTTCTCTAACTCTTCTCTGTGATATAGAAGATCTAAAACTTTTCTTGGTCTGATCTTCGTTTCCATCTTTGGTTTATTATCATATCCTATTACAGGTTTGCCTTCTTTATCAAGAACTGGCTCAGTAATCATAATATCCTGAGATGCCACATTTCTTAGAATGGAGCGATAAAGAGGAGTAATAATTTTATTTTCAATTTCATGAATACCACCAACCGCTGCAACAACGAATGGAGCATTTTCAGGATCTACTTGAACTTGAAGTCTTGAATCCAAAAAGATATCCCATCCCTCGATACGAAGAACAACAGCACAATCAGCAGCTTCTTTTGGAGTAGTAATATTTTCTTCTCGTATTGATTGTTCAATCTTCCCTTCATCTGTAATTTTAAGATCAATCCAGCGACGTTTATACCCGCCAGAATAATCCCATGTTTGAACTCTAGTATCAATAATTGTAACATGATACGCCTTTTCATTTATATAATACTCACCAGGATCCAGAACATCTTTCCATACTCCTCTATGTCCCTTAGGAACAATAGGAACTGAAAGATCAGTTGTTTTAACACCTTCTGGAAGAATTGGAGGGCCATTGTATGTCTGCCCCACGTTAGACTTTACAACACCAACACTACCAGCAGATATTGCAGTTGATTTTCCTTCATAAACTTCAAATAGATATTTGTTGATTCGATATTGACCAGGAGAAAGGACTGATAACTGAGGACCTTTTGTCCCTCTCGGTCCTTTAAAATCTTTATCTTCCTCAGTATAACCCATAAAATAAAGAGCATCAATCATCTTATCAGGAGATTCAAATTCATCTGCTATAAATTGCCCAGGAGGCATTGATTTGCCATCTCTAGCAACAAGGAAACCATACTTTCCTTGTTCAATATTTACAATCTTCAACATTTCAACTTCCTGAAAAATTCTAACCAATGGAATGAAATGAAATCCTGGAGTTAGAACTCTGGCCTGAGGACCTTTTTCCCAAGGAAGAGCGATGATTCTACCTTGAGGCATTTCACTTCCCATATAAACTCTTTTGAGATGTCCAACTTCTTCTGAACCAACAATGACACAGCTGGTTGAAGCAACACAAAGAAAAGCAATGAGAGCGCAGATTCCTCTAACCGTCCATTGAAGCCAAGTTAAAGAAATTTTAATGCTTTGCCCCCTCCCCGTTTCCTTCTGAATCGTGTCCGGAATGTATCTCGGAAGGAACACCCCCGCCGCAAACATGAGCAGTATAACAAACAGTAGAAACATTAGTTTTATTTCCTTTCAGTTTTTCTCTAAGTTCTGTTAAAAGTTTTCCTAAATTATTTTCACCCAATATCTTTTCATCACATTTTTCACAAATGCAATCTCCCCAAAAATTATCATGATGGTAGTTACCTTCGATAAGTTCTTGATCTGCTGTATCTAACAATTTTGTTTTGAAGGGTTCCTGATTGAATTTTTGGGTTAAAAAATCTTTCATCATCCGAATTTTAATTTCTTCCCACCCTGGTCGTAATTTACATTTTCTACCCATAGCCTTTGATAATCCTGCATCTTTAGCAGGAAGCTTAGCAATTTTTTTCCTAAATTGCTTGTCTAAAGTTTTTGATGCTACAAAGGCATGTTCAAGCGTTTGATATCTAATTCCTTCAAAAATAATAGTTGCTGGGTAGAAATTGCTTAAGAAAGCGTATTCCTCTACAAATCTAAAAATTTTCATGACGTTATCGACTCCTTAAGTTTTTGTCTAAAGGATTCAATCTTATGGGCACTTTCAACCATGCTAATAAAAAAATCATCTTCTAATTCACATTCAGAAGAAAAATGATGCATTGTAACTTTATTAGCTCTACATGCATATTTCATAGATGAAAGTGTAGTTATTAAACTATCACACTCATAAAGAGAAGCTGCCTCTTTTGAAGTAGTTTTAAATACTTCATCTTTGCTTAACATTACTGCATCCCTTAAATTTTCAATATCGTCATGAGTAAAATGAATAGGCCCATACTTTAAATAGAACTGCCCACATTTTTCACTTCCAATATGATCGTGCATTCCAACTCCAATTATATAATGATGAAATAATCTTTTATCTGCTTTAATATCAAAAAATTGTGTCATGATCTTATAACTCCTTTAGAACAAAATTAAAATTGAATTTGAATCCCCGAAGGAGATGAATATGCCATTAGCTAAATTAATACACCCAGAATTCGATTCAAAAGGAAAAGTTATTTGCCAAATTTGTGGAAAAAGTTTCCTAGTGATTAGTCCGCTACATCTAAAAAAACATAATATTATATTCAGTGATTACGTCAAACGATATCCTAATGCTCCTGTTAGTAGCGAAGAATTTAATAAAAGATCCAAAATAGGAAGAGATAAAGATATGCTGTTCATGGAGCAACAGGAAAAAGGAATTGTAAATCCAGAAATTAACCCAGAAATTGAAGAATTAGATATTGAAAAAATAATGCTAAAAGAAATAGCAGAAAATCCAATGAAATCTTCAAAAAATAGAATATTAGATATTTTAAGAGTACTATATACTAATGTTCGACCTGATTATATGATAAGACAATTCGGAACCGATGGTAATTTAAAATTTGAGTTCATAACTGATTTTTGTGATCCAATACTAAAAATTGTAATTCAATTTCCAGATACATTCTGGCATAATCAAGAGATGTACATTGACTTGAATAAAAAAATCAAGTTGGAATCCTATGGGTGGTTATATTTTGAGATACCAACTGATAATCCATCTAAAGAACTGATAGATAAATATCTTCTAACTTCACAATAATTTTAGAACAAATATCTACATAAATTACTATTCAATTAGTAATTAATTAACGATTAGGTTACGGGGGTCACCAGAAGCGTGATCCCCACCTTTTTCATCTTTCTAACCCCGCAAAAAATATACTGTATATATTCATTCAGTTATTAATATATATAGATTATGTCTTATAACTCAAATGTGTTTTTTCGTTACCAACCAGATATATAATTTAGAACAAAAATATGTAAGTATGGTTTGCCCCTTTTGCAGAATTTTTTGAGGACAATATAAAGGAGATCTATAATGTCACAATACCCAGTACAAGTAAGGACTGTCGATCCTTTCGCAACATACAATAGCGATACAGTGAATAAGTTGACTAGGGTGGTAACCCATGGTGAAAGTGCCTTAGAAAATTTTATGTCAATTAGAGGCAGTATAAATTATCCATCTCTTACTCAGGTTAAATTGACCTCTGGAGTTATATACAAAGATGATGTTAGAATTGAACTTTCTAGTGAAACCATTGTAGATTTTGAAGATCCTAATTTTTATGTAAATTTTGGTGCTGGTTTTAATGAAGAAGGATATTATTATATTCTTCTAGAATATTTATATCAGAAATCACGTCCTGCTCCTCAAGCTAAAATAGTAATTCTTAAACCAAGTCAAAGATCACTACTTGACTTTGATCCTAATTGGGTCTTCTTGCAAGCAGTTAAAGTTGATTTTAATACTCCAGATTTTGAAATTGTAACTATATATGATGAGGATCCAACAGCACACAATAATAAAAGAAAATATATAAAAGTTTTCTCTGGGACTGAAACTAGATTACCTAGTTTTGATGATACTGCAGATCCAACTAGAATAGTTTACGATTCACAAAATGATAAATTTTGGTTTGGATATAGAGACAGATGGGGTGAAGCTGGCGGTGGAGGAACTGAAGTAACTAATATAAATACATCTCTTGCTGAAATAGGATCTATTTGTAAAATTGATTCAACTGGTTTTGCTGTAATGACAATTTCTGATTCTTTTGGTAATCAAGCAGATTTAGTTTGTACTAAAGTTGATTCAGATGAAGGAAAGGGTATTTCATCTGGAGTTGTTGATGAAGTTTTAGTACAAACAGGAGTTTTAATTAGCAAAGGTGATTTATTATATTTATCTAATACAGAACCTGGAAGAGTTACAAATATTAAAACAATTCCAATGTTTCAATTAATAGGAAGAGCTTTAGAAAATGCAAGTGTAACCACTCCTGTAAAAATGATTTTTGATCCAGATATTATGTTGCAAGAATCATATGAAGGACAAATTACCACATGGATTGCAAGCGGAACAACTCCTCCATATTATCATGATATTGATGTTTCAGTTATAGGAGCACAAAGAGCAATTCTTTGTAACTTTTTTAATGACTCAACAAAAATAAAAGTAGAACCTCCAAGAGTTCAACTAATAAGCCAAACCCTAAGAGTTTTTAATAATAATAATACAGACGTTATTAATTTTGTTGTATCCGGCGGTGGAGATATTAGTGGAGGCGGTGGTGGTGGTGGTGGTGGAATTGTAACAGACCATAACCTCTTAACAAATCTTAGTTATGCAACAGCTGGGCACACCGGATTTGCCCCAAGTCCTCATGACAATACTCACCATTCAGTACCTTTTATTCAAGCTTCTGATGTAAATTATACTAATTTAAATGCGAATGGTTCGGTTGGTACTGGAGCAGTTCAAGTTTCTAGAGGAAATCATACTCACTCTGAGTTTACAACTTTAAACGCAATTCCATCGGGTTCAAAGATGTTATTTTATTCAGATATTGCTATTGTTGGGTGGACAATAATTACTGCTATTACTGATTCATTAGTATATATTGTAAGAGGTAGTGCTTACGGAGAGCCAGATCGAGGTGGAGTATTTAGGACCGGAAGTAAATGGAATCAGGACGTTCACGCGCATAGTGTTGCAACACACCAACATGATATGGCTGGGCACTATCACTATGTTACTGTGCTTGGGCATCAGCATTCTTATAGTTTTACCACTGGAGGACCAAGTGAAAGTTATAGTGTAGATGGTGGAGGGTCTGGAGGACCAAGAGCTAGTTCAACACATACACATTATTTTGCTGGGTGGACAGATAATTCTGCTGCTTTTGGAGTAAATACTGGAGGCCCTTCTGCTACATATACTGGGTCAGGAGGCCCATCAGCTACAGGTGATAATGCTACAACAACAGCGTGGAGACCATACGGTCATTCGTTTACTCTACAACAAAGAATCTAAGAAAGGAAAAATGAATAATGATGACTAAGAAGAATGAAAGAGGAAAATGCCCATTTAGAGATTTACAAGATTGTCGTGAAAAATGTGTTCTTTATCGAAAAGGAATGAGATTTAAAGAAGGATCGCTTGAACCTATTCCATTTGAGGAATGTGCAATAAACATTATAGCAGACAATCTTGAAGTTATGCATGGAAGAACTATAAGTTTGCAACAAGAGGTTGGGGACGCTAAGAATATTATGGCTTTAAAAATTTTGGTTGATGTTGGAACTAATCAACCAGAACATCTAGATATGTTACAAAGACATATCAGAAATATATTATCACCACCAGATCCTGCTAAACAAATTAAAGGGTAGTAGATAAAACTTAGGAGCAATAAAAACTATGCCAAAGACCTCAGATAGATTAATACTTAAGTTTTTGAGGGAACTCAATTCTAGAGAAGTCAAAGAGAGTTTTCAGTCATTAGGATATCTTTTAGAGTTCCTTGAAAACAAGGAAGATCCTGACCCTATCGAAATGCAGATTGTTGATTCTGCGTATCAGACATTAGAAAAATTAAAGTTACTAGAAGGATTCCTAAAGAGATATGTTGGCGAATCTGATGAATTAAAAGGAAGTAAGTTACAAAGATTATATGATAATAACCCAGGGTCTGATGTTTTATTCGACTAAAATAGAGTATAACTGTAAGGATATTAACTAATGGCTGATAAAAAGATAACACAACTAAATCCACTTGCTGTGGCGGCTAGTGGGAGTATATTTCCAATAGTTGATATATCTGGTATACCAGAAACCAAAAGAATTACATTTGGTCAATTAATGGGATCACCAGGTTCACTTGGAAGTATAACACCTAGTACGGCAGAATTTACAGATTTAACTCTGTCTGCCGGAGCTACAATAAGCAAATTTACTACCGATCCGACTTTGGCAGGCAATAGTAACTATAGTGTTCCGACTGAAAAAGCTGTTAGATCATATGTAGAATCAAAACTTCATGGCGTAATTTTTGATGCTACTGATTCTAAATCAATAGTCTATATTGATACAACTGGTGGATTTCAAGTTGATAAAGTAAATTTTACTTGGAACGATGCTACAAAAGGGATGTTTGTTAAAGGCAATGTTTCTATTGGCGATGATGCTTTAACATTAGAATCATTACTAAAAACAGTTGGTTTATCAATAAATAAAAATTTAGTAGAACCATCTATATCAAGTTATATTGGAGTGGGTAATACAATCCAGGTTGATAGTACTGCTGATATTATTGCACAATTTACTAGTGTTAATAAAACTTTATCAAGTAGTAATTTAACTGGAAGTCTTGTAAATGTAACTAATAATTCTTATATTAATACTGGAAATTTATTGGGAAGTAAAGTAGAAGTAGTTGACTATAATGGAACTTCTAGTTCTATAATAGGACAAGAAATAAGTATTATTTCAAGTCCTGCTTATATTTCAGGTGACTTAACAGCATTAAAAGTTACTGGGTTTTTGGGCGAATCAACAGTTACAAATGTATTTGGCATTGATGTTGATATGTCTTGTGGTTTAGCATTACCTGCAACAGTTATTTCTGGTGATTCATATGGATTAAGATTAAGAAGTGTTCCTCCATCATTTGTTACAGGAACTTCTTATGGATTATATATTGGAAATGATTCTATTACAAATACAGCTCCTGACTGGTCTATTTTTGTAGCGGATTCAACATCACAAGTAAAATTTGAAGGTAGTTTAGAGTCAAGAACATTAAAGCTTTCAACTGGTGCAACTGTTGATGAAATTTCAACTGATATAACCTTGGCAGGAGATTCTGATTTAGCTGTACCAACTGAACATGCAGTAAAAACATATGTTGATAATGCAATTGGATCTATATCAATAAGTGTTGACAAAATTTATAAAGGGTTGACTAGTGCTCAAGTATATGATAATACAAGTTTTAGTGGCCTTGTAATTAAGACAAGAGATTTAGTTCTTGGAGATGCAACTGGGACAAATGTAACAACATTTTATTTTAATGGGTATTCAAGTTCAAATTGGACTAATCCTCAAAATATGCTCAATGGTAATTTAATTAGTTATGCTCAGGCAGGACTCTCTGCTGGAACTTATACACAGATAAATAATAGCAATACAACTTCTGATTCAACAGCAGTTGGGTCAATTATAAAAGTTGAAATTGCAATTTATGCTACAATAGGCGTTGGTAATGTTGAAGAAGCTTATTTGTATCCTTTATTTGGCGGAAGTAATGAAGGAACCCCAATAAGCTTTATTACAGTTGGTGGTTGGTCTGCTTGGAGTGATATTACTAATGATTCACAAGCTCCTTTAGATTGGACTTGGCAAGATTTATATAACTTAGGAAGTAAAGTTAAAGTAAAAATTGGACTTCCAGGCGGCGGACCATATGATGAAGCTAAAGTAAGGCAAATAAATTTAAGAGTTACTTATGCAAACCAAACATTAGTAACAGGTAGTAAAGAAGTTGCTAATTTTATTAATACTGGATTAATATTAGAATATGGTGTTAGAGTAAACAAGTTTTCTTCTGATGGAACATTAGTTGGAAACTCAGACTCTGCGATACCAACTGAAAGAGCAGTAAAGACATACATTAACAATATAATTCAACATTTAGATTTAATGAGAGTAAGAACAGTTACACAAGATTCTACGGCAGTTTCAGGTGAAGCCATTCTTGTTGATGGTACTGGGGATGTTGTTATTCATATTATACCAAAATCTGATGGAAAATATGTAATTAAGAATCTAACAAGTCATAAAATTACTATGATTCCAACTTTTGGATCAATTGATTACGAGTCTCTTTATATAAATCACACATTACTCAAGTCGGTAACTATAATTAGTAATGGTGCAAATTTATTCATTGTTTAATTATTAGTAAGTTTTAATCTATTGATATTTTTGGAACAAATATAAAAGGAATTATACTTTAATTATACGTTATTTTTTAATAACTGGAGGAAATTAATATGACTTTCGACCCAAGATGGTTAAATCAACTTCCACTTTCTTCATTGAAGGGCGGAGACATTAACGATGTATATTCTCTAACTGGAAGTTTAGGATTAGATGTTGGAGAGTGGGAAGCATCTGGTTCGCAAACTATTGCTAGTGGTGGGGTTTTAGGACTTGATACAACACCATTAAGAAGTGGAAATATTTTCGTAGCATATGAGCTTGGAGCTGGGTATTATGCAGAAGTTCGTACTGCTCTTGGTGCATCTTCAATATCCCCCGTTGCTTTTGGTACTGGTGGTGGAGCTGGAGATTTAATTAGAGTAGCGACTCTTTCAAATGGAAATGTAGTTGTTGTTTACTTGGATAATACTTCAGGAAAATTGGCTTATATTATATATGATGAAAGATTGAATGTTGTGACACCAGCGACTTTAATTACTGGTACTACAGGATTTACCCAAGGAAAAGTAACACCATTAGCGGATGGAAATTTTGTTGTTGCTTATACTGATGCTGCAACTAAAGCTGCATTTCAGATTTTTGATATTGATGGAGATGTAGTTAAAGGTGAAACTATTATTACAACTTCTCTTTATGGAAGAGTTGAAGTAGTTGGCTTAAAAAATGGAAATTTCATGATTGGGTTGTCACAAGCAACTACTTTATATTTTGCCATCTATGATCGTCAAGGTGTTCGCGTATTAGCACCAACTTCATTTACTACTCTTAGAACATTTATAAGAAAACCACTTGCTTTACTTCCAAATGGGCAGGTTGCAATTGGATTTACAACAACAGCGACTGGAAGAGTAGGTTATGGGCTTGTAGATCAAGATGGAAATATTGTTTCGGCAGCAGCGGATAAAAGTACAGCAACACTATTAACAAGCGGCGGTTTATGTGCTCTTC
>Ga0315288_10011125_pt1 | contig 11333 bp, 7 predicted proteins | sample YL17G11_20_MG_FD_203454 | JGI IMG/M metagenome (GOLD analysis project Ga0315288, IMG submission 203454) | Sediment microbial communities from Yellowstone Lake, YNP, Wyoming, USA - YL17G11_20 | ecosystem: Environmental > Aquatic > Freshwater > Lake > Sediment | place: USA: Wyoming | collected... | reverse complement strand
CCGTCGGAGCGGCAATCTTGTAGTAGTTGTCCTTCTGCTCGCCTAACAGCTTGACTTTCTCGCCGCGGTCAAGCTTCAACTGCAGCGTCGAATGAATGGGCTTTACCAGGTCCGAGCCGGCATAGACGCGAACGCCGTCGCCGGTCACGATCCCTGTTCCCGGATTATCAGGGTCAATGGTCACGTAAGGAACGTAAATCCACGAGAAGCTGCCCGGAGGCGGCACAATGCACGACCAGCTAAACTGGTGGCTGACGACTTTCGCTTTGTCGCCTTTGTTGAGCTTGCCGCAGTCGTAGTAGTTGCTGCCCGGCCCGGAGCGAACATAGACGTTGTCGCCCGCTATCTCGGCGTCGTATGGAAATTGCGGCGTACCGACAGCGTTGGCGTCCGCAGCCGGCGTCGGTCCGGCTGCAGGGGGGGCGATCTGGCCCAAACCGACCGATGAAAAGCCCAATAAGACAACAACGACTAACAAATTGCTGTATGATTTCATTTTTCTATCTCCCAATAAGAGATTCTTGGCTAAAATCCGAAGCCGGCAAAACAGCCGAGCGTTCTTCTTTCGATGCTTCAAGTTAGCAGCAACCGGTCCGGCTGTCAACCCCTTTTCTTGTTCCGAATGTGATTGCGTCGCGGTGAATCTCATTTGCTCGACTCTTCCAGTCGGGCAATCTCATCCCTGCACATCTTCAACTGCCCCGGATCCGACAGGTTTGCCGCGGCTGCCCGCAGATATTTCAGCGCCGGCTCCGCCTGGTTGAGATAGCGCGAGTACAGCAGGCCGAGCATCAGTTGCACCTCTTCGGCGTATTCGTAATTGCTGTAGTGAGCCAGGAAGTGCTCGTATGCCTGTGCGGCCTCGGCCGGCCTGTTGTCGCCGGCCAGCCGGTTCGCTATATCAAGAAGCTGCTGCCGGGGCAGAATCTGCCCGATGTCGAGCACCATAAGCTCCAGATACAGCTCAACAGCGCCGGCCAGGTTGCGTTCGAGCATCCGCCTGCTGATTTCATTGCGAAGCTCCTCTGTCTTTTCTTCCTTCTGTTTCTCCGCGGGCGTCTTGACCTCCTTGACCTTTATCGGCTTGGCCCGTACTCGCCCGGCAAACGGGTCATAGCCGCCCGCCACAACGTCGCGGAAGCTCCGCCGCCGATTCCATCGTTTTATCATTGCCCAGAGGTCGAAGTCGCTGGTGCCGACCAGTCCTGTCGCAAGCATGGCCACAATCGACACGACGCCGAAGGCATATCCGGCCAGATGTGCGTCGTAGGCAACATGCGGAGTGTATCTGACAATCACGTTGTCTATTATAATAAGCTTCAGCCCAATGAAATACAGCGCCGGCACCTCCAGCGTCCCAATGAAGAAGAACCAGTACAGGACCGTTATCAACGTCTGCGGAAACAGCACAAGATAGGCCCCTGTGACTGCCGCCACCGCCCCGCTTGCCCCCAGGGTCGGAACGCCTGAGGCCGAGTTGATAACCGTATGACCTACGCCGCTGAACACCGCCCCCGCCAGATAGAAAGAGACATACGATATGTTCCCAAGCTTGTCGTTAACGTTGTTGCCGAAGATATATAGAAAGAACATGTTGCCGAAGATGTGCATATAGCCGCCGTGCAGGAAAGCGTAAGTTATGAACTGCCACAAGCAGGGCCGGCTGGACATGAGCTGAAAATGTTGTGCCCACGGTCGAAGTATCTCGGCGGCCCCCGTCCCGGCTTCGGTATGCGGCCAGAACGTCAGAAGGAAAATGACCACATTAGCGAATATCAGCGCGTAATTTGCGTAAGGCGTTCGTCTCGGCCGAATACTCGTCCGAATGGGTAAAAGCATAGCCTAACCACCATTCAAAAAACCATTAGAATCAAGACTCGGGCAATTGTAATGGCAATAGGCGGGTCTTACAAGGCATAAAAAAAGGACGGCGATAACCGTCCTAACCAGAAGAATATGTTGTTGCCGATTTTCCTCCCTTGCGGAAAACACCGGCGGTGGATACTGCCGTCCGTGGCCGCCTGCCTCCTCCCCAGCCATGTCGTTCTGACAAAAATATACTAATAGAACCGGCCAAAACAAAACCTCAGGTGAAAAAAACTTTGCTTTTCTGCCGTATTGTTGCTAATCAGTTGCTTTTATGGCGCGCAAAGGCGTGCTGAGTCTCCTCAAAGACGAATATCGAAATCCAGGGGCTTGTGCTGCAGCACACGGCCCTCCAAAAGCAGATTGGACCGAAGATTGACGCGAATGAACCGGCAGATAGTGACCAAGCATATCGCCGCGATTCGGCGCGAGCTGAACCGAAGAAAGATAAGCTGTCTTATCGTAACAAGGCCGGCCAATGTGACCTACGCGACGGGTTTTATGGGTGAGGATAGCTGGGCGGCAATAACCAAGACCCGCGTGTATCTGCTGACCGACAGCAGATACGCCGAGCAGGCCCGTAAGGAATGTCCGAGCTGCCCCATCGTTGAGCGGACCGGCTCGATGGCCCAGGCCGTCGCAAAACTCGCCGCGAGGCTAAGCTCTCTGCGGACGATAACCGTTGAGAAGTCAATCTCGCTTGCCGACTTTGAGGCATTGACAAAGCACGTCAAAGCCAGGCTCAAATCGGTTGCGGGTATCATCGAGGCCGTGCGCAGCCGCAAGCACGGTGCTGAAGTCGCCGTTATCAAGGCCTCTGCTTCCATAGCGGCCCAGGCCCTGCAGCGGACCCTGCCTCACGTCAAGCCCGGCATAACCGAGATCGAGCTGGCCGGCACGCTCGATTTTCAGATCCGCAAAGCCGGGGCGACCAACAGCTTCGCTACAATTGTCGCCTTCGGTCCGAACGCATCCCGGCCCCATCATCAGCCCGGCAAAAGAAAACTCAAGCGGAAGGACACCGTATTGATAGACTTCGGCGCCAAATACAAAGGCTACTGCAGCGATATTACCCGGTGCTTCGTAGTCGGCGAGCCGACTGCTTTTTACCGCAGGGTCTTCGAGGTTGTTGAGCGTGCCCAAGCCGCCGCCATTAAGGCGATAGCGCCTGGCGTCAAGCTCACGACCGTCGATTCAGCGGCCAGAGACGTGATTCGCGCAGCGGACTTACCCGTTTACGGGCACGGCACCGGCCACGGCCTCGGTCTGGAAATTCACGAATTGCCCTTCCTCAAGGCCGATAGCAAGGCAGAAAAGCTCGAGGCCGGTCAGGTCATCACCGTGGAGCCTGGCGTATATATCCCCGGCAAAATCGGTGTGCGGATCGAAGACGATGTCCTCGTAACCAAGACCGGATGCCGGGTGCTAACCCGCCAATGCCCACATTCAGCCCTATTGCCCGGCTGAAACTCTTGAATATCTCTTTCCTTGTTCTTTCCGCCGCGTTATAATAGGGCGGCTTTCAAACACGTTTTAGTAATAGGAGGTTATTATGAAGACAAGACTGATTGTGGTGATATTGCCGGTGCTGTTGCTCACCGTGCCGGCTCCGGCCGCTCAGGTCGGCTTCGAGAAAATCGTTGTTGATAAGACCTTCCGCTCCGAGGGCGTCGCCGTCGGGGATATCAACCACGACGGCAAGCTCGATCTCTTTGCCGGCGACGTCTGGTATGCCGCCCCCGACTGGAAGATGCACGAAATTCGTCCCGTCGGCCAGTATGACGGCGCAAAAGGCTACAGCCAGTGTTTCGCTAATTTCGCCCAGGATGTCAATGGCGACGGCTGGGTCGATTCAATCGTCATCGGAATGCCGGGCGAACCCTGCCGATGGTATGAAAACCCAAAAAATAAACCAGGCCACTGGAAAGAGCGCATAGTCGTCGATAGCGCCTGCAACGAAACGCCTGTTATGGTCGATTTGCTCGGCGATGGCCGAGCGGTCCTGCTCTTTGCAGTCCGTCCACAGGGAATAATGGCGTGGTTTAGCATCCCGAAAGACCTCGAAGGTTTGTGGGATATGCACGCAATCGCCGGCCCCAACGCCCCGGGAACGGAAAGATACAGCCACGGCCTGGGCGCCGGCGACATCAACGGCGACGGGCGAAATGATGTGCTCTTTACCAGTGGCTGGTGGGAAGCCCCGCAGGACCGCACCAAAATCAACTGGACCTTCCACCCCGCAAATCTCGGCCCGGGTTGCGCCAATATGCTGGTCAATGATATTGATGGCGACGGCGCCAGTGACGTCATCACCAGCTCAGCCCACGGCTCAGGCATCTGGTGGTTCCAGCAGGCCAAAACCGACAAGGGCGTCGAGTGGAAACAGCACGATATCGCCCCAAGTCTGTTCTCCCAAAGTCACGCCATGATTTTGGTTGACATTAATGGCGATGGGGTGAAAGACTTCGTCGTCGGCAAACGTTTCTGGGCCCACGGGCCCGAGGGCGACGTTGACCCGGATAAGCCGGCTGTGATCTACTGGTTTGAATTGCGCCGGCCTCAGAAAGGAACCGTCGAGTTCATCCCGCACCAAATTGACGATGACTCCGGCGTCGGAACACAGTTCGAGGTCGTCGATATGAACGCCGACCGGAAGTTCGACATCGTCACCTCAAACAAGAAAGGCGTGTACGTTTTCCTGCAGCGCTGAAACCACTTCCGCTGCGGGGAGTTGGTAGGGTGTGCAAAATAAAAAGCATTTTGCACACGCTACAGCCCTCGGTGGTATATTTGTTTGACAATCACAGCCGCCGCGTTAAAATAGTCGTAGTTCGCAGGGGTGGTCCGCCGAGGGCGGATCTGAGAAGACACCCTTTGAACCTGATCAGGATAACCGCCCCCGCGCTTTCTTGCGAAAGCAAGAGCGGGGGCGAATAGGCCTGCGTAGGGAAGCGATTGACTGCCTCGGAGCTTGCAATTGAACATAGATCGCTTCCAAACGAAGCGATTTTTTGTTTACAGTGAAAGTTTTAGTCAAATGACGACACAGTTGCAAAGCGCACAGGCTGGGATGACTACCGATGAAGTAAGGTTCGTTGCTGAGATTGAGGATGTCGATGCTGAACTTATCCGCACGGAGCTTGCGGCAGGTCGGCTCGTGATACCCGCCAACAAGCTCCACCTCAAGACCAACCTGCGACCTGCCGGAATAGGCCGGCTCCTCACCACAAAGGTAAACGCAAACATCGGCACAAGCAGCGTGCGCTCATCCATAGAAGCGGAAATCGAAAAAATGGAGATTGCGCTGGCCGTCGGCGCCGACGCGATTATGGACCTGAGCACCGGCGGCAATCTCGACCGGACGCGAGAGCAATTGCTTGCGCAGTGCCCCGTTCCCTTTGGAACGGTCCCGATATATCAGGTCATAGAAGGCAGGGACGTTGAGGACATTGATAACAGGATGATCCTCGATATTGTCGAGAAACAGGCTGGGCAGGGCGTCGATTTCTTCACCATTCACGCAGGGGTGTTGAAAGAGCATTTGCCCCTGCTCGAAAGTCGAGTTGCCGGCATCGTCAGCCGGGGCGGAGCGCTTTTAGCCAAATGGATGCTGCGCCACAACAGGCAAAATCCCTTCTACGAAATGTTCGACGATTTATGTGATATACTGGCGGGCTATGATATCTGTTTTTCTCTCGGTGATGGCCTTCGCCCGGGCGCAATCGCCGACGCCACCGACCAGGCCCAGCTCGCAGAGCTAAGGACGCTCGGTGAGTTGACGCAGAGGGCGCAGGAGAAGGGCTGTCAGGTTATGGTCGAGGGCCCGGGCCATGTGCCCTTCGACCAGATACAATATAATATGGAAATCCAGCAGGAGATTTGCCGCGGCGCTCCGTTCTACGTCCTCGGCCCGCTGGTGACGGACATCGCGCCCGGCTACGACCACATTACCTCGGCTATCGGCGCCACGGCTGCTGCTTTCTACGGTGCATCGTTTTTGTGCTATGTCACGCCCAGAGAGCATCTGGGCCTGCCGAACGCCGAGGACGTGCGGGCCGGCGTAGTCGCGGCCAAAATCGCGGCGCACGCCGCCGACGTCGCTCGCGGCCTGAAGGGCGCTGCCGAGAAGGACAGGAGGCTCAGCATCGCCAGAGCCAACCTCGACTGGGAAACGCACTTGGCCGAATCGCTCGACCCGCAGACTGCTGAGCGAATGCACCGCGAGGCGTGCGAGAAGGCCAATGGTGGGCTAAAGCCCACCCTACAATCTGATTACTGTTCGATGTGCGGCAAGGCCTGGTGCAGCGTCAGAATCAACAAGGAAATCAGAGAGGCCATAAGACGCAAGGACCCCGCGAAAGTGTAATTCGGCTGGGTCAACACCAATATCATAGGGGCCGACTTCAAATTCCTCTTTTAGTCTTTCCCACTTTATCCGAGCTTGCTCTTGGGCGACCCGGCCGTTAGAGTGTTGCGCTGACTGTAACCGCCTGTCCCCTGCCCTATGTCTTCATTGAGTCAAACTCGATGAACGCTACCGGCAGGAAGACAAAGACCGGCAGCCACGCCCACAGCTCCGGCATTACCCTGTCGAAAACAACCTCCGTAGCGAGTATCTTGCAGATAAAAGTGGTGATGAAGCACGCCGCCGTCGTCCCAAAGCTGATCATAACCGCGGACTTCATCGACTTCGGGTCGCGGCAGACCAGTATCGGCAGGCTTATCATCAGCATCACCAGATTGATAAGGGGGTCGGTGATGCGGAAGTGCTTCTGGCTCCAAAGTTGAGCCACGTCCTTGATCTTTGTCTTTTGCCTCGCAAGGGCGGCCAATTGCCGCGAGCTCAGCAGCGTTTTGTATTCGGAACTGTGCCTTACGGGGATGTCATGTGGAACGAGGTCGCCGGAGTCGTATGAAGCAATCGCACGGGGACCTTCCCTGGAGCCTTTTTCAATGAGCTCCCCGTTATACAGGTCCCATTTCCCGGCCTGATAATTGTACGCAGCTCTTTCTGCGCGAATCAGACCTGTCACTTCCCACTCCCACGCGTTCGAATCGCCCTTCATTTGCCGCAGAATAATGGTCGGCTGGTACAGCGTTGAAGTCTGCACGACGAATTTCCGTGAGCAAATAAGCGAGCCTTTCCCGTCGCCCATGAACCATACATCGTACGATTCCTGACCCGGAACCGCATGGCGATTCCGTACAAGCTTCGGCGCAAGCGGCGGTATAACCAGCTCCTGGTCTATGACCAGCAGGCCCGTCAATACTATGGCAAGCACCACTATCGGCCCGATCAAACGCTTCAGGCTAACCCCGGAAGCCATCACTGCGACCAGCTCGTTGGAGTGAACCATCCTCCCGAAAGAAAAAGCCGCTGCGACCACCGTTATCATCCCGGCAAAATCCCTGAAGTACAGTGTGCCGTTCAGCCCGTAATATACGAGCACGTTTTCAATAACGGCCCACGCGCCGCGGCTGGTCTGCTCGGTGAATTCGTCGAGATTCACAAACAAGTCGATAATTACTCTGAGCCCCATCAAAACGCCGAAGGCGATTACGTAGCCAATCAGGAAGTTCTTAATAACGTACTTGTCCAGAATCTTCATATCAGTTCTTCAGCAGCCTGCGGTAAATCGCCGCCGCCAGCAATAGCAGAAAACCCAGCCCACCCCACATCAACGCCATACCTGAGACGACCGTCGATTTCGTGTTCTCCGCGACCTGTCTGCCGCCTATTATGCACACTATCAGCACGGCCGCGGGTATGCAGCTCGCCCCAAAAGCCGTCAACAGATGCCCTCCCCTCTTAACAATGCCCAGCCCGATGCCGATCAGTATCATCGGCACACACCCTACACCAAACACCAGCCTCGAATGGATCTCCGCACGTATTTGAAGCAGCGTACCCTGTATTTCTTTGCCGAGCAGATACTCCCGCTTCGTCAGCTCGCCGCTTGGTCCCTTTTTCAGCGCCGGTGATTCCGAGGCCCGCCGAATGGCGTCCAGCAGGTTCTCAGTCCCAACTAGCTCTCTTACGTCCGTGTTGCTCGGCCGAATCAGGCCGCGGATAATATGCCGCATTTTCAAATCCCCCGACTCTTCCTCCAGCACGTTGGTCAGGTCCATAGTCAGGGTCGGCGCCAGCTTGTCGCCCTCGATGTGCAGCGCAGCCTTCGTGGGCCGAAATCTGGCCGGAGGCTGCCTGCCGCTCGAATCTGATTCGACTACGACTATGTCTTCGTCCAGTTTGACTCTTTCATCGCCCACCGCAATCTTGCGCGCGGTGAACTCAACCAGTTTATCGGCGCTGTGCAGTTTGCAGTAATTCTTCGGGTCTGCGCCTATTACCGTCTCAATTTCCTGCGCCAGCAGCTCTGTGGTGAATTGGGCGTTAGTATCGCGGGCCAGCTTCTCTATCGGATGAAAGAGCATCAGGTCGGCCCGAATCCGCTTCATTTCGTTTATATTCTTGAACTTGATGTCATCACTCAGCAGTGAGCCGAACTCCGTGCTGATCACACCTTTTTCCACCGAAAATGCCCCACCATCCTCAGAGCCGATCTGCAGCGTATTTTCTGTGTATATCTGCACCTCATTGAACCTGTCGTGGGGATTGAAAGTCACTCTGGCCCGCTCGGCAGTGTAGATTTTGTCTATCCCGTTCGATTTGACATAAGCCACGACCACGCCCACTAACGTATCGCTTTCGGGCCTGGCCTCGTCGGCGTAGATCAGCCACGGGCTGTTGGTCGGCAGCTCGTAATACCCCCTTTGCTGGATGTTGCGGAAGAGTATCTGTTTGGCATCGGCCTTGAGCGATTTCTCCGCCAACTGCACGAAATACGGCAGCATGTGAAAGCTCAGAATCAGATTTGCTATCGCCACAACAATCGCCAGCGCCAGGCCCGGATAGACCAGCGTAGGCAGGCTTATGCCGCTTGCCCGGCAGGCGTCGAGCTCATTATCGCTTGCGAACCGGCCGTACACTAAGGCCGATGCGAACAACGCCGCCATCGGCAGCACGAATGTCAGCGTTATCGGCAGAAAATAGCCCATTAAGCTGAGCACTTGCCCGGGGCCCACCCCGTATTCCTGCACCGGGCGCAGAATGCTGCCGAGGCTCAGAATCAGCGTCAACGCTATAACCGCCAGCGTAAAGACTTTCAGTAGCTCGCGAAATATATACCTGTGCAGTATGAAAACCATTTTTTACTAATCACATTAGCCACAAAGGCCCAAAAAAGGTCAAGAGTGAACTAAAGTGTGCTAAAGTGAGCTAAAGTTGAAGAAGGAATCCGTAACTTTAGGCACTTTAGGCACTTTCAACTTTAGTCACTCTTAACTTTAGTCACTTTTAATCTTAGGCACTTTACACGTCTTAGGGCCTTCGTGGCAAAAAGAGAAAGAGACTCGGTTACGGGATATCAAGCGGGTTTATGTCCTTGATCCTCTCGGCGTAAATCTTGTATGAGTATTTCCCAAGCAGCTCTTTACAGTACTTCTCCGTCAGAGCAAGCCTTCTGCGGGTCTGGACTGCCAGCTTGGCGCGGTTTGCCGCTTGCTCCGAAAACTCGGGCGTCGTGCCCTGGTTCTTTTCGAGAATCTTAACGATGCGCCACTTAAACCCGTCGCCGTACACCCCCTTGATAGGCCCCACCACGTTATTCGGGTCGCCTTCCCAGAGGGCCGGCCAGAAATAGGCCTCAGTTCGTAGGTAGGTATCAAAAGCCTTGCCCTCCTTCTCCAGCGAATACTTCTGTCTGACAGAATTGAAGTCTTTGCTTTCGTTCAATTCCGCCTTCGCTTTTTCTGCCGTTTTCAGATCCGCGCACCATATCTGCTCGATCTTGAGCTTCTTGTCCTCCTTGAATTCCTCCTTATGCTCATCGAAGCAGGCTCTTATCTCCTCTTCTGTCGGCTCCTGCACATCCTTGTACTTCGTCTGTTGGGCATCGCCTAACAGATTCATATCTTCGTAGTCTCTGACCTGTTTTATTATATCTTCGTCCTTGTCCAGTCCCAGCGACACCGCCTCGGCAACAAGGATAGGCGTTCTCAATGTCTGGTCGAGCAGCCTCTCCACCCCTTGAGGAGTATTCAAATCATTCGGCCGACGCGGCGGCGCCATATCGCCCAAAGTCTCAAACCAGTCGCTAACCCTTACTTGCCCCTTCTCAAAAGTCGCCAGGACGATGTTTTTCTCCTCCTCGGTCAATTCGTCTCTCATCTGACTGTTGCGAATGAACGGGACATTACGCTCCGCCTTCGGCTGGAATAGAAGCCTTTGATGAAGCTGCGCCGCCTTGATGAAATTGGCATTTACCTTTTTGACATTGGACTTTTTGTATATCTCCGCGTAGTATTGGCCCATAATCTCATTGGCCTTCGCCCTTTCGACCATCATCTTCGCCCGCTCGCGGTCCAGCTTGGGATCGGCCTTCATCTTTTCGGCGATTTCCGCTTCCGAAGCTGCCAGCTTGCCCGCCGCGGCGGGCAAGCCCTCCAACTGCTTCTGCATCAGCAGACCGACGAGCTTGCGTTCCTTGAATTTCCTGACCGCGGTGCGGATCATCTCATTTTCAACAAGGACGTTCTGCTTGCGGGCGTCCATCGCCATAGCCTTTTCCGCTATAATTTTCATGAGCACCGCGTTGGCGTCGGGCGACACATAAAGGGCCTTCTCTGCCAATCCGTCGTAATCGTACGGCTGGAGCTCCATCATCAATCGCCTTCTGAGCTCTTCCTTTGTGATGACGTATTGTCCTATTGCGGCAACGACATTGGGATCCGCCTCGGCGTCTTTGAGCGCCTGGGCTGCAATGGGTTCACACAGCGGCTCCTGTGTCTGGGCCGGTGATTTGGTATCGGGCTGCTTGCCCGCCCAAGCACCGGCGGGCTTGGTTTCAGGCTGTTTTTGGTCGGCGGATTTCGGCCCGCCTGGTTCGTTGACCCCCGGTCGGCCCGGCACGAAACGCCAGACACAATAGCCTCCTATCGCTATCCCGACAACAAGAGCAAGTATGGTCGAAAGCTTGTTCATCGTGTTCATGGTTCCGATTGTAACCGTTTCGCCGGCCGTTTACCAAGTAAAATCTCTCCTTCGACGGGCTCAGGCCCCACGGGTCCCTTGCGGGGATGGTGAGCTTGCCCGCCCAGACAATGGTGGGCTTGCCCGCCCAAGCACCGGCGGGCTTGTCGAACCATTTTCATTTGCATTGAACGCCCGCTGTCCTTATAATAACTCAATCACGTTGACGATGGCGCCTGTTGCCGACTATGAGGGCCTGGCAATGACTGCAATCATAAAAACACTGTGTCGCAAGAATGCAGCGGTAGGGTGGGGCTTGCCCGCCCAGACAATGGCGGGCTTGCCCCACCGAACTGGCCCCGCACCTATTTTGAGAGGGCGCCCGCCATCTCAAAATAGGTGCGGGGCCCTGCGCGTCTTTATGCTTGCCCGCCCA
>Ga0315288_10011124_pt1 | contig 11333 bp, 10 predicted proteins | sample YL17G11_20_MG_FD_203454 | JGI IMG/M metagenome (GOLD analysis project Ga0315288, IMG submission 203454) | Sediment microbial communities from Yellowstone Lake, YNP, Wyoming, USA - YL17G11_20 | ecosystem: Environmental > Aquatic > Freshwater > Lake > Sediment | place: USA: Wyoming | collected... | reverse complement strand
TCCAGCAGCAGTTGCTTCCGGCGGCGCCGGGCCCGCTCCAGTTCCTCGACCGGCGTGCCGTAGTATTGGCCGAACACCTCGGCCCATTCGACGAAGGCGCCGTCGGCGATGCGCTTCTGGAACTCTTCGCGGCTCAGGAAGTAATAGTCCACGCCCTCGGTTTCGCCGGGACGCCGGCTTCGGGTCGTCGCGCTGACGCTGATGAAGAGGCTCAGGCGTCGTGCGACGGCCCGGCTGACGGTGGTCTTGCCCGCGCCGCTCGGCCCGCTCAGCACCACGAGGTCCCGCGCGGGGAAGGGCGCCAGGCCCTCGCCCGTTTTCTTTTCGATTCCGTCGGCCATGCCTGTCGCTCTCCGCTTTACTCGATATTCTGCGATTGCTCGCGCAGCCGGTCCACCGCCACCTTGATCGGAAGGACCTCGCGCGCGATCTCGACGTCGTTCGACTTTGCGCCGATCGTGTTTGCCTCGCGGGACATTTCCTGGGCCAGGAACTCCAGCCGCCGGCCCACCGGCTCGGAGGCCCCCAGGAGGTCCCGCATCTGCTCCAGGTGGCTCTGGAGGCGGGCGAGTTCCTCGTTGATGTCGGACCGCTCGGCGAAGAACGCCACCTCGCGCGCCAGGGTCGCGTCGTCCGCCACTATCTCGATGCCCTCCAGGAGCGCCTGCGCCCGTTCCTGGAGCCGATCGCGGTACTCCTGGATCACCACCCCCGCGCGCTGTCGCACCGCGGCCACGCGCCGCGCCATCTCTTCCAGGTTCGCTGCCAGGTCCTTGGCGGTGGCCTGGCCCTCGGCTTCGCGCATCGCGTCCAGGCGGTCGAGCGCCTCGCGCGCCGCCTCCTTGACGAGCGACTCGAGGTTCTTAATTCCCGTCAGGACGACCGCCTCGTCGCCCACGACGCCCGGCAGCGCCAGGAGCGCCTCGAGCGCCGGCGGACCGTCGCCCCCGCCCAGTTCCTCCCGCAGCCGCGCCAGGTCCTTCCAGTAGGCCGCCAGCACCTCGCGGTTCAAGGGGGCCCTCGCGGCGGCGCCGACCGGCTCGACGGTGAGCAAAACGTGCACCGTCCCGCGCGTCAGCCGCTCTCGCACCAGCCGATCAATCACAACCTCCGCCGCCCCGAGGCCCTCCGGCGTCCGCTGGCTCACCTTCAGGCTCCGGTTGTTGACCGTCCGGATTTCGACGCGGACGCGGACCTCGTCGGTCGTCCGTTCGGCCGCCCCGTATCCGGTCATGCTGCGAATCATTAGCGTTCCCTTGTGCTCTACTGAAAACATCCCTTCCCATCCCCCTCTCCCTTGATGGGAGAGGGAGAAAAAAGGCATGTTTTCAACAGAGCAGTATCCTTATGCCTCCGGTGTCTTTCGGCTGCCGGGTTTCACGACCGGCACGCCCTCTCGGCAGAGGGGACACTCCTCCGGCACGTGGGTCGGCACGTCCAGTTGCACGAGGGCCGTCAGGGGCATTCCGAAGCCGGGGTCGCGCCCGCTCGTCCGGTCCACCAGCGCCGCCACGCCGACCACCTCCGCCCCCGCTTCCCGCACAATCGCGAGCACCTCCCGCAGGCTCCCGCCGGTCGTGACGACGTCCTCGGCCAGGAGGACCCGCCGGCCGGGCTCGATGCGGAACCCGCGCCGCAGGCGCATCCGACCCTCCTCGCGCTCCGCGAAGATCGCCGTCGCGCCGAGGGCCCGCGCCAGTTCGTACGCCACCAGGATGCCTCCCATCGCCGGGCCGACGACCGTCTCGACCCGGTCGTCTGCAAAGGCCCGCGCCAACCGGCCGCACAGCCGCTCCGCACGCGCCGGGTCCTGAAGCACCAGCGCGCACTGGAGATACTTCGGGCTGTGCAGGCCGCTCGAAAGCAGAAAATGCCCCTCCAGCAGCGCGCCCGCCTCGCGAAAGGTCTCGAGGATGGTCTCACGGGGATCCGGCATCATGGGCTCCGCTGTCGGGAGTCTTGGGCGTCTCGGGCGCTGGTGCTCCGCCGGATTCGCTCGGCGGCGGCGCAGGCGTCTCGGCGGGCGTCTCGGCCGGGGGCGCCTCAGGGACCTCGGCCGGCGGCGCCGTCCCGGCGCGCCGGGATTCGCCTGGGCCCGTGCCGGGTTCGGCAGGCGCCTCGGCGGGCGCCGGCTCCTCGGCGGACCACAACTGCGACTGCTGGTAACGCACCAACAGGGCCGTCACGATCGCCAGGACGAAGAAGATCGCGCCCATGACGGCCGTCACCTTGATGAACACGTCGGCCGTCTTCGTTCCGAACGCGCTGTGGCCGCCCGGACCGCCGAACGCCCCCGCCAGGCCGCCTCCGCGCCCTCGCTGGATCAGCACCAGCAGCACCAGGATCACCGAACACAACAGGAATAGCACCATGGAAACCGTCGTCAACACGTCCTCGCCTCCTCGGGCCTCTTGGGTCCGGCCCTTTGAACTCTTGACATTTGAGATTTCAAATCTGAGATCTCAAATCTGAAATCTCAAATCTCAGATTTCCGGTTTCTGTTTACAGTCCCTTTGCCTTCGCGCCTTCGGCGACGATTTTCGCGAACCCGTCGGCCTTGAGGCTCGCCCCGCCGACCAGCGCGCCGTCGATGTCCGGCGCGCCCATCAGGTCGGCCGTGTTCTCCGGCTTCACGCTTCCGCCGTACTGGATCCGCACCGCCTGCGCGAGGTCCGCGCCGTACAGGTCTGCCAGCAGGCGCCGGATGAACCCGTGCACTTCCTGGGCCTGCCGGGGCGTGGCGGTCCGGCCGGTCCCGATGGCCCAGACCGGCTCGTACGCGACGACGACCTGGCGCGCCTCGCCCTTCGCGAGACCCTCGAAGCCGCTCGTGACGTGGCGGCGAACGACTTCTTCGGTTCGTCCCGCGTCGCGCTCTTCGAGGAGTTCTCCGACGCAGAGGATCGGCACGAGGCCGAACGCAAACGCCGCACGCACCTTCTTCGCCACCACCTCGTCCGTCTCGCCGAAAACGTGCCGCCGCTCGCTGTGACCCAGGATGACGTACCGGCACCCGAGGTCCTTGAGCATGGGTCCGGCCACTTCGCCGGTGAACGCGCCTTCGCGCTCGAAGTACATGTTCTGGCCGCCGACGACGAGCGGCGAGCCCTTCGCCGCCGCGACGACGGCCTCCAGGTACGGCGCCGGCGGACAGGCGCCGACCTCGACGCCCCGCACCCCGGCCGCGGTCTTCGCCGTCGCCTTCGCCAGCGCCACCGCGCCCGCCCGGTCCGTGTTCATCTTCCAGTTGCCGCAGATGAACGGCTTTCGCATCCGTGTTCCTTCCTTCGCGCGGCGGGTCTCCCGACCCGCCGCGCAAAAACTTGGACGGCAAACGGCCGCTAAGCCGCAAGCGGCTAGACCTTCGCGTCGGTCTCCAGGGTGCGTCCGACCGCCTTGGCGATCGGCACGAGGGCCTTCATCATCGCGTCGAACTCGTCCGGCACGAGTTGCTGGGGCCCGTCGCTCAGCGCCTTCTCCGGGTTCGGATGGACCTCGATCATGAGGCCGTGCGCCCCCGCCGCCACCGCCGCCAACGCCATCGGCGCCACCAGGTCGCGCCGGCCGGTGGCGTGGCTCGGGTCCACGATGATCGGCAGGTGCGAGACGCCCTGGACGTTCGGCACGGCCGCCAGGTCCAGCGTGTAGCGGGTGCTCTTGTCGAACCCCCGGACGCCGCGCTCGCACAGGACGACGTTCCGGTTCCCCTCCGAGAGGATGTACTCGGCGCTCATGAGGAGTTCTTCGACGGTCGCGCCCGGCCCCCGCTTGAGGAGGACCGGCTTGTCCGAGTGGCCGACCTCCGTCAGGAGGGCGTAGTTCTGCATGTTCCGCGCGCCGATTTGCAGGACGTCGGCGTACTCCGCCACGAGTTCCATTTGGCGCGCGTCCATCACTTCCGTCACGACCGGCAGGCCGGTCTCCCGGCTCACGTCGCGGAGGATCTTGAGGCCCTCCAGCCCCAGGCCCTGGAAACTGTAAGGGCTGGTTCGCGGCTTGAAGGCGCCGCCCCGGAGGAACGCCGCCCCCGCCGCCGCCACTCGCTTCGCCACCAGGCGCACCTGCTCCTCGCTCTCGACGGAGCAGGGGCCCGCGATCACCGCCAGGTGCTTGCCGCCGATCTTGCGGCCGCGGACCTCGACGACGGTGTCCTCGGCGTGGAAGTCCCGGCTGGCGAGTTTGTAGGGCTTCATGATGGGCATGACGGACTCGACGCCCGCCAACACCGCCACCGACTCCGGCCGCAACTTCGCCTCGTCGCCGATCGCCCCGATAATCGTCCGGAACTCGCCGCGCGACATGTGGGCCTTCAGGCCCATCTGCTCGATCCGCTCGATGACCGCTCGGACCTCGACGTCGCTCGCGTTGGCCTTCAGAACGATGATCATGCCGCCCGCCCAGTTCATCCCGCGCTCACCATCACGGGGAACGACCCCAGCACCGTCAGTTGCCGCGTGTGCGCCTTCGCCTCCTCCAGCGCCTCGCGCACAGGCTCGTCGTCCCCGTGCCCCTCGATGTCCACGAAGAAGTAGTACTCCCACGATTTTCCGGGCGCCGGGTGCGACTCGATCTTCGTCATGTTCACCCCGTGCCGGCGAAATATGTCCAGCACTTCCACGAGCGCCCCCGCCTTGTGCGCGGTGCTGAAGAGGAGGCACGATTTGTCGCGTCCTGTCGGCTTCGGGTTCTCGCGCCCCAGGACGAGGAACCGCGTCTGGTTCTGCGGATTGTCCTCGATCGCCGGCGCCAGCACCGCCAGGCCGTAAAGTTCCGCCGCCATCCGCGACGCAATCGCCGACGTCCCCTCCACCTTCGCCGCCAACAGCGCCGCCTCCGCCGTCGAATCCACCGCCACCTGGTCCGCGTGCGCCAGGTTCTGGCTCAGCCAGCCCCGGCACTGGTCGAAGACCTGGGGCTTCGAGTACACCTTCATCACCTTCGCGAGGTCGGCCGTTTTGCCCAGCAGGTTCTGGTGGACCGGCATCGCCATCTCCGCGCAGATCTTCACCGGCCCCTGCACCCCCAGGAAACATTCCATCGTGTCGCGCACCGCGCCGCCGGTGGTGTTCTCGACCGGCACGAGACCGTAGTCCGCCAGGCCGCGCGACACGCCGTCGAACACGCTCGCAATGTCGCGCACCGCCGCCAGGTCCACGCTCCGCCCGAACTTCTCCAGCGCCGCCAGGTGGCTGAAACTCCCCTCCGGGCCCAGGTACATCACCTTCGCCGGCATCTCCAGCGCCAGGCTCCCGCTCATCAACTCCTTCCAGATCGCCCGCAGCGTCGCCTCCCGGAGCGGGCCCGCGCTGGCCGACGCCACACGCTCCAGAACCTCCCGCTCACGTTCCGGCGCGTACGCCGCGTTCTGTCCCGCCTCCCGCTTGAGGCATCCGATCTCGACCGCCAACTTCGCCCGCTCGTTCATCAGCCGGACGAGGTCCAGGTCGATCTCGTCTATCTTCTTTCGAATCGCTTCGAGGCTCATACGGATCCCCGTTTCCCGGCCGTTCGGCGGTCCTTCCGCGAACGGGCTTGGCGCATACTTTCCCCCCGGAAACGCCCCAATTTAGCCCCCTTCGCCCTCGCCGTCAACCTAAAAAGGCATGCCCGCTCGCCACACCCGCCTCGGCGGGCCGCCGTCACATTTAGCCGCCCGCCTCGGCGGGCGCGTATTGTGCCGTTCAACCGCCCCTCCCCAAATTCCCGCCGGATTTCTGGTGACTTGCCGGCCCGCCCCTGCTAGCATAATTCATTTGTACGGTGCGCCCGGCCGTTGCCCCCGGGCGCGGCAACCTGCCGGGGTGGCGGGCTGAAACCAGGGCAATCGAACGGAGATGGGCCATGATGCGACGATATGGGGTGCTGATGGGTTGCATGGTTGCTGCCATCCTGTTCCTTGGTGTCGCGGGCTGCACAGGCGAGAATGAGGGCGCCGAGGGCAAGGCCAAGGGCAAGGAAGAGGCCAAGGTCGAACTTCCTTCCGTGGCCGCCGATGCCGTCAAGGCCGCCTTCCCCAAGGCCAAGATTGAGGAAGTCAAGGTCGAACAGGAAGAGGGCCTGACCCTCTATGAGGTCGAACTCGAGCAGGTGGAGGCGGAGACGAAGACGGAGATGGAAGTCGAGGTCGCTCCCGACGGCACGCTCGTCGAAATTGAGACCGAGATCGCCCAGAAGGACGCGCCGCCGGCCGTCGTCGAGGCGTTCCGCGCCGCCGACCCCGACGCCAAAATTGAGGAAGTTAAGAAGATTGAGATCCGCGCCGAGATCAAGAAAGCCGAGGCCGACAAGCCCGCCCAACTCGTCAAACTCGACAAGCCCAAAATCGTCTATGAGGCCGAACTGAAGACGGACGACAAGGAAGGCGAAATCACCGTCGCCGCCGACGGCAAGGTCGTCGAGCCCCTCAAGTGGGAAGAAAAGAAAAAGGGCGAGTGACTGTGCCGCTTGCTTGCCACGCCGAAGCCATCGGCGAAGGCGGGCGGCTTAGCGCACGCCGTCATAACGCCCGGGGATGAGGCCCCGCAGGGGCCGAATCCCCGGGACTCTTTTTACCCGGCGGGGCGGGCACGTATTGTGCCGTTCGCCCTGCCGCTTGTCCCTGCTCGTCGTTGGACCCCTTCGGGGCGGCTTAGCGCGCCGTTCACATTTAGCCGCCCGCCTCGGCGGGCGCGTATTGTGCCGTTCGCAATGGGTGGTCCGTTGGTTCAGCGCGCGTCCGTGACCGGTAATCGACATAACTCCGGCGGCAAGATCGGCACCGCCCCGTCTTGCGAGCAGACGTAGCCGGCTACGCGACACGCGTGTTCTGCGATCGCCCTCAGATCGCAATCCGCCAACAGGCCCATCGTTACCGTTGCGGCGAATGCGTCGCCCGCACCGACGGTATCGCGGACCTGTACCGGTTCCGCCTGAACCGAGACCGTTTGGGATCGATCCTTCAGGGTCGCGCCGCGGCCGCCAAGCGTCAGAACCGCCAATTGCAGATCGAATCGCTCAATCAGTTGTTCCAGTTGTGCCGCATCCGATGCTTCGTCCAGATGGAACAAGCGCGCCAGCACCAGCAACTCTTCGTCGCTCAACTTCAGCACGTTGCACCGCCGCAGCGACTGTTCAATCACGGATCGATCGTAAAAGTCCTGGCGCAGGTTCACATCGAACACACGCCGACAATTCGGCCGGGTGGCATCCAGGAACCGCTGGATCGTGCGGCGCGACTCTTCTTCACGCTGCGCCAGGGTGCCGAAGCAGACTGCCTCCGCACGCGGCGCCAGATCCGCCGTCGCCTCCGTCCAGGGAATATAATCCCAGGCCACATGCCGGTGGATCGTGAAGTGCGGAGATCCGTGGCCATCGAGTCGGACCTGAACGGACCCGGTGGGCGCCTGCGGAATACGGGCGACGGTGTCGATCCGCACGCCATGGGCCGCAAGATGGTCCAACGCGCGGTCGCCCAGCGGATCCTGCCCGACGCCGCTGACCACCCACGCTTGCGCGCCCAGGGCGGCGGCGTGCGAGGCAAAGTTGGCCGGCGCGCCGCCGAAACGCGCCTCGTCGTCGAACACGTCCCACAACACTTCGCCGAGACCGACGACAATCGGCGCGATGGGCGGACGGTTCGAAAACGTTTTCGGCATCAGGCAATCCCTAATTTCTTCTGAATCTCTTCGAGCGGCACGCCCTTGGTTTCCGGCATGATGAAGATCACCCACAGCAACTGGCCGACCATGCACAAACCGTAGAAGGCGAAGATGTGGCCGCCGGAAATTTCGGCGATCATCGGGAAACTCTGTGAGATCACCGCCGCAAAAATCCAGTGCGTGAAACTGCCCAACGCCTGGCCCCGCGCTCGCACCCGGTTGGGAAAAATCTCGCTGATGAACACCCAGATCACCGCGCCCTGACCGAAGGCGTGCGCCGCAATGAACACCAGCAGACTGACGAACACGATCATCCCCCCGTTGCTGGTGATCTGGCGCACCATCTGGCCGCCTTCATTCTCGACCATCTGACTTTGGGTATAGAACGTCACCGCCGTGACGCCCAGGCTGAGGATATAGCCGATCGAACCGAAGATCATCAACTTCTTGCGGCCGAAATGGTCGATCACCGCCAGGGCGGCCATCGTGAAGATCAGGTTCACCGTCCCCAGTCCGACCGAGTTCAGCAGGCTGGCGCTCCCCCCGAACCCGGCGCTTTCGAAGATGCGCTTGGAGTAGTACAGGATCGCGTTGATCCCGCTGAGTTGGTTGAAGGCGGCGATCGCAACAGCGAGCAGGATCGGTTTGAGATACTTGGCCTGGAAGAACGGCTCACGCAAACTGTGCCGCTCGATATCCAGCGACTGCTTGATCGCGACGATTTCCACCTCGACCGATTCGTCGGCCGCATCCGTCCCCACCAGCCGCAGCACCGTCCGGGCTTCGTCTTCCCGTCCTTTGGCCAACAGCCAGCGCGGACTGCGCGGCGCCAGGAACAGCAACAGGAACCACGCCGCCGCCGGAAACGCCTCCACGCCGAATATCCACCGCCACTCCAGTTCACCCAGGCCCAGCGACCCGAGGATGAAGTTGGAGCAAAAAGCCAGCAGAATGCCCAGGACGATGTTGAACTGGGCCAGGGCCACCAGCCGGCCGCGAATTTTCGCCGGCGATATCTCCGCAATGTACATCGGTGAAACGACCGACGCACCGCCGACGCCCAGGCCACCTATAAAACGGAAAATCACGAACGAGTACCAATCCCACGCCAACGCGCTGCCCACCGCCGAAACGAAATACAGCACGGCCAGCCAGAACATCACGGTGCGCCGGCCGAATCTGTCCGCCGGCTTGCCCACCGCGATCGCCCCGATGATCGTCCCGATCAACGCGCTCGAGACCAGGAACCCGTGCCAGATCGCCTGCGCATTCGCGGTTATGCCCTCGTACGGCCGGAACAGTTGTTGAAGTTTCTGTTCCGCGCCGGAGATCACCGCCGTGTCGAACCCGAATAGCAACCCGCCAAGGGCCGCAATGACGGCATACCCTAAAACGTAACGGGTGCCTTGTTTCATGGATGACTCCGTGTGTGAGATGAGAACATGTTGCACGAAAATCTCCGACCGGTCGCCGGTTCACAATGAACGCGGCTTCGAACCGGTCGAAACGCAACAATGGCAGACATCCTAGTTGCGGGGGGGGGCAAGTCAAGCCAGAAAACCGTAATTTTTTTCCCCCCCCCGCGTGAGCGCCGTTCCCTCCTTTCGCTCGCTCAATTCCAGATTGCCTTTCCGCTCCTGAACAGTTCCAGCAGGTCGTGTGTGGCGCAGATCACCGGCCCACCCGCTCCCGCACGCCATTCGAGCCCCGATCCTAAGGCGCCGCCCTGAGTCCCGGCGCGCCCCTGGCAGGGGGGATGTGACTGGCCGTGCCTGCCCGCCATAGCCTCGGCGACGGCGGGGCTGTTAGGCCCATTCATGGGCCTTGGCCCCGCGCACGCCGTGAGGCCAACCGTCCAGGCCGAAGGCCTGAGACAAAATAGCCCAGGCCAACGGCCTGGGTTTCGAGGGTGGAATGCGGTTATAATCCTTCCAGGCCGAAGGCCTGGGACAACAAAGCCCAGGGCAACGCCCTGGGTCGAGAAGCGAAAAGGAAAAGCCCTTTGTACCATCCGGAAGCCCTGTAAGGGCGCGACAAGAGAATGTTTGTTACGCCCTCCCGAAGGGACCCCTTCCCGAAGGGACCTTTGGTCGGGGCTTCAGGGCTTCAAAACAAAAAATAAAAATGGAATGGTTGCGGGCGCCGCCGACCCAGGCCGTTGGCCTGGGCTATATTATTTCAGGCCTTCGGCCTGAACGGCGGTTCCCCCTCACCCTACCCTCTCCCACAAGGGGAGAGGGGGAAAAGGGCATGTTGTAAAAAGAAGCGCGGCGTCCCGGTGGGACGCCGCTCGGTTTCTGCTTTACGTATTGCGGCCCCTTAACAGATGGGGGTCTTCGACTTACTTGCGTTTACGGCCGAGGATGAGGCCGAGGCCGCCCAGGGCCATCAGAGCCATCGTCGCCGGCTCGGGCACAGTGACGGTGAAGCCCGATATCATGTTATACCGATAAATGTTCGCAGGTGATACCAAGCTCCTCGTGAGGACAAGATCGAGTTTACCGTTACTATCTAGCGGCGCGTCGAACGTAGCCAAATACATGTTGTAGCCCCAGTCATCAAAAACGGCCTTGTCAACACCACCGACAGAGACCGTCTGTTGTGTCCGGTAATAGTTGGGGCCTGGATAGATGGGTGGCATGAGAAGTGTTGCAGCGTTCCATATACCACCTCCTAACATTTGAACCTCAACTTGCTGATTAGCATTCGCGACCCCAAAATCCAAAAAGTAGGTGTCCACGGTGGGGGTCGCATTTTGCCGATACCACCCCGCCTGTGCGAGTCGTTCGGCCTCTGTATTGTCGGCGCTTGGGGTGAACGTGCCGATTTGCGACTGAGCGGCGGTTCCCGAAGCGGTATAGAAATAACGGCTCGGATCACCTGAATGGGGATGAGTATTGGTTAGTGTAAAACCCGAGCCGACGTGAACCCCCGTGCCGATGTTGAATGCTGTACCATTAAGAGCACCACCAGGAGCGTGGGTCAGGTTTAAATCATAGTCGTAAAATTCTACACCCTGAATGGTACCCACGGTGAAATTTGCTCCAGAGTTTGCAGCGTTATGGCCACTGTCCATGAAGTTGACGGCGGCCAACGTTTTGACGGGGTCCAAGTGAAGTAACGCGGATGCGTTCCCTACGAAGGGAACGTTGGTAACGATTGCTGCGCTCGCGGTCGAAACGGCGTACGGCGCAAAGACCAGCCCCAGCACCGCGCACGCCATCAACGCTACTGCCAGTCCTAAGGTTCTCATGTTCCTGCTCCTTCCGCCCTCTGAGGGGCTTTTGCGGGTCCGCCTTTGGCGAGACCCTGAGAAATGAACATCTACCTGTCCACTAACCTTTGGTCCATTCGCCTCTGCTACCGACATGACCTTCGTTTTTCTCCTCAGGCCGCACCGTGCGGCTGCCGTCCCTTAACTCCAGAAGGAGTATACACCAGATTCCGGAAAAGTCAAATCGAAAAATGGTGGGGTGGGGGTAAGTGCTTGTAAATAAAGGACTTACGGAGGAAAGATTTTTCGGATTTTCCCCCTGGCACGGCTGTTCACCGCAGCGGGCCACGGCCGGAGCCGCACCCCGGCCAGGGAGACGCAGCGGGCCACCCTGGCACGGCCACCCTGGCACGGCAGGCGTGCCGCCGGCCACGGCACGAGCCGTACCCGAGCCAGGGTGGCCTGACGGCAAGCCGTGCCGT
>Ga0315288_10011123_pt1 | contig 11333 bp, 7 predicted proteins | sample YL17G11_20_MG_FD_203454 | JGI IMG/M metagenome (GOLD analysis project Ga0315288, IMG submission 203454) | Sediment microbial communities from Yellowstone Lake, YNP, Wyoming, USA - YL17G11_20 | ecosystem: Environmental > Aquatic > Freshwater > Lake > Sediment | place: USA: Wyoming | collected... | reverse complement strand
GCCCGTTCGATGGCCCGCCGAAGCTGCCCCAGGCCGCGCCCCTCGATGGCCACCATGGGGACCGCCTCGATGCCCAGCAGGCTCCCCAGGCGGTCCAGATCCAGCCGCAGGCCCGCCGCCTTCGCCTCGTCCATGAAGTTGACGGCCAGGACCATGGGGCGGCCAAGATCGGCCAGTTGCAGCGTGAGCGAAAGAGCGCGGGCCAGGTTGCGGGCGTCCGCCACCTGGACCAGCACGCCCGATTCCTCGGAGGCCAGGATCTCAAGCGCTACCCGCTCGTCTTCCGACTCGGCCGCCAGGCTGTTGATCCCCGGCGTATCGATGATCTCGCGGCGGGAAAGCCGCTGCCGCCCGCGCATGATTTCCACCGTCGTGCCCGGATAGTTGGACACCCAGGCGTACTGGCCCGTCAGCAGGCCGAACAGGACCGATTTGCCCACATTGGCCTGGCCCACCAGGACCACGGGGCGTGCGGCGGAAATGGCAGTGCGCGGCGACATGCAATCGTGTTGCAACTAGAGCCGATCAGTATAGCAGAGCCGCCATACGATCTCGCGAAAAAAGCTCTTGCCGCAGGAAGCCGTTAATTTGAACCACAAAGACACCAAGGGCACAAAGGTCGCCCCTTTGTGCATCTTTGTGTCCTTGGTGCCTTTGTGGTTCAACTACTCTCTTTCAGCAGCCGCTGCAGCTCGTCCTTCATTTGGCTGAGCGCCTGGGCGGCGGCCGGGTCGTTGATCAGGTTCTTCATCTCGTACGGATCGGCCTGGAGATCGTACAGCTCGTCCATGCCCTGCAGCTCGGGATAGTGCGTGAACTTCCAGCGCGGCGTGCGCACTCCCTGCCAAGTGGGGGTGCGCGGATTCTGCTCCTCGGCGAAGTATTCGGTCAAAAAGGACCTGCGCCAGTCCGCCGCGCCGCCTTTCAGCAGCGGCAGGAGCGAGCGCCCCTGCATCTGCTTCGGCGGCCTGACGCCGCCCAGTTCCAGGAAAGTGGGCGCCAGATCGATGTTCAGCGCGTCCTGCTCGATCCTGGTGCCCGCCTTGATCAGCTTCGGATAGCGGACCAGCAGCGGATCGCGGATCGATTCTTCATACGACCACCGCTTGTCGCCCAGCTTGTGTTCGCCCCAGAAGTAGCCGTTGTCGCTCGTGAAGACCAGCATGGTGTTGTCGAGCTGGCCGGTTTCCTCAAGAGCCTTGAAGATCATGCCCACGCCGTCTTCGACGGCCATCAGGGCGCGAAGCTGGTTGCGGATCAACTGCTCGCCACTCGACACGGCCTGCTGCTTCTTTGCGGCCTGCTTCTTCGCCGCCTGCTTCCTGGCGGCTTCGGCCGGGACTTCGCGGGTCAGCGCCGGCCGGCCTTCCAGCGTGTCGTTGCAGTTGGGGCGGCGGGCAATCGGGTCGTTCGCATACCAGTCCTGGTGCCGCTCGGCGGGGGTAAACGGCCCGTGGACCGCCTTGTGCGCCAGGTAGAGCGCGAACGGCTTCTGGCGCGCGCGCTTCACGAAGTCCAGCGCGTGCTGGTTCAGGATGTCGGTCATGTATCCGGTCACGCGCCCGGACTTGCCGTCTATGTTGACCTCGGGATCCACGTAGACGCCCTGGCCGCGGAAGCTGACCCAGCGGTCGAAGCCGGGGCGCGGCATGTCGTCGGTGCCCATATGCCACTTGCCCACGTAAGCGGTTTCGTAGCCGCTGTCGTGCAGCAGGCGCGGGAAGGTCACCAGCTTGTGGCTCAGCTCGTTGTTGTTGCCATTGCCGGTGACGCCGTGCGCGTGCACATACCGGCCGGTCAGGATGCTGGCGCGGCTGGGCGAGCAGAGCGGCGTGGTGACGAAATAATTGGCGAACAGCGCGCCCTGGCGCGCGATGCGGTCGATATTCGGCGTCTTGACGAAGGGATGGCCCATCGAGCCCAGCGCATCCCACCGCAGGTCGTCCACCAGGATGAAGACAATGTTCGGGCGGGCGGCCGGCGCGGCTGCCGCCGGCCTTCCGGCGGCCAGCGCCGCTCCCGCCAGCAGGCGCGTCGCTTCGCGCCGGTTCATTCGCGATGAATCAGGCATAGTCACCTCAAGAAGTTATCAGTTTTCAGTTCTCAGTTTTCAGTGTTCTGCCGCCGGCCGAACTGAGAACTGACAACTGATGACTGAAAACTGAACAGATGCTAACACACTGGCCAGGCACGGGCCTGGCCCTTGATATCCCCGGGAAGGAAGTCAATCGAGAACCGCGCCGCGCGTGCGGCTGTTCATCCGCTATTTGCCTTCAATCTGAAAGTCGTCGAAGTAGGTGACGCTGTCGGCCTTGGTCCACAGCCCGACCTTTCCCGCGTCCTGGAACGTGGAGTCTTCCACGTCAAACAGCTTCTGGCCGTCAAAGTAAACGGTAAAGAGGTTGCCCTGAAACGTTACTTTCAGCGTGCTCCACTTTCCAGAGGGGACGGGGTGCTTTACGCCGTAGGTCTTCGACGGGGTTCCCTTGGGGGCAAGCGCAATCCGCGTGTTCTTTTCAACCTTGTAAAGAACGACGTTGTTCTCCAGCGCATTGGCCCGGACGATGTAATAGTTGTCCGGGTCGCGGTACCGCCAGACCATGCCGCACGCCTGGTCGCCGGCGCCCGTGACCGGCTTGCACTTTACTGTGAGCGCACCGTCCTTTAGATTGGCCTTCTCATAGATCGCCAGCGGGAACCGGCCGCCGGTCTTATCGTCGGAAACCTGGGCAAACACGTTGGGCTTGCTGGGCGCCGTGTCGTCCTTCCGGATTTCCCACTTAGGCGCGCCGCCGGTGTGCGTCATCGCCACCGTCCAGCCGGGCGGAACGGCTCCGGGCTTTGCGGAGTCGAAGTTGATCGTTTGAGCAGCGGCGGAAATCGCTGCCAGAGCGAACAGAGCAACGAGCCTCGGTTTCATGATTTCTCTCCTTAGGGAGTTGTCAGTTTTCAGTTGTCAGTTTTCAGTTTCGTGCCGCTGGCCGAACTGAGAACTGATAACTGATGACTGAAAACGGCAGGATATTACACTACCGGTCGATCAACTGCACGGGGATCGGCACGGTGGCCGGAACCGGCTCGCCACGCAGGTGGGCGGCCACGGTTTGGACGGTCTTGCGGCCGATCTCGCCGGGCTGCTGCGCGATGTCGCCCTTGAGCGCCGCCCCGCGGCGGATGGCCTTGCGGGCCTCCGGTGTGGCGTCAAAGCCGACCACCACCAGCCCCTTGCGGCCGGAGCTTTCGATGGCGGCCATGGCGCCCAGCGCGCTGTCGTCGTTGATGCCGAAGAAGCCGGCCAGGTCGGGGAAGGCCTGCAGGACGTCCTCGGCGGCGCGCATGGCGCGGTCCCGCACCCCGTCTCCGTTGGGCGCGGCCACAACCTTCACGTTCGCAAACGCGGCAATCGCTTCCTGGAAGCCGGCCACGCGCTCCAGGGCCGTTTCGGTGACCGGCTGGTGGATGATGGCGATTTTGGCTTCCTTGCGGCCGGCCAGCAACTGCCCCATGAACTTCCCCGCCAAGCGGCCGCCCTCGCGGTTGTCGGAGGCGATGTGGGAGACAACCGGCGCGTTGAGCGCCCGAATGTCGGCGGTGAACACGGGAATGCCGGCCTGCCGCGCCTCGGCAATGGCCGGCCCCACTCCGGAGGAATTCACCGGGCAAACCACGATGGCGCTCACGCGGCGGGTGATGAAGTCCTTGATCTGGTTCTGCTGCCGGGCCAGGTCCCAATCGCCGGAAATGACCACCAGCCGGAAGCCTTGTTTCTGCGCCTCTCCGCGCATGCCCTGTTCCAGCTCGTTGTAGAAGACGTGCTCCTTGGTCACCAGCGTCACCCCGATCACCGGCTCCGACGCTTTCCTGGAACAGCCGCCGGATAACAGGGACAGCAGTACAATAGAAGCGAGCCAGGCACGACGTTTGAGAAAAGACATAAGTGACCTGGAAATGGGACGCAGATAAACGCAGATCTGACAGATCTGACCTGCGTTCATCTGCGTTTATCTGCGTCCCATTCCAACGTACCAATGTATATCGAAACCCGGACCGGCGGTGGGGCAGTTCTTGACCGCCTCCCGTGACGGCTGGGGGGGCCCAGGTTCCGGCGGGCTTTTCGCTTTCCCCGCAACTTTTCCGTCCTGCCGGTGTAAATCATAGTGAAGGGAATTCAGAGACATGAACCGGTTAGTGCGTTTAGTAATCCTCAGTCTCGCGATCTCCGTGGCGGCGGTGGCCCAGGATCAGCCACAAACCAAGAAACAGGCGCCGCAGCCCGAAGCCCGCAAAGCGCTGCCGCAGCAGCCCGTGCCGCCGCCGGGCCCGAGGGCCATGCCGGTGCCGGCGCCCGGCGGAGGAACGATGTGCCAGTGTCCCTGCATGATGCAGGGGCCGGGACCGATGGGGCAGGGGCCGAGCGGATCGGGCATGATGGGGCCCGGCAGGGGAATGATGGACGGCGGCCAAGGCGCGATGCGGTCCTGGATGGGTGACGCTCAGCGCCGGAGATTCGGGCTGCGCCGCTTTGCTCCCGGCCAGGGGTCGGGGCCGGCGCCGCAGGGCGTCCCCGGCAGCTCTGGATTCGGCTTCAGGGGCCGCGGCGCCGGACCGGGCGGGCCGAACCCTCCGATGTTTGACCAGCGCCTGGGACCCGACCTGAACCTGACCGAGCAGCAGCAGAGCCGCCTGCGCGAGATGGGCGTCGAGCAGCAGAAGAAGGCCATCCGCCTGCACGCCGACATCCAGACGAAGGAAATCGAGCTGCACGAACTGCTGCGTGCCGCCAATCCTGACCGCGCCGCCATCAATGCCAAAATCGACGAGATCGGGGTGCTGAAGGCGCAAACGGAGAAGGACTCCATCGCCCAGCGCCTGGCCTTCGAGCAGTTGCTGACGCCCGAGCAGAAGCAGAAGCTGCGGCAGCAGCGCGAGCGCGGCCCGGTCCCCGGCGGCGGCGCGCGGCAGCCCGGCACGGGTGAGCGCCAGCGCCCGGCTACGCCCCAGCGCCAGGGCCAGAAGCCGGCGCCTCCCCAGGTTCAGGAATAGGACGCAGATAAACGCAGATCAACGCAGATCGATTTCGAGAAGGATCTGCGTTCATCTGCGTCCCCGTATTTGCTGTGCCCGGAAATGCGATTGTTGACCTGGAGGCGCTGGAGCGCGCCCGCGACCTGACGTTTCGGCGCACGCCCGCGCGCCACGTGCGCGGCGAAACCACCGCTCTGCGCTTCATCAACGAAGCCGGGTTCTGTACCGCGTTTTCCAGGCGCGTGAATCTGCCCTGCCTGTGGGTGGCCATCTGCGGCCGGCGCAATCCCCGCATGCCGGTGCACACCCACCACGATTACGGCATCGGCCTTACCTGGAACCTCAAAGACAGCCTGCCGGAGAAGAAGCTGGTGTTCTATAGCCGCGTGTTTCGGCGGCTGCCCGGCTTCGTTTCGCTGGAGTACCTGCCCTGTTTCTACCGCTTGTTTGCGCCGGAATCGCCTCTCTCCGGGGAATTGATACATGCGGCACGGGGCATCCTGGACCGCCTGCGCACCCACCCGCGGCAAACCACCGCCCAGCTTCGCTTATACGGCGCGGTGTACGGCGCTCGCCGCCTGAGCAAGGCGGTCTTCGAGAAGGCCATCGCCGGGCTTCAGCAGCGGTTCCTGGTGGTTCGGACCGAGGCTCTATACGACCCGAAATTCACCTACGTCTGGGATTTGTTTGAGCGGCAATACCCGGCAGCCATGAAGGCAGGGCGGAAGCTGAGCCGGCAGCAGGCCATCGACGCCATCCTGGGGAAGTACTTCCGCGTGGTCTTCTATGCCCGCCTCGCGGATGTGCGATCTTTGTTCGGCCTGCATCCCGAGGAGGCCCGGGAGGCGCTGGCTCGCCTGGCGGCGGCGGGCTGCATCACCGGCCCCGTTCGCCTCCGCTCGCATTTCGGCTCCTGGTGGGTCAGCAGGGCGTTCGCCACGGATAAACGCCCCTGAACGCGCAAGCGCGCCGGATGTGGCGCCGCGACGGCTTCGCGGATCAGGTAGGCGGCGGCGGGACTAATGTCCCGACTCCCGGCGCGCTCGAGCAGACGGAGAAGAGATGCAAGCTCAGCCCTGTTCCCCCGCGCTGACCGGACTATCTCGCGAATCTTTCTCAGCAGGTTCGCGGAAATCTGCCCGTTTGCGAGCCGGTCGATCAAGTGCGCCAGCGCATCCAGATCGGGGACGCTGAAAATCAGGATGGCGTCGCTCACCGGCCGCTCCTTGCCGTCGGATGGAGAATTGCGAACCGCGCCCCGAACAACCATGGTAGTCGAGCCGCCGCCGTCCAGGTTCATGGCCTCGACAGCGCCCATTTCGATCAATTCGGCGGCCAGCTCCCGGAGGGTCATTCCAACGCTCGACGGCTGCCGGCCATCCAGTGTGACAAACAGGAAAGTCCCCCGCCGGGTAAGGGCAAAAGCCGTTCGAGGATGCCGCAAAGCCGCGTGAGCAAACTTTTCCTCCGGGACATTGATCTTGCCGCGGCTGACGAGGCGCGGCCCGCCGCCAACCATGGCTTCGGCTTTGCAGCCGCTCTTCTCCGGCGGCACTGACGGCGTCAACCGCAGGTCGATTCTCAGGCGCGCGCCCACGGTGGCGTGCTCTCGCAGCCAGCCGGCTGAGCGTCCGGAGCCGGAGAGAACCATGCCGCCCGCGGGCAGGACGGCGTTCCCCACCCTGTCGTCCACGCGGACCACGCTCCCGCTCGCGTTCAGAACGGCTTCAACCCCGGAGGAATCGGTGAGCGTGCTGGGCCCAAACGGGGAGCGATACAACACCAGGTCCTGGCTGTCCCGTTCTCCATTGAGCTTGGAAATGCCCTGAGTGGAACCGTCGGCGGCAGTCACTGTGCCATGAAAACTCACAACATCGATCTCGGTCCGTTCCTTGTAGCCCGTCTCTTCGCAGAACAGCAGGGCCGTACGGTTTGAGCCGCCGGAGATGGCCCGGCCGTTCATCTGGTAAACACCATTCGAGACGCCCGCGTACGGGCCGGAGACGACAAAATAACCGCCGTTGACGGCAGCCGCCGCGCCATAACGCCTGGCCATCGAGCGCACCGTCTCTTTCCCGACCGCCCGATCGAAGGCGCGCACCGGCAGAATGTTGATCGCGGGATGCGCCGGATCGACCTCCAGGACTTGCAGCGTGAAGGGCCCATCTCCGGCGCGAACGAACCGCCGCTCGCGGTAGCTGACTCCGGGTGCAACTCGCTCGCTTCGGTCGTAGGTTAGCTGGGGTGTCTCAACCGCGGGCAGCGCGCCGCCCAACACCAAGGCACAAAGACACCAAAACTCTAAGAAAAGCCGCGAGAGCCGCCGAACGGTCGCGCCCTCGATATAGCTGTTTCTTTGTGCCTTTGTGCCTTCGTGTCTTTGTGTTGAGCTTTCCACTCCCGCGTCAGAACACCAACTTCAGCCCGAACTGCATCTCCCGCGCGCGGTCCGCCGTGGTGATGGTTCCGAACACGGGCGAGGTCAGGTTGAAGGTGCGGTTGGGCTGGTTGAAATTGACGTTGTTGAAGAAGTTGAAAAACTCGGCGCGGAACTGCACGTTGAACCGCTCCGCGAAGCGATGGTTCTTGGCCAGGCTCACGTCCCAACTTCTCAGTCCGGGCCCGATGAGGATGTTGCGCCCGGCGCTGCCGAAGCGCGCCTGCGCGGCCGGCACGGCGGCGAAGACGGTGGCCACATTGCTGCCGCAGGCGGCGTTGCGCGGGTCGGCGATGTAGCAGCTCGGGTTGCCGGGACGGATCACCGGCTTGCCGAGCAGGTCCGGCCGGTCGCCACCCAGGCCGTCGCCGTTCTGGTCGCCCGACATCAGTATCGAAAAGGGGAAGCCGCCTTGGAATTGGGTGATGCCGCTGAGCTGCCATCCGCCGATCAGCTTGTCGGCAACCACGGGCAACTTTTTCAGAAACGCGCGGCCGCGGCCGAACGGCAGATCGTACACGTAGCTGGTGACCAATCGCTGGCGGAGGTCGAACCCGGAAAGGCCGCGGAAGTAGCCCCGCAGGTTCCGCGGGTCGCCGCCATCCATGGCCCGGTCACCCGAACCCCGCTCGCTCGACAGGTCGATGGACTTGGACCAAGTGTAAGAGGTCAGAAACTGGAACCCCCGTGAAAAGCGCTTCTGGACCTTGACCTGGAGCGAGTTGTAGCTGGAGGTGACATAGGAGGACAAACCAAGCGCGTTGCTAAACTGCTGCGGCATCGGGCGCCGATCCTGGGCCGCCCGCTTGTCAGTGGGTTGCAGCGGGAGGGGGATGTTGAAGAAGGGCAACTCGTCCAGCTTGGTGCCCTTGTTGGCCACGTATCCCGCGTCCACGCTGAGTCCGCCGGGCAGTTCCCTCTGCAAGGTAAGGTTCCAGTGCTGCACGTAGCCCTCGCAGAAATCGGGGCTGATGTTCTGGGTGCTGGTTGTGGACAGTGGTCCGGCGCCCAGGAATGGATCGACCAGGTTGATTTCGGGCCTGGTGGTGGACGACTGGCGCTGCTGGGTTTCCGCAAAGGGCGGCTGGCGCCGGTTGATCACGAAATTGTTCAGGAAGTTTTGCGAGTTGGTGTAGAAGATGCCATAGCCGCCACGCACCACCATACGGCGCGTCGGGGTGTAGGCGAACCCGAAGCGCGGTCCCCAGTTGTTGCGGTCCGGTGCATAAAGGGCGCGCGCCCCCACGCCCTCCAGGTGCAGCAGGTTCTTGGCCTCGGGGCTGTTGGCCAGAATGATCTGCCCGGGCAAGCCGGTGTTGAAGGCGTTGGTCAGGGGGTACAGCGTGGAGCGCCGGTCGTGGATGTCCACCAACGGACTGATGTACTCGTAGCGGACACCGATGATCCACGTCAGCTTCGGGCTCATCTTCCAGGAGTCGGTGAAATAGTAGCCGTGCCAGGCGGAACGGCCCGTTTCCACCCCGGTTCCGACCACCCGCTGCGATTGCCAGGGGTAGCCCAGGAGCAGGTCGGCGAAGGCGTTACCCGTGAAGTCCCCTCGGAAGATAAAGTAGCCGCGCCGCGAACCCGGAACGGCTCCGGGGGTGTTCTGCTGATACTTGGTAAGGCTGGCCCCGCCCTTCAGCGTGTGATTGCCCTTGGTGTAAGTCAGGCTGCCCTGGTGGGTGAACTCGTTCGAGATGTCGTTCAGGGGAAGCGTCTCGGAGTCGCCGAAGGCGGTCAGGCTGATGTTCTGGAAGGCGAAGCGCGGCGCGCCCTCGAACTGCTTGCCCGCCAACTGGTGGTTGATGCCGAACTGGTCGAAGTACCCCTCCTTGCCCATGTTCGGGTAGCTTCTCTTGAACAGGGAGCGCGTAAAGTAGAAGCGATACTCGCCCAGCAAACGCGGGCCGAAGATGTGCGTATCGGTCAGTGAGAACACCTGGTTGCGCGGCGGATCGATGTACTCATAGTTGGGCAGGCTAGGCGTGGTGACTTCCCAGTGATTGGCGATCGAGTAGCGGCCGGTCATGCGATTGCGCGCCGAAAACTCGTGATCGATCTTGGCCGTGATCTGGTCGTCGCGCGCCTCTTCCGGGCGCGTGACCAGCAGGTTGTTGGTGGTCAGAGTGGGGGCGCCGTAGTTGGCCTTGGCCCACAAACCGAGCGCCACCTGAGCAGGTTTTACGAAGCGGTTGGCCGGGATGCGGTTTCCCGGGAACGCCAGGCCCGTGTTGGGGTCCTTGAGCGCGGCGCTCAGCCCGGAGAAATCCCCGTTGCGCCAGGCCTCGTTGGGCACCGACCGGAAGCTCTCCACGCCGCGCCGCACCCGCAGGCCTTCCAGGTTGGCAAAAAAGAAGGTGTGGTTCCTGCGGATGGGCCCGCCCAGGGTGCCCCCGAACTGGTTGCGGTTCAGCTTGCTCACCTTCGGCAGGAAGAAATTGCGGGCGTCGCACGCGTTGTTCCGCAGGAATTCAAAGGCCGAGCCGTGCAGGGCGTTGCCGCCGGATTTGGTCACCAGGTGGATTTGCGCGGTGGCGGCCCCCCCGAACTCGGCCGAGTACGTGCTCGACTGGACCTTGAACTCCAGAACGGCGTCGATCGACGGCCGGATGGCAATGGCGCCGTACTGCCGGGCGTTGTTGCTGGCGCCGTCCATCATGAAATTGTTGTGGTGTTCGCGGCCGCCGATGGCGAAGCCCGAGCCGTTGCTGCCGATGGTGGCGCCGGTGTAGAAATCGGCCCCGCCCGGCCGCGTGTTGGCCCCGGGGGTCAGCAGGATGAGCTGCGAGAAATCGCGGCCGTTCAGCGGAATCTGCGTGTTGTAACGGTTATCGATCACCTGCCCCACCGTCGCGCTTTCGGATTGCAGCAGCGAGGCCTCCCCGGTCACCGTCACGCTCTCCGTCAGCGCGCCCACTTCCAGGGCCACGTCGATGCGCGCTTCCTGGTTCACCTGGAGCACGATGCCGGTCAGCGTCTCGCGCTTGAAGCCCGCGGCTTCAACCGTGATCGAATACGTGCCCACGGCCAGCGCGGGCGCCACGTACACGCCGCTGGCGTTGCTCTGAACCTGGCGCTTCAACCCGGTCTCGGTTTGAACCACGGTGAGGGTTACGCCGGGCACCACCGCCCCGCTCCTGTCCGTCACCGTTCCCACAATTCTCGCGGTGGTCTGCGCCGCGCCGGTTGGCGGGACCAGCAGCGCAATGCACAACAGACAGCAGATGACAGCCAAATGCCGCAGAGTTTTGGTTCGCATGTTGCCTCCAGGCCTTTCCTGCCGGGGAATGGACGTTTCTGCCGGAAACCTCCGGATCGGCCGGTGAATAAGCTATTCCCACGCGGGCGGAGAGTCAATAGGGAAGCGCTCCCTGACGATCGCGCCTCCGATTGCCTGGGAAACGGTTCGCTGCGGTGACAGGCCTCTTTTGCCGCACGCCAATGCCACTTCGCGGGCATTGGGGTTCCATTGGGATGGCTTCGCGTTCCGGCGCCGGGTCCGCATGCTGCCCGGAATGCGGTTTTGGGCTGCTGATTGCGCGGGGGTTAGCGGCGGCCTGCCTGGCCATAGGGCTTGGCCCTGCGCTTGCACTTGGCGCCCAGCCAGGCAATGCGCCGGCACAGGCAGGAGTCCAGCTTGAACAAATTGGTTCTCGTCACAGCCATTACAGCAAGTTGTGCCATCAGCGGCCTGGCGGGTCATCGGGTTCGCCACTCGGAGCCTCGTCCGCCGAAACCGGCCATCAGCAGCTACGCCAGGCCTCACGTCCCGAAGAGGCCGAAGAGGGCGCGCGCCGCGCACCAGCACAATCCCGCCAGCTCCGTAAAGCTTCAGCAACCCAAACACCACAGGTAGACCGGATTCACC
>Ga0315288_10011120_pt1 | contig 11334 bp, 10 predicted proteins | sample YL17G11_20_MG_FD_203454 | JGI IMG/M metagenome (GOLD analysis project Ga0315288, IMG submission 203454) | Sediment microbial communities from Yellowstone Lake, YNP, Wyoming, USA - YL17G11_20 | ecosystem: Environmental > Aquatic > Freshwater > Lake > Sediment | place: USA: Wyoming | collected... | reverse complement strand
ACCAGGACCTTCATGGCCCTGAGGATTGCAGTGAATGACGAGCTCGAGGTGCTCCGGCAGGGGTTGGCGCAGGCGGTGGACGTGCTGGCGCCGGGCGGTAGGCTGGCCGTGATCGCCTTCCATTCGCTCGAGGACCACGTGGTCAAGAACTACCTGCGTGAGCGGGCCAGCGCGGGCGTGCTAGGCCTGGTGACACGCCGGCCGCTGCAGGCGTCCGAGGCTGAGCGTGCGAGCAACCCGCGCAGTCGCAGCGCCAAGCTGCGCGTTGTGGAGAAGCTGGAAGCCCAGGCGTCACAAGCCGAGAACTGATCGTTGCTGGTTCCGTGTACAAGAATGAGGTGCAAGATGGGCAGTAGTCGAATGGCAATCTTCCGTAACCAAAACCTGGTCCGGCCCGTGGTGGCGCAGCCGGCCATCGATGCGCGCCGCGTCTTTTACGCCCTCACATTGCTGGCCATGATCAGCCTGTCGGCGTTTCTATATCTGACGCAGGCCTGCCACGTCGCGCGCCAGGTGGACGACATGCTCTTGCTCGAGCAGCAGATCCAGCAACTCAAACAACAGAACAACGACCTCCTGCTCCAGATCTCCCAGCACGAAAAGCTGCCGCTTCTGCGCCAGCAGGCCCAGATCCTGGGCTTTGGGCCTCCGGAGCGCATCGAATACGTCGAGGTGACGGTCAACGAGGAGGGCCTGCCGCTGCAGGCCGCAGCCCCGGCCGGCGCGCAAGCCAGCGTCAACGCGACCCTGTCAGCCGCGCGGCCCGCCGCCTCCCGTTCCGGCGGCTTGTTGCAGCAGGCCATCGGCCAGTTCACGGGGTGGACCCGCCTGGGCACAGTCCAGGCCCAGAAGCCCGGCAGCTAGAGGCGAAGGAGATGCTCCCGTGAGCAAAGCGCCGGAACAACTGTATCGCAGAACGCTTGCCGTGGCCACGATCTTGTTGAGCGTCGTGGTCATTGTGGTTTTGAGACTCGGCTATTGGCAGATTGAGAGCCCGCCTCCCGTGTCGGCAGGTGGTTCGGAACAGGAGAACTTTTCTCCGCAGCGCGGCAACATCTACGATGCCCATGGCTACCTGCTGGCTGTGGCTACCACCGTGTATGACATCGGCGCCACGCCGCGCAACATCACCGACGCGCCACTGGTGGCCGACCGCCTTGCGGCGACGTTGGGCAAACCGCGTGACAAGCTACTCGAGCTGCTCCGGCAGGGCGGCGCGCACGTGCCCATCGAGCGGGGCGTGAATGAGGCCACGCGCCAGAGCCTCATGCAGTGGGGCGACGGCATCTTGCAGGCCGACGCGCGGCAGAGCCGAGTCTACCCGCACGGCACGCTGGCCGCCAGCGTGCTCGGCTTTGTCACCGACGATGGCGTGGGCCACTATGGCCTCGAAGGGCATTACAATAGCCAGCTCGCTGGTCAGCCTGGCTTTCGCCTGGAGGATCGCGACGTGCTGGGCAGCCTCTTCTACCAGTTCCGCCCGGCGCGCGACGGCGTGGACCTCTATCTCACGCTCGACCGCAATCTGCAGACCTTTGTCGAGGATGCCCTGGGCAGGGCGGTGGTCTCGAGCGGCGCCAAGCACGGCGTTGCCATCGTGATGGACCCGGCCACGGGCGCCATCCTATCGATGGCCACGTACCCGGGTTACGACCCGAACACGCGCGACGTTTCCGACGAGAGCGTGTTCCTCAATCCGGCCGTCGCCGACCAGTACGAGCCTGGCTCGGTCTTCAAGGTCATCACTCTCGCCTCGGCGCTGGACGCGGGCACCATTGCGCCTTCCAGCAGCTACTATGACAACAGCCAGATCGTGGTGGGCGGGCGCGTGATCCGCAACTCAGACCGTCAGGCCCATGGCCAGACCAGCATGTACGACCTGCTGGCCCAGTCGCTCAACGTGGGCGCGGCCCACGTCAGCACCAGCATGGGCGCGAACAGGTTCTACCAGTACGTGCGCCGCTTTGGCTTTGGCGAGCTGACGCGTGTGGATTTGGACGATGAGATTTCCGGCGCGGTGCGCGTGCCCGGCGACCGCGAGTGGCACGAATCGGACCTGGGCACCAACTCGTTCGGCCAGGGCATCGCCGTCACGCCGCTGCAGATGCTCAGCGCCATCTCGGCAGTGGCCAACCACGGCGTGCTAATGCGTCCCTACATCGTGGCGCGCCTTGTGGATCGCGACAAGGTCACCGAGACCGCGCCCGTTGCGGTGCGTCAGGCCGTCTCGCCCGAGGCGGCAGCGCAGGCCACCGAAATGATGGTCTACACCGTGGAGCACGCCGCGACCGTGGCTGCCGTGCGCGGTTATCGCGTGGCGGGCAAGTCGGGCACGTCCGAAGTGCCCGTGCCGGGCGGCTACGACCCACAGGAGACCATTGCGTCGTTCACAGGCTTTGCTCCGGCCGACAACCCGCGCTTCTCGATCCTGGTGGTTCTGGACCGCCCGCAGAAAGAACACTGGGGCGGCCTCGTGGCCGGGCCCGTCTTTCAGCAGATTGCGCAATACCTGGTGACCGCGCTGGGAGTGCCCCCCGACAACGTGAACGGTCAGTAGGATCGTCGGGATGCCGTTCACGCTTGCCGATGTGTGGAGTGCAGTAGGCACAGGACCTTGCCCCTGGCCGGAGGCAGGAAACTGGGCTTTGGACGATGTGGTGGTCGACTCGCGTCTGGCGCATGCGGGCAGCCTGTTCGTGGCCCTGCCAGGAGAGCGCACCGACGGCCACCAGTTCGTGGGCGATGCCTTCCGGCGCGGGGCGCGGGCAGCGCTGGTGCGACAGCCCGTGGCCGAGGGCGCGCTCGTACTCGACGTGTCGCAGCCCGCGCAGGGCGTGCCACAGGCAGCGCCGACGGCTGACGCGCGGGTGTGTTTTGTGCTGCCGGACCCGCTGGCGGCGCTGCAGCGTCTGGCCGCCCACTGGCGCGCCAAGCAGCCCGGCTGCCGTGTCGTGGGGGTGACCGGCAGCGTGGGCAAGACGTCGACCAAGGAGCGGGTCGCGGCGGTACTGGGCCAGCGCTTTGCGACACTCAAGAGCCCGGGTAACTATAACAACGAGATCGGTCTGCCGCTGACCATACTGCAGTTGCAGCCTGGCGTGCAGTGGGCCGTGCTAGAGATGGCCATGTATGACGTGGGTGAAGTCGCGCGCTTGGCGCAGATCGCGCGGCCAGAGATTGGCGTGGTGACCAACGTAGGGCCGGTGCACCTGCAGCGGCTGGGCAGCGTCGAGCGTATCGCGCAGGCCAAGGCCGAACTGGTGCAGGCGCTGCCGCCCGAGGGCCTGGCCGTGCTCAACGGCGACGACGAGCGCGTGCGGGCCATGGCCGGACTGACGGAGGCGCGCGTGTTGACCTACGGGCTGCAGCCGCACAATGACCTGTCGGCCGGCGGCGTGCGGACGCGTGGGCTGCAGGGCGTGGAGCTGGCCCTGCACTGGCATGGTCAGACCGTGCAGGTGGCGCTGCCGCTGCTGGGCAGCCACCTGGTGTATGGTGCGCTGGCGGCGGCCGCGGTGGGCCTGCACCTGGGCCTGAGCTGGGACGAGGTGCAGGCCGGACTGCGCGACCCTGCGGCCCAAGCGCGCACGCAGGTGCGGGCGGGGGTGCGCGGCGTGACCATTCTGGACGACACGTACAACGCCAACCCGGCCTCGACCGTAGCGGCGCTTGACCTGTTGGCCGAGATGCCGGGCCGCAAGGTGGCCGTGCTGGGTGGCATGTTGGAACTGGGCAGTCTCGAGCAGGAGGGCCACCGGCAAGTGGGCCGGCGCGCAGCCGAGGTGACGGCGCTGCTGGTCACCGTGGGCAAACTGGGCCAGATCATTGCAGACGAGGCGCGGGCAGCGGGCATGCCCGCCACGGCAGTGCTGGCCGTGGCCGACACGACCGCGGCCGTTGCGGTGCTGCAGCAGGCGCTGGTGGCCGGCGACTTTGTCCTGGTCAAGGGCTCGCGTGGCTGTGCCATGGAAAACGTGGTTACGCCGCTGCTGGACCCGCAGGCCATGCCTCAGCCGGTGGGAGACAAGTGATGGCCTTTGCGCTGCTGTCGGGCGGTCTGACCTTTCTGTTGGCCGTGCTGGGCGGTGGCCCGTTCATCCGTTGGCTGCGCGCGCACCACGTCGGCAAGAATATCCGCGTGGACGGACCCGCGACGCACCAGGCCAAGACGGGCACGCCCACGATGGGCGGCCTGATGATCCTGGTGCCAGCGCTGCTGGTGACCGTGTGCACCAACTTGGCGGGGCGTCGCAGCATTTTGCTGCCGCTGGCAGTAATGGTGGGCTTTGGCCTGCTGGGCCTGTACGACGACTGGCGTGGCTTGCAGGACAAGACCGGCTATGGGCTGCTGGCGCGGGTAAAATTCCCGCTGCAGGTGACCATCGCGCTGGCGGCAGCGCTGGGCTTGCGCTCTGTGCTCGACCTGGGCGGCATGGCGGTGCCCACGCTGCCACAGGAAGTGGACATTGGCTGGCTCTACGTGCCGGTGGCCGCCTTTCTAATCGTGGGCGCGGCCAACGCGGTCAATCTGACCGACGGCCTGGATGGCCTGGCGGGCGGCGCAAGCGCCATGGCCTATATGGCCTTTGGCATCATTGCCTATTTGCAGCACCAGGCCTACCTGGTGACGTTCTGCTTCACCATGGCCGGCGCGCTGCTGGCTTTCTTGTGGTACAACGTGCACCCGGCCGAAGTGTTCATGGGCGACGTGGGTTCGCTGGCGCTGGGGGCGACCCTGGCCACGGTGGCCTTCATGACCGAGCAGTGGCTGCTGCTGGGTGTGGTGGGCATCGTCTTTGTGGCCGAAACGCTGTCCGTCGCGCTGCAAGTGGCCTATTTCAAGCGTAGTGGGGGCAAGCGCCTGTTCCGCATGGCGCCGCTGCACCACCATTTCGAGCTCTTAGGCTGGCCAGAAACGCGCATAACGCAGCGCTTCTGGATCGTGGCGGCCCTGGCGAGCATGTTGGGCATCGCCCTGGCTCTGCTGTGACCGGACCCATGACAACGCAGATGCAGAGAATTGACGAGTTGCGCGGCAGGCGGGCCACTGTGCTGGGACTGGCGCGCGAAGGACGGGCGCTGGCGCGCTTCCTGGCCGAGCACGGCGCGCACGTCACCGTCAGCGATCAGAAGAGCGCCGCAGCGCTGGGCGACGTCCTGTCCGAGCTGGCTGACCTGCCGCTGACCTACCGTCTGGGAGGGCACCCGTCGGAGATCCTGGACGCCGACGTCGTGTTCGTCAGTCCGGGGATCGCCCTGGATGCGCCGGTCATGCTGGCGGCTCGCCAGAGCGGCGTGACGTTGAGCAGCGAGACGCGCTGGTTCTGCCGCCTGTGCCCGGCGACCGTCGTGGGCATCACAGGCTCGAGCGGCAAGACCACCACGGTGACCCTGGTGGCCCGGATGCTGGAGGCGGCCGGCAAACGCGTGCACCTGGGCGGCAACATCGGAAGCCCGCTCATTGGGCGTCTGGCGCAGATCGCGCCTGGCGACGTGGTGGTGATTGAGCTCTCGAGCTTCCAGTTGGACTTTTTCGGGCCTGTGCTGGCCGTGTCGCCCCGTCGGGCTCCCGGCCCGAACGGGGATGCGGAGCCGCGCGACGAACTGGTCAGCCCGCTCTTTCCGCAGGGGGGCTGGAGCCCGCCCGTGGCGGCGGTGCTCAACGTGACGCCGAATCATTTGGACCGGCACCCGACCATGGCGGCCTACACCGCAGCCAAGGCGCACATCGTGCGCCACCAGCGGCCGCAGGACTGCGCCGTGCTCAACGCGGATGACCCGGTCACACGCGGATTTGCGGCATTGACGCCGGGGCAGGTGCAGCAGTTTAGCCTGCTGTGGCCGGTGGAGCAGGGCGCCTACGTGCAGGGCGGCCTGCTGCGGCTGCGTCAGGGTGAGCGCGAGACGACGATCTGCGCGGCTGCGGAGCTGCGCCTGCGTGGGATGCACAACGTGGCCAACGTGCTGGCTGCCTGCGCCGTGGTGAGTGCGCTGGACGTGTCTGTGGCGGCGATGGCAGGGGTGGCGCGCAGCTTCCACGGCGTGGAGCACCGCCTGGAGGCGGTGCTCGAGTGTCAGGGCGTGAGGTACTACAACGACTCGATTGCCACCTCGCCTGAGCGCGCCATGGCGGCCTTGCGCTCCTTTGCGGAGCCCATCGTGCTGCTGGCAGGCGGCCGGGACAAGCACCTGCCTTGGGACGACTGGGCCAGCCTAGTCAGCGACAAAGTGGTTCAGGTCATCACCTTTGGCGAGGCCGCCGCCTTGATCGAGACGGCACTGGGACGGTTGGGCCACTCCGCTCCGCCGGTGCAGCGCGCGCAGAGCCTGGCCGACGCCGTGCGGTTGGCGCAATCGCTTGCCAGGCCGGGCCAGGTAGTGTTGTTTTCGCCGGGTGGCACCAGCTTTGACGACTTTCGCGACTATGAGGAGCGCGGCAGGGCCTTCAAGCAGCATGTGCAAGCCCTGGCTGCGTAGCATCAGTAGATCACGAGTCTCTGTAGCATCGCTCCTTGTGGGTGGTCGTGGGCGTCAAGTCGTCGTCGTTTGGGCAGAAAGCGGGCACTTCGTCTTCGCGAAGCGAACGGCAAGGCCCGATGCTACATCGCATCCTATGATCTACTGGCATAGCCCCTTGTGGGCGCTGTAAGTGAGAAAAGTGGCATGACGACTCGAAGAACGACGAACAGAACAGGCGTGGACTATGCGCTGCTCCTGGCGGTGATCGTGCTGATCACCCTTGGGCTGATCATGGTCTACAGTGCCACGTTCCCGGTAACCAAGGACCCCTTGCACTACCTTAAGCGCCAGTTGCTGTGGGTTGTCCTGGGCGCGGCGGCGCTCGCGGTGGCGGCGCGCATCGATCTGCGCTTCGTGCGGCGAATGGCGCCCACGCTCATGGGCGTTGCCTTCCTTGCCCTGGTGGCAGTGCTGGCGATCGGCGTTGCGAAGGGCAATGCCCAGAGCTGGTTCGGCGACGGGAGCGTGCAGCCAAGTGAGTTTGCCAAGCTGGCCTTCATCATCTATATCGCGGCCTGGCTTGCGTCCAAGGGCGATGAGATCCGTGACGTCACCTACGGCCTGGTACCCTTTGCCATCCTGCTCGGCGTTGTCACCGGCTTGATCGTGCTAGAGCCGGATCTGGGCGCGGCCGTGCTGGTACTGATCACGGCAGGGTCCATGTTCTTCATCGCGGGCGCCGAGATCTCGCAGTTGATCATCGGCCTGCTCACGGGCGTGCCGGCTCTGCTGGCCATCATCCTCACCTCCGACTATGCCCGCGCGCGTGTGCAGGTCTTCCTGCATCCCGAGGCCGACCTGCAGGGTGCGGGCTACCAGGTCCATACCATCCTGGTGGCGCTGCGCATGGGCGGCCTTTTTGGGCGCGGGCTGGGCGCGGGCACGCAGAAGCTCGTCGATCCCTTGGTACACCACACCGACACCATCTTCGCCGTGATCGGCGAGGAAATGGGCCTGGTGGGCTGCCTGATCGTGATTGGCCTGTTCCTGTTCATCGCCTACCGCGGGCTGCGGGTGGCGTTTCGCGCGCAAGATACCTTTGGCACTTTGCTGGCCCTGGGTGTGACATGCTGGTTTGCCTACCAGGCCATCGTGCACGTCGCGGTCAACACGGCCACCTTGCCTTTCACCGGCCTGACGCTTCCGTTCGTCAGTTATGGCGGCTCGTCGCTCGTTTCGTGCATGGCTGGGCTGGGCCTGTTGCTCAATGTCTCACGCACGGGCGTAGAAAGGAAATTCCGGAGCAGTGCGCCTTTTGCTTTCGGGTGGCGGAACGGGCGGCCACGTCTATCCAGCGCTCACCGTCGCGGATGAACTGAAGCGCGGGCCGCTGCAGGCCGTGCTCTACGTGGGAACCGTGGGCGGGTTGGAGGCCAGCATTGTGACCCGTGCCGGCGTGGATTTCGATGCAGTGCACGCTGCGGGTCTGCGGGGCCTGGGCCCCGCACAGGCGCTGGCCAATGGCCTTGAGCTGCTGCGCGGCAGCGCGCAGGCCTGGGGCATCGTGCGGCGCTTTCGGCCCGACGTGGTGCTGGCGACAGGGGGCTATGCCTCCATCCCGGTGGTGCTGGCAGCGTGGCTGCAGCGCCTTCCGGCTCTGATCTACCTGCCGGACATCGAGCCGGGCTGGGCGATCCGGTTTCTGGCGCGCTTGGCGGGTCGCGTGGCGGTCTCGTTCGAGGCCTCGCTGCGCTACTTCCCTCCCGGCCAGGCCGTGGTCACCGGCTATCCGGTGCGCCAGGCGCTGTACACGCCCGACCGGCAGGGCGCGCGCGAGCGCTTGGGATTAGCGCTCGACGAGTTGACCGTGCTGGTATTCGGCGGCAGTCGCGGCGCGCACAGCATCAACCAGGCCGTCGGCGATACGCTGGAGCGCCTGCTGGGGATGGCGCAGGTGCTGCACATCGCAGGGCCACGGGACGTGGCCTGGCTGAACGAGCGCCGGGCGCAATTGCCGCCAGAGCTACAGGGGCGCTATCATCTGTACGAGTACCTGTACGATGAGATGGTCGATGCGTTGCGCGCGGCCGACGTGGCCGTGGGCCGCGCGGGCGCGGCGACCATGGGTGAGTTTGCCGCGCTGGGGCTGCCCAGCATCCTGGTGCCCTACCCCTACTCGGGGCAACACCAGGACCTGAACGCCGACTATCTGGTCAGCCAGGGTGCGGCGTGCAAGATACGCGACGTGGACCTGGAGCAGGGCGCCCTGCTGCCAACGCTGGAAAAGCTGCTGGCCGACGAGGGTGCGCGGCGCGCCATGGCAGAGAGCGCGCACAGGTTGGCGCGTCAAGACGCTGCGCAGGCCCTAGCCGAGCAGTTGGCACAGATGGCAGGAGGCAAGTGATGGGTGGCAGTCCGTTTACAATCCAGATTCCCTACGACCAGGTGCTGCTCTTGGTGATGGCCCTTTTCATGTTCGTGGGCGCCACGCGGGGCTGGTACGCCGAGTTCATCACCACGGTCTTCCTGGGCGCGCTCACGGCCATTCTGTTCGAGCCGCGTCTGGCCGCACCGATCATCGAGTACGTGTCCAAGTTCTTTCGCCTGATCGTCGCTTTCGTCCAGGGGCGCTTCAACGTCGACCCGAAGCAGTTGCTGACGCGCTACGGCGCAATCCAGATGCCCTTTGACGGCAAGAACCCGTATTTGTTGCTGGTGGTCGTGCTGATCTTGTTCGTGATCCTGTCCTACAGCGCGCGTGGCGCGACCAAGGGCGTCGCGGGCCTCAGCCGCATCCTGGGTGGGCTGCTGGGGCTGCTCAACGGCTTCTTGACCGTCTCACTGGTCAAGGAGTACCTGCTCAAGTACTTTCAGCCCAAGGTCGCGGCTTTGCAGGCGCAGGGCATTGCCGCCGAGGGCGTATCGGCGCAAGGCGTCCCACAGCAAGTCACAGTGGCCGTGAGCGGCCTGCCCAACGGGCGTTTGCTGCAGGGGGATGGTTTGATGATCGTGGCCGTGCTGCTGGGCGGCATAGTCCTGGTGCTGATCCTGAGTACGCTCATAGGCCAGCCGATCACCAGGGGCGGCAGGAGGGCCAGGGCAGAAAGAAGGAACGGAGCTGGCCACCCGCCCCATGCAGAATGGCCGCTCTCTTGACCGGGGCGGCAGGAGGGCCAGGGCAGAAGGAAGGAACGGAGACTGAGCGCCACACGTTGGCTGGTCAAAGCGAAGACGCGGCACGTGCACCTGATCGGGATCGGAGGCATCGGCCTGAGCGCCATTGCGCGCGTGCTGCTGGCGGACGGCTACCAGGTATCGGGTTCCGACGCGCAGCCCAGCGCGCTCACGGCCGAGCTGCAGGTGCTGGGCATGCAAGTCTTCGCCGGCCACCGCGCCGAGAACGTGGCCGGGGCCGACCTGGTGATCGTCTCGTCGGCGGTGCCGGACGACAACCCGGAGCTGCTGGCCGCGCGTCAGGCGGGCATCCCTGTGGTCAAACGCGCCGAGCTGCTGGGCGACATGATGGTCGACCGGTGGGGCATCGCCGTGGCGGGCACGCACGGCAAGACCACCACGTCGGCGCTGATCTCGTTTGTGTTGAGCGAGCTGGGGCTCGACCCCACGTTCATCGTGGGAGGCATTCTGCAGGACCTGGGCACGAACGCCCGTCTGGGCCACGGCCCGCATTTCGTGGTCGAGGCCGACGAATACGACCACACCTTCCTGGGGCTGCGCCCGCGCATGGCGGTGGTCACAGTGGTCGAGATGGATCACCCCGACTGCTTTGCCGATCTGGAAGCGGTGAGCGCTGATTTCCTGCGCTTCTTGCGGTTGGTGCCCGAGGGGGGCACGCTGGTGGGTTGCGCCGACCAGCCGCGTGTAGTGGACCTGCTGCGACAGGCGGCGCAGCACAGGGCCGTGGCGGCGGTGACCTATGGCCTGCGCGCCGAGGGCGATTGGCAAGCGCGTGACGTGTGCGTCAACGAGTGGGGCGGCAGCGATTTCGCCGTCTGGCACGCGGGCCAGGTCGTCGGCCAGGCGCGGCTGCGGCTGGTGGGCCTGCACAACGTCTCGAACGCGCTGGCCGTGCTGGCCGTGGTGGACCGGCTGGGACTGGACCTGGCGCGGGTGTTGGAGATTCTGCCGCGCTTTCACGGCGTGCGGCGGCGCTTTGAAATCAAAGGCGAGGCGCAGGGCGTGACGGTGATCGACGACTATGCCCATCACCCGACCGAGATTCAGGCGACGCTGGCGGCGGCGCGGCGGCGCTTTGGCCAGCGGCCGCTGTGGGTGTTTTTCCAGCCGCACACCTACAGCCGCACCCGGGCGCTGTTGGACGAGTTTGCGGTCAGCTTTGGAGACGCCGATCACGTGTTGATCTCGGAGATCTACGCGGCGCGCGAAAAGGACGACCTGGGCATCCACGCGCGCGATCTGGTACAGCGCGTGCGCCACCCCGACGTGCGCTACGTGGCCACGCTGCCGGAGGCCAGCGCATTGCTGCAGGCCGAGCTGCGGCCAGGCGATGTCTTGCTGACGCTGGGCGCGGGCAATGGCGATCGGGTGGGCGAGAGCGTGCTGCAGGCACGCAGACAGGCGTGAGCATGGGTGCGGAGCAATGGAAAGCGGCGCTGGGAGAGCGCCTGTTAACAAACGAGCCGTTGGCCAGGCATACCACATTTGGGATTGGAGGCCCGGCTGAGTATTATGTGGTAGTGCATGCGGCAGCCGAGCTGCGCGACGTGGTGCGCCTGGCCTGGGAGCAACACATTCCCTACCTGCTCTTGGGCAGCGGGGCCAACGTGCTCGTCTCGGACCAGGGCGTGCGCGGGCTGGTGATTCACAACCGCGCCAGCGCCCTCGAGTTCTCCCTGC
>Ga0315288_10011118_pt1 | contig 11335 bp, 12 predicted proteins | sample YL17G11_20_MG_FD_203454 | JGI IMG/M metagenome (GOLD analysis project Ga0315288, IMG submission 203454) | Sediment microbial communities from Yellowstone Lake, YNP, Wyoming, USA - YL17G11_20 | ecosystem: Environmental > Aquatic > Freshwater > Lake > Sediment | place: USA: Wyoming | collected... | reverse complement strand
CCCAGGCCAAATCCGTAAGCAGCGAGAAGCACCGCAGTACAGACTAATACAAATAGTATGGTTTATCCAATTTCATTCCTGCCTTTTCCAGTGCCGCGATGGCCCGTTTGTGACCCTCTTCATAGCCATACCAGGCATCGGCGATTTTACCCTCGCGGTCGATGATATAATTCAGCGGCACGCCGCTTGCTTTATAGTCATCATATGCAACTTTCATAGCGGTGCGGGATGAATCGAGGATATTCGGAAACGTTGCCGAGTTGTCCTGCAGAAAATCCAGGGCAATCTTCCTGTTATCCGCACAGTTAAAGCCGAGAATGACCACGTCTTTGTCCTTGTATTTTTCATAGAGTTCCTGGAGATGACGCATCTCCTCGCGGCAGGCTGGTCACCCAGCCCGCCACAGATAGAACCACACAATCTTTCCCTTGTAATCCGAAAGCTTGACTTTGTCTCCGGTTGCCAGAGTCAGCTCGAAGTCGGGCGCCGCCTGCCTCAGAGCCAGCAAAGTATCGTCTACCGCGGGCTTTTCCCACTGCCGCCATCCGGCCGGCGGCGACCAGACGAACTTCTCCTGTTCGATCTTGGCGTTGAGCGTGACGTCCGACCACTCTTCATATCTCACGAGCTCCTTATGGACCCGGACAATCTGCGTCAGCTTCCGCGGCAGATGGTCCTGCCTGGAAAGCCACAGGTACCAGCTCCGCTGCCGCTTCATGAAACTGACCTCGATTACGTCATATTCCTGGTCCTTTATCCTGTCTTTCCCCATGAATCTGGCGCCGTCCAGATAAGGCTGGAGCGAGTCCGTGTAGCCGTGGAACGTGCTCGGATCGATTATCGCCATACCCAGCCCAGCTCCGCACCGGCCGACTTCATGTCCCAGAGAGTGTCTGCCGAGGGGCGTGGCTTTCTTCATATAGAAGTTGTAGGGCGACTTCTCGTAATTGTCTCTCTCCTCCGGGGAAAGAAGCGGACACTCGCCCGGCCAGAATATCCAAAGATGCCCGCCGTCGCCGACAATCGTGCCGCACTTCTCGTCTCGTTGGTTGGCTGTTTCCACACGAAAGTAGTTGGGCTTTTTCATCCAGACCGTATAAGAGGCGCTAAGACTGCCCTGACCGCTGCACTTGACCGTATAGGAGAGGCTTTCGGCCTGTCGCATAGTCTCGATCATCTTCTCGTACAACGCGCGAGCCTTGGGCTCGTCCCGGAACGGCCCCTGGAAAGGCTCTTTTGAGATGAGTATATAGAGGGCCACGCCTTCGACCAGCAGCCCGGCAAAAACGATAATCGTCCAAATAATAATTTTCTTTTTCATTTATCTTTCCACAATAAAGGTGATATCCCAGGGCAGCAACTTGCTGCCGCCTGGATCACGTTTTTTACTGTTTATTTCGGCGCCGCCGTTGTCGGACAGATCGTCATTGACGCTGTACACGACGAAACCGGTTTTCAGCCTGCGATATCTCAGATTTTCTCCGTTGAAGGGATCTTCCGGCATGACTTCCATGTATCCAGGGACCAGATTGTCCAGTGACTGCGGCAGGTGTCCCTCGGCCAATCGAAATCGCTCGACGGCAAGGCCGGCCAGTGTCACTCGAGCCCGGGCCTGGCGGTCAATTTCCCTCTCGAGCGTCAGTACTTCTCTAATGATGTATCTTCCCTGACTATCCCCGGGAGCGCTCTGGCGGACGGACTCGAATGCTTTGAACCGGTCGGGGTCGGGTAATTCAAGAGCATCGATAGACTTCTGCATCAGGTCGATATAACCGAGCGCATGTCTGGAATTAAGCCCGAGCATCCGCGAGATAATCAGCTTCCGCAGCAGGCTGTTATCTTGTTCGCCGATCCGCTTCGAGACTTCCGCAAGTGGTGCTATAAACTTATGCAGCCCGAGACATTGTTCCACGAGCAATGCCCTTTTGAATCCCTTGTCATTGTCGGATTCCTTGACTAATGCCGAAAGCCTCAGTAATTGTTCGTCTGTAAGCGGAGTTCTGTTAATGGCCCGTTCAATGCTTCTGTAAGTATCGCGCAGCGCATCATCATGAGTTGAACGATGGATCATCATGGGGCCGTTAAGCGACCTGGCAAGAGCCAGGCTCGCACTAATCGAGGCAAGAAATTTATCAACATCCTTATCCTCAAATGCGATTAGGGCTTCGAGACTGAGCAGTAGGGCTGCTACTCGTACATCGTTTCCCATATCGTAGCGCCGATACCTTATCGGATTGGATACCTGTGTAAAATCATCGGGGTATCGGCAATGCTCAATCGAAGCCGCTTTGTGCAGCAGCGAGAGTGCTTGCTCATTGTCGGACAGGAATCTGTTAACAAACTCTCTGGTCGAAGCATCCAAAGGCTCGGTTCGCCCCGGCAGCGATGCTCTGCCTAAAATGGGAATAGCACGCATGGCGTCCCTATCCCATTCTTTGTAGTTCGAGAAAGCGGCGAGGTAAACATCTGCTGCATTCTGTGCGCCTGCCGGCAGGCTGTACATGCGATCCAATTCCTCAAGGGTGACAGGATGGCCCCGGCCTTGCAGGGTCTGCAGCCGTTTTTTCAGCTTGTAGCCTCCGGAGATTCGGAACAGCACAAACAAAAGCAGCAGCAGCACGACAATCCCATGCCAAATCTTAAAACGGCGACGAGTATGTTTGCTTTTACGTTTCATGTTTGTTCTCCATATCTAAATCCGGTGTTTACCATTTTACTTTCCTGCCTCGTCATTCATCCTTACTCGCGCGAACATGTGAACTGACGCCTGCTCAAGAGCAGCACGCCGAAAAAACTGTAAAACACGGTCAGCACAAACGTGTGGGTAACGCAGGCGACAGCCTTGATAGAGCTGTATTTGCCAACAATCAGGCTGTATTTAGAGTATTCTCCCTCTACCATCTTAGTCAGCAGTGTAAAGGGCGGGCAAACATATTTGCCGAATGCATTGATTACTTTGGTCATCGCGTCATCAGGATTATTCCAGCTCAGGATGGAATTCAGGGATGCGAGGAAGAGAAAAACAGCAAGCAGAAAAATAAAGTTATACGCTCTTTTTACTACGACAGAAAGAGACGTTGATATTGCCGCCCATGTGTTGAACAGCAGCCAGCAGGAGAAAAGCCATGCGCCAAGATCATCTATATAACCAAGGCCGGTAAAGCGATGAATAATCAGCAGAAGAAAGCCAGTGATGACAAAGTGCACTGCGGCTTGTAAGGACAATCCCAAGAGGCGATAAATATAGAGCTCGCCAAGCCAGAACGGCTTGGTGGCCACGACGCAAATGCGACCTGAGGAGATATCGTCGCCGAAAATACCGGCACTCAGCGCTAAAGGCAGAAAGAATCCGCCCCAGATAAAAAGAATCTGATGAAAGTCCTTTTCTTCATGCACGCGCAGAGTAAAAAAAAGTCCGTAAATAGCGAACCAGCTTAAATGCACGATGTAAATGTAAATCTTCCGGGAAAACGTTTCTTTCATCAGCTCGTAAGCTCTCATCGTCTAATTCCTCTCGTTGTACAATCGCAGGAATACATCCTCGATATCCTCGATATCCTCTCTTTGCAGCAGCACACCTGTAATCCGGGCGCCGCCTTTTACAAGACTGCTGACGATATCGGGCACTTCATTATCGTCTCCGACGGCAATTACCAGCTCTGTTTCGGAGCTGCTGAGCAGTTTGGACGGCGGTAATAGTTTTTTGGCGATCTGATTTGCGTTTGATGCAAGCTCCACGCGCAGCCTTCCGATCTGCCCGGCGGCAATCTTCTCGCCGAAACTGACAACTTCTCCGCGGTACAGGAAGATGTAATCAGATGTCAGCTTTTCCAGCTCTCCCAGGCGGTGAGAGCTTATCACGATGGCGGTGCCCGCGTCGCGCAGCTTTTTGAGCAGATCGCGAAGCTGGATAATACCGATCGGATCGAGCCCGTTGCTGGGCTCGTCCAGCAGCAGAAAACGCGGGTCGTTCATCAGTGCTATCGCCAAAGCCAGTCGCTGTTTCATTCCCTGAGAAAAGTCCGAGCACGGCCTGTCGATGTACTCGTCCATCTGGAGCTGCTCGGTCAATTTGTCTATCTGGGCGGAAATGGCCTGTCGGGGCAAGCCTAACAGCGCCCCGTGATATCTCAAAGTAGCCCAGGCGGAATACCGCCCGAGAAAAGCCGGATGCTCCGGCATGTATCCAAGGCCCCTTCGGGCTTCGATGGATCGAGCCGGATGTCCGCAGATGCTCACGTTACCTTCCGTAGGGAAAATCAACCCCCCCATCAGATTCAGCAAAGTTGATTTTCCCGCGCCATTTGGACCGATCAAGCCGACAATCTGTCCTTTAGCTACGGACAGTGAGATCCCTTGCAGGGCACAGACGTCCTTCGACCGGCCGGCCAACAGCTTCCTGTAAACTTTTTTCAACTGCTCACATTCTACGACCATCGTTTGCTTGTTGTCTTGATTGTCATTCATTTGTATGTCACCTTATGTACCACTGCTTTCCGAACTTTATTTTCTTTCTGTTTCACCTTTGCCGAAAAGGAGCACTATAGGGTATAACAGGAACACCCAAATACTGCGAATCAAGCTGCCGGTAATTGAAAAAAACCTTCTCAATGCTTAAATAGATTTTTTTCAATTCTTAGAAGTTTTATTTCTTACTTTGAATCAACCAGCCAATTAGTGTACCTAACCCAGCACCGGCTCCTATATCAGCACCAATATTCCCAAGGAGAGGTTGTCCAAATACCCCAAATACCAATGAAGACACCAATCCAATTAGTGCACCTAACCCAGCTCCTACCTTTGTATAACTTTGCTTTCTTCTGATTTTTTTAAATGGGTCTTTTGCCTTCAGGTTTTGTTCTATTTCCTCTTTATCTACTGTTATTCCAGCTTTTTGAGCATTCAGTTTAGAACTACACGCATCGCACTCTTTTAAATGCTCTTCAACAAGCCTTTTGCTTTCATCACTGCATACTTCATCGATATACAGAGGCAGCAAATCCTCAATAACTTTACAGTTGGTTTTCATAACGGTTACTCCTTCCCATCTTTATTAAAGATGGTTCTGATTTTTTCTTTAGCCCTGTAAAATGTGACTCTTGCCCAGGATTCACTCTTACCAAAAATTTCGCTGATCTGTTGATAGGATAACTCACCAAAAAACCGCAGATAAAAGACTTCTTTGTAGGGTTCTCCTAATGTGAGAATTATTCTATGCAGGGAAATAGTATCATGAGCTTTCATAAACTCATCTTCGATTTCGACTGTTGATTCTGTTTGTTCTTCAGGGGCAAATTCATGTTTCCGCTTTTCTTTCCTGTAATAACGAAAGTAGGAATTCTTGGCTATCTGACATAGCCAGACGGACATTTTATATTTCCCATCAAATTTATCTATGTTTCTAAAGGCTTTAAAGAATGTCTCTTGGGTCAGCTCCTCGGACAAATCGGGATTCATTGTTAAACTCATTAAGTATTTGAATACGACATTGGCGTATTCGTTATATATCTCATCGAAGGCTTTCATCCGTTTTAATCTTTGCTTTCTACATATACGACATCAGTCTTTCTGCATATATAACTCAAGGATAATGGATTCGTTACAAAATATCTTATTTTTTGTGGCGCATTAATATTCGAAGTGCAACAAGGTCGGTTTTGTCGGTCACGAGCCGACCGGCAGAGCCTTATCCCCAACAACGGCCCGGCCAGTTTAACAATAATATGCATCTGAGACAAGAGCCAAAAAGTTGTTGTACAGGCTCACTTGGGATGGAACACCTCGAAGGGGCTTTGGTAGCCCAGGCAGCGTGCGATTGCGGTATCTGAATAGCCCTGCCATCCTTCTTGGAATTCCGGGGACATCATACTTAATTCAAGCCGATGTCTTCGTCCGAAACACTGCTCAGTCATTCACTGCACCCGCTGTCCACTATCAAAATCCATTTATCGCCCGAAAAACTCGCATCTTTACATTCGTCTTCTGTCGCTTCCTTAATGTTGCTGTTGCTTATTATACCCTTGCCTCTGACGAGAACAAAAATAATTCTGAAGAATACAGAATACAGGAGTTGGCAGGGAATTGGTTGGTTTTTACTCATTTCCCGTCTTGTTTATAAAATCCTGCCTTGTATGGGGAAAGCGGGGATTTTTAGGGTTGTTAGCTCACTGGGGCCTGCCGGGTGTAATCTTGGTTAAATTTGTAATTTTATGCAATAAAGATTATGCTTATTACGTCTTTATCGGAAGTGATATAGTATATCACGAATTGAAGGATCTATTTTATTAACGTTTTTAGTCAAGGAGACAAGATATGTTTAAACGAAGGGTAGTTTTTGGGCTGGTTGCATGCCTTTTGGCCGTATTGATTGTGGGCCAAACGCTATCGCAGCCGGCACAGCGTGGACAGAGAGAAAGACCAGCAGGCGGTACACAGAACACCGAGCGTCCGCAGGCGGAGAGACGACAGTTTGATCCGCAACAGATGCAAAAAATGATGGAACAGCGGATGCAGCGGCAGCTTGGTGCCACCGACGAGGAGTGGAAAACCCTCGGACCGGGCGTCATGAAAGTCTCGGAACTCAACGGGCAAGTTACCGGCAGCGGTCGCGGCGGAATGTTCGGCGGCCGGCGCAGCCCGACGGGCGACCAGCCAGGTGCCCCCGGCAGGCAAGTAACTGAGGTGGACAAAGCCACAGAGCAGCTGCAAACCCTGCTTGATAACGAATCGTCAAAGCCGGAAGATATCGAGAAACAGCTCACCGTTCTTCGTGCGGCCAGAGAGAAGACCAAAAAGCAGCTCGCTGCAGAGCAGGAGAAACTTCAAAAGCAGGTAACAGTGCGCCAGAAAGCACAACTGGTATTGATGGGCCTGCTGAACTAAGACATTGCCGGCCCTTTCAACACACTTGCAGAGAAAGTGTGAAAACAGGGGCAGATTGACAAAACCGCGGCCCGGGAATCAGCGGGATGCTCGCCACAGGAGAGCCTCCCGCCCGGGCCTTGCGGCATTAGGGGGAATTGTGCTGCGTTTTTAGCTGCTCAACTACCTTTTGATAAACCTGCTCGATGGTTATGAGTTTAATGTCGTATTTTGGATCGAAGTTGTTGATTGCAATGCCCCTGCTGTCCGGTTCGATTGCCATGACGCAGTGCTTTCTTCGGTAAGGTTCCAGCCTGATCGGATTCGCCCGGCCGAACATCAAAACGAGCGGTACGCCTAAAGCCGCGGCAATATGTCCCGGGCCAGTATCGTTACCTACAACCAGCTTGGCGCGTTTTAGCAGGGCTACGAGTTCGCTGAGAGACGTTTGCCCGGCGAGGCTTGCTATCGGGACATTGGCCTTTTCCTTCACTTTTTCAACAATGCCCGCTTCCGAGGCCGAGCCGGTGGCGACAATGGACAAGCCGTACTGCTGTGAAATCTTGTCGGCTAATTGGGCAAAACGCTCGGGTGGCCAGCATTTCTCTTGATGGACCGAGCCTGATATGAGAACTGCGTAATTGTCTTGAATGCCCTGGCTTGCCAATAATCTGCCGACCGAATCTTCGGCGGCGGGATTCTGCGGAAAAACAAACTCGACGCCGAAATCGGAGGCGCCGGCGGCCTGGATAATCTTCAGGTAATAATCCACCATGTGGATGCATTCGATGTCCTGTGGAACTTTGTGCGTATAGAAGATGGTGGCGAATTCCCTGGCGTTCGCCATTCCGAAGCGTAATTTACAGCCGGAAAGCCAGGCTAAAGAAGCCGTTCGGAAAAGACCCTGAAAATCGAACACTACGTCAAATCTGCTCCGGCGAAGTTTCCGGATAAGTGACATCAGGGCGCCGAATGCGCCGGGATGGAACCACGCCTTGCCGAGGAACTTGCGGTCGAATCTGATAATCTCGTCCAGATGAGGATGATTTTCGATAAGCTGTGCAAATTCAGGCCGGATAAGCCAGCTTATTTTCGCTTCGGGAAAACTCATACGCAGCGCCCTCAGCGCCGGCAAAGCCAGGACGATATCGCCCAGCGAACTAGGTTTTGTTATCAGGATGTTCTTGAAACGCTCGGACATTACTTACTCGTTCATAGTATATCGTTTTTCGTTTCGCCCTTCAGAGGAAGCGAATATTTGTTGGATTATTGTAAGCGATTGACTGATTTGAGGCAATCGGCATGAGAAAATTAAGAATTGCAATGCAAAAAGCATGGTTACATATTAAAATGCAGGCATGATATTGGAGTCTCATGGCTGAAAAAGGAAAATATATTTACGACTGGCCCAGGCCGATGGTAACCGTCGATGCGGTGGTCTTCAGTCTGTCCGCGGGCGGGACGCAGGTGCTGCTGGTCAATCGGGGCCGGGAGCCGTATAAAGGCAAGTGGGCCGTGCCGGGCGGATTCGTGGATATGGATGAGGAGCTGGAGGACGCCGTGGCCCGCGAGCTGCAAGAGGAAACCGGCCTGACGGGCGTGCGGCTCGAGCAGATGCGCACCTTCGGCAGGTGCGGCAGAGACCCGCGAGGCAGGCAGATTTCAATCGCATTTACCGGCATAGCGACCGGGGGACAGGACAAGATACGCGCCGGCGACGATGCCTCCAAAGCCCAATGGTTCGACATAGAAAAACTACCCAAGGATTTGGCATTCGACCATAGCGAAATGATTGCATTTGCCATCGAGAAATTAGGAGAACGGTGGGGCAAGCCCCACCCTACGGATTTATAGAATGAGCGGTATGAATGAGAATGTTGATATTTCGGTTGATTTTGCCGGGTTGAAGCTGAGCAATCCGGTTTTTACGGTTTCGGGGACATGCGGATATGCCGACGAGCTGAGCGATTTTATGGATGTCAACTGTCTCGGCGGATTTATTACCAAGAGCATCACGCTGAAGCCTCGAAAGGGCAATGCCCCGCCGCGGATTGTCGAGACCGATTCCGGGATGCTCAACGCAATCGGATGGGCGAATATCGGATTGGACAAGTTCATTGAAGAGAAATTGCCTGTTATTCGGAAGATGTCCCCTGTTGTCTTTGTGAACATCGCGGGTGAAACGATTGCCGATTATGTGGCTGTGGTTGAGCGGTTGGCGGCGGAAAGTGGCATCGCCGGCTTCGAACTGAATATTAGCTGTCCGAACGTTGAGCACGGCGGCGTAAGCTTCGGAACGGACCCGGCACAAGTCACGGAAATTACGAAGGCGATCAAAAAAGCCGCCGGCGACAAAATCCTGATGGTCAAGCTGGCCCCCGCCGTTACGGATATCGGCGTTATCGCACGAGCCGCGGTCGATGCCGGCGCCGATGCTCTGAGCCTGGTCAATACCTTCACGGCGATGGTTATCGACATCGAAACCCGCAGGCCCGTCTTAGCCAACCGCACCGGCGGCCTCTCGGGCCCGGCAATAAAGCCCATCGCCGTCTATTTAGTCAACAAGGTCTATAACGACGTGGCAAAGGAACGCGGCGTGCCGATCCTTGGCTTGGGCGGAATCAGGACCGCTTCGGATGCGATTGAATTTATACTCGCCGGAGCGACAGCGGTCGGAATCGGTACGGCGAATTTCATCGAGCCCGACTGTGCGGCAAAAATTATCGACGGCATAAAAGCATATTGTGCTCGCAATAATATAGCGAATATCAGGGAACTGACCGGCTCACTTGAATAAACTTGAATTTCACATTCTATAGTAAAGGTAGCGTGAGAATGCGGGACAAACTTATGCATGCAAAGATAGTCGGCCTGGCATTGCTATTGATGCTTTTCATAAATACAAGCGTAGCTATCTGCGCAAATAATGCAGTTGTGCTGAATGCGGATTCGTTTAAGCATTACGTTGACACATTCAACGAAAACGACGAGGAATTGTACGTCCGGCACATTTCCAATGAGAAGGCGTGGGAATTCCTCAAAGCGAACATCCCACTGCTCGAATGTCCCGACAAGGATATTGAGCGGACTTATTATTTCCGTTGGTGGACCTACCGAAAACATATCAAGAATACGCCCGATGGATTTGTGATTACCGAATTCCTGCCGGCAGTTCCCTGGGCCGGCAAGCACAACACGATTAGCTGTGCGGCGGGACATCACTTCTACGAAGGACGCTGGCTGCATGACAATAAGTACCTCGATGACTACGCAATTTTCTGGTTTCGTGGGGGCGGCAGCCCACGGTCGTACAGCTTCTGGGCCGCCGATGCTCTCTGGGCCAGGTATTTGGTGACTATGGATAAGAATCTTGTCACGGATTTGCTGGAGGACGTAGTTAAAAATTACGAAGGATGGGAAAAGGAAAGGCTCGAACCGGACGGCCTTTTCCGGCAAATCGATGACCGCGATGGTATGGAAGTTTCCATCGGCGGCAGCGGAAAACGCGCCACTATAAATTCATACATGTATGGTGACGCAGTTGCAATTGCAAAGATTGCTTTACTTGCAGGTCGCAAGAACATTGCGGAGCAGTTCCGTGAAAAAGCGCGAAAACTTAAAACTCTTGTCCAAACCAGGCTATGGGATGACAAGGCGAAGTTTTTCAAGACTCTGCCGCGAAATGGCGAGATGCTTGTCGATGTCCGCGAGCAGCACGGCTATACACCTTGGTACTTCAATCTGCCCGATGCCCGTATGGGATATGAGGCTGCATGGAAACAGTTGACGGATCCTGAGGGCTTTTATGCCCCGTTTGGACCGACAACGGCTGAGCAGCGTCACCCTGGCTTCAAGATATCGTACGAGGACCACGAGTGCCAATGGAACGGGCCGAGCTGGCCGATGTCAACGTCGGTGACCTTGACGGGGATGGCGAACGTTCTGAATAACTATGAGCAGGACACCATCAGTAAAAAGGACTACTTCGAAACGCTGAAAATATATACGAAATGCCACCTTCTCAATCGCCAAGACGGCAATATTGTCCCCTGGATAGATGAAAATCTAAATCCCTTCACCGGCGACTGGATTGCGAGAACGCGACTGAAGAGCTGGAAAGACGGTACATGGGACGAGAGTAAGGGCGGTAAAGAACGCGGCAAGGATTACAATCACTCCAGCTATTGCGATTTGATTATTACGGGCCTTGTCGGCCTGCGGCCGCAGCCGGGCGACATTGTTGAGGTTAATCCGCTCGTTCCTGCCGAGACATGGGACTCGTTCTGCCTCGATAATGTGCTGTATCATGGCCGAATTATCACAATTCTATGGGACAAGACCGGCACCAAATACGATAAGGGTAAAGGCCTGCGCGTATTTGCAGATGGCAAAGAAATCATACAATCGGAAACCATCACCCGTGTCACGGGCCAATTACCACTTGCGGAAAGAGACAGGCAGACCAGAGCCGGGT
>Ga0315288_10011117_pt1 | contig 11335 bp, 22 predicted proteins | sample YL17G11_20_MG_FD_203454 | JGI IMG/M metagenome (GOLD analysis project Ga0315288, IMG submission 203454) | Sediment microbial communities from Yellowstone Lake, YNP, Wyoming, USA - YL17G11_20 | ecosystem: Environmental > Aquatic > Freshwater > Lake > Sediment | place: USA: Wyoming | collected... | reverse complement strand
TGATGAAGATTTCTCCATATGAAGGTATGGACGAGGAAGAAAAGGCGGCGAGAGAAAATGAAAAATTGAAAGATACAATACCTTTGGATGTTAATTAAAAGTTACCTATTGATGTTATATATATAAAAAATAATATGATAGTAGTTAAATTTAACAATAACCTTTAGGAGATAAAATGAAAAAAGTTTTAGTGGTGTTAGGATGTTTGTTTTTTTGTTCGAATGTATTTAGTGCAACGATGATTTCTGACGCTGATCCAACCGGTGCCGCAGATAAGTGTGTGTATCAAGACGGTACATCTGCTCCTGTTGAGACTGCGGTTAGTGTAGTAGCACCTGCTCTCACTGGTAGATGTAATGTCAATTTGGATGGCATGACCGCAGGAGTTCACAATCTTCAAGTATGGTTTAAATCAACTGTTTGGGGGGTGGAAAGCGCAAAAGTCCCTTTCGGTTTCACCAAACCGGCTGCTGGCGGTACTGGACCTCAGAACCTAAGAATAGTGCCGTAAGAGTTTGTGATAAAGAATAATTGGTTCCATAATAACAATTATAATTTTCCTCTTGACAACCATAAATAGACAGTGTAATATAGTAATACAAGCTAGGGAGAAGTTTATGTCTTCCGAGTTTTGTTAACGGCTGTGTACGGGGTTACCCAGCCACTCGTGTGTGGAAGTATAGAAGTAGACAGGCGAGAATAAATAAACTTATAAATATTATTGATTTACATTTTGATATAATTTGAGGCAAAAAATGCAAACACTTGGACTAAAACTTAAATCTTTATGGCTCTATACGAGTCAGGGGGAAGTTTTTGGCTAAGATTTTGTAATAGCAGCAAAAACAAAAACCCCCCGACTCGCAAGATCGGGGGGTTTTTTTATGTTCTTTAAAAATTTGGTACTATTTTTGGACTGCAAGCATTAAGGTGATGCAATTGGCTTTTAACCAATAGATCAGGGATCGTTGGCCCTGGCAGTCTACCAAGTAATTGTTTTGCCCTTGTGGTGGAACGGGATACACGCATGCCTAAGAAGCATGTGCCGCGAGGATTACAGGTTCAACTCCTGTCAAGGGCACCATCTAACGTTTAGGAGAGGAAATATTGAAATTAGTAAAAAGTATCGAGATAACAAATAACTATGCCACTGTGACGGGAATTGGAATACCTCTTTATTTTAGAAATAAAGGCTTGTCAGTTCGAGGCTGACCAGTGGTACCAGAATTTGATGTTAAACTACAACCCCTTGGTGTAGTGGCAGCACAAGAGTCTCCAAAACTCTTGGTGGGAGTTCGATTCTCTCAGGGGTTGCCAGAATTTAGTAACATAGTATTGCACGATAACATTGGTTGTGTTATCGTGCAACATAAGATTTATATTGGATGCCATCATAAGACTAGCTGGGCTAGTAGGAACCTGTAAAGTTCTACCTTCGGGCGTGTGGTTCGATTCCACTGGCATCCACCAGAATTTAAGGAGTGAAAAATGGAAATTACTTGTTGGAATTTAATAGAACAAGAATTTGTAGTATATATACCTTGGATGCATTGGTGTCCATACATCATAATTTTCGTTGATGGTCTATGGTGGCGTCCAGAAAGATTCGGTTGACGGTGAACAGTTAGAGGAACCGTATAGGACTAGGCACCTAGTGTGAAATGCCTCAGATCAATCGCGCGGTGGTGTAACGGCAGCATAATAGGCTCATAACCTATAGATCGAGGTTCGAATCCTTGCTGCGCAACCAAATTGATAATTACGTCAAAATGTTCAATATATTGGGCATTAATTGACGTAATAATCAATTTTTGATTAGATGGGAACGTGGATAATGTAAATTGGTACAGCTACTAGTTTCAAAAACTAGACCTTTGAGAGTTCAAATCTCTCCGTTCCTACCAAAAATTATTTTATAATTTAATACCCTCGTGGCGAAATTGGTAGCCGCAGCAGACTTAAAATCTGCCGTCGAAAGGCATATGTCGGTTCGAATCCGACCGAGGGTACCAAAAACATAGGACTCTCTTAATACTATTGACTTTTCTCTTATATCCATGTATGATTCTAACATCCCCGATGGGGAGTAGCGAAGGAGTTCGTAAAGTCTGCATCAAGTAGTCTCGCTACAAACGCATAGTGTCGTAGGATGATTTAAGTTTACGAAGTGATGCTCCCGTAAACGTATGATGGACCTACACCGTTTCGGCTACCATCGCCCGAAGAATGTATACGATAACTACATTATTTTAGGTTTAAATATTCATCTTTATCAGATTAATTATTTTTCGAAGGTAACTTATGTATCGTTCTAGATCAAATTATTGGTCATGTAGTGTGTTTGCGGATTGGTTACGCAAAGTACTAAAATCGCCATCGAAACCACAGTACGCTACTATGGAAGAATGGAATAAATGGAGAACAAATTTTTCGAAATCCAATTCGTTCACATATTGGCTAGTAGAAGAATTTTTAGATGAAGTTCAAAATAAAATAATGTTCCCTGCTGATGTGTTCAATGAAATTAGGCATTATATTCGTAATAGATTTATTGATAAATTACAGTATCTGCCAACCAATCTACCTAAAGGCGAATATTACGATGTGCGTGAACGTTTGTTGTGTGGAATGTTTGGAACATTAGTTGATTTTGTAGAAATAGAAAAAGCACATATGCATTTATTATTCCACTGTAATCGTCGTAGTGTATTGGGCAATTGGATACATGTTCGTTCCCATGAAGACGGTATGAAGTATTTAGAATGGGAAGCAACGCTTGATGATCCCGCACTTCCAGAGACAGACCGTAGTGTTCGCCAAGCTGAAGTCGCTAGAGAAATTATTGAATTATATAAATGGTGGAAAGATGTGCGCGCAAATCGTATTAGTCCATACGATTTCGACAATTGGTTTGAAATTGAAGAACAATATAACAAAGAAGAAGAAGCAATGATGATTCGACTTTGTAAAATTCGCTTGGGTCTATGGACTTAAATAAACTATGTTTTCCTGTTGACTTAAAGTAATATACATGATATATTATCGATGTAGTCATGGTTACCTTTGAAATATCGTTACCAAATTACTGGAGAATTTAAGATGAATGTAGGAGCAATTGGTGCAATCGGACAAATGGCAGCACCGATTATGACACCCGCGATTAATTCAGTGACGACGCCAACTGCCCCAATGGGTGCAGAAGCAGCTTCAAAAGTCAACGATACATCACCCATGTATTTGTGCAGTGGTCCGTCTCCCGAGGCTAATAAATTGGAGGACGAATTGATGAAAACTGCACTTCTAATAGGTCTTTTAGATAACGACGATGAAGACAAGAAAACTAATCCTCTTCTTGACTTAATTATTGCAGGTGCTGCAATTAAAATGTTTGAACAAATGCAAGCAATGGGAACTTCTTCTGCCGGTGGATTTGTTGGAAACGGTGCTGGTGGCACCGTAGGTATTACAATTAGCGTTAAAGCTTAATTCAAATTAGGAGAACTTTATGTGGCTTATGCATGCTGTGTTGTACGTAAACTATGCACTTGTTATTGTCCTACCTGGACCAAACGATAATTTGCTTTCGGCAGTTGCACCAACTAGAACAGAAATTCAGAAACCGTTTGAAACAGAGGCTGATTGCCAAGAAGCTCTCGGCGCAATGGTTAAATACCTTGGAGCTATTGGACGTTGTACTTTTGAACCCTCAATTATCCAATTTAAGAGAACTAAGGAGTAACAATCATGTATAATGTAATTAGTGAATGTTCAGATTGTAAAGGTACCGGTCTGTATAGTGGTTTTGCAGAAGGTCTCGGCAGCGCCGTTATTTGTGCTGGCTGTCATGGCGTTGGCGCAGTTAAAGTGCTTTTGAAAGAATTTACAGAACGTAAGAAAAAGAGTGGAATTAACAAAATTCGACATCCTGAAAATTGTGACTCATGGATTAGTTATGGCGAATTTGAAAAGATGTTTCCGAAACAAGGGATTTAAATATGGAATCTCATAAAACTAATTGGGCTTTGCTTTCAGCATACGCTGGAACATTTATTGTTAACTTTTCTAATAATCGCCCTCCTGTCTTACATGAATCGCAAATTATTGTAGAAAATGTTTTAGTTAACATTAGCGAAAATGGGATTCTAACTATTGAAGGTAGTAAAGTTTGTTTTTACTATGAAAATAAATATTCTAAAAACTGGCAACCGCTGGAAAAAATACTTGAAAAAATTGTTGAACCTAAAATTTACATAATTGGTCTTTTTAAGAAACGTGAACTTTTAGAACCGGGTTGGTATGAACTTAAACAACGTAAGCCTTATTCAGTACGTACTACCAACTGGCGTCTTTTTATTAATTAATTTGGAGAAATTTATGTCGGCTGATCTACATATTCACGTAATTCCTAATGAGCCTGTCACAGCGACAGCATATGAGTTCCATCCTGTCTACAAAAGTTGGAAAGTATCACGAATTATCACTGACGCAGAATTTGCTAGCTTTTTTGGTAATTGCATGGACAGTCGTTGGTTCAGAGGATTCGATGATAGAAGCGTAGAGACTACTTTTGATAGAGAAGCTAATGCGCTTATGACGTATACCCCAAACGTTTGGGTTGGGCAAGTCAGTTGGCTTAAAGCTGCTTTATTTGATGAGGAAGGAAAATATGTTCCTGGTCCAATAAGTCAGATATCCGATATTATTGACGAGAATTTACCAGTTATTGATGATGATTTAATTGAAAAAATTGGTAAGGCTCTTTTTACTGAAAATACAACTTCGTATTCTATTAACAACAAACCTAATGACAACGAGGTAATCAAATTCCTCCAAAAACACAAGGGCCTTCGTTGTTTTACTGTTAGCTGGTAACTAATAAGGATATAAAATGATTGATCAAAGACTTTTAAATCGCAGTGTCTTCGTTTTTAATCCACAGGATAAAGACGGAAACACCATCTCCATGATGACTGAATATTTTAACAATGGTGTTCCTGGTGGAGTTTTCACTAATCAAGAAATCACGTTATATTCTAATTCTAATTCAGCATCATTTCACATATCAGGATTCACTATTACACCCGAAATGCTTCGGAATCTTGCCGACCAGTTAGAAAAACAACGTGAAGAAGCCATTTCGATGACTCAACTTACTATTGACAAGACTCACTAAAGTCTGTATAATGTTCCTATCGTAGAAATTAAACTAAGTTGAGAAAGATTTTATTTTCTCTTAAATTTTGAATAAACAATTTGACGTTATTATCAACTTTATTAGTGTGGAGAAATAATCATGGATTATACAAGCAAACCCACTTTCATCTCAGAGGATAACAACAACAGAAACGTTCGATCCGATGGTGGTGCTGATGGTAAAGGTGGTAATGCTAACTCTAATAATAGCCATATGGGCGCTAATCAGTTCGTTACTGTTACACCCAAACACGAGTTAGACAGTCCCTATTTTCACAAAAGTCAGGCAGACATTAATCAGTTTGTTTGTACTATAACATTAGTACTAATACTTTTATCTGTAGCATACAAAAGCAGTACGTTTGTTAATACCGGTCTTAAGTATATACTTGCTGGACTTGCTGCTTGGGGTGGGTATTTGATTTACATTAACAACATGTTCGGTGGTTAGTATATTCTGAAAACTTAATGATTGTTATTTCTTTTATTACGAATAAAAATTAATTAATTTAAGGAGAATTAAAATGATGCTTTGTGCTACTCTTTCCAAAATGCAAGGTCAACGTTATGTTGATTTCGATCCTACTAATCCCGAGCATATGGTGGCATTTCAAATGCAATGTCTTGGGAATTATGAAGATACTGGAGTTATACATATTAGACAACACAAGACCCTTCGTTTTAATCTTGAGCAACCATTTCTTGATGTACCTTCAATGATGAATCACAAGGTTGGTAAAGCTTATATGAAAATGATGGGTATGGATACTAACTCTTAAATGCAAATAATTTTTACATAATAAGGATATTTAAAATGACTGAACGTAAATTTTCAATGGTTGTTGATCTAGTTGGTACGAAAAAAGACGCAAATCTTGAAGAAAAACTTATTAAGGGACGTGAACTAAATCTTCATTTACGTGGTAATGGCTATGTCCGCAATTCTCGTGACTTTGAATTTCGGTACACCAAGCATTGTGATGCCCGCCGCGCTGGTGAGCGTGCTATCAAACTTCTAACATCAGAAGGTGTTAAGAATTTTGCTGTATACTTGGTTGATAGTAATGGAGGAATTGAGTCTATGACAAGCTATAGCGTACCAACCCAACCAACCCCACAGAAAAACACCAAATGGTGGAATACGTGGGTTCCGCACCGTATTAAATGTGTAATCGGAGGAAGTTGAAATGGTTGACATCATTCGTGATAATAAAGGTTCACGTATCGCCGACATTTTTGAGGAAGGGGGGAAACTTTGGATTCGTAACATTCAAAGCGCGCGTCTTGGATATTACGATCCAAAACTCAATGAAACTCGTGATAAACATCAACGACGAATTGGCAGCGGTAATCAACTTATGAATTTATTGTAAATATTTAAAATTACTAGTAATTAGGAATCCATATGCTTAAAATTGATTTTGATAATGGTGTACACTTAGTTGAACATATCCTATCAGATAAGTCTTCTGTTTATCATGTTGAATTTCAGTCTAATGATGGTAAATTAATTATGGTTTCTTGTATTGATGTCAATTCTGCAGAAAATATTGCGATGGCAATATCTCGCGGAAAAATTTTTACAAGAGTTGAAGAAATAGATTTGATGTACCAAGTTGTGTAGGATTTGTAAAATTTGCCTGCGTGGTGGAATTGGTAGTCACAACGGACTCAAAATCCGTCGCCGCAAGGCATGTCGGTTCGAGTCCGACCGCAGGTACCAAGGAGGATAGAATTATGATATATTATATTTTAATTGAATCATGGGCTGTGTATGTTAAGGAAGGTGAATTTTTCAAGTATCAAGGTGGTCTTGAAAAAGAATGGGGGAAACATTGGGTTCCTGTCCAAGCTGATTCTATAGAGCATGCTAGATCTATTGGCATTAATAGAAGAGACACAAAGATTGTCTAATTACTAGTATTTTAATTTTACATAAAGGGTGATCTCGATCACTCTATTATTGAATATAATTGGAGATATCATGCTTGTCAAACATACTTATATTAACAAAAGTCCAATTCATGGTATTGGATTATTTGCTGCTGAAACTATTCAAAAAGATGAGGTGATTTGGGTTTCAGGATTTGAAAATACTTACACCCAAGAAGAATACGAAGCGATGCCACAATTAACAAAAATGGTACTTGATCATCATGCATATGTAAATCGAACTGATGGTCTCTGGCACTTGTCTTTAGATAATGATAGGTTTATTAATCATTCCAGCAATCCCAATATGGCAGTAACTTCCGATGGTTCTTGTGTAGCAGTTAGAAGGATCGTGGTTGGTGAAGAAATAACCGAAGATTATGAAACTTTTTGATTCATAATCGATTTTGGTTTTCTAATCATACTTGCCCTAACAGTGAAATCCTTATTTCTGCCTTTATTTTCTACAAATCCAAATCTTTTGTAAAATCTGATTAACCTAGCTCTAGAAGTTGTACCCATTCGATCATCATGAACCGCAACGGAAAGTATTAAACGAAATCCGTGCGCGTCAGCGTACCTAATTAGTTCTTCCATGACTTTAGTGCCGAGTCCTTCTTTTCTTATACCTTTCGGTACAACCAAAGTATCTAGCTTTAAATCCCCTCCTGGATATTGCCATAAATCAAAATTTTCTAAACCATATTTTAGCTTAATACTTTCTGCCCAAGCATTTGTTTGAGCGGGAGTCGGGAGTTCTGCTATTTCAAATAAGTCTATAATTTTCATTATTTTTTTCCAACAAAAGGATCTGTTATAACTGGTTGAAGTCCATATGGAGTCATTCTATACATTACATTATCAGAACGCAAATCCTCATCGAATTGCTTCCCTTGTCTACCAATCAAATGAGCAAGTTTTCTAAGATATTGATCTTCAATATCATCTATTTTTGCAGTCATAAATTGTTTAAAAACTGTATAATTCCGCTCCATCCACGATCTATCAAATTTAAATATAATCATTGTTAAAAGTTTTATAAAAAGGCTTATTGGATTTCCCTCGTTCTGAACATATTTTTTTAACTGTCTGTCCTGATCTATAAATTTTCCGAAATATCTATTTAAAAGGGCGTAACCTTGGGCAATATCAACATCCGATGCATCATAAAGTTTTTCCATGCAAACTTTAAAAATATATCTACCTGTTGATGTTTTATCTTCCCGCACTTGTTCAAAAATTTTTATATATTCTATTTGGGGAACAAATGGACTATTCATCTTCTGTATTCTATATAAATAATTTAAATAACCATCGTTAACAAGTTGGGCAGTTGTACCTATTTTAATGATTAAAGTAGGATCAGTTTTATGATTATATACTTTTGAATACGATCCTTTAACAGAGACCAAATTTCCTACGTCATCGTCGTTCAAGACTTCCTTCAGGGTTCTGTGTGGATAATATCGTTCTTTTATGAATTCTTTTAATAGCATTTTGTTTCCAATAATTCAGTATTTCATTACTATATTTAGTTAAGATAAATATCTAATCAAGAGGAATAACAATGCGCTTCAAAGAATTTGTACAAAAAGATACTCATCAATTAGACGAAATAAATTTAAAACAAGCCGTTGCAGCCGGAATTATCGGTGCAGCAAGTTTAGGATTTGGTGGAAAAGTTCATGCTCAGCATATGTCCCCAAAAGAACAATATAAGCACGATTTGTCACAATCTATTGCACAGTATTATAGAGTTGATGGCGATATGGTTAAACGAGTTGTAGAGTTAGCTCACAAATATGAAAATAAAGTTTGGCCAAAAGCAAAAGATTTAATAGCTTTAACTGGAGTTGAATCTAGTTTTAACCCCAACGCAAAGTCAGGTTTAAAAAAAGACCCAGCATTGGGGTTATTACAAGTTCGTCCTGGAGTGTGGAAAATTAATCCAAGTCAGTTAGCAGATATGGAAAATCAAATCAAATATGGATCTGATATACTTAGTTTTTATTATAAAAAATTTAAAGGGGACAAAGATGCAGCGTTATCTGCATATAATATTGGGGAAACAGCATATAGAAAATTTGGGGATAGACCAGAATATCTTCAAAAATATTACAACGAATTACAGAGACAACATGCCGCTAGATTGAATTATAAGATAGATAGATTACAAGCACTTAAACAAAAAAGATAATAACTCATGGATTTCTTCTTTGAACTGTAATAAATAGAATTGATGCAGTAAATTTTCTGTAAAACCAACCAACTTTGAGGAGATTAATATGGATTGGATGACATTTGTAGGTGGCGTAGTAGTAGGCGTTCTAGTATGGCATTTTGTATGGCCATGGCTTAAGAAAATGGTTGGTTAATAATAACTGACTCTACACATATAATAACAATAGAAAAACGGGTTTAACGCCCGTTTTTTATTTTTGAATAAACATAGATAATTTCCTTGACAACTCATTTATGGTTTGCTATAACTTAAGAGACTAACATGTTTTCGTAATGAAAATATAATAATTTACAGGAGATCGAAATGATTAAAAACACAATTTTAGCAGTTGCAATGACTGTTATAGCGGCAACCCAGGTTCATGCAGTAAATATTAGCAAGGGTGAACTTCATGATGGTTCTAAGAAACCAGTTAAGCTTTTAGGTAACTATCCAATGCACGACGGCGTAGGTGGCAATGGTGGCGGTGGAACTGCTGGTGCTGGTTCTACAGGTGGTTCTACAGGTGGTTCTACAGGTGGTTCTACAGGTGGTTCTACAGGTGGTTCTACAGGTGGTTCTACAGGTGGTGGTACATGTGGTGGGCAAGGTAAATAATAATTTGCTGTCATCTATTGACAACATCAAAATGGTGTGGTAAGTTCGAAAAGTTAGTCATTAAGCAATTAACGACTAACTTCATAATACATAAGGAGATAAAATATGAAAAATGTAATTTTAGCAATCGTTGCGGCGATTTGTTTTACATCAGTAACTACATTTGCTGCTAACGACACAAGCTGTAACGCTGGTGGCGCATGTCCTCAAGGTGGCACTGGTGGTCAAGGTGGCAATGGTGGTCAAGGTGGCAATGGTGGTCAAGGTGGCAATGGTGGTCAAGGTGGTGCTGGTGGTGTTGGTAATGGCGGTGCTGGTGGTGTTGGTAATGGCGGTGCTGGTGGTTCATTAAGTAACCTGTTCAACGCTAGTGGCATTGGTACTAGGAATCTTAGCCCGAGCGCAGACAGTCATAACACTAACTTGAATACCAATGTGAATACCCAGGGTCAACAACAAGGCCAAGGTCAACTACAAGGTCAACAACAAGGTCAACAGATTAAGAATGCTGGTAACAGCAAATCAACATCTGGTGCCGTATCTGTTCAAGGTCAAACAGCAGACAACAATGGTAACAACTGGTCATTCACAGAAGTTCATCCAGATCGTCTAATGAATGTTCCATCAGTTGCTGATCCATTTGCAGGTAACCCAACAGCACCTTGCCGTATTTCTATCGGTGCTACTTTATCAGTAATGGGTGGCGGTGGTGGTATTGCTGGTTCTACTCTTGACGAGGGTTGCGACACATGGCGTGACGTTGCTGGTCTAAGCTCCCTTAACGAAAGAGAAGCTGCGCTTGCTCGTGCTTGCATGAAACCAGAAGTCGCTAAGGCTCTTGGTAACAAATGTAAGCAAGAAAAGGTTGTCGAAAACAAAAAGACAACTTTCACATCAGTTTCTGACACAAGTACTGCAGGTCGTAAATAATAAAAACATCATTATGATGCAAAAAGGACCAATTTGGTCCTTTTGCGTTTTAACATGAAGGAAAATAATAATGAAAAAACTAGTTTTTGCAATGTGTATCGGTATTCTTGCTGCGTCAGCACTAGCCGAAAGAAAAAATGATGGATATGTGTATGATAAATTTGGTAACCTAGTACATGACAGTTTCAAAAGATGCGTTCGTACAGGTACATGGGCACCAGAAAAGGCTCTTGAGGAATGCGGTGATAAACCACCAGTAGCCATTATCAACGAAAAACAACCCGCAGCAGAAGTTCTACAATCAAAAGTACAAGAACAAGAACACGAATTAGCTCCAGTAACACCCCTGTCACCAAAAACTGTTCGCGTACACTTTGAATTTGATAAAGATCAACTATCAGATGCAGACAAGAAAAATCTTGATCAGTATATTGACTATCT